>Ga0209490_10000978_pt1 | contig 27910 bp, 10 predicted proteins | sample MAT06_FD_187209 | JGI IMG/M metagenome (GOLD analysis project Ga0209490, IMG submission 187209) | Freshwater microbial communities from Lake Fryxell liftoff mats and glacier meltwater in Antarctica - MAT-06 (SPAdes) (version 2) | ecosystem: Environmental > Aquatic > Freshwater > Ice > Liftoff... | reverse complement strand
AATCAAGTTTGGACAAATCTAATTCACAATGCCCTACAAGCGATGGACAATTGCGGAGTTTTAACGCTAGAGGTGAGAGCAGAGAATGAGAGCCTGCTGATGGGCGTCACTGATAGCGGCAAGGGAATTCCCCCGGAGATTTTGCCGCGAATATTTGAGCCGTTTTTTACCACAAAACCCCCCGGCGAAGGTAGCGGCTTGGGACTAGATATTGTTAAGAAAATTATCGAAAAACATTCGGGTAAAATAAAAGTAGTATCCGCGATCGGTCAAACGACCTTTACCGTATCAATGCCGATCGCCATTTAGCCCCATACCACTAAAAATCATACCGATGCGCGACCAAAATGCAACTCTAGACAAATGTCAGACCTCGACATAAGTAAGCGTGCAGCCCTTGTAAAATCTCAGATATAAAATGGTATTAATTGCTGAAAATATCCAGGAGTTGTAAACAGTGAACGAACAATTACAAAAAGAAGCGCTTCGGAGAACCGAAGTAGAGGAACAGTTGCGGCTTTTAAATGAAAATTTAGAAGCACAAATTGAACGTCGAACTTTAGAATTAATTAACGCTAACAGTCAGTTAAAAAAGGAAATACAAGACCGCGCCACCGCTGAATCTGAAGTCCGCCGCCTCAATACCGAACTCGAAGAGCGAGTTCGAGAGCGCACGGCTCAACTCGCAGCCAGCAACGAAGAATTGCAGCAAGAAATTAGGGATCGCAAATTGCTAGAACAAAAATTGCACTTTTCTGAGAGCAAAGTCCGCGCAGTTTTTGAAGCGATGACAGACATCGTTCTCGTGCTAGACGTTGACGGCAATATAGAAGTTTTGCCGACAAATACGGCGGTGTTTTGCGATCCTGATTGCGATATAGTTAGCCTCACGATCGAACATTTTTTTGACGACGACAACCCAGACGATTGGTGGAGGCTAGTTCGACAAGTGTTAGAAACGCAACAAACGCTCAATTTTGACTACAGCTTAACAGTTGGCGATCGCGAAATTTGGTTTTCCGCCTGCATTTCTCTGTTCTCAAAAGATGCAGTTATTTGGGTTGCTCGCAACATCAGCGCCCGCAAACTAGCAGAGTCAGCGCTGTCCCAAAAAAATACAGAATTAGCTCATACGCTCGAAGAACTAAAACGCACTCAACAAGAACTGATTCAATCTGAAAAAATGGCAGCCCTCGGACAGTTAATTGCCGGAGTTGCGCACGAAATTAACTCTCCTTTAGGGGCGATTCGCTCCTCAGTGCAGAATATCGCCGACTTTTGGGCAGAACAATTGCAGCAGTTGCCGATATTTTTCAAGCAACTATCCCCGGAACGGCAGCAGGATTTCTTTGCGCTGCTGCACAAGTCAAGTCAAGAAACAGACACCTTATCTAGTAAAGAAAAACGTCAGTTGAAAAAAAGTTTACAACGGCAATTAGAAGCAGAAAAAATTGACGACGCCGACAGCCTTGCCTGTACTTTATTAGATATTGGTATCTGCAATAATGTAGAACCTTTTTTACCTTTGTTGAAAGACCGCGAAAGTCCAAATATTTTACAAATCGCCTATGAATTTGCTACAGTACAAAAAAGCACTAAAAATATTGCTACTGCGACAGATCGGGCAGCTAAAATTGTTTTTGCTTTAAAAAGCTACTCTCGTTACGACCAGTCGGGTTCCAAGGCGATAGCTAATATTACCGAGGGCATTGATACTGTTTTAACGCTTTACCACTATCAAATCAAACACGGTGTGGAAGTCGTCAGAAACTATGGTACTGATTTGCCCTCTGTGCTATGCTATCCTGATGAACTAAATCAAGTTTGGACAAATTTGCTTCACAATGCTTTACAAGCGATGGGCAACAAAGGAGTGTTGAAAATTGATGTCAAACACCAAGATAACGCGATATCAGTCAGTATTACCGACAACGGCCCCGGCATTCCCCCAGAGATTATGCCGAGAATTTTTGACCCGTTTTTCACGACTAAACCTCCAGGAGAAGGCACTGGTTTGGGATTGGATATTGTTCTGAAAATTATTGAAAAACATCAAGGTAAACTGCAAGTAGAAAGCGTGCCAGGTCAAACAAAATTTACTGTATGTTTGCCCATTAAAATCACTGATGGCAATTAAAAGCCTGGGTTTAAATGCCCTGAATAATCAAATAGAAGTGAAAAAAATATGCCCAAACCAGTAATTTTGTGTGTTGACGATGAAGTTGTAATCTTAAACAGTTTAAAAATCCAACTTAAAAAAGAATTTGGCGATACTTACCTCTATGAAGTAGCAGAAAATGCCGATGAAGCTCTGGAAATTATCGAGGAAATTCAAGAAGAAGATGAAAGCGATATTTTGGTCATAGTATCTGACTGGTTAATGCCCGGTATTAAGGGAGATGAATTTTTGATCCTGGTTCATCAAAAATATCCGAAGATTGTGAAAGTCATGCTAACCGGGCAAGCCGACGCAGTAGCAATAGAACGGGTGAAAGAGCAGGCAAATTTGCACCGCTGTTTGTACAAGCCGTGGGATGGCCAAGAATTAGTAGAAACTATAAAATCTGGTTTGGCAAAAATATGAACAATAAACCTGTGATTATTTGCGTGGATGACGAACCGATTATCCTTGAAAGTTTGAAAATTGAGTTAAAAAAAGCCCTGGGAGAAGAACATTTATTAGAAACCGCTGAAGGCGGCGAAGAGGCTTTAGAGTTAATAGATGAATTGCTGGCAGAGGGCTGCGAAATCGTGGCCGTGATTTCTGACTATCTGATGCCCAATATCAGAGGGGACGAATTGCTGAAGCAGATTCACAGAATTTTGCCAAAAACTATCAAAATTATGCTGACGGGGCAAGCAGACCTCGAAGCTGTGGCGAATACTATTAAATATGCTAAATTGTACCGCTATATATCGAAGCCTTGGCAGTCAGAAGATTTGAAGTTGACCTTAAAAGAAGCGGTCAACAGCTATTTTATGGAGAAGCAATTAGCTGAACAAAATGCTCAACTCCAAAAGCTGAATCAAGAATTGGAAAGTTTAGTTGAGGAACGGACTGCACAATTGCGCTTGTCTGAGGAAAAGTTTGCTAAAGCTTTTCGTTCTTCTCCCAACCCGATTACTATTACCAGACTTAAAGACGGTCGTTATTTAGAAATTAATGAGGCTTTTTGCCAGACAATTGGTTATTCGGCGGCAGAAATTATCGATCGCACGGCGCTTGATTTCAATCTTTGGGAAAGCAAACCAGCCCGCGCCAAGTTGTTTGCAATGTTGGACGAACAAAAAATTGTTCGCAATTACGAATTTGATTGGCGGACTAAAACTGGGGAACTCAGAACCGGGCTGCTGTCTGCTGAAATCATTGACATTCATGGCGAAACCTGTGTGATTTCTGTGATTCAAGATATTAGCGATCGCAAATTGGCAGAAGAAAAACTCCGGGCGGTAGCAGCTTCTTTAGCAGCAGCGCAAAGAATCGCCCGCGTCGGCAATTGGGAATGCGATTTCTCTGCTAATACAACTACTTGGTCGGAAGAATTATCTCATATTTTCGGTCTCGACGCAACCCAGGCTGCGCCAACACTGACTGAGTTTCTGAAATACGTGCACCCGGACGATCGCCCAAAATGGCAAATAGCGATCGACACTGCTATTGCTAGCGGGCAATCCTACACTTTGGAATATCGCATCCTGCGGCCGGAATCGACAATCACGGCGGATAATTGCCCATCACAGATAAGTGAAGGCGGCTTCATCCGCTACATCGAATCCAGAGGAGAAGCAATTGTCAACGAACAAGGGGAACTGACAAAACTCTTCACAACTTTGATGGATATTACCCCCCGGAAGCTAGCAGAAATAGCCCTAGCAGAGAGCGAGGAAAAATACCGCCATTTAGTTGAAACTTCCCAAGATATTATCTGGTCTTGCGATGCTGAAGGACACCTGACTTTTGTCAACCAAGCTGTCAAACAAATCTACGGTTATGACCCGGAAGAAATGCTCGGCTGTTCTTTTGGCGATTTCTTAGCTCCAGCACAAATAGACCGGAATAGGGAACTTCAGCAGCGATTGCTGACGGGAGATGATGTGTTTCAGTACGAAAGTATAGTATTAGGAAAAGACGGCAGGCAGATTGATGTCAATACAAAGGCGATCGCGCGCTTGGACGCAGCAGGAAATATCACCGGAACGACAGGGACTGCTAGCGATATTACTGAGCGCAAACAAGCAGAAATAGCCCTGCAAAAAGCTAAAGAAGAAGCCGACAGAGCCAACAGGGCGAAAAGCGAATTCCTCTCGAATATGAGCCACGAATTGCGAACTCCCCTCAACGCAATTCTTGGTTTCAGCCAACTACTCACTCGCGACACAGCCCTCGGTGCCGACCAACAGCAATACTTAGGAATTATTAGCCGCAGCGGGGAACATTTGCTCGTTCTGATCAACAATATTCTGCAAATGTCAAAAATTGAAGTTGGGCTGGTGACAGTTAATAACAGCACCTTTGACTTGCACAAAATGCTAAAGAATACTGAAGAGATGCTGAAGCTGCAAGCAGAAAAAAAAGGATTACAGTTAATTGTTGATGCCACGCCAGACCTACCTCAATATGTAGAAAGTGATGAAAGCAAGTTGCGCCAAGCATTGATTAATGTGATCGGAAATGCTATTAAGTTTACTGCGGAAGGTGGTGTTAATTTGAGAATCAAATATGAGCTGTTGTCAAATAAAAATTACGGACAAATTCCGCTAGTTGACAATTGCTGCTTGCTATTTGAAGTTGAAGACACGGGGGCGGGAATTTCGCCGGCAGAAATGCACAATTTGTTTAAACCTTTTGCGCAAACAGAGAGCGGGAGAAAAGCTCAAGAAGGAACTGGTCTAGGCTTGCCGATTAGCAAACAGTTCGTGGAGTTAATGGGGGGTAAGATGACGGTAACAAGCAGCGTTGGTTGTGGTAGTATTTTTAAATTTGATATTAGAGTTTCTCTTCCTAGTGCAGTGGAAATTCAGGTGGCTCAAACGGCTCGCCGTGTTGTGGGAATCGAGCCAGGACAGCCGGAATATCGCATTTTAGCTGTTGACGATCGCCTGGAAAGTCGTTTACTGTTGGTGAGAATGCTGTCATCCCTTGGTTTTGCTGTGCAGGACGCTGAAAATGGCCTTCAAGCTGTGGAAATTTGGTTGAGTTGGGAACCTCATTTGATTTGGATGGATATGCGGATGCCGGTGATGGATGGTTATGAGGCTACTAAACGGATTAAGGCGCATTTGAAGGGTCAAGCAACGGTGATTATTGCTCTGACGGCGAGTGCTTTTGATGAGGAGCGATCGGTGATTTTGTCTGCTGGTTGTGATGATTTTGTCGCGAAGCCTTTTCGGGAGCAAGTGATTCTGGAAAAGATGGCTAAGTATCTGGGAGTTCGCTATGTTTACGATCGAGAAGCTTCACTAAGTTCTGATGCTGTGGCTTCCAGTGACGCTGCGGCGACGAATAGAACGGCCCCTTTGCCTTTTACGCTGAATGCTTCATTGTTTGGATCTATGCCTGCTGAATGGGTTGATGAGTTGTACGCTGCGGCGGATGCGGTGGATAATGAGGAGATTTTTCGGCTGCTGTTGTCGATTCCTCCTGTTGATGCTGGTTTCCGTAGTGCGATCGCCGATTTGGCGAATAACTTCCGGTGCGATCGGATTATCGATTTGATTGAGGAATTTAGAAATGTTTGAAGGAAGTTCGGCAACGGATTATGTAACGGATTTAACGGATATAACGGATGGATTTTAAAGGAAGAAGGGGGAAATGGTGGGGTGAGGATTGTTGATGGTTGAGGTGGATCGACTATTTCACTATAATTCGCGCGTCAACAGCTTTTCTGTTTTAGTCCTCTCCTCTTAAAAACCCGGTTTTTTGGGTTAGTTTACGTAAGTTAGGTAAATATGAAAGTAGTTGATTCACGAGCGAGTGCTATAATTGCGATTTAATCAGTTTTCATCATCTAAACAATTCTCAATTTAACAAAAAAAATACCAGCGATGACCAGCAATCAAACAGAAGATAATAAAGGCAACATATTAATTGTTGACGACACTCCAGAAAACTTGCAAGTTTTATCGGCAACGCTGTCGGATCGGGGCTACAAAGTCCGGGGCGTAATTAACGGCAAAATGGCAATCAGAGCCGCGCGATCGGGTTCTCCCGACCTGATTTTGCTCGACATCAAAATGCCGGAAATGGACGGCTACGAAGTCTGCACGCAGCTCAAGGTCGATCCGAAAACATCAGAAATTCCAGTGATTTTTATTAGCGCTTTAGATGAAGTATTAGACAAAGTAACAGCCTTTCAAGTTGGAGGAGTTGATTATATCACAAAACCGTTTCATATAGCAGAAGTTTTAGCGAGAATCGAACATCAATTGACTATCCAAAGACTGAAAAAACAATTGATCGATCGCAATACCGAACTACAACAAGAAATCATAGAACGCAAAAAAGCCGAAGAAGCCGCCGCCGCTGCATCCCTGGCAAAAAGTCAATTCGTTGCCAACATGAGCCACGAATTGCGGACTCCCTTAAACTCCATCCTGGGTTTTACCCAAGTCATGAGCCGCGACTCTTCCCTGGATCACGAAAATCTCGAAAATCTCCGAATTATTAACCGCAGCGGTCAGCATTTGCTCGAACTAATTAATGATGTTTTAGACTTGTCGAAAATAGAAGCAGGGATCATTGGCTTAGATGAACGTAGCTTTGACCTTTATCAACTCCTCGACACTCTCGAAGAAATGTTTCAAATCAAAGCTGAAAGCAAAAGTTTGCAACTGAGATTTTTCGTGCAGGCGAATGTTCCCCAATATATAAAAACTGACGAAAAAAAGCTGCGCGTCTGCTTAATTAACCTGCTGGGAAATGCCCTAAAGTTTACTCCAGACGGCGGCAGCATTTGGCTGCGCGCGAGCGTGGGTAAAATGCAGAATCCAGCAGAATCAGAGATTATTCGTAACTCTACATCGGTCGAGGAATGTGTAATTTTGTTTGAAGTTGAAGACACGGGAGTTGGCATAGCAGCAGCAGAAATTGATACTTTATTTGATGCTTTCGTGCAAACAGAAGCTGGCAGACAAGCGGCTGACGGTACGGGATTGGGTTTGACAATTACTAAGAAATACGTGCAGATAATGGGCGGAGATATTGCTGTAAAAAGTGTTTTAGGTGAGGGAACCAGTTTTAAATTTAAGATCCGAGTATTTCCTGGTAGTTCGTCTGAAATAACAGTGGCGACATTGCAGCGGGCGATCGCACTAGAAGCAGATCAACCGGTTTATCGGATTTTAGCAGTTGACGACAATCAAGAAAATCGGCTGCTGCTGGTTAAAATGCTGCAACCAATTGGTTTTGAAGTCCGAGAAGCGGAAAACGGCCTCCAAGCTGTTGAAATTTGGGAAAGTTGGCAGCCTCATTTAATTTGGCTGGATACACGAATGCCAGTAATGGACGGTTTGGAAGCTGCCAGACAAATTAGAGCTAAAGAGGGAAAAACTCAGCCACAAACCGTAATTATTGCTCTGACTGCTAGCATTTTTGAGGAAAGAAAAGGCGAAATTATCGCCGCAGGTTGCGACGATTTTGTGCGGAAACCTTTTCAAGAACAAATCCTCTTTGATAAGATGGCTTGCTACTTGGGAGTGCGCTATATTTATGAAGAATTGCCCCAACAGGGAGCGGGGGCTTTACGAGGTTATTTTGTGAGCGAAAAACCAGATTCATTTTTCTGGCCGCTGCTGGCCCAGATGCCTAGAAATTGGGTGCAGGAACTCTACGATGCAGTTAATGATGTTGATGAAGAGCTGGCGATTGAAATTGTCGATCGCATTTGTGAAAGTCATCCAACTTTAGCTGAGGCTTTAAAAGATTTGCTTGCCGATTACCGACTTGACAGGATAATGGATTTAACTAAATCGAGTTTAAAATAAATGAATAATAGCGAAATTAAAATATTGCTGGTTGACGATCAACCAAGCAATCTGCGGTTTTTATCCGAGCTGCTAACAGCCGAGGGGTATCAAGTTTTTCGAGCTATTTGCGGTCAACTGGCGTTGAATGCTGCGATCGCCAATTGCCCGGATTTAATTTTGCTCGACATTAGAATGCCGGAAATGAACGGTTATGAGGTTTGTCGAAGATTGAAATCAACACCAGAAACTGAACAAATTCCGGTAATTTTTTTGAGCGTATTAGATGATATCAATGATAAATTACAAGCCTTTCAAGTTGGCGGCGCGGACTATATTGCCAAACCATTTCAAGTAGAAGAAGTTTTGGCGCGCATCGACAAGCAAGTCTGCTTGCAAAAACTGCAACAGCAACTAAAAGAGCAAAATGCTCAACTGCAACAGTCGCAGTCGCTGCTTGCTAGCATATTAAATAGTTCCTTAGACGGTGTGGCGGCTTATTCTGCCGTCCGCAACAATCAGGGAAATATTGTGGATTTTCAGTTGCTGTTGGTCAACCGCGCTGCCGAAAAAATTTCGGAGCGACCATTCAATGAGATAGTTGGCAAATATTTGTTGGCAGAAGATCCCCAAATTCGCAAGAGTGGGTTATTTGATTTGTACGTTTCTGTGGTAGAAACAGGAGAAACTGTAGACCAAGAATTTTTTTATGAAGACGATCGAGATATCAGTGCTTGGCTGCATATTGTGGCGGTCAAATTAAACGACGGCTTGGCTGTGACATTTCGCAATATCACCGATCGCAAACTGGCACAAGAACTGCTGGAAGCAAGTTTAGAAACTCAAACCCGCTATGCTGAAGAGTTAACTCGTTCTAATTCCGAATTAGAACAGTTTGCTTACGTGGCTTCTCACGACTTGCAAGCGCCTTTGGGGACGATTACCGGCTATGCTCAACTATTAGAAAGGCGCTGTCATAACCAACTGGATTCCGAAGGGAATAAATTTATCGGCAATATTGTTAATTCTTGCGTGCGGATGCAGGCTTTGATTGATGATTTGCTGGAATATTCGCGGGTGGGTCGCAGTCGAAAAAGTTTTGATTTGATAGATTGCAATCTGGTTTTTGAGGACGCTCGTGCTAATTTGCAGTTGGCGATTCGCAAAAATCAAGCTTCTGTAACTAGGGGCGATTTGCCGAGGGTAATAGGTGATAGTTTTCAACTACTGCAACTGTTTCAAAATTTAATTGGTAATGCGATTAAGTACCGCAGTAGTGAGCCGCCGCTGGTGATTTTCGGCGTTTCGCGTCAAGAGGATAACTGGGTATTTTCGGTACAGGATAACGGTATTGGGATTGCTCAACAACACTATCAGCGAATTTTTCAGATTTTTCAGCGCTTGCATACCCAAAAGGAGTATTCGGGAACGGGTATCGGTTTAGCGATTTGTCAAAGAATTGTCGATCGACACGGTGGCCGCCTTTGGGTAGAATCTGAACCCGATCGAGGCTCGACTTTTTATTTTTCTGTTCCTGTACCTAAGTGAATTCAATCGATTCTAGATTTTAGATTAAAGATTTAAGAATTGAAGAAAGCGACCCCACTGATAAATCCCGGGGATGTCGATGAGGATTCGGAGATTTTTTCTTGTTCCACGGATGAATCCGGGGGCTGGGAACCAAATTGCTTGATTGTCACCACTCCTTTACTTAAACTTTAAATATCTTTATCTTTTCTTTACACAAATGCTTAAAAAGTGTAGCATATTCACTGATGACATCGAGATTAAAATCTATCAATATGAATGTATTATATTCTTTCTCTGGTTTCTGGAGGTACGCTTGGGTTTTTGGTCATTGGGAAAAAGGTAATTGATAATTGGTAATTGCTCTCGGCATACCTGACTTCAAGAGAGAACCGCTATTCCTGCTTATACAACAACTTAAAAATCAACGGTGCACGCCCGACTTGTCAGTTTGTTTGAACTGTATCCAGAGCATCTTGCTTTGAAATGCAGCACTTTCCCTAGTAGTTCGTCCACAAGGATTTGTGATGTATTGACAGTTTGCCGCTTCTCGCACAGACTGGAAAGTGAAATAAGCGCGATCGGCAAAAATTTGCTAATTATGCAAAGTTGTAAATTGCTGCAACATAAATTCAGTATTTTTAGCCATATTTGCCGGATGATGGCAACAAATGTTTTCCAGGCGATCGAACACCGATTCAAGTCCCGACACCTCACAAAATCCGTTGTTAGTAAGACAAAACCGTGAATTATCAACAGAAAAGATTTACTATGTTAATAGCCAATGATGACGAGGATACGCGCTTTTTGGTGGAAGAAGCACTGCGAGAAGTTCGAGTATCAATTAGGAGCGAATTCGTGGAAAATGGAGAAGAAGTGCTAGACTATTTGTACCGTCGCGGACGATATGCTGGTAACAGCAATTGGTATCAGCCAGACCTGATTCTTTTGGATCTGAATATGCCGAGGCTTGACGGGCGAGAAGCATTAACTTTAATCAGAGCTGACCCCGACTTGCAACAAATTCCGGTTGTGATCCTAACAACGTCGCACCGCAGCGGAGATATCTTACTTTGCTACCGCTTGGGTGCTAATTCTTTTATATCTAAACCAGTCACTTTTGAAGGATTGGTTGAAGTAATGAAGACTTTATGTCAGTATTGGTTTGAAATCGTTGCACTCCCGCCTCTGTATCTGTAAGCTTTATAGTAGAAGGAAGAAGCAATAAGGAAAAAGGAAAAAGGAAAATTGTTTTTTCGTGCGGATCTACTTATCGCTCTCAAAACTAAAAAGCTATAGTTGTGCTAACACGTAACAAGTCTCTAAAAATTTTGTTGGTTGAGGACGATCTGGCAGATGCGACGCTGATCGAAGACCTTTTAGGGTCATTCAGCGAGTCTCTGTTTTGCCTTCAAACTGTTAAGTCTCTGGAGATAGCACTGGCGTGTCTGGTAGCAGAAAAGTTTGACGCGGTATTATTAGATTTGTCAGTGTCAGACTGCTTGGGGGGAAGCGAGGCGATCGCCATTTTGAAGTACCGATCGCCCACAGTGCCAATTTTGGTGCTGACAGATATTAACGATGAAAATACGGCGCTGTCGGTATTGCGATCGGGCGCTCAAGATTGTTTGGTAAAGGGAAGATTTCACAGAACTCTGCTGGTGCGGGCAATCCATTATGCGATCGAACGCCAGCAAGTCGAAGAACAATTGCGGCAGCAGGCTATCCGAGAACGGCTGTTGGGACAAATGATCGAGCATATTCGATCGTCAATAGACGCGACAAGCATTCTGCAAAGTACCGTCACAGAAGTACGCCAATTTCTCAAAACAGACCGCGTTCTAATTTATCGCTGTCAGGATTGGGCATCTCAATTTGACGGGGAAGAGCAAAAAGGTGCGATCGTCGCAGGTGATGGTTTGCCAGACGGTTATATTGAAAACCAAAATATTACTGCTGCTTTGGCGGTTTCATGCTTTTTTTTAGTCGAATCGCAGTCGGTACAAGCAATAGCAGATGTCAGCGCTACTGGATTGGCTGATAGTTGCCAAAAGTTGCTGGCCGATTGTGAAATTTCAGCAATTTTAAGCGTGCCAATTTGGCAATCTGGCGACTGGGAAACGGCAAAAAAAAGACTAGAAGCTACTGTTTTTGAAACAGAAAAAAATCAAGATGTGGCCGCAAGTTATATCTCTGGGCCGACTGTTGGCAAACCGCAAGCGCCGGATTCGATCGCCGAAAATCGCCATAATTTGTGGGGAATGCTGACAGCATATAATAATTGCAGCGGTGTCAGGGAATGGCAGCAGTGGGAAATAGATTTTTTACAGCACTTGGCGAATCAAGTGGCGATCGCGATCGAACAATCTCAACTTTATCGCCAGCTAGCAATAGCCAATCAAAAATTGCAGGAACTGGCAACTACTGACGGACTGACAGGCATTGCCAACCGTCGCCAGTTCGATCGCGTTTTTATCTTAGAGTGGCGCAGATTGGCAAGAGAGGTATTGCCACTGTCTTTAATTATGTTTGACATCGACTTTTTTAAGCCTTACAACGACTTTTACGGCCACCTCCGCGGCGACGATTGTTTGCGCCAAGTTGCGGGGGCGATCGCCTCTTCTACCAACCGGGCTGGGGATTTGCCTGCCCGTTACGGCGGCGAAGAATTTGCCGTAATTTTGCCCAATACCAGCGCCGAAGGGGCAAACGTTGTCGCCCGGAAAATCTGCGATCGCATCGCCAGCTTGAAACTGCCCCACGCGCGATCGCCGATCGGCCCCTACGTTACCCTCAGTTGCGGCATTGCGACGGCAATTCCTGCTCCCGATGTATCTCTAGACACGCTAATTCACAGTGCTGACAGCGCCCTTTATCAAGCCAAAAACGAAGGTAAAAATCGTATTTGTTATGCCAGTATTAAGTCGGAATCTTCCCCGATTTTGATGTGAAGGAAGAAGGAAGAAGGAAGAAGGAAGAAGGAAGAAGGAAGAAGGAAGAATAAAATTGAATTGGATTGAATTGCATACTTTGATTGATAGATCGACCGCAGATGAAAGGCAGATTAACACAGATTAACGCAGATGATTTCATTCCGAGGAAAGTCAATGAATGCAATTGCTCGTCTAATTTCCCATTACCAATTCCTAATTTATTCGCCCACATTTGAACTCGTACCAGTTAAATTCGATCGCACTGGAATTTCAATCAAAAACTCCGCTCCCTCTCCCGGTGTCGAAATACAGCTCAATCGGCCGCCGTGCCGATCGACTATAATCGAGTGAGAAATCGACAATCCCAAGCCGGTGCCCTTGCCCACGGGCTTAGTCGTAAAAAACGGGTCAAACAGCCTCGATCGCACCGACTCTGGTATCCCCCCGGCGTTGTCGGTAATAGATACCGCTACGAAGCCCGCAGCAGCCGGATAAGTCCGAATCGCGATCGTACTGGGATGTCGATCGCACTCCTCGATCGCACACTGCTTGTCCCGTTCTTCCAAAGCATCGATCGCATTAATCAAAATATTCATAAATACCTGATTCAACTCGCCCGGAAAACATTCAACTCGCGACAATAGTTGGTAATCTTTAACTACCTGAATCCCCGGATAGCTACTGTGAGATTTCAATCGATTTTGTAAAATCATCAAAGTGCTGTCAATTCCCTCGTGAATGTTCACAGACTTGCCAGCCGACTCGTCCAAACGGGAAAAGTTACGCAAGGATTTGACAATCTCGACAATTCGCTCGGTTCCTACTTGCATAGAAGCAAACAATTTCGGGAAATCCTCAGCAATATAATCCAAGTCCATTGCATTAATTTTATGCAAAACTTGGGCCGGAGGATTAGGACAGTAATCCTGGTAAACTTTAATCAATTCCAGCAAATCTAAACTGTAACGGCGAGCCGGACTGAGATTACCATGAATAAAGCTGACGGGGTTATTAATTTCGTGAGCCACACCAGCAACTAACTGACCCAAACTCACCATTTTTTCATTTTGAACTAGCTGAGCTTGAGTAGTTCTGAGTTTGTTAATAGCTACTTCTAACTCTAGCGCTTTTAGACGTTCTCGCGCTTCTGATTTTTGCAAGGCTGACTCTGCTTGTTTGCGATCGCTAATATCTTCAACCACAGCAATTCCGTAACTCGGTTCCCCAAACCCATCCCGCACTAAAGATACAGTCACATTAGCCCAAACAAATGAAAAGTCTTTACGAATAAAGCGTTTCTCAATTGAATAATTCAAAATTTCCCCAGCTAACAGTCGCTCGCTAGACTCGACATCTGCTTCTACATCTTCCGGGTGTGAAATGCCCCAAACATTTTGCAGTTTTAGTTCCAATTCTGAGTATCCGACAATATTGCAAAAGCCTTGATTGACATTCAAAAAACCACCGTCGGGCGATACTTTGACAATCCCGATCGCCGCTTGTTCAAATACAGCCCGAAATCGCTTTTCGCTTTCTTGCAAACCAATTTCGGCTTTTTTGCGATCGGTAATATCCATTTCTGTGCCCAACACCCGCACCACCTGACCAAACTCATTTTTAACAGCTTGTCCTTTACAATTAATGTGCTTGATTTCTCCTGATGGAAAATAGATGCGGTGATCCATGTCGAAAGCTATCCCTTCAGTCACTGCCTTTTGCACAACTTCTGTCACACTTTCTTTGTCATCAGGATGAATTTGCTCTAAAATTTCTGCCATTGTCGGCTGCCAATTAAATTCTCGACCATAAACTCGAAACACTTCCGCCGACCAATTAATAATTCCTGATTCAATATCGAATTCCCAATTTCCCATCCGGGCAATTATTTGTGCTTCTTGTAACTGGTCGGCAAGTTGTTGTAGAGATGCAATTAACTGTGTTTTTTCGGCTTCTGCTGCCACGCGGGTGTTGATATTTTTGTGAGTGCCTGTCATCCGCAACGGCGCACCCCATTCGTCGTACTCGACTACCTTGCCCATCCCCATAATCCACTGCCAATTCCCCGCTTTATTGAGCATCCGGAATTCAATTTCATAGACATCGGTGCAACCTTCAAAATAGGAATTTAAAGATGCCATTACCTTCGATAGGTCTTCAGGATGCAGCAAATTTTCCCAAGCTTGGAAGTTATTTTCAATTTCTGTTTCTGCGTAACCGAGCATTGATTTCCACTGCGCATCGAAATAAGTTTCGCCAGTAGCTATATTCAAATCCCACAGCCCCAAAGAGCTACCAGAAACTGCCAACTGCAATCGCTCTTGACTGATTTTCAATGCCGATTCTGCGCGTTTTAGTTCTGTGAGGTCGGCAATGATCGCCATCATTCCTATTGGTTGACTGGCGCTATCTTTAATGCAGTCAGCTCGCAATTGAGTTTCTATAATCTCGCCATTTTTAGCCTTGAGTTCAATTTCAGTGCTCCAGGATAAACCTTTCCGCAGCACCTTAAATAACTTTCTCAACTCTTGAGATTTGGCGTACATTACTGCTGGGCCGCCCGCATTATTTAGTTGTTCAACTGTATAGCCGTAACGCTGAATAAATGCTTGATTGTGATAAATTGAATAGCCGTCTAAATCTGCGATCGCGATCGCATCGCTAGCGCCGTCTACAGCTTGAGTTACCAAGCACAGAGTCAGTTCGGCTTGTTTGCGATCGGTAATATCAAAAATCGCTCCATCGAGCCACAAAACTAACCCTTCTGGATCGTAAGTCGCCCTGCCTCTGTCCGACACCCACCGCACCGCCCCGTCAGCGCGCACAATCCGGTATTCTACATGATACGGGTGTTTGGAGTCTACCGCTGCTCTGCGGAGTCGATCGAGCTTTTCGCGATCTAGCCTATGAATAATGCTAGCAAAACTCAAGCGATTGTTGTGCAGAAAATCCGCAGCAGGATAGCCGCTAATTGCCTCAATTTCATCACTCACAAACACCATCGTCCAATCAGCATCGTACAAGCTGCGGCAGATAGCACCGGGAATATTCTCAATTAGCGATCGCAATCTTGTTTCACTCTCCCGCAAAGCTGCTTCAGTCTGTTTTAAATCAGTAATATCCAGTATCATGCCTTCCCAAACAATATCCCCTTCCTGCCCTATGATCGTCGGACAATCAACTCGTTCCGGTCTCGAAACCCCTCGCATCCACTTAAGTTTTCCCGACGGCATAATCGCGCGCCATTCCTGCTGCCAGGGCTGCATATTTGCCGCAGAAATAGCAATAGATTCGTGAACTTTTTGGATGTCATCTTGATGAGTACAACCGAAGACAAGTTCGGGATTCTGCTGAATATCTTCCGGTTCCAATTCATATAAATCGCGACTGCCCGAAGAAATGTAAGGAAAAGATATTGTGCCGTCGCTTGAGAGACGAAATTGATAAATTACTCCCGGCAAGTTGGCAGCAATTTGCTGAAGTCTAGCTTGGGTTTCTTGCAGTGCTAATTGTTTCAGTTTATCCTGAGTGATCTCTCGAATTATTCCGACGAGTATTTTACTGCCGTCGGTATTTTCAAACACCGTTTTTTTAGTAGACAGAATGTGCTGAGCACCGCTGCCATCCGTAAATATTTCCTCGCTATCGTTTTCTTCCCCTGTCTTAAATACTTGTTCGTCTTTCTCCCAAAAAAAATCAGATTCTTCTTTGGGGAAAAACTCATAATCCGACATACCTAGCAGTTCCTCGCGCTGCTTACCGATCAACTTGCAAAAAGCATCATTTAACAGTATCCAGCGATGCTCCTCATTTTTGAGAAAAATTGGATCGGCAACTGCATTAATTGTACAATTTAAAAACTTTTTATTAGCTTCCTGTTCTAACAGTGCTAAAACTTTCTCCGTAATATCGTTAATAGTTCCTGTTGTCCCTTGTATGCCCTCTGTACCGAATATCAAAAACTCCTGCACTTCCACCCAACGAATTGTACTATTTTTAGTCAGATATCGAATTTGATAACAACAGGATATTTCTTGATTTACACTCAGACTTCTGCGAAAATTTAAATATTGGGATTGGTCGTCAGAATGAATGTAACTCAAACAGGAAGTTCCTAAGCTTTCATTAACTGTAAATCCAGTAATTTTCGCCCAAGCCCGATTGAGAAAAGTCCAATTTCCAGCAGTATTTGTTTCAAAAACTACCTCTTTGATACTGTCAACAACTTGCAAGTATTTTTCTTGACTTTTTTGCCATTCTGCTTGCCTTTTATGGCGGGCAATCGCGCACTTGAGCGTCCGCACCAGCAGCCGGCTGTCTACTTGTCTTTTCACCAAATAATCTTGGGCGCCGGCGGCAATTAACTCGACGGCCAGTTCTTCGTCATCGGCGGCTGTCAAAATAACGATGGGAATATTTATTCCACAATCTTGCAGCCCGAAAAAAGTATTAAATCTTGGGCTATCAGGAAGTGTCAGGTCTAATAGAATTACATCAAAAATCTCGCAGCTTAAAATTTCTATAGCTTCTAGGAGACAAACTACATTAGTCGTCTCAATTAATTGTCCCAGTTGGTGCTCAGACAGCAGTTCTTGAATGAGTGCTGCATCTTCTGCACAGTCTTCTACTAACAGAACTTTCAAGCAAGCAGGCGTTAAACTTGACTCAAAAACATATTTCATTTTGCTATTTTTTAGTAATAAATAAAGAAGTGCAGCAGCGGATGCAGCTACCTAACTAATTTTTGGGAAACTTGAACCCCCGGCTTTAGGATGTGCTGGATGCTTACAGACCTCTCAGATTTATTTGTAGAATTGAGTTGTTGACGACAAGTTGTCCACCTCGCCCGAAACCTATTGGGCTAAATTCCAATAGGCTTGGGTTAACACTGTTTCTTTCCCGGAGATCCCCCTAAATCCCCCTTAAGAAGGGGGACTTTGAGCAACTTCTTGTCCCCCCCTTTTTAAGGGGGGCTAGGGGGGATCGGCTCGATCTGAACCGTAGTGGGTTAAATTCATCATAACCTTACCGATATTGCAACTCAACTCTATTTTAAATTTACAACATTTGGCAGAGAAATAGCAAGGGGGAAGGCCAAAAAGCGCGGATAAAGAATGACTAAAGTCCTGACTCCGAACCTAGGGAAATTACAGTGAATTTACAGAACAGGAGATTGTATCCGTTAAATTACGGACAATTAGCTTTTGTTCGTAACATCGGACTTTACTCCTTTGTTTGAGATAAAGAAGGACTAAAGTCCTCACTACGAACCTAATTATGAAATTCATTATGGTTGTTTAATCGGAGAAGATTTTAGTCTGTTGAGTCGATTGAGTTTTCGGATGTTTCGGTAGAACAACTGTAAATACGCTGCCTTTGCCGACATTACTGCTAATAGCAATCTCGCCGTTAAAAGGTTTTAAAAGTTCAATGCAAGTATAAAGTCCGAGACCTGTGCCTGTCGGTTCGCCTTCGGTTTTTTCCTCACCTTTAGGTGGCTTTGAGGTGTAAAAAGGGTCAAAAAGTTTTGACAAATCTTCAGGCGCTATGCCGCATCCTGTATCTGCAATATCCATGTAGATATTCGAGTCATCTTGCCGAGTCACGATAGTTAATTCCCGGTTTTTCTTTTTCCACATAGCATCCATTGCATTATTAATTAGATTATAAAATACTTGAGAAATATAGGAATAAATTAAGGGAATGTTCTCGATTTGTTCGTCATAAAAATATTTTTTTCTAATTTTATTCTTGAAATAGAGATTTCCTTCCAATAGCTGAATTTCTCGCTGCACTAAATCGTTGATATTCACGGGCTGCAAATCTTGCTTTTGCTCTTTTCTGCTTTTCATCATCAGAGTATCCATAATCTGATTGATTTTTGTGACAGCTTGAAAAATATACTTGGTATAATTAAACAGAGAGTCTTCTTGAATTTTTGTGGCTTTTGTTTCAATCAAATCGACGCTAGTCTGGATCACTTGCAGCGGACTTTTGAGGTTGTGAACCATGCCCTGCGTCAAACGTCCGATGATGGCTGTTTTTTCCTGGTCGATCAATTGCTTGGTTTTTTGTTCGACAAGTCTTTCCAGGTTATGATTGAGGTGAGCAAGTTCGAGGTTTTTTTGTTCGAGTTTTTTTTGCAAGTTGCGGATTGTCAGGTGAGTTTCAATGCGGCTCAACACTTCTTCGTGGTGAAATGGCTTGGTGATGTAGTCAACAGCTCCTGTCTGAAAGCCTTTTACTTTGTCAAGGGTATCGGAGAGGGCGCTCATGAAGATGATGGGAATGTCTCGCGTTGACGGGTCTGCTTTCAAACGCAGGCAAGTTTCAAAACCGTCAATTCCTGGCATCATGATGTCCAAAAGTATTAAATCGGGATGGATATATTCAATTTGCTCGATCGCACTTTCGCCGTCTAGAGCCACTAATACTTTAAACCCGTAGTTCCTCAACAACTCGAAAAGTACGTCGAGATTGGTTTGGTTGTCATCGACAATTAGTATGATGCTTCTTTCGGAATTTTTATCGTTCATATTCAAGGGAAATATTCAAATTGTTGAGTTGTGAGTTGTCGGTTGTGACTTGAAATCCGATCCCAGGAATTTTTTGTAGCTCTAGAAACCCGTAGCTACAGTCAATCTTAGGACAAATGTTGCTTCAAAAAATCTCGAATTTGCTTGAGCTGAAATCCTTTAGCAAGTTGGCGCAGGTGATGAACGAAAGGCACTAATGTCGGATCAGAATGTTCGAGTTTAGCAGTTTCCTCCAGAATAGCTTCAATATCGCCCATTGCCGTCAATCTTAGCAAGGCCAAGACTGACTCTGAGCCAGGAGACACCATCATTGAGTCGGCAGTAGGAACCTCAGATGATGATTTGGGAGTTTTAGCTTTGCGTTTTTTGGTTTCCGATCCGTCTTCGTAAATCCATTCTAGTCCCAAATGCAGGCGCAATAATTCTAAAAGCTCGTTAGTTTGAATCGGCTTGGTGAGAAAATTATCGCAACCTGCAAGTATGCTCTCTTGCCTAGTAGTCTCGTAAACGCTAGCGGACAAAGCAAGGATAACCGCATCTTTTAATTTCGGCAACTGTCGCAGCCGCCTGGTAGCTTCCCAACCGTCCATTACGGGCATCAGCAAGTCCATTAAAATGAGATCCGGTAAAAATTCCTGTGCTTTGTGCAAGCAGTCTTCGCCGTCGGTGGCTTGGGCAATTTCAAAACCCAAACGAGAAAGCATCCTGTGCAGCATGGAGCGATTTACTTCGTTATCGTCCACGATCAGCACTTTGCGCTGGCTGCCGCTAAAACCGACAAGCCGGCGTTTTTCTGGCGTGGAGGGGAGTTGAGAAGACTGGGCGACTGCGGGCAAGTCTATATCCAACCAAAATATGCTGCCTTTGCCGGGGGTACTTTGGACGCGAATTTGGCTGCCCATCATTTTGACTAATTTTTGGCTGATGGAAAGTCCTAGTCCGGTACCTTCAACGAAATTATTACGATCGCCCACTTGATGAAAAGGCAAAAATATTTCTTCTAATTTATCCTGGCTGATGCCAATGCCAGTATCTTCGATTTGAAAGCGAATTTTAGCGATAGAAGCGCAATTGCTGATATTTTCGGCTGTTTGGGCGGCGCGGGCTTCTTGTGTTAAGAGCGGTGCGACAGACACTTGCTGTGCGTCGTCTAACTTCGCTGTCAAATTGACCGTTAGAGTGGCAACTTCGGCTGTCAAACTAGAATTTGCGCAGTTGATTTGAGGATAATTTTCGGCTGAATTTTCTGCATAACCGACTTTGAATGTCACGCCGCCGCTGTTAGTAAACTTAACCGCATTGCTGAGCAAATTAATCAAAACTTGGCGCAACCTTTTTTCGTCAGCTAAAACCCAGTCGGGTAGCGCGGACACCTGCTCGTAATTAAAGGCAATTCCTTTTTGATGCGATCGCATCTGGAACAAATCAACAATACTTTTAACAAAGCTGGGAAAATGCACGTTTCCCGGTGACAGTTCCATTTTATTAGCTTCGATTTTCGCGATGTCTAAAACGTCATTAATCAGCGTCAGCAGGTGGTTGCCGCACTGGTGAATGCTATTAAGACTTTCCTGCTGTTCTGCATTTAAATTCTTATCCGTTTTGAGCAGTTGAATGTATCCTAAAATCCCGTTCAAGGGCGTGCGCAATTCGTGGCTCATGTTGGCGAGAAACTCGCTTTTAGCCCGGTTGGCAGATTCGGCGGCTAATGCGGCTAATTGCAGTGCGGCTTCTGCTTGTTTGCGATCGGCAATTTCGGTTTGTGCTTGTTCAAATAGGGTCGATTGCTGAATGGCGATCGCCAACTGCACCCCCAATTGTTTCAGACACTCTGCCTCCAATTTCTGCCAGGGATGCGGGCTCGTGCAGTGGTGGGCAATTAACAGCCCCCACAATTTTTCGCCTTGCAAAATCGGCACTACCAGACTCGCTCTCACTTCGAGCTGAGTCAACAAATTCAAGTAACAGTCGGCGATACCAGCATTGTAAACATCTTCTGTGGCTCTAATTCTGCCATCTTGGTAAAGAGTAACGTAGGCTTCCCCAAAACAAGGATCGTAAATTTCCATGCCAATAATTGAGCGGGAACTTTGATCAACCGACTCGACGGTGATAAACCCGCTCCAATCCGGCTTAAATTGGTAAATAACTGTGCGATCTACTTGCAAAAACTGTCGCACTTCTTCGACGGCTTTGGTGAGAATTTCTTCTAAATTTAGAGAAGAGCGAATGCGTTCCATCATGGCTACGGCTAACTGTTCGCGCTTTAATTGCTGGTGCAAAAGTGCTTCGGCTTCTTTGCGTTTTGTGATGTCGGTAATCACTGCAATTAAGCCGATAGAATGGCATTTTTTATCTTTAATAGTGTCGGCTCGCACCAGGGCGGTAACAGCTTCGCCGCTCTTAGTTTGCAGCGCAATTTCGCCACACCAAGAGCGACCTTGGCGAAGGTTTTTATAGATTTGTTTGTAACTTTGAGGGCGGACGTAAAGGCCGGCGCGATCGCCGAGTTCGTTGAGTTCTTCCACGCTGTAGCCGTAACTCTGAATGAAGGCTTGATTGTGGTAAAGAGACCGCCCTTTCAAGTCGGCGATCGCGATCGCGTCGCTGGTACTTTCGACGGCTTGAGTGACTTGCAGCAAAGCTAATTCTGCTTGTTTGCGATCGCTGATATCCGTCATCGAACCCACCATCCGCAGGGGGTTTCCGGCTTCGTCCCACACGGCTTGAGCGCGGGCTAGCACCCACTTGTAGCTGCCGTCTTTGCACTGCAAGCGGTATTCGGCGGCGTAATTTGGGGTTTGGCGATCGAGATAATCTTGGATCGCTGCTTGCACTCGTGAGCGATCGTCTGGATGGATGCGATCGATCCATTCGCTGTTGCAACTGTCGATTTCGCCCTCTGCGTAACCGATAATTTCTTGCCAGCGGGCGGATCGAAAAGCTTGATTTGTTTGAAGATTCAAGTCCCAAATTCCGTCTTGATTGGCTTTGAGAACTAACTGCCAACGTTCTTCGCTTTTACGCAATTCTTCTTCGGCTTGTTTGCGCTGAATGTGAGAACCCAACTGAGTCGCTACCGCCTTAACCAATTCTACTATACGCGGTTCCATAATCGAGCGATCGCGCTTGCAGAATACCAAAACTGCCAGCACTTGTCCGCTAGCGTGAATTGGCACACCGAAACAAGCTTTCAATCCGACTATTGCCGCCATTTGCGATCGGGCAAAAAATGAATTATTGACTACAGAAACATCTTCAATCCATTCTACCTTTCGGGTTGACCAAATACGTCCCGGCACTCCCACTCCGGGCGCGAATCTAATTTTTTTGCTTTCGCGGCCAAACCTATCTAAATCGCGATCGCTAGCATACCAAGTTTCACTATGTTCCAAAACAGTAGCATTAGCAGCCGGTATCCAAGCTTCCGCAAAATTCCAGCCGATCGCATTACACAGCAACCGCAGGATATCTGGGAGGGCGCTGTGAAAATCCGCCGACCGACTAATTGCTTGAGTTGCCGCCAGCAACAGCTTAATTTCATCTTCTGCTTGCTTGTTTTCAGTAATATCAGTTCCCGTACCGAGAATTTGTTTTAACTTACCCTCTGCTGTTTTAGCAAATACAGTATCTCGGCTGACAATCCAGCGCCAAGAACCATCCTTGTGCCTGACGCGGTATTCAATTTCAAATATATCCCCTTCGCTGCCAGCTTCGACTTGCTGTAAATAATCAGGCATTTTGATAGCATCTTCCGCGTGGATTAAACTTGACAGCATCCACGGCCCGATCGCCAGAATCTCCTCTACTTTATAGCCTAGAATCTGGTAGATAGAAGCATTTGCATAGAGATTTTTTTGTTCTATCAAGTCACAAACATACAAAATATTAGGACTTGCCTCAGCAATTCTAGCACCGAACCGCTTGCTATCTTGTAACTCTGCTTCAGCTTTCTTTTTCGCAGCAATGTCGCGAACAATACAAATTATTTCGCCGTCGGGGAGGATTGTCAGCGAGATTTCTTGAGGGAATTGAGAGCCGTCACGGCGGCAGCCTACTGCCTCAGTCCTGAAATAACCTTGGCGCGCTAAAGCCGGCATAATTTCCCGCTCAAACCTTTCTAGTTCTGCACCTTCATAAAATATTTTCCAACTTTTGCCCAACAGTTCTTCGACGGAATTGTAACCGTATATTTTGAGTTTAGCTGCGTTGACATAAATTAGCTCTCCGCTGGCATTGAAAATGCCGATGCCTTCGGAAGCCGCTGCCATTGCTGCTGCTTGTCGGTGGAGTTTTGACTCAAAACGTTTGCGATTGGTGATGTCGCGGACAATCGCAATAATTTCGTCTTCTGTGCAGAAAACAATTCTCGCTTCAAAATCGCACAGTGCATCCTTAATTTGCAGTTGATATTCTACAACTTGCATCTCGCCGGTGTCGATCGCGTGTTGATTGCCGCACAAGATTTTTTCAGCAAAAGCAGCCGGCAATATGTCTTGTGCTTTTTTGCCAATAAATATGTTTTCCGGTACGAGCGTGTAGAGGTCTTTTGCGGGCTTAAAGTTTACAAAAGTCCCATCGGCGCGACAACGAAATATCATGTCCGGTATCGCGTTTAAAAGAGCGCGGTTGGTGGCTTCACTCTTGCGCAATTCTGCTTCTGCTTGCTTGCTCAAGGTCACGTCGCGAGCAACGGCATAAATCAAACCTTCTTCGGCAAACGGCGATGCCGTCCACGACAGCCATTTATAAGTACCATCTTGGCAAAGATAGCGATTTTCTAAGTTAATAACCGGGTTGCCATGTTTAAGTGCTTCTAATTCAGCTATAGTTATTGCTCGGTCTTCTGGATGCAAGAATTCTAGAAAAGGTTTAGCCAGAAGTTCGGCTCGGCTGTAACCTAATACATTTGACCAAGCGGGGTTTAAGCGTTTGAAATAGCCATCAAAACCTGAAATGCACAGTAAATCCAGCGAGATATTAAAAAATCGATCCCGGTCTTGCTGGGTTTGTTTTAATTCGGTGACATCCATCACCAAACCATCCCAAACTATATCGCCGTTGGCTTGTTTTTCTGGTTTTGCAGCGCCTTGCAGCCACTTCACCTTACCGTGGATAATTTGCCGCCACTTGTGCCGCCAAGGTTGCAGAGTCGTTGCTGAAAGTTCGATCGACTGTTCAAAGCCTGTGAAATCATCTGGATGAATTGTTGCATAAGTGACATCTATATGTTTTTCTATTTCTTTTGGTTCTAATTGGTAAAGGTTCTTGCTGCCAGAAGAAACGTAGATGAAATATTTTCTACCATCAGAATCTCGGCAGAATTGATAAATCATTCCCGGCACGTTGGCTGCCATTTTATCAAACCTTGCTTCGCTCTGTTCCAAAGCTGCTTGTTGGCATTTGTACTCGGTGACATCTCGAATTGTTCCCACTAACATTTTACTGCAGTCAGTTGTTTTGAAAACGCTTTTTTTAGTCGATATGATGCGTTTTTTACCACTGATGTCTGTAAATTCTTCTTCGGCTTCAACAGGGATGCCAGTTGTGAATACTTCTTCGTCTTGTTGCCATAAAAAATCGGCTTGTACTAGGAAGGGAAACTCGTATTCAGACTTACCTATTAGTTCCGATCGCCCTTTTCCCATCAACTCACAAAAAGCGTCATTTAATACCACCCACCTGTGCTGCTCATCTTTGACAAAAATCGGGTCAGGAGTAGCATTAATCGTGTGATTCAAAAACTCTTCTGATGCTTTTAATTCATCTTCGTAGCGGTAGCGATCGCTCACGTCCAAAATTATTTTAATCATCCGGTCGATCGAGCCATCTCGACCGCGAATACAACGCAGCGAAACTCTAGTATAAACTATTTTTCCGTCTTTTCTGCGCCACCTTTTATCTAAAACATAGCCTTCGCTTTCCCCGGCAAAAATTTTATTTAACTGCTCTAAACTGGCAGGCAAATCTTCAGGAAAACCCCAAGTTTCCCAATTTCCCAGCAAAAGTTCTTGGCGCTCATATCCCAGCAAATCGCACAAAGCATCGTTAACTTCCAACCACTGGCATTTTTCTGGTTCTAAGGAAGAAATTGGAGGAGCAATAATCGCAATTCCGACGAGAGAATTCTCGACTACCGAGCGATATTTTTCTTCGCTTTTTTGCAAAGCTTCTTGGTTGTGCTGCCGCTCAACTGCGTAACGGAGCGATCGCATTAATACTTCCCGATCGATATTTCGCTTGACTAGATAATCCTGAGCTCCTGCTTGGATTGACTGCACGGCGAGTTCTTCATCGTTGCGGGCAGTCAGTACGACGATCGGAGTATTTAGGCTGTATTCTTGGATTTTGAGAATTGTATTTAAGTCTTGGCTGTCGGGCAGCGAAAGGTCTAGTAAAATCACATCAAAGTGTTCGCAGACCAAAAGTTGCTGTGCTTTGCTGAGACGATCCGTACAACTTACTGACAGTCTTTGAGACTCGGCTCGGCTGACAGTTGTTTCTAATAATAATTCTTCGATTAGATCGGCTTCGGCTTGATTGTCTTCGACCAGGAGAACTTTAAAGCCGTTTCGCTTTGCGGTGGGGCTCAAAACTGATATCATATACCTTGTTATTTGTCATAAGGTAGTCGAACCAGCTATTATAGCATATAAATAATTGAATGCCAAAAAAATACCGCTGCTAAAATTCAACGAGTCTCTGGTTGAACAACTACAATGTTGTACATCGACTATGTTTTTGGTCTAAGTAGGTCAACTCAATCAGAGATTAAAGTTTTACGGTTTTTATCAGCTCGGTTTTTGGAGGAAACAAAGCTGCTTGGTGTTGTGTTTTTTTGGCGTTGCTGGATTGAGGTATGAAACCTTGGGTAGGGGCAATTCATGAATTGCCCCTACCCAAGGTTGTAGCGATCGCATAATTTATGAATCATACCCAGAATCAGCAACGCCGTGTTTTTTTGGCGATCGCCCCTACTGCTGCCGATCGCGCGATCGAAACCGGTTGCCCTTGGCACTACTAACACAATCCGAGCGTTATCTCCGCACAACTGCCCGCCCAAGGCAAAAAAACGGTGGGAACTATCTTAGATATTCACATTTTCACAGTCTTTTTTATGATAGCTTACATAAACTCGCCACTGTCATTTCTTTACTATTTGCAACTAAATAAATATTCCTCAGAGTCTTGCCATTTAGCAAAAAAGTTATAAGATAGAAATAGAGGCAATCAAAAAATCTGATCATTCTCGCAACAAAACTACATTAAAACAATCACCGTTCTTTGTTTACCAAAAAAAATTGGTTTAAAGCCTCTCCCTTGTAAGGAGCAATTAAAAGCAGACTATTCATTACTCCAATCCTCTTCCTTCCAGGTAGAGGTCGCTATCAACTGTCAACTGTCAACTGTCAACTGAATGAACGTCCTTTGACCGAACTGAGCTGAAGTTTAGAGGAAAAAATCAATGCTCGAAAAACTAGCAATTCCAGAAAAACAAGTGTTAATTTCCAAAGAAAAAGCCTTAGTATTGTGGTTTGATGAAGTCGGGATTGGCGACATCCCATTAGTAGGCGGAAAAAATGCTTCTTTGGGCGAAATGATTCAACAGTTAACACCGAAAGGAGTCAGCGTCCCCAACGGATTTGCAACTACAGCACACGCTTACCGCGACTTCATCGAGTCGGCGGGTTTAGAAGCTAAATTGCGCGAAATTTTTGCCGATTTAGACGTAGAAGATGTGCAAAATTTGCGACAAAAAGGCAAGCAAGCGCGGGCACTGATTTTGGATACACCGTTTCCGCGAGAATTGCAATCGGCGATCGCCCAGGCTTACGAGAAATTGTGCGATCGATACGGCGACAGTACCGACGTAGCAGTGCGTTCCTCCGCCACCGCCGAAGACTTACCAGACGCCAGTTTCGCCGGACAGCAAGAAACCTACCTCAACGTTCACGGCTGCACCGGCGTGCTCGAATGCTGCCACAAATGCTTCGCCTCCATATTCACCGATCGGGCGATTTCCTACCGCCAACAGCGAGGTTTCGACCACTTGGAAGTCGCCTTATCTGTCGGCGTGCAGAAAATGGTGCGATCGGACTTAGCATCCTCCGGCGTCATGTTCAGCATCGACACCGAAACCGGTTTCAAAAATGCCGCCCTGATCACCGCCTCCTACGGATTAGGAGAAAACATCGTTCAAGGAGCAGTAAACCCCGACGAATATCTGGTTTTTAAACCAACATTAAAACAAGATTTCCGCCCAATTATCGACAAACGCCTCGGCACGAAACAAATTAAAATGGTCTACGATGTTGGCGGTTCCAAATACACCAAAAATGTCTCAGTAACGCCAAAAGAACGGGAAAAATTTGCGATTAACGATGACGAAATTCTGCACTTGGCAAAGTGGGCTGTATTAATAGAAGAACACTACTCTCAAGTGCGCGGAATATACACGCCGATGGATATTGAGTGGGCAAAAGACGGTAATACTGGCGAATTGTTCATCGTCCAAGCGCGACCAGAAACAGTACAATCCCAAAAATCTGCTACAGTTTTGCGCAACTACAAATTGCAGGGTTCCAGTGCAGTTTTGGCAAAAGGACGCGCCGTTGGTGAAGCGATTGGACAAGGCAAAGCCCGCGTAATTTTAGACGTTAGCGAAATCGCGGAATTTGAAGCAGGGGAGGTTTTAGTTACCAATAAAACTGACCCGGATTGGGAACCGATTATGAAAAAAGCGAGCGCGATTGTCACCAATTCCGGCGGCCGCACTTGCCACGCAGCAATCATTGCACGGGAAATGGGAATTCCGGCAATTGTCGGTACTGGCGATGCTACAAAAGTCTTGGAAAACAATCAAGAAATCACTATTTCTTGTGCCGAAGGAGAGGAAGGCAAGGTTTATTCCGGTTTAGTGCCGTTTGAAATTCAAGAAAGTGCGATCGACAATTT
>Ga0209490_10000977_pt1 | contig 28003 bp, 20 predicted proteins | sample MAT06_FD_187209 | JGI IMG/M metagenome (GOLD analysis project Ga0209490, IMG submission 187209) | Freshwater microbial communities from Lake Fryxell liftoff mats and glacier meltwater in Antarctica - MAT-06 (SPAdes) (version 2) | ecosystem: Environmental > Aquatic > Freshwater > Ice > Liftoff... | reverse complement strand
ATTATGGAATTGAAACTGACCCGACTGTCTTTTTGACTTCAGGAAGATTATTTATCTGTGGTGACCAATTGTTAGCAAATGACAGTTATCGTGATGGTGCTGACAAATATTTCAAAAAAATCAAGGTCGGTTATATCAAACCCAAATAGAAAGAAATGAGGTTTCGCCTCAAACCTTCAACCTTAAAATTCCTTCAAACTTAAACCTCCACCCCGTACAATTCCTTCAGTTTTTCCACGGTGTGGTCAACCTCGGCTATGGTATTGAACCTGCTGAAAGAAAACCTGACTGACTCTCTTTCAGGATTATGGTGGATCGCATTCAGGACATGTGACCCCACAGATGCACCGCTGCTGCAGGCCGAGCCTCCGGATGCCGAAATCCCCTGTAAATCTAAGTTGAACAGCAACATACCGCTATTTTCCTCCGATTGGGGAAGACTGACATTCAGGACTGTGTATAGGCTTTTTTCAAAATTGCCCGATAGCCCGTTGAATTCCACTCCGGCAATCTGATTTTGTAGTGAATCAATAAAATGTTTTTTCAATCCTTCTATGTGGGCACGATGTCCTGCCATGTCTTCATAGGCGAGTTCCAAAGCTTTGGCGATACCGACGATGCCGATGACATTTTCTGTCCCACCGCGCATGTTCCTCTCTTGGGCGCCGCCATGGATGAATGGATGGATTTTCTTGTCTTTTCTAACATACAAAAATCCCGAGCCCTTCGGTCCATGGAATTTGTGCCCGCCTGCCACAATGGAATCAACAGGAAGGTTTTTGAGATCGTGTACAAAATGTCCCACGGTCTGCACCGTATCCGAATGGAAGAAAGCACCGAATTCTTTTGTCAGACTTCCGATGGCAGCGAGGTCATTGATATTCCCGATTTCATTGTTGGCATGCATGAGGGAAACCAGGGAATTGGGATTTGCAATAAGCAATTCCTGAAGTTGTCCAAAATTGATTTCACCTTTTTCATTCACGTCCAAAAGGCTGAGTTTTACCTTTCCTTTTTTGGCACATTCTGCCAAAGTATGCAAAACGGCATGGTGCTCAATCGGTGAAGTGATGGCATGTTTGATGCCGTGGGTATCAATACCACAAACCAATGCTGTATTGTCTGCTTCGGTGCCACCCGAAGTAAAAAATATCTCTGAAGGTGAAGCATTGAGCAATTCCGCTACTTTTTTTCTAGCCTTTTCGATGGCAGACCGCACTTCCCTACCGTGGCTGTGCACAGAAGAAGGATTGCCGTAATGCTGTCTCATAAAAGGAAGCATGGCTTCGATCACCCGATCGTCCATGGCAGTGGTAGCGGCATTGTCTAAATAAACTCTCATTTTCTTCTATTTGGGTGGAATATTGAAATGTATTCTTTCTTAAGATAATTTTTTTGTCCAAAGTTTGGGTCGCCACAAACATTTATAGAAATCACTTTGAACTTTTGACTACTTCTTTGATGTCTAGGATGATTTTATTTGCCAAATGGTCGGCTGTGGCCTGACTTTCAGATTCTGAATAGATCCTGATGATGGGTTCGGTATTGGATTTTCTCAAATGCACCCATTCTTTGTCAAACTCTATTTTCACCCCGTCAATGTCATTGATCGGTTGCTTTTTATATTTCTTTTTGACTTCTTCCAAAATCTTGTCCACTTTGATATCAGGAGTCAATTCGATTTTATTTTTGGAAATATGGTAGTTGGGATAGCTCGCCCTCAGCCTTGAAATGGTCTTGCCAAACTTGGCCAAATGCGTCAAAAACAAGCCGATTCCCACCAATGCATCCCGACCGTAATGGGACTCAGGATAAATTACCCCACCGTTGCCTTCTCCGCCGATAATGGCGTTGGTTTCTTTCATTTTGTTGACCACATTCACCTCACCGACTGCAGCAGCATTGTATTGGCCACCTCTTTTTTCGGTGACATCTCTCAATGCCCTGGTTGAACTCAAGTTGGAAACGGTATTGCCTGGAGTCTGGGAAAGCACATAATCCGCTACCGCGACCAAGGTATATTCTTCCCCAAAAGGACTTCCGTCTTCATTCATGAAGCATAACCTGTCCACATCGGGATCGACAACGATGCCAAGGTCATACTTTCCTTTTTGAAGCTTGTCGGCAATGTCGCGGAGATTCTCAGGAAGGGGTTCGGGATTGTGTGGAAAATGCCCATCAGGGGTGCAGTACATTTCCTCGATATCTTCCACTCCCAATGCCCTGAGCAATTTTGGCAATGCGATTCCCCCTGTTGAATTCACACAGTCAATGACAACTTTGAATTTCTTGGCGGCAATAGCTTCTTTGTCCACAAGTTTAAGACCAAGAACATGCTGTACATGGCGGTCTATATAATCGTCGATTTGGGTATATTTCCCTAACTTCTTGACTTCCGCAAAAGAGAAATTTTCCTTTTCTGCACTTTCCAGAATGGATTTTCCTTCAAGGTCAGAAATAAACTCTCCCTTGTCATTAAGCAGTTTCAAGGCATTCCATTGGATGGGATTATGGCTTGCTGTCAGGATGATTCCTCCACCGGCTTTTTCCCATGGAACAGCTAATTCAACAGTAGGCGTAGTGCTCAATCCAAGATCTATAACATCAATCCCCAAACCCTGAAGTGTTGCGGCTACAAGTTTGGAAACCATTTCGCCTGAAATCCTTGCGTCCCTTCCGATGACGACTTTGGGGTTTTTGGTCTGATGGATTACCCAGCTTCCGTAGGCGGAAGCAAATTTGACAACATCTAAAGGAGTCAATCCTTCACCCGGCTTGCCTCCGATGGTACCTCTGATACCGGAAATAGATTTGATTAACGCCACATTGAAGAGTTTTAAGGACTAATTGAAAAATCCCGGAGATTCCGGGAGGTGAAAAATTTTATTTGAATTTGGCCAAAACTTTGTCCACTTCATTGTCGGGATTACCGCAGGAACTGTTTGCATCTACTGTTTTTCCACAATAACCGCATGTCCCTCCGTCCTTGTTCAGATATGGATTTTGTGAGGCGCAGGTTCCTTTAAACTCGCCGTTTTTGAGGAAAAGAATCCTCACAGACATCAAAACAAAGAACAATGCCAAGAATCCCAAAGTCAAATACAAGGTTGCCATATCAATATAATTTACCCAAATTTACGTAATACTTTGAAAACGTCCTCACTTTCCGATTAGTTTCCTCCACATGCCTGACATATCTCATAGAAAAGCCCAACTGGAATCTTTTGACAGACTTTTGACCATCATGGATGAGCTCCGCGAGCAATGCCCTTGGGACAAAAAACAAACCATAGAAAGCCTCAGGCACCTGACTATTGAGGAGACATTTGAACTTTCAGATGCTATTTTGGAAAACAACCTGGAGGAAATCAAAAAGGAATTGGGCGATATTTTATTGCATATCGTGTTTTATGCCAAAATCGGGGATGAGAAAGGCGCTTTTGATATCGGTTCTGTGATCGAGAGTCTTTGCGAAAAACTGATTCGGAGACATCCGCACATCTACGGCGATACGGTGGCAAAAGACGAGGAAACCGTCAAACAGAATTGGGAAAAAATCAAGTTGAGTGAAAAAGGAAATGTTTCCGTCTTGGGTGGCGTTCCCAAATCCCTCCCGGCCCTGATCAAAGCGATGCGTATTCAGGAGAAAGCCCGAGGTGTGGGTTTTGACTGGGAAGAAAAACATCAGGTCTGGGAAAAGGTAGAAGAAGAAATGCAGGAATTCAAAGATGAATTCAACGGGGCTACAGGTGAAGAAATAGACAAAACCAAGGCCACAGGTGAATTTGGGGACTTACTTTTCTCCTTGATCAATTATGCAAGATTTATTGATATCAATCCTGAAGAAGCTCTGGAGCGCACCAATATCAAATTCATTAAGAGGTTTCAGTACCTTGAATCAGCTGCAAAAGCCGCCGGAAGGAAAATTGAAGAAATGACTTTGGCAGAAATGGATGTGTACTGGAATGAAGCCAAAAGAATGTAATCGATGAAAAATTCTTGGAGTTTACGCTTTTCGGATTATTTACAGTTGACTCGAATAGATTAAACCATTTGCGGCATCGTGTCCGAAATACAAATGATTTCAATAAATTCTCTACTCCAAGACTTTTACTTTCCGCTCCAAACTCTTCCGCATCTTTGCTAACTCTTTTGCAAAGTCAGGATCTTTTGCCAAATTATTGATTTCCAAAGGATCGGCTTTCAAATCATACAATTCCTCATGCTCTGGATCATGGATATACCGGAAATATTTCCATCGATCGCTGCGTATGCCTTCACTCGGGGAAATGATATCCACTTCCCAAAGATGCTCTGTCAGAAATTCCTTTCGTTTGGAAAGTTCTTTAGATCTAAGGCTTACACCCTGCCAGGTCTTCGGGGCTTGGATTCCAGCAAAGTCTAGAATAGTCGCCGGGACATCAATATTCAGCGCTAGATCAGAACTATGCTTTCCCCCTTTTTCTCTTGGATCATAGACGATCAAGGGTACCCTGATCGAATTGTCATACATCAACCATTTTCCCGCAAGTTGTCGCTCACCAAGAAAATACCCATTGTCTCCCATCAAGATGATAACGGTGTTGTCTGAAATACCTTCCTGTTCCAGGGATTTCCGGATTTTCCCAATCTCGGTGTCCACTTCCGAAATCATCCGATAATATCCCTTTATACTATGTTGGTACTTTTCCGGAGTATCGAATCGCCAAAACCATCTGGTACGATTTTCGCCATTCCTGACATACTCAGGCTGGGCAAGGAAATAGCGATCCTCTTTCAATATAGGATCCGGCACGACCAGATTTTGATACATCGTGTCATACTCAGTTGACCAGAAATACTGCAATTCCGCAGGATCGTGGGCGTGCGGGGCGCTGAAGCTCAGGGAAAGCATAAAAGGCTGACTTGAAGGCGACTTTACGATAAAATCAATGGCTTGCTGACCGGTATAGCGCGTAAGATGTACGGTGTCTTTTCCTATGGTTTTATAGAAATAACCCCGTCGATCATCGAATTTTCCATTGCGGTCATAGTCTTCACCCTCGTCAAAGAGTCCTGAAAAACCAAGATATTGAATTCCGAATTTCCCGAAAAATCCGGTGTGATATCCAGCTTCCCTCAATTTGACTGGATAGGAGGCATCTACAAATGGTTTTTGAATGCTGCCCTGTCCAAAAGTATATCCATGCGTCCGCTCATAAAGCCCAGTCAGGATACTTGCCCTACTTGCAGCACAGATAGGCGTAGTCACAAAAGCTTTTTCAAAGTAGGTTCCTTCAGCCGCCAACCGGTCCATTTCCGGTGTTTGGATGATAGGGTTACCTGCATATCCCAAAGCATCCCACCGCTGATCATCGGTCAGGATAAAAATCACGTTTGGTTTTTTTTGTTGGGCAAAAGCTGTCAGGTTAATCATAAACAGAAGAAATAAAAGTCGGATTTTCATATGTCTTTGAATTTTTTTCTGTTGAAGAAAAAAAAATCTCCGCAGAATGCTGTCCCTTAAGGTAGGAAAAAATGAAAAAACTCCAATTATCCTTCTTGAAACGGGTACTTTTGTTCGGTAAACCTTTTCTTTGCCTTCTTAAAGAAGTGGTGAGCTTTTTATAATTTAAAAAAATTACATCGCTTTTAAATCACCTGAAAAAAGAAATTCAGGTGGTATTCTCCTCGAGATTTTTCTTGAAACCTACTTTTGCCAAAAAACTCCATGTCAAACCTTAACCTTCCAAAAGCGTTCGAATCCCAAATGAAATCCTATCTGGGTGAAAATGAATTCAGGGAATTTTCCGAGGCATTGGAAAAAGAACCTCGGGTATCAGTTCGGATCAACCGACATAAAACTGAAACCCGACCCGAGAATAGCAAGCAAGTACCTTGGAATGAGAATGGATATTTTTTGGAAGAGAGGCCATCATTTACCCTTGATCCACTTTTTCATGCTGGGTGTTATTACGTACAGGAAGCTTCTTCCATGTTTATTTCCCACATCCTGAAAACCATCCAAGCACCAAATGACGGTATCTTCTTGGACCTTGCAGCAGCCCCGGGAGGGAAGTCCACTTTGTTGAGCAGCTATTTGGGGAATAATGGTTTTTTGGTAGCCAATGAAGTCATTAAATCGCGTGCCAATATTCTCAAAGAAAACACCATCAAATGGGGAATCGGCAATACTTTGGTTACCCAAAATGACTCGGAACATTTTGGGGAGTTGGCAGGATTTTTTGATTTGGTTTTGGTAGATGCTCCTTGTTCTGGTGAGGGGATGTTCCGCAAAGATCCTGATGCTATGTCAGAATGGTCGCCTGAACACGTGACACTCTGTACGGCAAGGCAGGAAAGAATCATGGACCAAGCCGGATCATTTGTAAAAGGAGGTGGATACCTCATTTACAGCACCTGCACTTTCAATGAAAAGGAAAATGAAGACATGGTGAGGTTCATCATTTCTGAATATGATTATGAACCTGTAAGAATTCCTTTGGATCCAACATGGGGAATTGTTGAAACAGAAGTCGAAATAGACGGAAACAGCTACTTTGGATACCGGTTTTTACCCCATCGGGTGGAAGGAGAGGGTTTGTTTATCTCAGTTTTGAAAAGGCCTGATGATGCGCTGATCCACGAACCGAAAAGAACCAAAGACTTCAAGCATCCTTACCTCAAACCTGTCGGAAAGCAAGAAGCTGAAAAGCTGATACAACAATTGGAATTACCCGAATACAGTTGCTTTTACAATCTTCAGGACAGTTATTTTTGGGTAAACAAAGATTTTCAGCAGCATTTTGAGTACTTGTGCAGGTTTTTGAATATCCGGTATTTTGGTGTGGAATTGGGCAAAATCAACAACCGGCAATTTATCCCAAACCATGAATTGGCAGTGAGCATCTTACCAAAATCAGGTTTTTTGACAGTGGATCTTGATCTGAAAAACGCCTTGGATTTTTTGAGAAAAGAGGATATTTCACTGGATAATTTACCAGAGGGTTGGGTATTGGTAATGTATAAAAATATGCCTTTGGGTTGGCTAAAAAACTTGGGCAACCGGACCAACAATTACTATCCCAAGGAATGGCGGATCAGGATGAGGTAAGTCAGGGCTTCATTTTTTTTGGATTTCTTCGAACATCAAAAAAATCAGTCACGAAAATTATATCTTCTTTGACTCTATAAATGACTTTAATGTTTTCAACAATAATCCTTTACTTCTAACATTTCTTTCACTTCATTCTTTAAACTCTCTGAATTTATCATATATATTTTCCCTCAATTTAAGGTTTATTCACATCCTAATTTATCAATCCCCCTTGAACTTCGACATGTCCACCACTTCATCTTCTAAGTAATGGGGGTATATCTTAAGGTGTTGTTTTTTGACTTCTTTGGTTAATGTTTCTCTGAATACTTCAACATTTGTACCAAGTTCTGCAGCCATGAATACCGGGATAATCCCGTATTTTTTATGGTACGCGATGGCCAATTTTTCAAAATCCAAGTATTTGCTTTCGGCGACTTCCAATTCGGTCATGTGCATCATTTCTTCCTCAGTGGGCATTTTGGGCACCATGTCAATTTTGTTGAATACCAACAAAACCGGTTTATCCACAGCTCCGATTTCATTGAGGGTATTGTTGACCACATTGATATGGTCTTCAAAATTAGGGTGGGAAAGGTCCACCACGTGCACCAATAAGTCTGCCTCCCTGATTTCATCCAAAGTAGATTTGAATGATTCGATCAGGTGGGTCGGCAGTTTCCTGATAAAACCGACGGTATCTGAAAGTAGGAAAGGAATATTTTCATAGACCACCTTTCTGACAGTGGAATCCACCGTAGCAAAAAGCTTGTTTTCGGCCAAGATATCTGATTTGGTTATCAGGTTCATTAAGGTGCTTTTGCCTACGTTGGTATATCCGACAAGGGCTACTCTCACGATTCCCTTTCTTCCTTTTCGCTGCGTGGCACTCTGTTTTTCGATTTCCTTTAGCTTTTCTTTGAGCAAGGTGATTTTATTTCGGATATCCCTTTTATCGGTTTCTATTTCCTTTTCACCGGCACCTCCTCTTGTTCCTGTACCTCCACGCTGTCTCTCAAGGTGCGTCCACATCCGGGTAAGTCTTGGCAAAAGGTATTGGAATCTAGCGAGCTCTACCTGGGTTTTGGCCTGTGCTGTCTGTGCCCTTTTGAGAAAAATATCCAAAATCAAAAGTGAACGGTCATACACTTTCACCTTCAGTTCGTTTTCAAGATTTCTCATTTGAGAAGGAGAAAGGTCGTCGTCAAAAATCACCATGTCCACTTCAAAATGTGTCACATAGGCTTTAATTTCTTCCAATTTACCCGTACCCACAAATGTCCTCACGTCAGGTCTCTCCAGCCTTTGGGTAAATTTATACACCGTTTTTGCTCCGAGAGTCTCTGTCAGGAATGCGAGTTCTTCCAGATATTCATTCACCTGTTGCTCAGTTTGGCCTTGACGGATCAGGGCCACCATGACGGCTGTCTCCTGAATCGGGGCGGTTTCAAACAATTTTTGGAATTTTCTTGAAATTTTACTCATAGATTTTTGGCGATATAATAGAAAAAGGGAAGGAACCAAAAAATAGTTCCAAACAGGAATGTCTCACAAATTTAACATCCTAAGGACAATAAGCCTTATATTTGGAACATTAAAACCTTGGATTTGCGTATTCTTCTAAATTTTATTTTTGCTAAATCTGAATCCGCCTTTGGGGTTTTCCCAAATCAACAAACGGATTTTTGTCAAAATATTTACCTTCTGTCAAACAAACAATGAAAGTAACAACCACGCCCTTTGAGGGTCTTTTGGAAATATATCCTGTCATTTTTAAAGATGATCGCGGTTATTTTTTCGAGTCTTTTAGAAAAGAGGCCCTTCTTTCTCAGGGAGTAGACAAAGATTGGATTCAGGAAAACCAATCTTTCTCCAAAGCTGGCACAATTCGTGGCCTTCATTATCAAAATGAGCCCCATGCACAGGCAAAACTTGTCAAAGTCATCAGTGGAAAAGTTCTTGACGTGGTGGTCGATATTAGAAAAGGATCATTTACTTATGGAAAGGTATTTTCCATAATATTGGATGACCAAAACCACAACATGCTTTATGTACCGGAAGGATTTGCGCACGGGTTTTCTGTCTTGGAAGATGCGGTTTTCTCTTACAAATGTTCCAATTATTACAACAAAACGAGTGAAGGAGGAGTAATGTGGAATGACCCGGTGTTGAATATTGATTGGCAGGTGGATTCCCCCATCATTTCTGCCAAAGACCAAATTCTTCCAACATTCGAAGAATTTACAGAAATGACCAAAGGAGGACTATAATGGGATTATTGGATTTTTTGAAAAATAAGGCTGAAAGAAACAAACCTGGCAAGCTCGATCTAGGGTGGATGCATGCGGACATGCATTCACACCTAATTCCTGAGATCGATGATGGCTCCAAATCCCTCGAAGAGTCTTTGGAAATGATCGTCAGGCTAAAGGATTTTGGCATCAAAAAAATCGTGACCACTCCGCATATCATGTCGGAATTTTATAAAAATACGCCAGAAATCATTTTTGGAGGATTGGAGAAAGTAAAAGAAGCACTCCAAGCTTCCTCCATAGAAATCGAAATCAATGCAGCGGCAGAATACTACCTGGATGAATTTTTTCTCGAAAAAGTCAGAAATGATGAAAAGCTCCTCACTATTCACAAAAATCATGTGTTGGTGGAGACAGGCTTTATAACAAAGCCGCTGATGTTGGTTGAGATATTTTTTGAAATGGAAATGCACGGCTACAAACCTGTTTTGGCTCATCCTGAGCGCTATCAATACCTTGCCGAGGACAAAAAATTACTACATGAAATGATCGATCGGGATATCTTTTTTCAGATAAACCTATTGTCTCTTACGGGCTTCTATTCTCGGCATGTTCAGACTTTTGCCGAATTACTGGTAAAAGAAGGGAGAGTCAAATATCTGGGCACAGATACCCATAATCACCGCTATCTGGACGCTTTGCAAAACTTGCCCCAGAGTAAATATTTCGACAAAATCCAAGAAATCCCCTTATTCAATACCCACCTATGAAAATTTTGATCACAGGAGCAACAGGGCTTTTTGGAAGTTACCTTTCAAAGAAATTCATGGCTGACGGGGAAATTTTTGCTCTGAAAAGAGAACACAGGTCAAAGGGTCTGTTGGAAAGTTCCGATTCGGGTATCAATTGGGTGGAGGGAGATATTCTGGATCCCCTTTCTTTGGAGGAGGCAATGGAAGAAATGGATATGGTTATTCATTGCGCGGGAATGGTTTCCTTCAATCCGGGAGATGAAGACGAACTGTTGAAAACCAATCTGACCGGTACAGCCAATGTCGTAAATGCAATGCTGGCAAAAGGGGTCAAAAAACTGATCCATGTAAGCTCGGTTTCAGCACTTGGCAGGACGGCAGAAGCCAAGGTTTCTGATGAAAATACCAAGTGGGTGGTATCCAAGCTTAATACGCCTTATGCCATCTCCAAGTACCAGGCCGAACTGGAAGTCTGGCGGGGAGTTCAGGAAGGTTTGGATGCATTGGTGATTTTGCCGACGATCATTTTGGGAAAAGTCAGTGATGACCGAAGCAGCACACAGATCTACCATTATGTCCTGGAAGAGAGTAAATTCTATCCTGCCGGCACGGTCAATTTTATCGATATCAGGGATGCTGTCGAAATCACATACCAATTATTCAAAAAAAACCTTTGGGGAGAAAAATTTATTCTCAACAACAGCGCTGTCCTATACAGAGATTTTTTCAAAACCATGGCAGAAGTCTTTGGAAAAAAAGCTCCTTCCAAAAAAGTCAGCCCCTTTCAGATTAGGATTGCTATATTTTTTATTTGGATTGGAAGACTTTTGGGATTGACCAAAAACCCCCTCAACAAGCAGACAGCCATGCTTTCGCAACTGTCGATCACCATGGACAACAATAAAGTCCATCAAGAGATCCAATTCAAATACCGCTCATTGGAAGACAGTTTCAAGTGGGCCATGTCGAACGAAAAATAGGATTGGGACGTTTATCGATTCGGGTATTCAAAACTGTTCTTGGCCAAAAGAACATGTATTGGAGATTTCCGTAAAAAAATAATTTAAGAGGGGTTTTGAACCAAAAAATATTTTGGTATCTTAAGTAAACTATTAAAAGAAACAGATGACCGGAGATTTTGATAACGATTGGGAAGAAGACAAAGAACTTGTGGAACGGTTTGAAAATTCACTCAAGTCCAATTTGGATCTTTATTTTGAAGAAGAGGAATTAGAAAACATTGTCCGGTTTTATTTTGATCAACAGAAGTATGTAAAGGCGCTCAAAGCATCCGCCCATGCTTTGGAAAAATTCCCTTTTAGCGTGGAAATCAAGCTACTGAAAGCACAGTGCCTTATATTCAATGATGAACTGGAAGAAGGACTGGAAATACTTGAACACCTGAACAACCTTTCTCCAAACAATGAAGACATCGTTTTGGCACTCAGTCAGGCCTTGATGATCAACAGTGATATCAAAGAAGCCATTGAACTTCTGGAGAATTTTTTACCCTTGGCAGAAGATAAAGCCGAAGTGTATTACACACTTGGCAACCTCTACAAAGCCAATGAAAACAACGGGAAAGCAAGCTACTATTACAAGGAATGTGTCAAAATCACGATCAACCATGAAGACGCTTTGTTCCAACTGGCAATGATCACTGAGGAGGAAGGCAACTTTGATGAGATTCTGGATTTTTACCAGGAATTCATCGATAAGGATCCCTATAGCGCCGGTGCATGGTACAATCTCGGCGTCGTTTATAATAGGCTTGGCAGGTTTGAAGAAGCGATTCAGGCATATGATTATGCACTGATCATCGACGATGCTTTTGCTTCCGCCTATTTCAACCTGGGCAATGCTTACATGAATACCAACCAATTTGAACTTGCGCTCGAAGCGTACCAAAACACCATCAATTGTGAAGGGGCAAATGCTGAAAACTGCTGCTATCTCGGTGCTGCCCATGAAAAACTGGATCAGATAGACCTTGCTTTCAAAAATTTCAAGAAATCAGCCAAACTTGATCCTGAATACGACGACGCATGGTTTGGGTTGGGGATGTGCATGCTCAAAAAAGAAAAATTCTTTGAAGCAATCCATTATTTCAAAAAAGCCATCAAGCTCACCGAAGAAAACGCCACTTACTGGGTAGGCTTAGCTGATGCAGAATACAACCTCGGCAATCTTCAGGCGAGTTCTGAAGCCTATGAAGAAGCCATTACCCTCGAACCTGGGATCATCGAAACCTACGTCAATCTATCTATCATTTATTTTGACCAAAACAGGTTCGAAGAGGCCGAAGACGTGGTCAAAGAAGGGATTGAAGAGCTTCCTGAAGAGTCAGAATTATACTACAGACTGGTGGTCTATCTGCTCAAATCAGCTAAATACAAGGAAGCCTTTTCATATTTGGAAAATGCATTAACTTTGGACTTTGGGAGACACACACTGTTGTACGATTTGATGCCTGAAATCAAACATCAAAAGGCTATTTTCAAAATCATCTCCCAATATAAGGATGCAGATACTTCATCCAATCTAAACAATTAATTACCTGAAATTCGAACTTAATGAATTACGTTCTGAAGAATCTGCCTGTACGAACTGAAAAACCGCGTACTACGGGGTTTACTATGGTTATGGACAAAGGCTTGGGCATCAAAGAAGTAGAAAACTTTGTAGAGGCCAATAGTGAATATGTTGACATTGTCAAATTAGGCTGGGCTACCTCTTACCTCACAAAAAATCTTGCCCAAAAAATCCAGATTTATAAAGACGCAGGAATTCCTGTTTACTTGGGGGGTACTTTGTTTGAAGCATTTGTCATCAGAGGACAATTTGACGATTATAGAAGGGTTTTGGAAAAATTTGACCTGACTTTCGTAGAGGTTTCTGACGGTTCTATCAGTCTGAACCACGCCAAAAAATGTGAATACATTCAAATCCTCTCAAAAGATGTCACTGTCTTGTCTGAGGTGGGTTCAAAAGATGCCGCTAAAATCATCCCTCCTTACAAATGGATTGAGCAGATGCAAAGTGAACTCGATGCAGGTTCATGGAAAGTCATCGGCGAAGCAAGAGAAGGGGGAAACGTGGGATTATTCAGAGAATCCGGTGAAGTAAGACAGGGACTCGTAGAAGAAATCCTGACCAAGATCCCCGAAGACAGGATCATCTGGGAAGCTCCCCAAAAAGAGCAGCAGGTTTGGTTTGTAAAACTCTTGGGTGCCAATGTCAATCTAGGCAATATCGCCCCAAATGAACTCATCCCGCTTGAGACCATCCGATTGGGACTAAGAGGCGATACTTTCGACCATTTCTTAGGAGCACACCTCATGTAATACTATTTTTGGACTGCCCTATCGAAGGGGCAGTCCTTTTTTTGACCAAACATGAACTATCTCAAAGATTACATTTTAACCTTCCTTAAGGGAATGTCAATGGGAGCGGCTGATGTCGTACCCGGGGTATCGGGAGGGTCTATTGCCTTGATTGCAGGCATTTACCAAAAACTTCTTGACAGCATCAAATCCATTGATAAAACCGCCCTGGGATTTCTGTTCAAATTTGAAATAAAGAACTTTTGGGACCATATCAATGGGAGTTTTCTATTTACCCTTCTAGCGGGAATCCTGACAAGCATTTTCTCCCTGTCCAAGGTAATAACCTACCTGATGGATTACCATCCGATTCCTTTATGGTCTTTTTTTTGCGGGCTGATCATCATTTCTGCTGTCATCATTCTTCGGGACATCAAAAGGTGGAACTTGATGGTGTTCCTATCCCTGATCATAGGAACCTTAGCTGCCTATTGGATCACAGGCTTGCCGCCTACTACCACTCCCGATACACTTTGGTTCACTTTTGTGGCAGGAGCCATAGCGATCTGTGCGATGATATTGCCAGGAATCTCAGGAAGCTTTTTGCTTTTGGTGATGGGACAATATGAAAGAATCTTGGGTGCTGTCAACGACAGAGACCTGCTCATCATCGCATTGTTTGGTTCAGGCTGCGTGGTTGGATTACTTTCTTTCAGCAGGTTGATATCTTGGTTATTGAAGCATTACCATGGGGTAACCATTGCAGTTCTCTCCGGTTTTATGCTGGGTTCGCTCAATAAAATCTGGCCATGGAAGGAAGTCCTTTCTTACCGGATGTCCTCCTCGGGAGAACAAAAACCATTCCTTACCGAAAACATCATGCCTCAACATTACACGGAAGTAACAGGACAGGAACCGCTGATCCTTTTTGCGGTATTGGCATTTTTGTTCGGAATACTTTTGGTTTTGGGAATCGAAAGAACTGCCAATTACCTGAAACGATCATGAGAAAATTCGGATTGATAGGATATCCTTTGACCCACTCCTTTTCGAAGAAGTATTTCACTTCAAAATTTGAAAGGGAAATCATTACTGACTGTCAATACGATTTGTATGAAATCTCCGATGTTTCCCTTTTTCCCAATATTCTATCTAAAAACCCACAGCTGGAAGGAATCAATGTAACCATTCCTTACAAAGAAAAAATCATCCCCCTTTTAGACGAACTGGATCCTGCCTGCCAAAAAATCGGCGCTGTCAATTGCATCCAAATCAAAGAAGGAAAACTCAAAGGCTACAATACAGACTACATCGGATTCAGGCAATCTTTAGAATCATTTCTTGGAGAAAGCAGGCCGAAAGCTTTGGTCTTGGGAACAGGAGGCGCATCCAAAGCAGTGGTACAAGTATTGAAAGATCTGGGAATTTCCTTTAAAATGGTATCCAGAAATCAATCCGAAAATCCCGGTTGGATCACTTACCGAGATTTGGCAGTGAACCCATCAATCTTAGAAAACCACCACCTCATCATCAATACAACGCCTCTCGGTACCTATCCCAAAACCGAAGAAATGCCGGAAATAAATCCCGAATACATTACCGGAATGCACAAAGTCTATGACTTGGTGTACAATCCTGAAAAAACTTTTTTGATGAGATCATTAGAAGCGCGCGGTGCATTGGTAAAAAATGGATTGGAAATGCTCCAACTTCAGGCTGAAGCGGCCTGGAAAATTTGGAATTGATCTCTTTTCACATTTAATATCTCTTACCATGTATTGGAAAAAACAATCACACGAACAACTCAAAGAAACCATATTCAATGCCCTTGCACAAAACCTTGACTACAGAGGCGACCATCCTATTCTTGGAATTCCCGGGACATACCTCGATACCGCTGAGTTTTATCCCGATGCACCTTTTCTAAAGGACGCACCCTATATGTCTGCCATGGTCCGAAACCCGAATCATATCGGTGTGCATACACTGAGCGAAAAATCTGTTTTGGAGATTTTTGCGGGAACCCAAAAAATCGAAAGAGACCTGATCCGACTGGTGGCGGAAGAAATCCTCAACGGTGACCCAAACCAACAGGACGGCTATGTGGCCACCGGCGGTACGGAAGCCAATATTCAGGCCATGTGGATTTACAGGAATCTTTTCAAAAAGGAATATCAAGCTAGGATTGGAGAAATCGGCCTCGTTTATTCTCAGGATTCCCATTATTCCATGCCTAAAGGTGCCAACCTGCTCAACCTGACAAGCATCATCCTCGAAGTGGATCAGGAAACCAGGATGATCTCCAAGAAATCTTTGGAGTCCAAAATAAACGTTGCCTTGGAAGAAGGGATCAAATATTTCATCGTCATCGCCAATCTTTCTACTACGATGTTTGGCTCCGTGGATGATATCGACATGCTTGGCGATTACTTCACCAACATGAATGTCCCATTCAAAATCCACGTGGACGCAGCTTACGGCGGTTTTATCTACCCATTTACCAATCCGATGAGTAGGTTTACTTTCCAAAATCCCTACATGAATTCCATCACGGCTGATGGGCACAAAATGCTGCAGACACCATACGGAACAGGGCTTTTCCTGATCCGAAAAGGCTACTTCGATTATGTCAAAACCGAAGAAGCACAATATATCCCAGGTAAAGATTATACCGTCAGCGGCAGCCGCTCCGGGGCAAATGCGATATCCATGTGGATGGTTTTACAGATTCACGGTTCGGAAGGATGGAAGTATAAGATGGAAACCCTATGCGACCAAACCGAACGGATCTGCAAGCGCTTGGAGAGAATAAGTGTGGAATATTTCAGAAATCCCTACCTCAATATCATCGCCATCAAGGCAAAATATCTATCCAAAGAGTTGGCATACAAATATTACCTCGTAGCCAATTCCTATGAATTTGAACCTGAATGGCACAAAATCGTGGTGATGCCCCATGTCAAGCCGGGCACGATTGACAGCTTTCTGATGGAACTAGAAGGGGAACTCCAATCAAATCTCAGGAAATAAAAACAACTGAACCCAGAACCCGAAAGCTGAAAATTTTGGGTTGTTTATGGGTAACCTTATCCATTGGTATCAATATTGTCAAGAAGTAAAGACCATCCCAAAACACCTGGATATGAATGGTAATTCTCTATTGTAAGGATTCCCCTTTAGACAGGATAAGCTTTTATTCTTAATTACCTGATGTTTATTCCTAATTTGTTAAAACTTGGGAAAACATTTCATTAATTTGTAAATAAGAAGAACAATCGGGTATTGTTAACATACTTTTTTCGCAAGTAAATTTATGGAAATCTCAAAAACTGAGAAAGCAAGGCTAAATGAACTTGAAGCCTATCACATCATCGGGACAAGCGAGGAGACGGACTTTGATTCCCTGACAAAGATTGCTGCAGAAATCTGTCAGACAAAAATGGCTTTGATCAGCTTTGTGGCAAAAGACAGGCAATGGTTCAAATCACACCATGGCATAGATCTGACTGAATCATCGTTGGACACCTCATTTTGTGTGTATGCCATACAAGAACCTGACCATGTTTTTATTGTCGAAGACACCAGCAAAGACGATCGGTTCAAGGACAACTCCTTCGTAACTTCTTTTCCACATATTGCATTTTATGCGGCAGTTGCATTGGTTTCTCCCAATGGTACACCTCTGGGAGCACTCAGCGTGATGGACGACCATCCAAAAAAACTGAATGAAATCCAGATCCAAACACTTCAGATCCTTGCCAATCAGGCCATCAGATTATTGGAATTGCGAAGGATGTACTTAGAAGCCGATAAGGAAAAACAAGCAAAAGAAAAAGAAGCAGAGAGTCTGAACAAAATCATGGATGCTTCTTTGGACCTGATCTGCACTTTTGACATGGATGGGCGTTTTATCAAAATCAGTGCAGCAGCTGAGAAGATTTTGGGATATAATCCCGAAGAGCTAATCGGCAAGAATGCTTTAGATTATGTTTTCGAAGGGGATTTGGAAAAAACCTTCCTGGTTTCAGTTGAAGCTGTCGCAGGAGAAGAAAAGACTTTTTTCGAAAACAGGCTAATCAAAAAAGATGGAAGATTGGTTCCATTGATCTGGTCAATAAAGCATGACAAGAAAGATAACATTGTCTATGCCATCGCTCGGGATGGATCTGAAAAAAAAACAGCTGAAATCCAACTCAAAAATTCAGAAGAAAAATACCGATCCTTATTCAATAGCAGTCCCTTACCCAAATGCATATACGACGCTGATACTTTTGAGATTATTGATATCAACTCAAGCGCCATACAGCAATACGGCTATTCCTCCGCCGAATTTCTGAACATGACCATCATTGATCTCCAAGCAAAAGAATACGACGCTACATTCAATTCAGTGAACCAAGATAAAGGGTTAGAAAGTTTGGGGTTTGGCATCACCACCCACAAAAAAAAGAACGGAGAACTGATCAGTGTGGAACTCTCAGGAAATAAAACCGAGTATTTGGGTAAAGCTTGCATCATCGCTGTCTTTTTGGATGTAACACTCCGGGAAGTAGCACAGGCCAAGCTTACCGAAAGTGAATCCAGGCTCAGAAAAGCACAAAAGATAGCCAAAATAGGATATTGGTACCTACATGCAGATTTGAATTCTATGGAATGGTCGGATGAAGTTTACAGCATTTTGGGATTGGACAAAACGGCCTTTCAACCCCGCTTCGATACCTTTCTCGATTTCATCCATCCAAAAGACCGACAAAATTTCAATTGGGAAGGATCTTCAACAGCAGTGAACAGTGAGCTTGATTTCGAGCACCGTATTTTGTTACAGAACGGAAATACCAAGTGGATCCATCAGGTGATCAGTATCGAAAGAGATCCCCAAAACCAAACATTGGTATACCAAGGAACGGTCCAAGACATTACCCTCCGCAAATCTGAGGAACAAAGGTTAAAACTGATTGAAAGTGTGATTACCAACACCAAGGACTCAGTATTGATCACAGAAGCGGAACCAACGGGTATGCCAGGCCCAAGAATAATCTTTGTCAACGAAGCCTTTACCAAAATGACTGGATATGAGGCCGAGGAAGTTATCGGAAAAACACCCCGGATGCTCCAAGGCCCCAAATCAAATTTCGCTGAATTGGCGAAGCTTGGGGAAGCGATGCGAAAATGGGAAACATACGAAGTCACCACCATCAATTATAAGAAAAACGGGGATCCTTTTTGGAATAACTTCACTGTCTCCCCTGTAGCAGATGAAACAGGATGGTATACACATTGGATTGCGATTGAGCGTGATATTACCCTCCAAAAAAACCAAGAACTGGAAAAGCAATTATTCAGCGACATCAGCTTGTATTTCAACAAGGAGGAGCAACTGAAACCCTGTTTGGAATTTGTTGTAGAGAAATTGGCTGAGTTTGGGGATTTCAGCTTCGCCGAAATCTGGCTTCAAGATTTTGCCAAGACCAAGCTCCATATGGCGGCAAAATATTCCCTGGACCAAGCAGGAAAAGATTTTTATGAATTAAGCCCGGTGGTGACAGAATTAAAGTTGGGAGAAGGCCTTCCCGGAAGAGTTTGGGTACAGGGCAAAATTGAAATTTACGATGGGACCGCCGGTGAAAACACATTTGTAAGAAAAAATGCTTTAACTAAATCCGGCCTTAATTCACTGATTGGAATCCCGTTGTCACATAATGGTGTATTAATTGGTGTTATTGTCGTTGGTATCAAGAAGATCAAAAGCAAGTTTTCTTTCTTTCTCGAATTATTCAAAAATCTCGAAACATTCCTAGGATCAGAAATCAAAAGGAAGAGGTTGGAAAATGACCTGGACCATTTTTTTTCATTTGCCCCTGATATCATTTGTCTCGTCGATTTCGATGGTTGTTTCCGGAAAATGAACGCGGCAGGCAACGCACTGTTAGGCTATTCGGAGGAGGAGACATACGGTCTTCATTATGCGAAGTTGGTACACTTCCAAGACCGGGAGATGTCTGCTGCTGAATTCCTGAAACTTAGACAAGGGGAAACAGTCGTCAATTTTGAAAATAGATACATTACTAAATCAGGACAGATCATTTGGCTTTCATGGACCTGCGGTTCCGCCGAAGGTGGGGATTTGATGTATGCCGTCGCTAAAAATGTCACAAGGTTGAAAAAACTTCAACTGCTCCTTGATGATTCCTCAAAATTGGCAAAAGTAGGGAGTTGGGAAATTGACCTTGTACAAGACACCGTCTATTGGTCTGATACGACCAAAGAAATACGTGAAGTTGGGAAGGATTTTGAACCGACGCTGTCCAAAGGGATGGCCGGTTTTGTGACAGGATATGACCAGGATACCATCCAACAAAGAGTAAAGGGTTGCATCGAAAAAGGCATTCCTTGGGATGAGGAATTACGGATTATTACGGACAAAGGAAATCTGAAATGGGTCAGAACAATCGGAAAACCGGTTTTTGAAAACGGAAAATGTGTAAGGGTTTTTGGTAGTTTTCAGGATATCCAGCAATTGAAAGTGGCAGAAATTAACCTGAAAGAGAGTTTGCATTCTTTGGAAAGTTACAAGTTTGCCCTGGACCAGTCTGCCATCATAGCCATTACGGATGAAAAGGGCGTGATTCTCTCTGTAAATGATAATTTCTGTGAAATCTCCAAATACAGTAAAGAGGAAATTATAGGATCTACACATCGGGTGGTCAATTCAGGATTTCATTCCAAAGATTTTTTCACGACCTTTTGGGACACCATTTCATCAGGAAAAGTATGGCGGGGAGAAATCAAAAACAAGGCAAAGGACAAGTCCTTTAATTGGGTAGATACCACGATTGTTCCATTTATCGGCGCTGACGGCAAACCCTTCCAATACCTAGCCATCAGTTTTGACATTACTTCCCGAAAATTGGCTGAGGAAACACTCTTGGCCACCTTGAAAGAAAAAGAAATTATTTTGGAAAGCATTGATGACGGCTTTTTTACAGTCGATAAAGATTGGGTCATCACTTATTGGAATAACAGGGCGGAAATACTTGTTGAGAAAAGAAGGACTGAAACCATCGGAAAAAACTACTGGCTTGCTTTCCCTGAATCCATTGGTACTGAATTCTACAAAGAAGGAATTTGGGCCATGGAAAACGGCAAGTCCGTTCAATTTGAGGAATATTCACCAAAGATCGACAAATGGATAGAAACCAATATTTATCCGTCGGACGATGGGCTTTCGGTCTATTTTAAAGACATAAGCATAAGGAAAGTGGCCGATGAACAAATCAGGCTTTCTAATGAAAGATTTGAAAAAGTCACCGAAGTCACTGACGATGCCATTTGGGATTGGGACATTCATAATGGAAACCTCTACCGGGGCAAAGGCTTCGAAAAACTCCTCGGAGGGGAGGTTAAATATGCCTTGCATAAGGATAATTTCTGGACTGATAGATTCCATCCTGATGACCTTGATGACATTATTTCAAGCGTTAATTCAGCTATCGAGGATCCCAATATCAAAAATTGGATCCATGAATACAGAATCAACAATGAAAACCTGGGATACAGGACAGTGATTGACAGAGGTGTGATTATCAGGGACAGTGACGGAAAAGCCGTCAGGATGGTAGGTGCGATCACTGACATCACCCACCAAAAGGAGTATGAAGAATCTCTCAAAAATCTAAATCAGGAACTTGAAAAACGAGCAAAGGAATTGGAATTTTCGAATTCTGAACTGGAGCAGTTTGCATTTGTTGCCTCACACGATTTGCAAGAACCCTTGAGAATGGTGTCAAGTTTTATGACCCAGCTTGACAGAAAATATGGGCACTTGTTAGATGAGAAAGCCCATACCTACATTGATTTTGCAACGGACGGGGCCAAGCGGATGAAGCAGATTATCCGTGATCTATTGGAATATTCCAGAGCGGGAAAACCGGAATCAGACAGAGAGCAAATAAACCTAAAGGAAATGATCGAAAATTATCTAAGCCTAAGAAAAAGGCTACTTGCCGACAATGGCGGTTCGATAAAATTTGATTCCCTGCCGACAGTAGTGGCATTCAAAGCTCCTTTGGAGCAAACCATATATAACCTATTGGACAATGCTTTAAAATATTCAAAACCATTTGTCCCTCCGGTAGTTTCATTTACAGTAGAAGAAAAAGACGATTATTGGCTATTTTCTATTAAAGACAATGGTCTGGGAATAGAAAAAGAATCCTTCGATAAAATTTTCATCATTTTTCAAAGATTGCATAACAAAGACGCGTATACCGGAACTGGCATGGGATTGGCTATTGTCAAAAAAAACATTGAGAGCTGGAATGGCAAAATATGGCTTGATTCTAAAAAGGGGACCGGTACAACTTTCCATTTTACATTGCCCAAATAAAAGGAATTATGATTATCCGCTATGATGCCACTAAGTTTATTTTGAATCTCTTTTGATGCGGATAATCGTCGATAGTCCACAGCAGATTTAATTGAACTTCAAGCCTTATTATATTTGGTTGGTTGCAAGAAGGCGTACAATCATAAAAGGAATTTTTACCATTACCATAACCTACTGATTTATGAAAAAAATGCACATTTTACTCGTTGAGGATAATGAAGGCGATATTCTTTTGACTACCGAAGCTTTTGAAGAAAGTAAAATCCCAACGCAGTTAAGTGTGGTCAAAAACGGGGAAGAAGCTCTGAATTTTCTTTTTAAGAGGGGAAAATTCGAAAACGTGGAAAGACCTGATCTAGTATTGTTGGACATCAATTTGCCCATCAAAAACGGACATGAGGTTCTAAAGGAAATCAAGTCAAATAATGAAACCAGAACCATACCTATTATCATGCTGACGACTTCTGACTCCCAAAAGGACATCAACCTTGCTTACTTCAATTATGCCAACAGCTATATCACCAAGCCATTGGATATGGAAGAATTTTTGGAGGCTATCCAAAAAATAGAGGAGTTTTGGCTGGACTTGGTCAAGCTATCAAAATAAATAAGCTAGCCGCTGCACCGGACGTATTTACATTACATTCTCTCATTTGCCTGTTTTTTTGAACTTGGTTAATTTCTGAATTGGTTAATCCCAAAAGGTAAATTGAAATCTTATATTCCTTCTTCTCACTGCGGGATAATTTTTTGACATTTCAAGGAATCACCCCCTCAAAAAAGATATGAATTACTGATTTGCCAAATTCCGATAGCCATAGGTATAAAGGCCAAAATATCTGGCTTGGTCACCAAAATCCAGATTTTCAATACCATCCTTTTGACTCCAGGAAACAAAACGGTGATCCTTGCCAACGGAGCATTTTCCAATGGCACGATTGTAAATTATTCTCGTCCTGGCAACCTTCGTGTGGATATCACCACCCCCGCAGCGCCGGACAGCGATGTTGTCAAAACAAAAAATGTGGTCATGGAAACACTTAAAGCCAATCAGTTTGTGTTAGAAGATCCCGCGCCTTCAGTCAATAAGCTCAAAGTAGGAGACGGAATAGTCACTCTGGCTATCAGGCCTTTTGCCACACCTAGACATTAGTGGGATGCATTCTTTTCGGTTCAGGAAGAAATCCAGGCAGAATTTGACAAAAACAGCATATCCGGACCGACGCCAACAAGGGTCGTCAACAACAAGTAGATTGATGGGAAAGTCATACATGACCTCAGATTTATCGAATTTTCTCTTAGATAGCCAAAAGTTCAAATTCAATCCAATGATTTCCAAAACTTTAACAAAAAGGATCTTAAGCGTTTTTTTTGGAATAAAATTGTAAATTTGATTTGGCTACTATTCCAAAAGCCAAAATAAATCACCAATAACAATTAAAAAGAAAAACTATGACCTTGTTAAAAAAATTGAAATCAAGTACACTTTTGGCTTTAGCCCTTGGATTCCTGTTTATGGCTTCCTTTAGTTCTTGCGGAGGCAAAAAAGAAGGTGAAGAATCAACCGATACTATGGAAAATGCCGAGCAACATGAAGGAGATTCGGAACATCCCACAGAAGGCGCTGAGCATCCGACAGACTCTACATCTGAGCATCCTGCAGATACCACTGCCACGAATTAATTTGATTCAAGTCTTATTTTTTTGAAAGAAATGAGTGCCTGAAAACCGGATCTGAGTGTCCGGTTTTTCAGGCACTTCTGTTTTCAGTCTACTCAGATTTTCTGTTAAACGAAAAAACCGTTTCAGGAAAGGCCGGCGCACCATCAATCTCCATGATGGGATAGGCCATAAAATTGATGGGACCACCCGAGGGTCCTGGGCTTACTTTCAAATCACGGCCCTGACTGAATTCAATTCTATTGGCAGGATGTCTTCCAAAATAATAGGTAGCAAGGGCTGTGTACTTGTTTCCCTCGCTGATATCGACAGGCCACCACTTTCCTTCAGCATAGAATTCTGCCCAACAATGATAGCCGTCTATCCCCCCTTCATCCCTGTCAGACGGTATTGAGGCGCCGATTGAAAACCTCGCCGGTATATCGATAGACCTTGCCAGAGAGATAAAAAATGAATGGAACTCTGTACAGTTTCCGGTCTTGGAATCACAGGCATAATTGGAATCTCCCCGGCCATATTTCCCAAATTTCATGTAGCGCATATTGTCTATGATGTAATCATAAAGCGCCCTTGCCTGTACCAATTTATTGTCATTTTCCTTCCCTTTGATGGCTTCTTTCGCGATTTCTTCAAATCTTCCTCCTATCGGCATCAATAGATTTGGTTGAAGGTATTTCTCATCTATCGGCCCCAGTGCATCATAAGGTCCTTTTTCCTTTCGAGCTACTTGGTAGGTAATATCTATTTCCTTGCCGCTGTCTTCGGGGCCAAGCTCTAGATAGAGGATAGTATTGTCAAATCCCTTTTCTGTCAACATCCGGTGTTTTCCCGGAAGGTCCATCCGTGACACTTTCACAGTCTGAAAACTGTCACTTTTGGCGATAGGAATCCACATCTTGGCAGATCCGGTGATTTTGGGAATCTTAGCATAATAATGAAAATCAAATTCATCCTGCCCCTCCACTACCCCAAGCAAATCTGTCGAGGCGGTTTCGACCGGAACCCTGCGCCAGGTTTTATCCACTACCTGCTTCCAGGTGTAAAAAGGTTTCCCGTTCAATTTGTGCAGTGAAGTCTCGGTTACCTTCATATTTCCGGGTTCCCCTTCCATAAAAAAATCCACATCATAGACATCTCCTTTTTCATCTGCCAGATCCACACAGGCAAAATGCTTCTTTGGACCAAGGTTGGAGAGGTATTCTGTATGCACACGTACCAGCTTCAACCGGAAATTTCCCCGCTCGTCATTGACATGAAAATAACCGTCACTTGTCGCTGTCTCCGCCTCAATATAGGCTTTGATGCCGTCCTCTATTTCGGCGATCGAGACTTTTTTAGGCTTTGGCTGTTCTGGATTTTCCTCTTTTATCTCCTTATCGCCGGATTGGCAGGAGGTGGCAAAAAGCAATAATCCAAATAATATTATGAATAGGTTTCTCATCTATTGGGTCGAAAAGAGATTGATTTGTTGGTTGAGTAAGGACCTTTGGGGAAACGGTGGTTCTCCTTTTTTTCAAATATACAATTTATCTACAGAAGGGTATTTTCCAAGACCCTTTTTGAAGTCAACAAAATCATGCCCTATAATTTAAACCTGTGATTTCTCCATTTGAATAATGGACAGTCAAATTCAATTGAATCTTTTTTAAATTGTAAGACTGTTTTTCTATAATTATTCTCGCATCACGACTTGTATGATTAATGAAGAATCAACTCCTACTTTATTCGAAAGCCCATATTCCTTATTTTGACCAAAATAATTTAATCCAATATGACCAAGACTATCCTCTTCCTATGTGTGATTATAGCCCTAAACTTAGGCGGAAATCCGAAAAAAAATTTGTCTGAAAGGGAATCTTCCTCTGCCAAACCCAAAGTCTCCTTCACTTTCGATGATGGCTCTACCCGTGATATGCCCAATCATACATTGGAAGAGTGGAATGAAATGATCCTCGCTAACCTCAGAAAGCATGATGCCAAAGCGGTTTTTTTTGCAAATGTAGGGCCTTTGAATAATGAAAAAGGGAGATATGTGCTTTCTTCTTGGGATAGAGCAGGCCACAAAATCGCCAACCACACGTTTTCCCACCCTAGGTTTAGCGATCCAAAGACCACTTTGGAGATGTTCAAGATGGAGTTGCTTCGCAATGATTCTGTCATCCGTGCCTATCCTAATTTTTACCAATACTTCAGATTTCCTTATCTGAAAGAAGGGGAAACCAAGGAAAAAGTCGAAGGATTCCGGGCGTTTATGAAAGAAAAAGGCTACAAAAACGGCCATGTCACCATCGATGCGTCAGATTGGTATATTGCGAGCAGGCTTGTCGAAAGACTGAAAGAAAATCCAAATGCCGATATCAGCGGCTTCCGGGATTTTTACATCGAACACATGTACGACAGGGCGGTTTTTTATGATGGATTGGCCGATGAGTTGACTGGTAGAAAAATAAACCACACGATACTTTTGCATCATAACTTAGCAGCGGCCATGTTTTTAGATGACTTGATCGTACATTTCAAAGAGAAAGGCTGGGAAATCATCGATGCGGAGGTAGCATTCAAGGACCCGATATTCGGAGAAGTAGCTACAGTCATCCCTGCAGGAGAAAGTCTGATCTGGGCACTCGCCAAGCAAAGTGGCAAGTATGACAAAGACCTACGCTATCCTGCCGAAAACGGTGACTACCTGAAAGCGAAAATGGACAGCCTGGGGCTTTGAAAATGATGACAGCTTTGGTATTGGGCAAAGTCTGTATCGATTTATATTGGTTTTAAATTTTAACTACTACAAATCAAATGAAAGCAATAATTTTCACTTTTATCCTCGCTTAGCAGTTGCAAATAAATCTACGGTGTATTTGGCATATAATTCGAATAGAAACTCCATTCGTTTAGCTTCACTGACAAATGGCCTAGGCCTGTAGGCAAGGTCAACTGCCTTATCCAATTCCTTATGAGCCTTGGCCAAAGCAGGAGGCATAGTCAACGGATCATAAAGATCGGCAAGCGAACTCCCGGGAAACTCTTCCCTAATGGCCAATACTTTTTGGGCCATTTCTTCGATGTTTTCGATCTGTTTTTGGCTTGGATTTTCAGGCCAAGGATAGTTGTTGTAGGTCAATTTAACCGAGTATCTGATATCGCTTTTTAACCTTCCTGAAGTAATTTTGGCCCAAACCATATGCATTTGGCTTATCAAAACCCCAAAATGAAATTTGGAAGCATATGGGACTATCTGTAAATCATTTGCGCCAATAACGGTTGAGTCCAAAAATCCTATTGGAATATATCTTCTGTTTTCTGATGAAGTTCTCGGAATTGCCAAATAATACCCATTTAAAGGTTGTCTATCTTCTGAAAATATTGTGGGAGTTTGGGCTTTAATCTTTGTAGCTAGTTTGGAACTATTCAATCTCATGTTTTTTACTCCTTCAATTCTATCCAAAACTTTAGGCATTTGTTTTAGAATATTTGGAGGACAATTTTTTAGCCAAAGGCAAAATCTCACTTTGCTATGGATGAAATCTTCAGCTCCAACATACTGCTTTACAAAATCTTTGATAACAGGGTAAATTCTTACAAATTCCTCTTTTTCATTTCGTGATAATATTAAATTGCCCCCATCGGCAGGAACACTTCCATTCAAAATAAATGGTACCCTGTTTAGTGGTTTTGATCTTCCTATTGCTAAAACATTTGGAGCATCGATCAGATATGGATTGATGTTCCCGGCAAAAATTGCCAATGGATTACCTTTTATATCCTTGTATTCAAAAATTGTTTTGGTATCACTATCAAATGATGCAAATCCAATAATCACACAATGAACTGCCGCAACACCTTTGGCTTCATTTGACCATTGAAATGTCCTGTGCGCAAAATGAATATGCATTCCCTGGTTTAATAACCACCCCCATAATGTCACAACCTGCTCACCCTGTACTATACTGTTTGTGGAAACAAACGCAACTTTTGTTTGTGAATTTCTAATTACTTTGCATGCCTTGATATACCATCCTGCCACATAATCCAAGGTTCCAATATTTGGAACTGTTCTATCAATAGACAGCATGTCCTTTCTTTGGACTTCATTTAAAAATTTTGACCCAATAAAAGGCGGGTTTCCAAAAATATAATCAAACTTCAAATCAGTGACCGGTGACGGTTTGATTTCGTTTCCCCGGTTTACTTTTTTTGTAAACAAATTCACGGTTTGATATTCTGCTTTGGGCTCGTTTACGATAAACAAGTTTACCTCCTCTGCATGGATATCCACAGTACTGCTTTTTTTGAGCAGGTCTTGCCAATCCAATTGTAAAGCATTTCCATGAACAATATTGGCAGCCTTTTTCAAAGGCAACCGGACAAAGTATTGCCCAAATTCATTGCTGATGAGCATGTTCATCTGATGGTCCATCAGCCACATGGCCACCTCGGCAATCCGTGCCGGAAATTCTTCATATTCTATCCCGTACATCATGTCTACATCTAAGTATATGATTTCCCGGACATCCAAAAATCCCTGGCCACTCTTG
>Ga0209490_10000976_pt1 | contig 28019 bp, 28 predicted proteins | sample MAT06_FD_187209 | JGI IMG/M metagenome (GOLD analysis project Ga0209490, IMG submission 187209) | Freshwater microbial communities from Lake Fryxell liftoff mats and glacier meltwater in Antarctica - MAT-06 (SPAdes) (version 2) | ecosystem: Environmental > Aquatic > Freshwater > Ice > Liftoff... | reverse complement strand
ATTATTAAAAGAAGATACAGTTTATCAAAAAGGTCTACTTACAAGTTTTGTCAAAATTTTCCCTAAAGAAATACATAATAGTATAGAAGGTGAAACAATTAAACATTTACTGAAAAGTAGAATTGAACCAGTTGATGAAATTGGTTTAGCACCAGATTTTTCTGCAACTACAATTAATAAAGAAAGAATCAGTTTAAGGAATTTGAAAGGTAAATACGTTTTGTTAGATTTTTGGGCAACATGGTGTGGACCATGCTTGAAATCAATGCCAGTATTAAAAACAATAAGAAAAAGTTATTCTAAAGATAAGCTAGAAATCTTGAGTATTAGTAACGATATCGATAAAGCTAAACTTAAAGAAAAAATATCTTCTCTACAAATGAATTGGCCTCAAATAAATGACACATTTGGCATTTTTGATTTGTATAAAGTGTATAATATACCAAATATGTATTTGATTAGTCCAAATGGTAACATTGTATTTCATGGCATTGGAGAAGGTGATATGCAAAAAATTGAAATGCTACTTAAACAATTAATTAATAGTAATAAGTAAAAGTTAGCTATGATTAATTTTATTTTAACTTAATTTAATATTGAAATAAAGAAATAAGTCAAAATATTCATAAAAAGAATTTAAACATTCTAATATCGATTTTTGATTCTTTTATAAATCATTATGCCCTTCATCGTCCATTCCCAACAAAACCAAATGGACTGCGGTCCAACCTGCCTTTATATGGTTGGTAGGTATTACGGCAGAGCATTTTCTTTGGAGAAACTGAGAGAGTTAATAGAAATTGGCAAAGAGGGTGTAAACTTATTGGGCATTAGTGATGCGGCTGAAAAAAAATATGAAACATTTGCTATAAAGTACCCGATGAATGGGGAACTTGAAAAAAAAGGCGAAAAAATAACAATAATGAAAGAATGGCGCGAAAAAACAAAAATCCAGTTTACTCCTACTTTTTTTATTGATGGATATCAAATGCCAACTGAATATAAATTAACAGATTTACAATATTTTATTGCATCGGAATATTCCTAAGCAATATTAAAAATATTTCTTTATGCTTAGTACCCATAAAGAAAAGCCCAATGGTACTTCATTTGTTGACGAACAAAAGCTTGGGCGAGTATTAAAAAAAACAACCACGTAAGTGATATTAATCATTTTAAAAAAACAAACAAAAAGGAAAAAAATTTACTAACTTGGGAACAATGTTAAGCAGAGCCAAAGCAAAAAAAAATTGTTGGTGGCACGGCTTGTTCATACACTTGGCATGATAGTAATGGGTGGCATACCGAACAAAGAAGATGTTATCACATTAGCGCAACTGGTGGGTCATACCGAGGTCCCAATCACGATGTGGCTTATTGTAGAACAGATAGCCACCATGGCCCAATAGAACTTAGTTCAAATGGCGGATTGTGTAGATGCTAAACTTATTAATTGCAAATAGCAATATGGCGAAAGCCCTTTTCTATTTTATTTTTTCTACTATGAAAATAATTTTACTCGCTATATTTTTAGTTACAACTGGTCTTTCCTGTAATATACTTGCTGATAAGGATAAGGTCATTATAGTAGGTAATTTGAAGCATACTCAAATAAAAAAAGTCTTCTTAACAGACAGTTATAATTGGGAAGTTTTACTTGATTCTTGTGATGTTATTGACGATAAATTTATGTTTAGGAGAAAAAAAGTAGATTTTGAAACATATAGTATCTATTATAAAGATTTTGAAGGCAATCAACATTCAATTGAATTTATTAATAGAGTTCTTTCAACAGATAGCTTGAAGTATTTTACAAATTATTTTATGCTAGATACTTCTATTATTGAAATTATGGGTGATTGGCGAGTACATAAAAATCATTATTATGATGTAAATTCTGGTTTAGAATCAAAAGCCCTTTTTAGAACCCAACTGATGCAATTTGGATATTTAAATGAGGGCGTAAGTAAAAGAACTAGCCAATTTAACGAATATTTATCTATTATTAAACAATATCCTAACTCAAATTACCTTTTAAAACAAATTGATGCTAATAAATCTGTATTGAAGAAAGCCGAGTTGGAGGCGATGCTGAATCTTTTTTCACAACAAGTTTTGAAAGAATCTTCAACAGGCCGATTTTTAACTACTTATTTGGCTAAGAAAATCGATAAACAAAACTTTCAAAATTTTTTATTGGAAGATGTTACTACAAAACAAAATGTTTTATATGATACAACCGCAAAGATAAATATGCTGATTATTTGGGCAAGTTGGTGTGGTCCTTGTAGACAAGAAATACCATTTTTAAAAGAACTAAATAAATTGTATTCTAGTAAACAAGTATCTATGACTAGTGTTTCGGTTGATGATGAAAAAGCACTTTGGTATAAAGCACTTGAAGAAGAAAAAATGAATTGGAAACAATTAATCGTACCTCAATCAAAAAAGGAAATATTCAATACTATCTTTGAAATTGGTTCTATTCCTTGTATATTGTTTTTAGATGGGAAAGGTAACTTAGTATCTCGTATAATAGGCGTAGATATTAATTCATTAGAAGAATACAAAAAAATAATTAATCAACACTTGAAGTAAAAAATATTTAGCACTATTAATATTTTTACTTCAACCCTCAACAAAACCAAATGGACTGCGGTACTACCTGTCTGTATATGATTGGTAGGTATTATTGCAGAGCATTTTCGTTGGAGAAACTGAGAGAGTTAACAGAGATAGGCAAAGAAGGAGTAAACTTATTAGGCATTAGTGATGCGGCTGAAAAAAAGTATGAAACATTTGCTATAAAGTACCCGATGAATTGGGACAAGTCGTGCTTCGTATCTAGCTTTATGCAGCTTCATAGAGTGCCCATTACAAAATGAAACTTGTCAAGGAACGACTAAGATTTGCTAAACCACTAATTTTAGCGCTTCTTTCTAGCTTATGAATTTTATCTATGGCGCTTCAGAAATTATGCAAAAAGTATGCAAATAAAAAAAGCAGCTATCAACTTTCGTTCATAACTGCTTGATTTTCAAGTGGGCCCACTAGGACTTGAACCTAGGACCACCTGATTATGAGTCAGGTGCTCTAACCAACTGAGCTATAGGCCCGAAGAACACTATTGTTCTTATAAGGGTGGCAAAAGTAATGGTTTTACAAAAAATAACCACAATTTTACTCAACGAATAATTTGAATGCAAATGCAACCAATAAAAAACATCATTTTCGATTTAGGTGGAGTGTTCCTAAATATCGATTTTCAGTTGACCAATAAGGCTTTTAAAGATTTAGGGGTAGATCGTTTTGAAGCTATGTTTAACCAACACCATTCCAACGATTTATTTGAACTGCTCGAAACAGGTAAACTTTCCGATAATGATTTTTACGAGGCCTTTAGAAAAGAAAGCGAAACAGAACTTTCTAATGAACAGATAAAGAATGCATGGAATGCACTTTTACTCGATTTTCCGGAAGAACGTATTCGTTGGCTAGAAGAAATTAAAGGCAAATATAATATTTACCTATTTTCCAATACCAATCAAATTCATTACGATCAATTTATAACAGACTTTGCAAAAGCCTTTCCCGGTAAGGATTTCAACGGCTATTTTATAAAAGCTTATTATTCTCAAACAATGGGACTAAGAAAGCCGTATACCAATTCATTCGAAAAGATATTAGAAGAGCAAAAATTGAATCCTAATGAAACCCTTTTTATAGATGATACCATTAAAAATATTGAAGGTGCCCAAAAAGTAGGACTGCAAACAATTCATTTAGTGGCTCCGTTAACGGTTTTAGATCTGGGATTGTAGTATTAATATTTTTAATCATCCCGCTTTTCCAAACCAATGCTTTTGGCATATTCAATTAAAGCTTCTCTAGAATTAATTCCCAGTTTTTGATAGATGGAGTTTCGATAATTTTCTACTGTTTTTGGTGAAAGGCACATTATTGCTGCAATATCTATTAATACAAGCCCTTTTACATTATATTTCATAAATTCTATTTCAGCATGTGTAAATGGAATAGTTCCATGAAATTTATTTTTTTTCCAATTAAGCTGTTCGGCTTGTTTGGGCATGTATAAATGATTCTTAAAGTAGCCTGTTTCCAAAATTTGCGTGAAGGCAGATGCAAAATTACATTTTGCATCTGATTTATCTATAAACCCATGAACACCCACATTAAACAGGTGCTGTATGGCATTGGGTTCAATTACAAATGATATAATTAAGATCTTACAAGTAGGGTAGCGTTCTTGTAAATGGGGTATTAAATCGTAGCCATTCATCACAGGCATAGATAAGTCTACAATGGCAATATCAGGTATTAGATTGCTTTTTTCAAGAGCTATTAATAATTCCTTACCATTTGCTGCTTCAGCAATAATAGTAACAGCTATTTGAGATTGAATTATAGAAATGATGCCTTTGCGAACCAATGTATGATCCTCGGCATAAGCAAGCTTAATGGAATTCATTAATTATTGGATTATTAAAAAGTAAAATAGTGATTAATTAAATACTAAGAACTACGTTTTTACGTAGTTTATCTAAAATTCTCTAAAAATACAGGTGCGCACCTATATTTTAAATGAAAATTAAAGTTTTGTTTTGAATTCTATTCTGGCCAGAATAACGGGATTACTCCTTAATTACCCGCAAACTGTTTGTCTTTCCTAAATCTAAAGCAAGATAGCAGCAATAAAAAAGGACGTTGGTAGCCACGATACTACTTGGGGTTTAAGAATTACAGCCCAGCCAAAAGCGAATCTGGAAAAACCGAGTTCACGGTAGCGGGAATTTTGCGTGACGCTGAAAATTTTCCATGGCGAAAGAAAGGGAAAATATTACAACCAATAAAAAATGAAAACATTATTATCAGAGGAAATGGAAGCAATTGAAGGTGGAAGATTTTTAGGAATTGGACATCATTCTGAACGTGTGGGTAATGCACATGATAATGCTGATTGTCCAAGTGGTAGAAGTGTAACTCATACCGAAACCTTTACCATTTTTTGGGTAACTGCAGTTCATTACAAAAATACTGAAGAATGTTTGGCTCCAAATATTTAGTTTAATCTACAGCGGTTCATTAGAACCGCTGTTTTATTCCTTTAATAATGCGATATATCCTATTAAAACAAATTATGTTTTTCACTCTATTAATTGTAGTTACAGTTTCTGGAATTTGCCAATCATCTACTTTAACAGCAAAAATTATTGACAAGAAAACAAAGCAGCCAATTACCGGTGTAATTGTTTTGAATTTAAGTAATCAAAAAAGTGCTACTTACACAGACGAAGACGGTATGTTTAGTTTATTGGTTGCCCAAAACGATTCTCTAAAAATCACTTGTGTTGGGTATAAAGATTCTATAATAAAGAATTCTGAAAGGATATCTTCATCAACCATTGAACTCAGCCCTAATTTTATTTTGCTAAATGAAGTTGTTGTAAATAATTCTCTTAATAGAAGTAGTTATACTTTGGGATATATTGGTAATAATTACGAAACATATAATCAAGGTGGTACTAAAGGTTCGATTAAATTAGTTTTTGTGCCAAACCCAGATTCAAGTAAAAATAAAATTATAACTAAGCTAAAATATCAACTTGCTAAAATTAACAGAGAAAACGAGAAAATTAATAAAGGAGTAGTTAGGGTAAGGCTTTATTCTTCAACAAATACTTCTATATTTCCGAAAGACGATTTGTTGCAAGAAAATATAATTCAAACTATTCCCCTCAAAGATAAACAAACCTTAATTGTTGATATCAGTAAATACAAAATCAATTTTCCTGCTAATGGCGTTTTTGTTGGTTTAGAATGGTTAGGCGAGAAAAATAATACTAACCAAATTAATCTTAACCCAGCTTTTGTAGCTACAAAATCAAAAGTAGATCCATTTAATTTTATTTCGTTTTATGGAAAGCCATTTGTACATGTTGGCAAAATGCTTAGTTCTTACTATGCACCAATCTTTGCAATAGAACTTGAAGAGCATTAAATAAAATTATATCTAAATATCTTGTATTCTATATTACAAAGTAATTAAAAAGATAGAAAGTATAACTCATATTTATCATTTTTTCATTCTTAGGTTTACTAATACATCTTATACTCAATTGATTTTAGTGTTAAAAAAGAATATACTTCAAAAATCCAATTTTCTATTACCAATTTATATTTTTAGTTGGTTTTTGTTGCAATTCTTACTATCGAAATTATTTGTAATTTATGCAAATAGATTTGCATCTCAAGATATGGTTAAAGCAAGTGAAGTAATAAACTTAACTAATGCTATTTTATTTTGGAAAAGCATTTCAGGAATATCTTTTAAAATTTTAATTGAAATAGTAGTAACTACAATATTAGTGTACATTGGATTTCTAATAGTCAGGAAAAAAGCAGAATTCGGCATTATCCTTAGTACAATTATACTGGCGAATTGTATTTTTTTAATTCAAATGATCGCAGAATATTTATATGCCTTTATCAATTTGCGCAACATTAAAAATATACAATTCGAAACTTTTTCTCTTTTCTCAGTTAGTTATTTCTTAAATCAGTTTCAATTTAGGATGCCAAAGGCTTTTGACTATGCATTTCAAGTGGTAAGTTTTTTTGAGATTTTATATGTTTTGATCTTAACGTGGTTATTAAAAAAAATGTTTGAAATTCAGTTAGTTGACAGTTTCAAAATTATCCTTATTTCTTATATTTTTCCACTAACAACTTGGCTTTTATTGATTACGTTGCTTTCATTAATTTAATCCATATAAATGAATAAATATTTTTATTTTATTATTTGCCTTTTTTTAATCTCTTGCATATCAATTGTTTTTTTTATATCCGTTCGAATAACCAAAAGAGAAGAAACCCTTTTTACTTCTAAAAAAATATCTTCCTCTACAACTCTTTTCAACGATACCTTTTTTGTATCCATGAAACTCGAAAAAGAACGTTTAACTAAGCCGATTCATTTAGTGCTAGTATCTACAAATTGTGAGTTTTGCCACGAAGTAATGGATCTAATCAATAAAGGTGATTTTATTCTAAAAAACAACCAACTGGTATTAATCTACCTTAATTCAATAACTGAGGTAAAAGAGTATTTGTTACAACAAAAAATTTCAACAAAGGAAAGTATATATTCTTATTCTGATAGTGACTATGAAATTAGGAAACTAATTAAAAAAATAAATACTCCTTCAGTTTTTCTCCTCGAAAATAATACCCTATCCTTAAAAGCAAGTGGCTTGTCTCAGTCGTTTAACCTTATTAAGTCGTTGAAATGAAAACACCTAAAATTAATAAACAACTTGATTTTTCGGATTGTGGTGCTTCTTGCTTACTTACAATAATTGAGTATTATGGCGGCGAAAATAGTTTAGAGAATCTCCGTAAACTAGGCGGTACTAATACTACAGGAACAACAATGTTGGGTTTATATCAAGCGGCTAATCAAATTGGGTTCACAGCCGAAGGTTGTGAATCAGATATAGCTGCTTTAATTAAACATGAATGCCCATGCATTTTGCATGTTGTTATAGATAATCAACTGCAACATTATGTAGTTTTTTATGGCATAACCCAAAAAAATGGAGAGATTAATTTTATAATAGGAGATCCTGCAAAAGGTATTGTTTATTTAAGCCGCAACGAGTTAGATACAATTTGGCAATCCAAAACATGTTTAACGCTATTGCCCAATGAATCATTTAAGAAAGGAATAGATATTGCCAAAGCAAAAAGAAATTGGGTAATTGAGTTAGTAAAAGCAGACACACCTTTGCTTTTAATTGCTGCAGGTTTAGGAGTAGTAATTGCAGCACTGGGATTGGTAATGGCTATTTTTTCGCAACGGTTAATAGATGATATTCTACCAAAACGAAATTTTACTAAACTAAATATTGGGATAGCGCTTGTTTTTTTGCTCTTACTAATTAAAGAAGCTTTTTCGTACCTAAGGCAATATTTTTTGCTTCGCCAATCAAAGGATTTTAATATTCGTATCATTGATTTCTTTTATACCCATTTACTTAAATTGCCCAAGTCGTTTTTCGATACAAGAAAAATTGGGGAACTTACTGCCAGATTAAATGATACATCTCGTATACAAAGGGTAATCAGTCAGTTGGCGGGCAATGTTATTATAGATACCCTAATGGTAATAGTTTCAACTGTTTTTATTTTTATTTACTCATGGCAGGTTGGTGTATCTAGTATTATTTTTATGCCCATTTTCTTTTTACTTGTTTATCGTAATGTTCATAAAATATCAGATGGGCTACGTTCTATTATGAGTAGTTACGCCCAAACGGAAGCAAATTATATTTCTACCATACAGGGTATAGAGCCCATTAAAAATTATAACCAGCAAGGATTATTTGAACAAAGCAATTCTTACATCTATAAAAAGCTCCAAGACAATATTTTTTTGTTGGGTAAAAATCAAATGCAGCTTTCTTTTACTGCCAATAGTTTTGCTACTATTTTTTTATCCGGATTATTAATATTTACATCATATCAGGTATTAAACAAGCAATTGAAACTGGGAGAATTAATGGCTTTATTGGGTATGGCAGGCTCATTGTTACCCAGTGTTGCTAATTTGGCATTAGTTATCATTCCAATTAATGAGGCAAAAATAGCTTTTGAGCGGATGTTTGAGTTTACGGGAATACTTCCAGAGCAATCAAATGAAACTAATTTGTTCGATTCATTTGAGAACCTGCAGATTCAAAAACTAACCTTTCGTTTCCCGGGTAGAAAAAAGTTGTTGCAAAATGTATCTTTTGAAGTAAATAAAGGAGAAATAATTGCATTGATGGGAGAAAATGGTTCTGGAAAAAGTACGCTTACACAAATACTTCAAAAAAATTACAATGCCGAGTCAGGAAATATGTTGTTAAATCATCAATATCAACTTCAAGATATTTCCCTAACAAATTGGAGACAATGTATTGGGGTAGTTCCTCAGCAGATTCACATTTTTAATGGTACGGTTATAGAGAATATTGCATTTGATGATGCTGCAAAAGATCCACAAAAAGTAATTGACTTTTTACACGAATATGGTTTTAATGAATTTATTGAAAGCCTTCCGCAATCATTAATCACCATAGTTGGAGAAGAAGGCATTAATTTATCAGGAGGTCAAAAACAAATGATTGCACTGGCGAGAGCCTTGTATCATAAACCGCAACTTTTAATACTAGATGAAGCAACGGCGTCAATGGATAGAGAATCGGAGCTGTTTGTATTAAACTTACTTAAGAAACTTAAACCTAATATTGGAATAATTTTTATTACACATCGTCTACACGTATTAAAATCCTTCTGCGACAGAATTTATATTTTAGAGAATGGTACTATAACAAAAGAGGGAAATCATGATGCTTTACTTCAATCTGAAAATCTTTATAGTAAATATTGGTTCGACTTAGCAGGCGTACAATAATTGATGGCCAACAGCAATAAAAAAGGACTTTGGAGGTAACGTTATTACTTGGTTGTTTAATGACTGAATTACAAGACTAATATGATAAAACATTACTTTATAATTTTTATTTTCGTCTTTGCTATTTTATCTCTTTTTTATGATTTTTTTACTGGTAAAATGACTGAAGTTCCACCCAAGAAAAACATGAGTAGAATAGGACTTTATTTATGTGCAATTGGCTTTTATATTTTTTTGATTATAAATCAACTAGAGAAAATACTTCCATGATATAATATAAAACAATGAATAAAATATCTTTTTTATGCAAATTCGTAGAACAATAATCACGATCATATCATTAGGAGCATTTATGCTCTTGGTAGGCTATATTAGAGATAGTTTTACCGAAAAAAACCACAAGCTTTGGGTTAACCTAATATCAACTGGTGTTTTGGTTCTTACCTTATTGGTTAGTTTATATATTAAAGAAAAAAGTGCTGACAAGCCTAATTATAAAATATATTTTTATACAACTCTATTTATATTTCTTTCTACTATGCTTTCGATATTGCTAATAAAATAAGAGAAATTCAAAAAATACCAAACAACTGCGTGTTTCCGCAGGTGGTCTTTGCTAAAAATACAGGTGCGCACCTCTATTTTAAATGAAAATTAAAGTTTTGTTTTGAATTCTATTCTGGCCAGAATAACGGGATTACTCCTTAATTACCCGCAAACTGTTTGTCTTTCCTAAATCTAAAGCAAGATAGCAGCAATAAAAAAGGACGTTGGTAGCCACGATACTACTTGGGGTTTAACAATTACAGCCCAGCAAAAGCGAATCTGGAAAATTAATTAATTTATTCATTAAAATTTAAACAAACGATGAAACATACATTCCAAAAAGGGTTTTATTATGCTATTTTTACAATAGTTCTTTCAACTTCAATGTTATTAATTGGATGTGAAAAAGAGAACAGTAAATTAGATATTCCAAAAGATGAACTAATCACACAAATAGCAAACTCAAGTTATTTTAAGGAGTTCATAAGTGTATCAAAAGAACAAATAAAAATTTTAAATCAAAATCCAAATTTTCAAGAAAGAATTGAATTTATTATTGAACAAAAAAACACTGATTTATTAACTGACACAGAGAAAAAAATTCAACAAAATTTTTTAATTCAAAAAGCTGATATTCTAGCAATTTCAAAAAAGTGGTTTAAATTTAATACCTTACCCAAGCAGATTTTAATGAAATGATTAATTTAACAATTAACCTAAATAATAATAGGTATGAACCAAAATCAATGAGTTGTAATTCAGTACGTAATGCTGAAGTTGATCAGTGTTTCAGAGATTTTGTTTGGGACATAGCTGAATGTTGGTACGACATATTTCATCCAGGTCCAGGTTGTTATTTTCATGCAGTAAAAGATCAATACCGTTGCAATAGAGGCGCTGAAGCCCACTATCAAGAATGTACACATCATTAATTTATGAAAAACACTTCAACTACACTTTTGTTTTTGGTACTTTATTTGACCATTTTTATTGGTTATTTCCAAAATAATAGTATTCAATATTTTTATATTTTAGGAGGGATGATATTTTTTTTAATTCTCTATTTATTTGCTTCAATAAAAAAAGTGAATCAAACTCCTTTAATAGTAATGATAATTGCTTCAACTTCTTTTAATGAACTAAAAGTGTATTTACAAAAAGGCACACTGGAATTCTATATTTTCCTTTGTGTTCAAGTTTTGATTTCAATTGTGATTATTTGTGACTTTTTATTCTTACGAAAGGATTTAAAAAAAGGCGAATTCTTTAAATTATAATTACTGAGTTCATTTGAACGAGAAGTGCAAACTGGGATGCAGATTGCACTTCATCTAATTTAGAAGAAGTGTTTGCTATTTATGATTGCAACTATGAGCGCGCAATCTCAGGTTAGGGGTTATGCATGGTTATTAAATATTTTAGAAACTGAACTACCATGTTAATTTGGTTATTTTAATTCAAGTAGTAGGCTAAAAAGCCTACTACTTTTAAAATTTTTTAAAAATGAAACTGATTCTATCAATATTTTTTTTCCTTCTATTTCTACACAATTCGAATGCACAATTGATTCAAAGTGGGCGGGCTATTTATAATTTCAGCCATATTAAAGATACCTTATCACTTGTGAATAAATATTCAGAAGATATGGCACTTTTTTTTAACATGAAACAATCGAGCTATTTTAGCTATACAAAATTTTATGGAGATTCAATCTTGCAAGCTGGGCTCAAAATTGTTGAAACAGGAGGGAAAATCAGTGAAGAAGAGTTTAAAGATGCTGTAAAATTTAAAATTACTACCCCTGAAAACTTATATTTTAACTTTGAAGAAAGTAAATTTCTATTTACACACCCATGGATTGGCGAAACTCTTGCCATTGAAAATAAAGCAGACATTATTAAATGGCAACTACAAGATTCAACTAAAACAATTGAAGGCTTAATATGCTTTAAAGCCGTTTGCCGTTTCAAAGGTAGAAATTATGATGTTTGGTATTGCCCAGAAATTCCAACAAAAGCGGGACCTTGGAAGTTGAATGGACTTCCAGGATTGATCATTCAAGCAAAAGACCAAAGCGGGAGTATCGAATTCACTCTAAAATCATTAAATTATTCAAAAGAAATACTTTCTCTCATTAATCCACCAACTTTAGTAAGACAAGTATCACTAGAGCAGTTTAATAAACTAAAAATGGGGTTATTACAAAATCCACAGGCATACATAAATGCAGCCGTAAGTGGCAGTTCCGTATCAAACTCTAATGATAAAGTAGAAGTACATAAAAGGGATGCTACAGCACCAAAACCAAAATCAAGGATCAATAATCCGATTGAATTGAACAACGATTAAAAAGAATGTCGAAAAATAAAATTTTATTAACAATTTTATGCACCTGTTTTTATAGTCAAATTTTATTTGCTCAATATCAACTCAAAGGCATTATTACTAGTGCTAAAAAAGAGCCTCTTTCGAATGCAAGTGTAAAAATCTCACCCATTAATCAAAAAAAAATTGTTTCGTATACATTTTCAAACCCAAATGGGCTATTCGCTTTAGAGCTAAATAAACAGGCTTTAGATAGTCTAGAAATAGAAATTTCTTGTATCGGTTATCAAACAAAAAAAGAACAGTTAAAAGGCTTATCTCTTGATAACATTCAAATTGAGTTAGAAACAACTGTCAACAAACTTCCAGAAGTTAGAGTGAAAAGCAACCCTGTAATTGCAAAAAAAGATACATTAAGTTATACTATTAAACCCTTTACTCAGGCAACAGATGCAGTAATTGGTGATGTATTGAAAAGGATACCGGGAATTGAAGTAACAGAATCAGGTGTAATTAAATTTCAAGGACGTGCGATTAACAGATACTACATTGAAGGTTTAAATTTATTAGACGATAAATACAATTTAGCGAATAGAAATATACCCGCGACATCTGTCGAGAAAATTCAAATACTAGAAAACCATCAACCGATTAAAATATTGGATAGTGTTAGTTTTTCAAATCAGGCTGCACTAAACATTATTTTAACGGATAAGGCAAGAGGAAGAATTATTGGGAGGTTGAAACTTGGGGCTGGCGTAAGCCCATTATTACTAGATTATGAAATTAACCCAATGAAGTTTAATAAAAATACACAGTTTATCAGCTCCTATAAGTATAATAATACAGGCATTAATTATTCTGATGAACTATCATTGTTAAATAGTTCTAACATAAGCAGCAACTTTGTTTCAAATACAACTGAGAACCCACTTTTATCAATACCATCTGCAAATATTCCTAGAACAAATACTCAGCGATTCTTATTTAATAATAGCCACACGTTAACTTTCAATCAATTGTATAAGACGAAAACTGATTTGAATATCAAAACAAATTTTGATTTTATAGTCGACAAGCAAAATCAAAATAATAGCAACTTAAATACTATTTATTTTCCAAACGATACAATCCAGTTTAGGGAAAGTCAGGCACTTATTTTAGAAAAAATATTATCCAGATTTTTTTTTACAGTTGAGAAAAATACAAAAAACTATTATTTTTTAAATGCTTTCAAAATTCAACACTTAAAAAATAGAGACTTTGGTCAACAATACACAACACTTAATACCGCTCAATCTTTCCTTAACAACCATTTTAGCTTCTTAAATAATGGAAATTTCATCAGTAAAAAAGGAAGTACTCTAATTATGGGCAATTATCAGGTTAGCTATTCAAGTATGCCTCAAAGTCTTTCTATTTCACCTGGCATCTATGATTCCATTTTTAATTTTGGAAATGTTTATGATGAGCTTTTACAAAAATTAATGATAAAAACATTTTATGTAGGTGCTGATATAGGTTTGAACCGTAGGTACAAAAACATCTCATTCCAAAATACTATTTCAGCAAATTTTACTAACCAAAACTTTACAAGTAACCTTATAAAATTGTATTCAGGAAAATACGATAGCATATCTGATAATTTTAACAACCAAATAGACATTGGTCAATATTTAATTACAAATTCTTTCAGCTTGTCTTACAAAATACAGAATGCCAAAGTTAGCCTTTCTGTACCTATCTCATATATTGATCAGAAATATCAAAACACTACGAAAGATACTTCGAACAAGAGACTCTTCTATAACTATAACTTATCTGTCCAAATACCTTTTACGAGCCGCATAAGCACTTACTTAGGCAGTAGTTTATCTACTTATTATATATCACCTTATTTTTCAACCAATAACTCAATACTTTCAAATTATAGAATGTTACAAAATAATTCTGGCATTTTCAATAATAATAAATCATTTACCAACTCTTTACTTATTAACTATAAAGACGCTCTTAGAATAATCTTTGCATCAATTGGCATAACACAGGAACAATTTACGCAACCTTTCATTTACAACAACTTGTTTATAGGAAACTTATCAATTATGGAAGCACTATTATTTAACAATACAAATAGTACTTGGAATGTTGGTGGCAGAATTAGCAAGTACTTTATATCATTGAAAACCTCATTAGTGCTCGGTTTATCCTATAAAAGAACAGAGAATTTTCAAATGAACAAAAATATACTCAGTATTTCAAATGTTAATACATTAAATATAAACAGCACAATTAGTTCCAAAATCGGTTCTATGATAATAGATCATTCTCTTCAATATCAAAGAATTTTAAGTGGTATTAATCAAACACTAGCGCCAAGCTTCTTACTGAATCAAACTATCTCCAATAGTATTGTTTTTTCAGAATTTAGTTATATAAAAATCAATGTTGAACAAAGTTATTTCAAAAGACCAGGAGCATCTGAACGGAATTTCTTCTTCTTAGATTTATCGTTTAAAAGGAAATTAAAAAATAAAAAAATAGATATTGAAGCAATCTGGCTAAATATTTTAAACACCAATAACTTCGAAACTTTAAGTTTTTCTGCCAATAATAGAACACAGAGTTTTTATGTTCTAAGACCATCTCAAGCAATGCTTAAAGTTGCTTTCAATTTTTAAAAGAAGGTGGGTTTATCCTAAAAAATTTGGAAGCGTTTAACTGGTCACTTGTAATTATATTCGTATCTGTAATTTTTTATTCTTTCACTAAAAATAGATCTTTAAGCAAAGTTTATTAGACAATAAGATGAATAAAATAATTCAGGATTAGCTATTTCACTTCCTCAAACTCAATATAATCATCCTTTTTAGGGCCAGAAGTAGCAGTAGATTTTGCTTGATGGGCATCAGATTGGGTAGACTGTTGTTGCTGAAATAGCTGATCTTCCTGCATTTCGGTCATCTTTTTCTTTATTTGCTTGGCTGTTTTTGTAACGGGGATTACTAGTTCAACAATGAACTTGAATGCCATATAAATTGCTAGACCCCATAATATTATCTTAAACATAAGAGTGTAAAAATACTCAAAAAGGGGTCAAAGCATCGTTAAAATGAACCAAAATCGGAAGAACGGTAAATATTTACAGTTTAAGTCTATCTTTTTGTATATTTGCATCATCAAAGAATAAACAGAAGGGAACGACTATCGTTCCCTTCTCCTTTTTTAATATGTCAACAGAACCAAACACAGAAAAAATAGAAGGGATGCTCAACGGCATTTTAGCTGAAGAACCAGCTTATTTCTGTGTGTCAGTTACCATAAAACCCAACAATAATATTAAGGTTTTTGTAGATGGCGACGAGGGTATTAAAATTGAGCGATGCGTTTCATTTAATAGAAGATTGTATAAATTAATTGAAGAGGCAGCGATTTATCCTGAAGGAGATTTTTCATTAGAGGTTTCATCACCTGGTATTGAAGAACCTTTGAAGTTACATCGCCAATACTTAAAAAATATTGGTAGAACAATTGAAGTAGAGTTTTTAGATGGAACCATAAAAGAAGGTCTTTTAGAAACGGTAACAAATGATGATGTAACAATTATTTATACATCAGGAAAAGGTAAAAAAGCAGTTACTGAGCAATTGGTAATTCCTTTTATAAATATAAAATCAACAACAGTTCAAATTAAATTTTAGCAGAAAAAAATTAGCGCTATGGCAAGTATCAATCTAATAGAAGCTTTTCAGGAATTTAAAGACGCCGAAAGTATAGATCGTCCCACGATGATGAAAGTTGTGGAAGATGTATTTAAAACTTTGCTTCGTAAAAAATACGGCAGTGATGAAAATTTCGATGTAATTGTAAACGCAGAAAAAGGCGATTTAGAAATTATTCGTAGAAGAATGATTGTTGAAGATGGTGAAGTAATAGATCCATTGGCCGAAATCGCTTACACCGATGCTGCTAAAATTGAACCTGACTTTGAAGTTGGTGAAGAGCTATACCAAGAAGTAGATATTTTAGACTTTGGTCGCCGTGCTATTCTTGCTGCAAAACAAACGCTAGCAAGCCGCATCAGCGATTTAAAGAAAAATGCTTTGGTTAAAAAATATGGCGATCGTATTGGTGAAATCATCAGTGCAGAAGTATACCAAGTTTGGAAAAAAGAAGTGTTATTACTTGATGAAGAAGGCAATGAATTAATACTTCCAAAATCAGAACAAATTCCTCAAGATTATTTTAAGAAAGGAGAAAATGTTCGTTCGGTAATTGCTCGTGTTGATATGAAAAATAATTCACCTGTAATTATTTTATCTAGAACTAGTCCTTTATTCTTAGCAAAATTATTAGAGATAGAAGTACCAGAAATTTTTGATGGTTTAATAGCAATCAAAAAAATTGTACGCGATCCGGGAGATCGTGCAAAAGTTGCAGTTGAATCTTATGATGATCGTATTGATCCTGTAGGAGCTTGCGTTGGTATGAAAGGAAGTCGTATTCATGGCATTGTTCGTGAATTGAAAAACGAAAACATTGATGTAATTAATTTTACTACTAATATTCAGTTACTGATTCAGCGTTCATTAACGCCAGCAAAAATCAGTTATATGGATTTAGATAACGATAAAAAACAAGCCAATGTTTATTTGAAAGCCGATCAGGTTTCTTTAGCAATTGGTAGACGTGGAGTAAACATAAAATTGGCTTGTGAGTTAACAGGTTATGAAATTGATGTGTATCGCGAAGACGAAGAAATTACTGATGAGTTTGATATTGATTTGGATGAATTTAGTGATGAGATTGAGCCTTGGATTATAGATGAATTCAAGAAAATAGGTTGTGACACTGCTAGAAGTATTTTGAAGTTGACAGTTGATGAATTAGAGAGAAGAACAGATTTGGAAAAAGAAACTATTCTTGAAGTTCAAAAAGTGTTGCAACAAGAATTCGACGCAGAAGCATAAGCAGCTAATAAGCACCTATCTTTGTCAGGGAATTAAATAAGCCCTAGCGAGATTGGTGCCAATATAAAATGTCCATGGACAGTAGTCCATAATCCATGGATATAATGTATGGACCATGGACTTAAAAACAAAGAATGTCAGAACTGAAATTACCCAGACTGTTAGCAGCCGCTACGGAATTCAACATTGGTCAAGAAACCTTGATCGAATTCCTAGTGAAGAAAGGATTTAGTAAAGATGACTTGAAGCCAACTGCAAAGCTTCAAGAAGATCAATATCGTGCCTTACAGGCAGAGTTTCAAAGCGATAAAGTTGCTAAGAACAAAGCCGATCAGGTGGAGATACCTAAGGTAATTCATTCTGAAGCGCGCAAAAAAAGAGATGAAGAAGAAATTTCTTTTGGTAAAAGTGATAAAAAGCAAGCACCGGCACCAAAAGTAGAGGTAAAAGTAGAGGTAAAAGCAGAGGAACCAGTTGCTCCAGTAACTCCTGTTGCAAAAATGGCTGACGAGGTTTTTGCTCCTATTAAAGAAAAAGTGATTGAAGAAGTTGTTGTTGTTCCAGAAATTAAAGTAACAGCCCCTGATTTAGCAAAGGATACAATTAAAATTGATGCTCCAGAATTAGAAGGGCCAAAAGTGATTAACAAAATTGATTTATCAACAATTGATTCTTCTACTCGCCCTAAAAAATCAGCTAAAAAAGTAGAGCCAGCTTCCAAACCTGTTCCAACTGCAAAAGCAACAGAAAAGCCTTCAAAAGCACCTCCCAAAGTTGTGCCAGTTAAAATTGTAGAAATACCTGCAAAAGTGGAACCAGAGGTAGAGGTACCTCCAACAATTGAAAATATTAGAGCAGAAAAATTAGAAGGTCCCAAAATTTTAGGAAAAATTGATTTGCCTGTTAATAGCGATACTCGCCCTAAACCAATGGGAAGGGATGAGAAGCGAAAGCGCAAGCGTATTCCGGTAGATAAAAAAGGAGATAATATTACTACAGTTCCTGTTGCAAAAGATGCAAACGGCAAACCATTAACTGGTCCTAATCGTCCAATTATAGCAGCTCGAAATAATAATCCACAAGGTGGTGGCGGACAAGGCGGCGGCGGCGGATTTAATAGAGGAGGCGGTGGCGGCGGAAATCGCGGCGGCGGTGGAAGCAGAGGTGGAAATAGAACTGATAGAAATGCGCCAAGAACTGAAGACAAAGAAATAGATCAAAAAGCAATTCAAGAAAAAATACGTGAAACGCAAGCTAAGCTGGCGGGAACTGGAGGAAGAGGAAAAAGCTTGAAAGCTAAATATAGAAGGGCTAAGAGAGACGAAGCTGCAGAATCATCAGGAGATGAAATGATGGAAGATAATAAATTACAAGTAACAGAATTTGTTACAGTAAGTGAGTTAGCTAATTTGATGGATGTAAGCTTTGCCGACGTAATTGGAAAGTGTATGAACTTAGGAATTATGGTATCGATAAATCAGCGATTAGATGCTGAAGTTATTGAACTGGTTTCAAGTGAGTTTGGTTTTGAAGTAGAGTTTATTGGATTAGAAGAAGTAGACGAATTAGATGAAGAGGAAGAAGAAGAAGATTCAGCAGCACAAATTCAACGCCCTCCTATTGTTACCATTATGGGTCACGTAGATCATGGTAAAACATCATTACTAGATTATATTAGAAGTGCTAATGTGGTAGCTGGTGAGGCTGGAGGAATTACTCAGCATATTGGTGCTTATGAAGTAACCCTTCCAAACGGAAGAGCAATTACCTTCCTAGATACACCTGGTCACGAAGCATTTACTGCAATGCGTGCACGTGGTGCAAAAGTTACCGACATTGCCATTATCGTAGTTGCTGCAGATGATGCGGTTATGCCACAAACCAAAGAGGCAATTAGCCATGCTCAAGCAGCAGGTGTTCCAATGATTTTTGCAATTAATAAAATTGATAAAGACGGAGCAAATTCTCAAAAAATATACGAGCAACTTTCTCAAATGAATATTTTGGTAGAAGCTTGGGGTGGAAAATTTCAAACCCAAGAGTTATCTGCTAAACAAGGATTAAATGTAGATCTGTTATTAGAGAAAGTATTATTAGAAGCAGATATTTTAGATGTAAAAGCTAATCCAGAAAGAGAAGGTACTGGTACTATTATTGAAGCATCATTGGACAAAGGACGTGGTTATGTAGCTACAATACTTGTTCAAAATGGAACATTGCACCAAGGTGATTTGATTGTTTCCGGACAACATTATGGTCGTGTAAAAGCTATGTTTAATGAACGCAATCAGCGAATTGAAATTGCACCTCCCTCAACACCAGTAGTAATACTCGGACTAAATGGTGCTCCACAGGCTGGCGAAAAATTCAAAGTATTTGAGGACGAAGCAGAAGCAAAAGAAACAGCTACTAAACGCGCTCAAATATTGCGTGAGCAAGGCTTACGTGCCAGAAAACATATTACACTTGATGAAATTGGTCGCCGTTTAGCACTTGGTAACTTTAAAGAATTAAATATTATTATAAAAGGAGATGTGGATGGTTCTGTAGAAGCACTTAGTGATTCATTGCAAAAATTATCTACTGAAGAAATAGCGGTGAGAGTTGTATTAAAAGGAGTTGGACAAATTTCTGAAAGTGATGTATTGCTTGCAACAGCATCAGATGCAATTATTATTGGATTTAACGTTCGACCTTCTATGCAAGCCAATAAGCTAGCCGATACCGAAGGTGTAGAAATTAAATTATACTCTATTATCTACCAAGCAATTGATGAAATCAAGAGCGCAATGGAAGGTATGTTGGAACCTAAGTATCAAGAGAAAATTACTGCTAACGTTGAAATTAGAGAAGTTTACAAATTTGATAAAGCTACAGTAGCAGGATGTTTTGTACTAGATGGTAAGATTGCTAGAAATAGTAAAATACGTATTATTAGAGATGGTATTGTTGAATATCCTAGAGGCGAAGGTCAATCTGCTGAACTTGGAAGCTTGAAGCGTTTTAAAGACGATGCAAAAGAAGTTGCTTCAAATATGGAGTGTGGTTTAACTATTAAAAACTACAACGACATTAAAGTGGGTGATATAGTTGAAGCATTTGAAGAAGAGGAAGTAAAACGTACTTTGTAAAAAATAATAGTCCAAAGCCTCAAACCTTCGCCAAGTTAATAAATTAAGGGTGAGCGGTTTGAGGCTTTTATATTTTGTTAAAAATTATTGGTGGAGTAATATAACAGTCATAGTTTGATTAATTTTATTACGATTAAATTTTACAGATCATGAAGCAACATGTTATTATAGTTATTCTGCTAACCGCAGGATTTTTTACTCAAGTAAGCGCTCAATCAAAAAAAGTATTGGCCGATAAAATAGTTGGGCAGGTTGGCGATAAAATTATTTTACGCTCAGATATACTTAATGCCATCAACGATGCTAAAAGGCAGTCACAAGGTCAAGACAATGCTTATATACCTACCGAGTGCCAAGTATTAGAAAGCCAAATGATACGCAAAGCATTATTGTTACAAGCAACTAAAGATTCATTAACTGTAAGCGAAGAAGAAATTGAAGGTGATTTAGATACCCGTATTAGACAAACTATTCAGCAGTATGGATCAAAAGATGTTTTAGAGGAGATTGCTGGGAAAACAGTGTATCAATTAAAAGATGATTTTCGTGAACCATTTAAAGAGCAAAAGTTGGCAGAACAAATGCAACAAAATATTATTAAAAATATTAAAATAACTCCTACCGAAGTAAAAGCATTTTACAGTAAAGTACCAAAAGACAGCTTGCCTTTTTATGAGAGCGAAGTAGAAATAAGTCAGATTGTAATTCATCCAAAAGCAAATAAAGATGTAGAGGAATATATTGCTAAACAATTATATGATTACAAAAAACAAGCTGAAACATTGGGTGCGAAAAAGTTTGAACAATTAGCAAAAAATTATTCAGAAGATCCTGCGGTTAAAGAAAATGCTGGGCAGTATACTTTAAACAGAAATGATAAATTTTGGGATCCCGCTTTTTTAGCTGGTGCGTTCAGATTAAAAGAAGGACAAATATCATCAGTAATTAAATCGAAATTTGGCTTGCATATTATTATGATGATTACACGATCTGGAGACGAAGCAGTTGTTCGACATATTTTGCGCATTCCTCCAATTACAGACGATGAAATAAAAGAAACCACAGAAAAACTAGATACTATTCGTAATGATATTAGAATTGGAAAAATAAGTTTTGCGGAAGCGGTGAGTAAATACAGTGACGACGAACAAAGCAAGTTTAGTGCTGGTGCATTTTCTGGAAGAGATGGATCTACTTTTATTTCATTAGACATGTTAGATAAAGACATGATTAAGCCAATAAGTGAAATGAAGACAGGTGATATTTCTAAACCACAAGTGTATGTTGACGAAAGAAATAGAAGAGTAGTTCGTGTAATTTATTTCAAGACTAAGAAAGAACCACATCGCGAAAATTTAAAAGAAGATTATAATAGAGTAGCACAACGAGCTTTGGAAGATAAAAAATCTGCTACATTAGAAAAGTGGTTTAAAGACCATATCCCCAATTATTACGTTTTGATTGACAGTGACTTTGCAAATTGCACAGGGTTAGAAGATTGGCGTAAAGCTGCAGAAAAAGCTGCCAAAGCTAGGATCAATTAAGGTTGTAAAAGGTAGTATAAGGTTGTATAGGGTTTATAGTGTTGTGTAAAGCAACATTATAAACCCTATATACTTTATATAATAAAAAACTTTATTTGGTAAATACATGTATATACACGTATATTTGTGCAGTGAAATTAGAGCAGGCAATAAAAAGTAATAAATTTAAAAATGAAGCCCATAAGGCTACACTTAACATTTTATATACCGCTTGGTGGTTAAAGACCAAGGTGAGCAAAGAGCTTAAAGAGTTTGGATTAACACACGAACAATATAATGTATTGAGAATTTTAAAAGGCAAACATCCCGAGCAAATATGTGTAAAAGATATTGGATGCAGAATGATTGAGAAAAGCTCTAATGTGCCCAGAATCATTGACAGATTGGAAATAAAGAAATTAGTAAAACGCGCCAATTCTTCTTTTGATAAGAGAGAAACTGTAATTTCTCTTACTCCAAGTGGTATATCAATCTTAAATAGTACAACCAATAAGGTTAGCGTAGTGATGGATGAAATTATTGTTTTTGGAGAAAAGGATGCCAAAGAAATAAATAGATTACTTGAAAAAATGAGAAGCACAGAAGAATAGATATTTTTTTAATTAAATAGATGTATATACACTTAATAAATTTGTAACATGAAAACGATATTACATAAAGCATCAACAAGGGGGCACAATAGTTTTGGATGGCTTGTTAGTTATCACAGTTTTAATTTTGGTAAATACCATGATCCTGCGAGAATGAATTTTGGGGCACTAAGGGTATTAAATGATGATACAGTAAAAGAAGGAATGGGATTTGGGAAACATCCACACGATAATATGGAAATTGTTTCTATTCCGCTCTCAGGCGATTTACATCATGAAGACAGCATAGGCAGAAATGAAATAATTCGCGAATATGATGTACAAATTATGAGTGCAGGAAGTGGTATAACGCATAGTGAAGTAAATGCTAATAAAGATAAAGAAGTAAAATTCTTGCAGATATGGGTTTTACCTAAAGAGAAAAATATTGAACCGAAATATCAGCAAAAATCATACAAGCCTCAAGATAGAATCAATCAAATTCTAACAGTAGTAGCACCAGATGATAACAATGCAGTATGGATTAATCAAGACGCTTGGTTTTCATTGGCTAATTTTTCAAATGGATTTACAAGCAACTACTCAATCCGAAAAAAAGGAAATGGTATATATGCTTTTGTAATAAAAGGAAATATCTCTATTAATAATATTGAACTTAATGAAAAAGATGGTTTAGGGATTGACGATATCGATGAGATAATAATTAAAGCAGATTCCGACGCCGAGTTATTGCTTATTGAAGTTCCAATGACAGTATAAACTAATAAAATGGGCGTATTAATTGAAAACTAAATTAAAATAATGAAAATTTTACAACAGGCGCCATCCTTTTTACTGGCATTGGTATTTGTAGTATTTGGACTGAATTATTTTCTTAACTTCATTACAATGCCACAACAAACAGGTGATGCAGCTACATTTTTAGGCTTGATTTACAGTACAGGTTTTCTGGGCTTTGTAAAAGTATTAGAAGTAGTAATTGGTGCATTATTATTTATAAAGCCATTACGAGCGTTGGCGCTTTTACTTATTGCGCCTATTAGTTTGAACATATTACTGTTTGAAGTGTTTATAGCACATAAGCCTGGTATTGGAATATTGCTAGTTGCATTAAATGTTCTTGCTATTTACCAGCATAGAAGTAAGTACACTCAAATTTTGAAAGGATAATATATTATGAATATTGAAATTATTACAGGAAGTCCCAGAACAAATAGTGTAACACACAGATTGGCTTTGCATTTGCAACAGCAATTATCTCAATTTGAGGAGCATAATACTGGCCTAATTGATGTGCGAGATTGGGAGTTACCTCTTTTACAAAATGTATTTAGTACAGTAGAAAATACTCCAGAAAAGTTTAAAGAATTAACAACTAGAATGCTTGCAGCAGATGCTTTTATTTTAGTAACCCCAGAGTACAATGGTAGTTATTCGCCTGCATTACAAAATTTGCTAGACCATTTTTCAAAGCAATCAAGAAAGGCTTTTGGTTTAGCCCCAGCTTCTGTAGGCGGCATGGGTGGAATGCGAGCTTCTCAACAACTATTGCTCTTGGTTCCTGCTCTTTTTGGAATTGCATCACCACATATGTTAATTACACCATTTGTAGATAAGAAATTTGATGAATTGGGCAATTTGCTAGATCCTTCATTTAAAAAAGTGGTAGATAACTTTATTTCAGAGTTTTTATGGTTGGCCAAAACATTACAAACAGATTCTGTATATAAATAATAGTAAAAAAGGTGGCGGAGTTGTAACTTCGCCACTTCTTTTTAATACCTATTATGAGCGACGAAATTAAACACGAATGTGGACTAGCTTATATTCGTTTACGTAAGCCCTTTTCTTATTATCTGCAAAAACACGGAACAGTAACTTATGGCCTTAATAAGTTGTACTTATTAATGGAAAAGCAACATAATCGTGGTCAGGATGGCGCAGGATTAGCAATAGTAAAATTAAATACAGAACCCGGTAACCCCTTTCTTCATAGAATGCGCAGTAGCGCGCAACAGCCTATAGCCGATTTGTTTTTTAAAATAGGACAAGATTTACAAGAGCTAGAAAAACATCAACCAGATATTAAACAGCATCCAGGATTAATGAAAGGGCATCTGCCATTTCTGGGAGAACTTTTATTGGGTCATTTAAGGTATGGTACTCAAGGTAAAAACAACGTAGAATTCTGTCACCCCTTTATTAAAAGAGACCTGATGCCGGGTAAAAATTTGGCTTTAGCAGGCAATTTTAATTTAGTAAATACAGATGAGTTATTCAAGTTAATAAATATGCAACCGGGCGATTTTCAAAAGCAAAGCGATCTGGCTGCTATGTTAGAAGTATTGCATTATTTTTTAAATAAAGAGGACGAATTACATCCTAATGATGCTGATATAACTTCGGTATTAAAAAAAGCTACTCCTTTATTTGATGGTGGATACACCATTGGAGCATTACTAGGTAATGGACATAGTTTTGTAATGAGAGATGCTCATGGTATTAGACCCGCTTATTATTATATAAATGATGAAGTAATTGTTGCTGCAAGTGAACGTGCTGCTATTAGAACAACATTTAATGTTGGAGAAAATGAAGTACTAGAACTGATGCCCGGCACTGCTTTAATTGTAGATGACGCTGGTAATTATAAAATCGAAAAAATACTAGAACCAAAAGAGAGAAGGGCGTGTAGTTTTGAGAGAATTTATTTTTCGAGAGGAAGTGATGAAAAGATTTATAGAGAGCGAATTGCATTAGGTCATCATTTAAGCAAAACTGTTTTAGAAAGCATTAACTACGATTTAAGAAATACCATTTTCTCCTATATTCCTAATACTGCTGAAGTTGCTTTTTACGGATTAGTAAAAGGCATGGAAGAATACTTGAACAAAATAAAAGTAGAAAGAATTTTAAGTTGGGGTAAAGATTTTACAGAAGAGAAATTAGAAGAGATGGTGAATCGTAAAATTCGTCAAGAAAAAATTGCCATAAAAGATGTAAAACTCCGCACATTTATTACTGCAGATGCTAACCGAAATGAAATGGTTCAGCACGTGTATGATATTACTTACGGAACAGTTAGAAAAAATGAAGACAGCTTAGTTGTAATTGATGATAGCATAGTACGAGGAACAACATTAAAAGAAAGTATTGTTAGAATGTTATCTCGCTTGCAACCTAAAAAAATTATTGTAGTATCATCTGCACCTCAAATACGCTACCCCGATTGTTATGGAATTGATATGAGCAAGTTGGGTGATTTTATTGCGTTTAAAGCTGCAATAGCATTGTTGAAAGAACGAGATATGGAATACGTGCTTACCGAAGTACAAGAAAAAATTAATCAATTAATTGAAACAGACGAACTTCATACAGAAAATGTAGTTCGCCAAATTTATAAACCATTTACTACTCAAGTAATTTCCGATAAAATTGCTCAGCTAATAACTCCAGATGGTGTAGACGTACCAGTTCAAGTAATTTATCAAACCATTGAAGACTTACACGATAGTTGTCCTACTAATACAGGCGACTGGTACTTTACAGGAAACTATCCAACACCCGGTGGCAATAAAGTAGTTAACAAAGCATTTCTAAATTATTTAGAAGGAAAAAATGTGAGAGGGTATTAGGACTTAAGTTCAGTTTTTTCTAAAAAATTATTAATTTTTACAAGAAGATCTTTAATTGAACTAGTCAATTCGTTGTTAGATTCAATTGGTACTGAATTTTGAATACCACCAATATGATTAGGAGTTGTAACTAGATCAAAAAAACTTTTATTTAGTGCTAATGCGATTTCCTCTATCCTAGTAACAGATATATCTGTTTTACCTGTTTCAATTTGGCTTAATGCACTAGGTGTGATATCTAAGATTTTAGCAAGTGTTTCTTGTTTTAGTTCTGCCATTTCTCTATGGCGTTGGATATTTCTTCCGATGATTTCTTTGGCTTTCATTCGATTATTGCATTTAGCTTAATAAATATACTTATTAGCTTAATAAAGAAAAGTTAATTTAAGTTATCAACTAATATCATTAGTTAACTTCAATAGAGCTAGATTAATTTATTTAAGGATGTACTACTTATTTTGTAATAATAAATTATTAATCGTTTCTAAAATTTTTCAATAGAAGACAATATGAAAGAAAAAATTAAATCAACAGTAATTTTTTTTATAATTATTTCATTATTTATACAAAAAAACGAAGCTAAAGTAAAAATTAGAGAACATGTTAATTTAGCAGATACAATAAAATTTAAAAACTTTCCTAAAGAAATTGATATTATTTTAAATGAATTCTTAAAGCTTGATGATGCTTACGTAAGACAACTTTTCTTAAATGATTCAAGTTTAATTATATTAGACCTTAAAGCAAAATCTAATTATTTTTTTCAACAATATTCATTAAAAAATAAGAATTTAATTAGATCCTTTCTTAAAAGAGGTGCAAAATTTGGAGAAGCGATAGTTGGTTTTTCTGGAGGCATTTACAATAATGAAAATTTTTGGTTTCATGACATTTCTTTGTCAAAATTGGTTACTGCCTCAATTACAAAGAATTCAACTAATGATGAATTTGTAAGAATGACTCAATTTAACCTACCCTATTTTTATCATTCAATACAAGTGAAAGATAGCACAACCTTATTTGCGGAAGGTGCTAGGCATGCCGAAAATAAAATTCAAGAATTGAATTTATATAGCGGGAAAGAAAAAAATCTTTTTGATAGTTATAACTATCGCCCTAGCAATACTCCATATTATTCTTGGAAAGGAGCCCATGAAGGATTTCTTTATATTAAACCAACAAAAGATAAGCTTGTTATCGCTTATAGCTTTACAGATAAGATTGAAATTTTTGATCTAAAAATAGGGAAGAGTAAAATAATTAGTGGGCCAATTAATTTTGAAACAAAATTTACTGCTCGAAATAGAGAAGGCAGAGATGAAGCGGTAATAGATGAAGAAGCAAAATATGCATTTATAAATGGGTTTCTTACTGATAAGTACATCTATTTATTGTATTCGGGTAAAAATGGACATTTCGCAAAACAAGATCAGGCAAATTTGATTTATGTTTATGATTGGAATGGAAGCCCTGTCGCAAAAATAAAATGTAATAAAGAGATAACTGCATTTACAGTATCTGATGATAACACTGTTATTTATGCATTTGATCAAGAGACTAAATACGTTGTAAGCGCAAAACTTAAAATGTAAAAAATCTACTTGTTAAGTTGAATTAAAAAACTAATTCTAGTAAAGAGTATTATTAAGCATGCGTAAGCTAAATGAACTAGAATATAGGGGCTCATAAATGCAATTTCCATACTAAATATTTATATTAATTGACATTACTTAATAAATACTTAGTAGTACTTAATTAATTAAAGCATTTTAAGTTTAACATACTAATTTTATGATTAAGTTT
>Ga0209490_10000975_pt1 | contig 28022 bp, 22 predicted proteins | sample MAT06_FD_187209 | JGI IMG/M metagenome (GOLD analysis project Ga0209490, IMG submission 187209) | Freshwater microbial communities from Lake Fryxell liftoff mats and glacier meltwater in Antarctica - MAT-06 (SPAdes) (version 2) | ecosystem: Environmental > Aquatic > Freshwater > Ice > Liftoff... | reverse complement strand
GGCACGTTGGCCTGCTCGGCCCATTTGAGCGTGAGCGGCAGCAACATTTCTAACCCGGAAGCGCCTGGTGTGGCTTCGCCAAAGGGCACATTTTTTTCATCGTCGTCCGTTGGCGTATGGTCGGAACATATCGCATCAATAGTGCCATCAATTACGCCCTTAGTGAGGGCGTCGCGGTCCGCTGGTGAGCGCAATGGCGGTGAGAATCGATACTGCGAATCGAAGTAACCAATATCGCGATCCGTTAATAGCAAATGATGGATGCCCACATCACAACTCAGGGCTAATCCTTCGGCTTTGAGTTGCCGCACCATCTCCACACCAGCGGCGGAGGAGAGCCTTGCCAGATGCACCCGCGTGCCCGCACCAACCGCTCGCATCAGCGTGGCGATAGTGCCGATGGCGACCGTCTCGGCACTTACGGGGACGCCAGCAAGGCCTAAGCGGGTGGCGACTTCGCCATCGTGGGCGATGCCGCCACGCGCCAGATGTGCGTCCTCCGGTCGTAACCATACCGTGAAGTTATAAGTTGCTGCGTATTGCAACGCGCGGTAAAGCACAGCGGTATCGGTAATGGGATGGTCCGCTTGAAAAAAACCAATGCAGCCTGCCTCGCTTAACTCCAACATTTCCGATAATTTTTCGCCACGCAAACCGGCGGTCAGCGCACCCAGCGGATAGATGCGCGCTTGGTTGAGCGTCCAGCCGCGACGCTTTAACATTTCCACCAAGCCTGGTTCGTCCAACACCGGCTCGGTATCGGGCGGGCAAACAAGTGTGGTTACGCCACCGGCGGAAGCTGCCATCAATTCGGTTTCAAGCGTGGCCTTATGTTCATGGCCTGGCTCGCGTAAGCGGGCACTTAAATCTACCAAGCCGGGGGAGACTATTTTGCCTACAGCATCAATTATTTTGTCCGGCAAAAATTCTTCAAACGCCGCGCCAATGCTGGTGATTTTATCGTCGGTGATGTAAATATTAGTGCGCTCATCGAAGTTCGTTGCGGGGTCAACCACGCGGCCATTTCGTATTTCTAGTTTCATACGCCGCCCCCGCCTACATTTCCGTTGCCGCACACCATCGACATCACCGCCATGCGCACCGCAATGCCAAAGGTCACCTGCGGCAATATTACCGCCTGCCTACCATCGGCAATGCTGGATTCAATCTCCACCCCACGATTCATCGGCCCCGGGTGCATCACAATGGCGTCCGGTTTCGCCCGCGAAAGTTTTTCAGCGGTCAGGCCATAACTTTTATAGAACTCCTGCGCGCTTGGGAGTAGCGGGCCTTCCATGCGTTCATTTTGTAGACGCAGCATCATCACCACATCCACACCTTCGAGTCCGCGTTTCATGTCGTGGTGTACGCTTACGCCTAATCGTGAGCACTCCGTTGGGATCAATGTTTTGGGTCCCACCACGCGTACATCTGGGCAGCCGAGTGTGGTCAGCGCATGTATTCCAGAGCGGGCAACGCGTGAATGCAAAATATCGCCAACGATTGCCACACTTAAATTATGAAATTGCTTTTTGTAATGCCGAATCGTGTACATATCTAGCAAACCCTGCGTCGGGTGCGCGTGACGGCCATCGCCCGCATTGATGACCGAGATAGTCGGCCTCACGCGGTTGACATGCTGCGCGATCAAATGCGCCGCACCCGATTGCCCATGACGCACTACAAACATATCCGCATCCATCGCCGCCAGATTGTCGATGGTATCAATCAGCGACTCACCTTTGGATGTCGATGACGCATTGATGTTTAAATTAATCACATCGGCTGAGAGCCGCTTGGCCGCGATTTCAAATGTGGTGCGGGTGCGGGTGGAGTTTTCAAAAAAAAGATTAAATACAGATTTGCCGCGAAGCAGCGGTACTTTTTTAACGTCACGGTTTCCGACTGACACAAATTGATCTGCCGTCTCGAGAATATTTTCAATAATTGTTTTTGATAATCCCTCAGTCGTGAGGAGATGTCGGAGCTTTTTATCGGATGTTAATTGGGGGTTAGTGGTAAGCATTTCTTCGCTCAACTTTCTGACATCGTAAACCGCAACTGATCATTTTCTTGTGTAAGCGATAGACGCTGCGAAGCTGCAAGCGGCATTACCATCGCGACATGCGTCGCTTCAATCGGTAGCTCGCGCCCGCCTCTGTCAATGAGCACCGCGAGGGTGACTGATTGCGGCCGACCAAAGTCGAACAGCTCATTCATCGCCGCGCGGATGGTGCGGCCGGTTTGCAGCACATCATCAACAAGCAAAATATGTTTGCCATCGACTGAAAATGGAATACCGGTTGACCTAGTTTGCGGGTGCAAGCCACGGTGGGTGAAATCATCGCGGTGCAAGGTGGTGGCGACGGTGCCAAACTGGTGACGCATTAATTTTTGCCCCAAGCGTTCAGCCACCCACGCCCCGCCGGTGTGAATGCCGATAATTTCGGTGTTATCCGGCAGCACCCCGATTTTTGTCGCTAGCAGGGTAATTAAACTTTCCGCATCAAGCTGCATGGTTTCCTTTCTGCGTTTGCTGATTTTGATTATCGGGATCGTCAAACCAGGCCTGCAGAATGACTTGCGCGGCAACCGCATCAATGGTCAATTTTTGTTGACGTCCCCTTATGCCGCGTTCAGTTAGCGCTGATGCCGCCGCGGCGGAGGATAAATACTCATCTACAAGCGCAACCGGTATTTTGAAATTTTCCGTTAAGCGATTCACAAATTTACGCACTAAATTTGTCATCTCATGCGCCTCCCCATTGAAATGCGTCGGCGTGCCCACCACAAACTGTTGCGGTTGCCACTCATGCACGAGTGCGGCTATTGCGGTGAGACGATCAAGATTAGATTCTGCATGTATGGTCGTAACAGCGGCAGCCATACCAATCGCCAGATTACCCACCGCCACACCAATACGCTTTTCACCAAAGTCAAAGCCCATCACGGTAGCGTGTGTGTTGAGCATCATGAGCAGGTTAAGCGTGACCTACCGCGCCAGAGAGCATTTCAGGCCGCACGCCCAGCTTGAGCAAGGCCGCGCTAAATTTTTCGTCATCGGGCAAATTAAAAATTAAATGCGAATCGGCGGCAACAACGAGCCAGCCATTCTGCTTAATCTCATCTTCAAGCTGCCCCGCCGCCCAGCCAGCATAGCCAAGTGTGACGATGATGTTGGCAGGCCCGGTGCCATTAGCGATGGCTTCCAAAATATCTTTAGAGGTCGTCATGCCAATGTCGGCGTCAATTTTTAGGGTGGACTTCCATTCGCCCAGCGGCTGATGCAGCACAAAACCGCATTCGATTTTAATGGGGCCACCAAAGTGGACGGGGTTCTCACTTATCGCTGGATCATCGAGGGCAATACTGCACTGCTGAAATAAATGACCGATACTGATATCGGTGGGCTTGTTGATGACTAAGCCAATCGCGCCGCGTTCTGAATGCTCACAAATATAGGTAAGCGTTTTCGCAAAATGCGGGTCAGCCATGCCGGGCATGGCGATTAAAAAATAGTGGGTGAAATTAGTGGTCTGCACAACGGCAGAATTTTACGCGAATCATCGCCAACACGCTATCATTTCGCCATGAAAAAAATCCTATTTTGGTTCCGCCGCGATTTACGGCTGAACGACAACGCTGGGCTTTATGCAGCGCTTGCTAGCGGCGCACAAGTCTATTGCACATTTATTTTTGATACTGATATTTTGGACGCGCTGCCAACAAAGGCAGACAGGCGTGTTGAATTTATCTGGGAGTCGGTGGTTGAGTTGAAGGCGGCGCTCAACAAAAATGGCGGTGATTTAATTATCCGACATGCGCGCGCCGTTGATGCTATTCCGGCGCTCGCAGGCGAGCTTGAAGTTGATGTGGTTTTTGCCAATACCGACTATGAGCCAAACGCCATCGCCCGTGACGCGCTGGTTGCCAGCGCATTGAGCGCAAACAATATCGCGTTTCAATCATTCAAAGACACTGTTATTTATGAGAAGAGTGAAGTGCTCACACTGGCCGAAAAGCCATTCAGCGTATTCACGCCGTATAAAAACGCGTGGCTTAAAAAGCTCAACCAAAATAATCAAGAGGATCTAGCGCCTTACGCCTGCGAAAAATATTTTAGGCAGTTAGCTGGTTCAGGTGATGCCTCAAGCGCCGCGCCAGTGTTGAGTCTTGAGCAGATGGGCTTTGCCCGCACCAATATTCTGGATAACGTCGAATGCGGTATGTCGGGTGCGGACAGTCTCATTGATGATTTTGTGAGCCGTATTGCCGAATACAAAGAAGCGCGCGATTTTCCGTCGGTTAAGGGCGTGTCGTATTTGAGTGTTCACAACCGTTTCGGCACTATTTCTATTCGCCGATTAGTGCGCATTGCCTATGCCGAAACCGCGCGGGCAAAAAATATTGGCGCTGAGACGTGGCTATCGGAATTAATTTGGCGCGACTTTTATTTCCAAATTTTGTGGCACAACCCTCATGCCGCGATTGGCAACTACAAGCGTGAATATGACAATCTCAAGTGGGAAAATGATTCCGCGTTATTTGCCGCATGGTGTGAAGCGCGCACCGGCTACCCAATTATTGATGCAGCCATGCGCCAAATAAATCAAACCGGTTATATGCATAATCGGCTACGCATGATTGTGGCGAGCTTTTTGACCAAAGATTTGCTTATCGACTGGCGGTTAGGTGAAAAATACTTCGCAGATAACCTAAATGATTTTGATTTAAGTGCGAACAATGGCGGCTGGCAATGGGCGGCCTCCACCGGCTGCGATGCACAACCGTATTTTCGAATTTTTAACCCCACCACGCAGAGCGAACGCTTTGACCCACAAGGCAAATTTATCCGCCGCTATTTGCCGGAATTAAAAAATATTCCCGATAAATATATTCATGCGCCGCATACCCTGCCGCCGATTGATGCTGTTGCTAAAAATTTTGTGATTGGGCGTGACTATCCTCGACCAATTGTTGAGCACGGCGCGCAACGCGATAAAGCGCTTGCCATGTTTAAGGCGGCGCGCGGGGCTTGAGGTTTATTGCTGAGCGGGCAGGGAATGTATGTGGCACATAGATAGATGATGCTGATGTGGTGTAAAAAACACTAATATCGGCGTGTGTTTCAACACACATTTGCTCGAAAACGCCCGCCAAAAATAGTGTTTTTACTTTTTTGCGAACGCAACGAACGTAGCCCGGTCGAGCGAAGCGACGACGGGGCGATCTTTAAGCAGCACGCAGATTGACGCTACAGCAAATTTTGCCGTGTGCAAAGTGGCGTTGGTTATGATGAGTCATCAGGGAGGTACATCCCGGAGTCGCTTCGCTTGAGGTTTGCTCTCTGCCCGCTATTTCACCCGCAAGATTAGCGTATGCACGGCCACACCAGCCAACAATGGTGACGACTGTTGCGCCGCCCAAGCAGCGTGGCCCGCCCCATAAAACGGTGACAGCGGATGCCCGCTTTGCCCGCCGGGCATCGCGAGGATGCCGTCTTGTTCGCGGCCAGGGGAGACCACCAAGCGTTGCGATGCGCCGAAGGTGGGGCCGGCCACCGATGGCATATTGGTGTCGCCAGCTTGCGGCGTGGCGGGCATATCGAGATAGGGTGCGAGTGCTGGGAGGATGCGTGAGAAGGGATGCTTGATCGCGGTTTTATTGCGCTCGCCCCAAGTAGCGGCGGCAATCGTGCCTTGGGTTTTAATCAGCTCATTACGCACCGCATTAATTTGCGCGCGCAAAAAATCATCCCATGTGGCGAAGGGTTTAGGCAATAAATGCGCGGGTTTTTCCGTGACTGCCTGCCAAACCGCGTATTCAAGACGTACATCAGCAATCGCGGTTTTCGTCAATGCGGGGTTTAAGCTGCTGAGCCATGATTTCCACAATTGCTCGTGTACCTTGGCGCGAAATGAGCGTGCTAGGCGATAGCCAACCTGGTCGATATCGGCGCGAGCATTCCATTTTTGTAATTGCGCTTGAATGTCAGGATCCGCTAAGGTCGCGGCTTTAAGTAAGGCCGCCCATCGGGCTAAAAATAGCGCCTCGTTGTCGTATTGAATATTGAGTAATGTTTGCTCGCTAAATTTATCGGTGGCACGCAAACGATCCCGCATTTGCTGGCCTCTAGCGCCCAAATCAAAACCAGCATCGCCGATGAGTGCACCATTTTTTGCGCCAAGCTGACGATTGTTGCCAGACCAGATTTTTGCGTTCTTCACCGTGGGATATAACGCTGGCGCAAGTGGGGTGTAGGTAGCATTGTCGATGCTGGTAAACCCTGCGCGTGGTGCGTCTAAATGTTGGCTGTTTCGATTAGGCATCAATCCCGCAATCGTCCAAGCCGTCTTGCCCGCTTTGTCGGCAACAAAGAAATTTTGATGCGGCATGCCAGCGCCCTGCACAACCGCGAGTGCGGCATCAACGCTGGAGGCGCCGGCTAATGTTGTGGCCTTCAAGTTGATGGCATCGGGCTGGTAGGCCATCCACGCAAGCGCATAGTCGCGACCTAAATGCGATTTTGCAATCGGCCCGAACGCCGTTTCGCGAATTTTTAAGGTGACGGCTGGCTCGCCTTTGACGCGGATTGTTTCGATGATTTCTTGGGTGGGTAACCCAGCCGCATTAACCCAATCAAACCAGCGGCCATAGCTGTTAGTAAATCCCCACGCAATGTCGCCATTGCTGCCCACCACGATGCCAGGTATGCCCGGAAGCGTCACGCCGACAGTAAGACGCTTGGTGTTTGCAATACTGTCTGCGATATTGAGTTGTGCACGGAACCAAATGTTTGGCACTTGCAAGCCTAAATGCATATCGTTAGATAGCATCGCCCCACCATGCGCGGTATGCGCGCCGCTGACTGCCCAAGCGTTACTGCCGATGTGATGTTCATTTATTTCAGCGAGACTGGAATAAGCTGATGCTGTGGGAAGCGTGGCCTTTGTGGGCGTTGAATCGGGCACATCTGTCCGCGTATTTAATTCGTCCGTAGTGGGCATCGGGTAATTGGGCATGACCGTGTCGTCTAAGGCGGCATCCCACGACCCACCGCGCGGCTTGAGCCATTGAAAAATACTATCGCCGACTTTCTCGCGCAAAACAGCATCTGCAAACGCTTGCTCAATGGCGCGGCCTTGCAGCATTGAGTACATTTCGGCCACGACTAATAACGAATCTACCTCTTGCCACGCTTCGGGCGCGACACGCAGCGCTAAGTACTGCCAAGGGCGCACAGCGAGCGCGGCCAAGCCCGCATTTGCGCCATTCGTGTAGGCGGCAAGTTGTGCACGTTCCTCGGCGGCTAGTGACGCCAATGCCGTTGTGAGGCGCGTACGAAAGCGATGTAAGCGCTTGGCTTCATCCATTTTTATGGTTGCCTTGCCGAGCAAGGCTGATAATTCGCCAGCCGCAGAACGACGCGCTAAATCCATTTCAAAAAAGCGCTCTTGCGCGTGTACATAGCCCAGCGCCTGCGCGGCATCAAGTGAATTTGTAGCATCAATATTGACGGTGCCCTGCGCATCACGTGTGATAGTCGCCGCTTGGCTTAAACCGGTAAGGGTGTTGTTGCCATCAAGTGCCGGCAAACTTAAACGCACAAAAAAATAAAGCGAAATTGCGGCAATGATAGTCAACGCGACAACAATCGCCAGTGCGACTGAAAACCACTTCATCCAAATGTGTAATTTAGTTTCGCGTGTTTGAAAACTCATACGCCGTCGTCCTTAATAATTTTATTTTTTTTAGCGCGGGGGTGCGACTGGTCATAGACCATGGATAAATGTTGAAAATCTAAATGCGTATAAACCTGCGTGGAGGCGATACTTGCGTGGCCCATCATTTCTTGCACTGCCCGTAAATTTTGTGATGACTGTAATACGTGCGAGGCGAATGAATGCCGCAACATATGTGGATGCACATTAATAACAATGCCTTGTTTGACAGCCCATAATTTAATGCGCCGCTGAAATACACTCGCTGTGATGCGCTTGCCGTTTCGGCCTAAAAATAGCGCGCCCTTTTCAATTGTTGGCGCGGCGAGACGAATAGTGAGCCATCGCGCCACGGCAGTGAGAGCTGGTTTGCCGACCGGAATAATTCGCGTCTTATTGCCTTTGCCGGTGACCCTAACTTCACCACTGCGGTGATCAATCATATCCAAATCTAGGCTAACTAATTCGGCAATACGTAGCCCGCATGAATAGAGTAATTCGAATGCGGCGCGGTCGCGAATGCCGTCCGGCGTGTCGTCTTCAAAGCTGACGAGACGAATCGCTTCATCGGGCGACAAGGTTTGTGGTAACGGCTTTTCTGCCTTCGGCGCCCGCACGCCGACGCAGGGGTTACCGGTTGTAGCGTTTTGCTTAATTAGAAATTTATAGTAGCCGCGCCAGCCAGAAAGTAATCGCGCAATCGCGCGAGGCGTCATGCCCTTGCTATGCAAGTTAATTAAAAACCGACGAATGTCGTTACTTGTCAGTTGCGTAATCGCGTTGGCGTGTTGAGCGGAAAATCGCGCGAGGTCCTCAATGTCGCGCCGATAGTTTTTTATTGTTAGCGGTGACAGCCGCCGTTCAAACGTGATGTGCGCGAGATAGTCGTCAACCAGAATAGGACGCGGCGTTTCGGTAACCACCGGGTTGGTTACGCGCTAGTTAAATTAATACGTAAATCGCGGGCAAGATTAACGGCAAAAATATCGCTAATGCGCGATAAAAATACTGTGCCCATGCCAGTATAAAAACGCTCTGCATTTTCACTTGCCAACAGCAGCACGCCGAACACCTCACCATGTTTTAAAGGCATCATCGCGTACGATTTTAAGTGCGCTGCATGTTCGCCAAACCAAAGATTGGTTTCATATACCGGATGGGCGCCCACGTAGGATGCCGTCATGGCGTCGGTAAATTGGCGAAGTTCAGGTGCTACTGCTTGAAATTCTGGTGCTCTACTATTTTCGGGAATATCAACATTCCATAACCTCAACACCACATGCGGCACTTGAAAGCTATCAAGCAAGTCGAGATACAGCGTATCTATGATTTGCTCACGCGTACGCGCGCTGGTGAGCCTTAGTGCGAGTGCATGCACTTTGTCAGACAGTGCATCATTTTCATGACCAAATTTAATCAACTCAGCAAGTTTTGACTCAAGTAAGCGCACTTTCTCACGGGTGGCGATGAGCTGACGTTCAGGAATCGATACAGTACGCCCGCCATGCGGATGCGGCACTTCAATATTGAGCAGCACATCAGGGTGTGCCTCAAAAAATTCGGGATGGCTACGTAAAAACGTCGCGACTTCTTCGATGCTCAGTGTGTCCATTGACATATTTTTTTCGTCTTAAATTGTAATTTCGCCGAGATAGACAGTTACCGCATTGCCCGTCATGATGACGGGCGCACCTTCACTATTCGCACCATGCCATGTTACCGAAAGTCGCCCCCCATTGGTATCTACTGCAACAGCTGCATCAAGTAAGCCCCAGCGAATGCCGGTGACTACGGCGGCACAAGCCCCTGTGCCGCAGGCTAGCGTCTCACCCGCGCCACGCTCCCACACACGAAGCTTTATATGCGAGCGTGAAACCAGCTGCATAAAACCCGCATTCACGCGCTGTGGGAATTGTGAGTGATGCTCAATTGCCCAACCTTCACTGGCTACTGGCGCCGTGGTGACATCATCGACTAATTGCACCGCGTGGGGATTGCCCATTGATACCACACCAATTTCTCGGGTGACATTGGACAAAATAAGCGGATATCTCAGTTGTATCGTGTCGATTAAAAATGGAATCTCGTTGGGATGAAAACGCGGCGCGCCCATGTCAACACTCACCTGACCATCGTCATGAATGGTGGGTCGAATCAAGCCATTCATCGTTTGCACGACTAGGCTTGTTTTAGTCGTAAGCCCAATATCACGCACAAAAATCGGAAAGCAGCGCGCGCCATTGCCGCAGTGCTCAACCTCCTCACCACTCGCATTAAAAATGCGATAGCGAAAATCGGCTTCCGGGATGGTGGCCGCTTCTACTAACAAAACTTGATCGCAGCCAATGCCAAAGTGCCTATCGGCAAGTGTGCGAATTTGTTGAGACGTAAGCGTGCGAGCGTGGGGCTCGGCGATGCCGTTGAGCATGACAAAGTCATTGCCTTGGCCGTGCATTTTGCTAAAGTGCAGCCGCATAAGACGGCGATTAGGACTGCGTAGGGAAGTACGTAAAGGCAGAGTCAACTAAGCTGGCGTCATGCTCAATTTCATTAGCTTCTTCGATTGATAACTCTGGTGGCTTGTCAGCGGGGTTTTTTACTGAGGCGCGAAATGATGGGTCGGCCGCAATACGAGAAATAGCAATCGAGGACGCCTCATCTGCCGTGCCTGCATCAACATATACGTTTTTGAAAAATCCCATCCACGCCTGCGTGCCATCGCGCTCGATAAGAAAATTTTCGCCATGAACTAGGATATGAAAGAAGGCCATGGGCTGATTCTAATGTAAAACAACAAAAATGACAGCCCCGTGAAATCCCTTAATGATGGGATGTGAGACGACTTATTGTTGGTGGTGAATTTGATTGCAAATTAAAAAGTCGTTTATCGGTGGGTTTTTTCAAACAGTTTTGCTCTGAAATGTCCGTCCTAATTGCACTTTTAATAAAATCCTGCCTCGCCATCAGGCCGCGTCTTAAATCGTTTATGTACCCAAAAATATTGGTCTGGCATTTCGAGGATGCGGGCCTCGATGAAGGCGTTCATGCGTCTTGCATCGGCCTCCTCATTATCGGTGGGGAAGTTATCCCAGGCCGGATAAAAACGCGACTCATAGCCAGCCTCAGTCTGTTTGGTAATAAGCGGAATGACTTTTGCGCCGGTGATGCGGCATAAGCGTGAGAGTGCGGTAACCGTGGCAGTTTTGACGCCAAAAAAATCGACAAATACGGCGTCTTTTGCGCCGAAATCCATATCCGGTAAGTAGTAAAAAAGTTTCTTTGCTTTTAATGCCTTCAGTACCGGACGTAAACCTTGCTGGCGGGTGACTAATTCGGCACCATTCCAGCGTTGGCGTGCGGTACGTAATGCGCGGTCAAACACTTTACTTTTTTGTGCGGAGTACATCGAAAACACGGCCGGGTACTCACGTGACACTTTCGCTCCGCCAAAATCCAGCCCCACAAAATGCGGGGCTAATAAAATCACCGGCACCTTGCCATTCCACTCGTCCAAGTAATGGCGATCAAATAGCGACACGCGTGCCATGGCTTCATCAACTGGGGCGTACCACATATGACCGAGATCTAAGGTAGCGCGCGCTAAATTTTGAAACACACCGCGTGCGGTTTGGGTGCGCTCCATCTCAGTTTGAGTTGGAAAACAGTTGGCTAAATTGATGAGCGTCACGCGACGACGGCCAAAGTGAAATAGTAAATTGCCAAGGGAGCGACCGATAGCGGCCACCCAAGATAGGGGTAGCCAGCGCATCAGCATCAGTAAAAGTAGGGCTAATCGCATGGGTAAGATTAAACGTTAGGTAGGCTAGCGTCGGCGGGGTGTTTGTAGCGATTGTAGCCCCACAAATATTGCGCAGGTGCCAGTGCAATTAAGCGTTCCACCATTGCGTTTGTTTGGCGCGCAGCGCGTACTTTGTCGGCAACATACGCCTCATCCATCGGCACAATTTGCACGCGATAGCCGCAACCGGCGTCTAGCCGCTCGGCAAAGAAATACAGCACTACCGCACCACTGGTGGCAGCGAGTCGGGGTAATAGCGTCATGGTATAGGCAGGCGTTCCAAAAAAGTCCGCCCACACCCCTTCACCGCCACTCTGCGCGGCGGGCACTTGATCAGGCAAGATCATGATGCTACCGCCAGATTTTAATGTTTTTAACAGCGCACGCACGCCAGCGGCGTTGGCGGGCGCGACAGTTGCCCCGCCGCGCGCACGACCCGCCGTCATGATGGGTGCTAACCATGCTTGTTTGGGTGGGCGGTAGAGGGCGGTAATTGGCACGCGGCTAGCCACATAACGCCCGGCAATATCAAAGCAGCCTAAGTGGGGCGAGACAAAAATAATCGGACGTTTTGCTGAGCGAGCGGCCTCAACATGTTCCCAACCTAGGGCGGGACTAAATAGTTTATTGAGTCTCGCCATTGAGGCCGTCCACGCAACGGCCAGTTCAGTTAAGCCTTTGCCCTGCTCGCGCAACGCTAACTTTACTAAATTGTTGGTATCGACAACTGAAAGCTTAGTTGAATTGGCATAACGCTGAATATTGTTACACGTCATTTGCCGATGCCGTGGTGACAACTTGCCCGCGAGTGTGCCTAGTAGCGCACCGATGTTGTGATTAAATGTTATCGGCAATGCGCCAAATAATGCGAATAGCCACTTCACGTGAGGTTGAATCCGCTAATACGGTGTTGGGCTAATGAATGGGGTTGGTCGGTTGGCATGAATTTGTTAGAATTTAGGGCTGCAGCAAACATAACCAACCACGACTGAGGGGATACCCACAAATGAGCATTGCCATGAATGATTTTTTATTTACCTCCGAATCTGTTTCCGAAGGCCATCCCGATAAGGTAGCTGACCAAATATCAGATGCTATTTTAGATGCAATTCTCGCCCAAGATCCACGCTCGCGTGTGGCCGCGGAGACACTTTGCAATACCGGCCTAGTTGTACTCGCCGGTGAAATCACCACCAACGCGAATGTGGACTATATCCAAGTGGCGCGTGAAACCATTAAGCGTATTGGTTATGACAACACTGAATACGGCATCGACTACAAAGGTTGCGCTGTCATGGTTTGCTATGACAAACAAAGCCCAGACATCGCACGCGGCGTTGATAAGGCGCAAGACGACGATCTGGATCAGGGTGCGGGCGACCAAGGTTTAATGTTCGGCTACGCATGCGACGAGACCCCAGTGCTCATGCCTGCCCCAATTTATTACGCGCACCGCTTGGTGCAACGTCAATCTGAATTACGTCGCGATGGCCGCTTACCGTGGCTGCGCCCCGATGCTAAATCTCAAGTAACCATGCGCTACCTTGATGGCAAGCCGCACTCCATCGATACCGTCGTGCTCTCCACGCAGCACGCGCCGGAAATGTCACAAAAAGATATTCATGAAGCCGTGATTGAGGAGATCATCAAGCCCGTATTACCGAAAGAGTGGATTGCAAACACGCGTTATTTGGTTAACCCAACCGGACGCTTTGTTGTTGGCGGGCCGCAGGGCGATTGCGGTTTAACTGGTCGCAAAATTATCGTGGACACCTACGGCGGCGCATGTCCACATGGTGGCGGCGCATTCTCTGGTAAAGACCCCTCCAAGGTAGATCGGTCTGCGGCGTATGCCGCACGCTATGTGGCTAAAAATATTGTCGCCGCCGGTATTGCAAAACAATGCCAAGTGCAAGTGGCCTATGCAATTGGCGTTGCTAAGCCTATGAATATCACGGTGTACACCGAAGGCACCGGCGTAATTCCCGACGCGGAAATTGCTAAGTTAGTTGAGACGCATTTTGACCTGCGTCCAAAAGGCATCGTGAAAATGTTGGATTTGTTAAAGCCGATTTATCAAAAGACCGCCGCTTACGGCCATTTCGGGCGCGAAGAGCCAGAGTTTACGTGGGAGCGTACCGATAAAGCCGCTGCATTACGCGCTGCCGCTGGATTGAAATAACGAGGTAATTTGTAGGATAAAAAAACCACGGCGTACCGTGGTTTTTTTACGCCAAACATTGTTGCTTGTCATCTGCACGGCTCATGAATATACTTTGTTGGCAATTGACAGAAAATAGGTTGATGCACGTACATCAAACATTTCTCCCGTTACGTATTTTGCAATCATGGCAATACTTCCATCCCTCGGAGGGGAACAGTTGACAACATTCGTTAACAATTTGTTTAAGGAGGCGACATGAATCAAGAAACACTTAAAATTTTCGCACAGGTCAAACTCGCTTCGCGTAAAGCAGGATTTGATGTCGATTTAGCCAAACTCGTTGGCGATAAAGACTACGCGCGTCGAGAGTTAGACAAGCTCATCGCCAGCGGTGTAAATGAGGTAATTTTATTGGCCAAACTAGCCAAAGCAACCCTCAGTGATGCGCCACCAACAACGTATATTACGACGGTGAAAGAAGTGACCCAAGTGATTGCACCGACCGCGCCTGACGTGCCAGCGCCAGCGGAAAAGCCTGACAAAAAATATGTGATGGGTGTGCGTGGGTAGGACTTGGTGCGTTACCGACTAACGGATGATATTTGTCTAGTTAATTAAATTTGCAAATCACTGAGCCTTTAGTCCCTTATGCATTATCCACGCTTGTCATTCCGGCGGGTTTTTGGGAGGAGTTTCACCGGATAGGTCGCCTAAACCGAGATTTTCCACTAGGCGTCCCTTCGCAACTGTTTGAGAGCTAACGGACTATTTTTGGCGTCTTTCCTGTTTCTTCCTCTTGACTAGCGCGCTATTCATTGATCAGTCAACCGGAAATACACGCAAAAATAGCCTCGCTATCATCTCAAACCCTAAAGGACAATTTCGGCTGAAGAAATGCAATTGTGGCAATTAGGTGGATAAGCGTCATGCTCGCAAAATCAGCGGCGAGCCGTGGCGATTACAGCTCTTGTGCGGCTAAAAATAGCAAACCGTAATGCGCTTTTGATATGGAAATGGCATTAGCGTGATTGGCGCTGCGTAACTGTATGGTCTCACGCGCATGACATAGCGCTTACTCCGCTGGCAGCGTTGCTTGCTTATTGGCGGCGTTGTATCGTGAACTCGCATATTTCGCTAATAAACCACTTGTCACCACGATACCCATACCAATCCAGGCGATCATTGGGAGCGTCTCGTTAAAAAATACCCAGCCAAATATGGCGGCGAACACCACAGTGGAATACGCAAATGCCGCCACCACCAACGTATTGCCGCGATGATAAGCGCGTGTCATCGCAAGCTGTGCGAGTGTGGCCGCAAACCCCATGGCGAGCAGCGGCCAAATATTGATTGCGCTCACGGGCGCGAATGTGCCCTTCCAAATAAGCTGCACAATCGCAGAACCCACCAGGCCTGCAACACCGAAGTAAAACACCACGCGCCATTCAGGCTCGCCCGCCTCGCCAAGTTTTTTAACATTCACATAGGCGCACGCGGCAAAAAATCCGGACGCTAACCCGATTAAGCCTGCATGAATATTATTGTCTGAAAAAGTAGGTCGTAACAACATCGCGACACCCGCAGCGCCCATCAAAATTGATGCTAATAATAGCGGCCGGAAGCGTTCGCGCAACAGTAACGTAGACAACAACGTAAGCCATAAGGGTGAGGTGTAATTCAACATAATGGCGGTGGCTAGCGGTAGCTCGGTCATTGTATAAAAATAACCGATGAGCGACACGGTGCCAAAAATGCCGCGCCAAAAATGCCCCGCGCGAAACGGTGTCGCCAATGTCTGTTTTTTCCACATCACAAAGCCGCCGATAGCCACGAATGCAAATACTGATCGATACATCGACAATTCCGCCCCGCTAAATTGGCTGGCGAGTAGTTTTGCGCATGCGCCCATCGCGGCGAATAGTAGGCCGGCGATGAGCATCCAAGATGAGGTCATGTTTTAGTTCTGCTAATTAAGTATTGGCCATGCTGGCGCAGAGCCGCTGATGTAGAACCGTCAGACAGCGAAACGTGAAGTTCATGTCATTTGTACGCTGATCAGATATTTTGCACCTCATTTATACGTTCTGAGTTTTAGCGTGGCACGGCATCATTGGGCATTAGAGAAAATGGAGCAAATCAAAAAGTAAAACTCCATTATTGTCGTGCTGTTCGACGAATTTTGTGCCCGAAATGCCCGCCAATAATGGTGCTTTAATATAAATGGGTAAATTAGCACCAGCGCCCAACAAAAAACCCGCCTGTTTAGAGCGGGTTTTTTGCATTCAACAAACAAATAAACGGGAAGACTATGCCGCTTCTTCAACCGCCTTGTCCCCCGTTTTTTCTTCAGCCTCCTCCGATACAAACGCGAAGTCAACTGAAGATGCCGCGGCGCGTGGGCCGACGCGTTTACGGGCGCGGTGATAAGCCAAACCTGTTCCCGCTGGAATTAAGCGTCCAACGATTACGTTTTCTTTGAGTCCACGTAAATCGTCTTTTTTGCCCATGATGGCGGCTTCTGTCAGCACCCGTGTTGTCTCTTGGAACGACGCGGCGGAGATGAATGAGTCGGTCGACAATGAGGCCTTGGTAATACCGAGCAAGTTGTGGTTGTAATGGGCAGGTTTCTTGCCCTCTCTAGCCATCTTCTCGTTCTCACCCAATACGTCAGCGCGCTCCAGCTGCTCGCCGGCGATAAAGCGTGTCTCGCCCGGATCAACGATGGATACCCGACGTAACATCTGACGCACGATCACTTCAATATGCTTATCGTTAATTTTTACACCCTGTAAACGATACACATCTTGTACTTCATCGGTGATGTAGCGAGCCAGTGCTTCTACCCCTTGCAAACGCAAAATGTCATGCGGGTCGGCCGGGCCGTCTACAATCGTCTCACCTTTGTTAACTACTTGGCCATCATGCGCGGTGACGTGTTTGTCTTTCGGGATCAAGTACTCGTGCGGTGTGCCATCAAAGTCGGTAATCACTAAGCGCTGCTTGCCCTTGGTGTCTTTACCGAACGAAACAGTACCGGTGACTTCCGCTAACAGGCCGGCGTCTTTCGGTGAGCGTGCTTCGAACAATTCAGCCACCCGTGGCAAGCCGCCGGTGATGTCGCGTGTTTTGGAGGATTCTTGCGGAATACGTGCCATTACTTCGCCAACACCAACTTGCTGACCATTCTTTACCGTGATAATCGAGCTAATCTGGAAGGTGTAGGCAACGGTCGCGTCAGAGGTATGCTGCTTGATGTCCTTGCCCGCTTTGTCGATTAAACGAACTGCCGGACGTAGGCCCTTGTTCGCAGCAGAACCGCGACGTTTCGGGTCAATTACCACTAAGCTGGATAAACCGGTGGTGTCGTCAATTTGCTTAGCCACGGTAACGCCTTCTTCGACGTTTTCAAAGCGCACTTCGCCAGCGTACTCAGTGATGATAGGGCGCGTATGTGGATCCCATGTCGCGAGTGTTTGACCTGCCTTAATTTTGTCGCCGTCCTTGGCCGTCATCGTGGCGCCGTATGGCACCTTATGACGCTCACGTTCGCGGCCAGCGTCGTCTGCGATGATTACTTCACCCGAGCGTGAAATTACGATCACTTCACTTTTCACGTTAATCACATGACGCATCGTGGTCATAAACTTCAGGCTGCCAGTCGATTTTGCTTCAATGCTGGAGGCGGCTGCCGTACGCGACGCTGCCCCCCCGATGTGGAATGTGCGCATCGTGAGCTGCGTGCCGGGTTCACCGATCGACTGCGCGGCAATCACACCAACAGCTTCGCCAACGTTAATCATCGAACCACGGCCTAAGTCACGGCCGTAGCATTGTGCGCACAAACCAAAGCGAGTGTCACAGGTCAATGGTGTCCGCACGCGCACTTCATCAATGCCTAGCGCTTCAATCGCATCCACCATATCTTCATCGAGCATGACGCCAGATTTGATGAAAACTTTGTTGCTATCAGGGTGGGTAACATCACCCTGCACAACGCGGCCTAAGATACGTTCACGCAACGCTTCGACGACTTCGCCACCTTCAACGAGTGCTTTAACCAATAAGCCGTTTTCAGTGCCGCAATCATTTTCAGTCACCACTAAGTCTTGTGTCACGTCAACTAAGCGACGTGTCAGATAGCCAGAGTTGGCAGTTTTTAACGCCGTATCAGCCAAGCCTTTACGCGCACCGTGAGTCGAGATGAAGTACTGCAAGACGTTCAAGCCTTCACGGAAATTAGCCGTGATGGGCGTCTCAATAATTGAGCCGTCCGGCTTTGCCATCAAACCGCGCATACCCGCCAACTGGCGAATCTGTGCAACCGAGCCGCGTGCACCGGAGTCAGCCATCATGTAGATAGCATTAAACGACTCTTGCGTGGTCACTTTGCCATCCAGTGTGGTGACAGGTTCAGTGCCTAACTGTTCCATCATGGCCTTGGCAATTTGATCGCCTGCGCGACCCCAAATATCGACCACCTTGTTGTAACGCTCACCCTGTGTGACCAAGCCTGAGGTGTACTGTGCTTCAATTTCTTTGACTTCCTGCTCAGCGGTGGAGATGATGTCTTTTTTCTGCGGCGGTACCAACATGTCATCAATCGAAATTGATAAACCTGCGCGAGTCGCATAGGTGAAACCGGTGTACATCAATTGATCGGTAAAGATAACGGTCTCGCGAATACCACAGCGACGGAACGACGCATTGATAATTTTTGAGATCTCTTTTTTCTTTAGCGTTTTATTGATATGCGAGAACGGTAATCCTGGCGGCATAATTTCCGACAAAATCGCGCGGCCAACGGTGGTTTCGTAGCGCTTTACGCGCGGGAAAATCTCTCCTTTTTCGTCTTTATCCGTTTCTGAAATACGCACTTGTACTTTGGCGTTCAACGACACTTCGCCAGTCTGATACGCGCGCAATACTTCGGCAACGTTTAAGAACAACGAGCCTTCGCCCTTGGCGGCGACCCGCTCACGCGTCATGTAATAAAGACCCAGCACGATATCTTGTGACGGCACGATGGATGGCTCACCGGAGGCCGGGAACAAGACGTTGTTAGACGCCAACATCAAGGTGCGACATTCCATCTGCGCCTCTAACGAGATCGGCACGTGTACCGCCATTTGATCACCGTCAAAGTCGGCGTTAAATGCGGAACATACAAGCGGATGTAATTGAATCGCTTTACCTTCGATAAGTACTGGCTCAAAAGCTTGAATACCTAGGCGATGCAAGGTTGGCGCACGGTTTAACATCACCGGATGTTCACGGATCACGTCTTCCAAAATGTCCCAAACCAACGGCTCTTCGGCCTCAACCATCTTCTTGGCGGCTTTGATGGTGGTGGCAGCACCCAGCACTTCAAGCTTGTGGAAAATAAACGGTTTGAAAAGTTCGAGCGCCATTTTTTTAGGTAAGCCGCACTGATGTAATTTCAGTGTCGGGCCCACCACAATAACCGAACGGCCAGAATAATCGACGCGCTTACCGAGCAAGTTCTGGCGGAAGCGGCCTGACTTACCTTTGATCATGTCAGCCAACGATTTCAAGGCGCGCTTATTCGCACCCGTCATGGCTTTACCGCGACGACCGTTGTCGAGCAGTGAATCAACGGACTCTTGTAACATCCGTTTTTCGTTACGCACAATAATTTCCGGCGCTTTTAATTCGAGCAAGCGCTTGAGACGATTGTTACGGTTAATTACGCGACGATACAGGTCGTTCAAATCTGAGGTTGCAAAGCGACCACCATCAAGCGGCACGAGCGGGCGCAAATCAGGCGGCAATACCGGCAAGACTTCCAAGACCATCCAGTCAGGCTTAATACCAGATTTTGAAAATGCCTCGAGTACCTTAGTGCGTTTGGCGATTTTCTTTATCTTGGCTTCGGAGCCCGTGTTGCCCATGTCTTTGCGGAGTTGCTCAAGCTCACCTGGAATATCTAGCTTACGCAGCAGCTCGCGTACGCCTTCGGCACCCATGAGGGCAGTGAAATCGTCGCCATACTCTTCAACCTTGGCTAAATAATCATCTTCGGTTAGTAGCTGTGATTTATTGAGCGGCGTCATGCCAGGATCAACCACCACGAATGCTTCAAAGTACAACACGCGCTCAATATCGCGCAATGTCATATCAAGCACCATGCCTAGGCGTGACGGCAGTGACTTTAAGAACCAGATATGCGCGGTGGGGCTAGCTAATTCAATGTGCCCCATACGCTCACGGCGCACGCGCGAGAGTGTCACTTCCACGCCGCATTTTTCGCAGATAACGCCACGATGTTTTAGGCGCTTGTACTTACCACACAAACATTCGTAGTCTTTAATCGGCCCGAAAATCTTCGCGCAAAATAAACCATCACGCTCGGGCTTAAACGTCCGGTAATTTATTGTTTCCGGTTTTTTTACTTCGCCATACGACCATGAGCGTATTTTTTCAGGCGATGCCAAGCCAATCTTAATGGCATCAAATTCTTCTTCAACGGTGACTTGCTTAAATAAATCTAGTAGTGCTTTCATTTTGTCTCCAGTGTGGGACTAATTTCGATTGTTCGATTTTGATGAGGATGTGGTGCTGACGTTATGTTGTTAATAGCGTTCCAAATCAATATCAATGGCAAGTGAACGAATTTCTTTGACCAGCACGTTGAACGACTCCGGCATACCGGCTTCAATTTTGTGCTCGCCCTTAACGATGGACTCGTAGACCTTGGTACGACCGTTAGTGTCGTCTGACTTCACCGTCAACATCTCTTGCAGCGTGTACGAAGCACCGTAGGCTTCAAGCGCCCAGACTTCCATCTCACCGAAGCGCTGACCACCAAACTGTGCTTTACCGCCGAGTGGCTGCTGTGTGACCAATGAGTACGGGCCGGTGGAGCGTGCGTGCATCTTGTCATCCACCAAATGATGAAGTTTTAAGATGTGCATGTAGCCAACCGTAACCGGGCGTTCAAAGGCTTCACCAGAGCGACCATCATGCAGAGTAACCTGCGTTTTGGTTGGGGTTAGGCCCAAACGCTTAGTGGTTTCTGGGTCATAGGCTAAATCAAGCATGGCCCTAATTTCGGACTCTGCCGCGCCGTCAAATACCGGGGTGGCAAATGGCACGCCGTTGGTTAGGTTTTGCGCCAAATGCATGATTTCAGCAGAGGTCAGCTCATCCAAGTTTTCTTTTTTGCCGCTAGTGTTGTAGACCTTATCCAAGAATTTACGGATGTTTGCTTCCGACTCTTCAGCCTTCAACATTGCGTTAATTTTGTGACCTAAGCCTTTAGCCGCCCAGCCCAAATGGGTTTCAAGAATCTGCCCGACGTTCATGCGGGATGGCACGCCTAGCGGATTCAACACGATATCCATTGGTGTGCCGTCAGCCATAAATGGCATATCTTCAATCGGCACGATTTTGGAAATAACGCCCTTGTTACCGTGGCGGCCAGCCATCTTGTCACCTGGCTGCAAGCGACGCTTCACGGCCACATACACCTTGACCATTTTTTGTACGCCTGGCTGTAATTCATCGCCTTGGGTTAACTTACGTTTCTTTTCATCAAACGCTTTGTCGAATTCTTTACGGGTCAAATCGAGCGCTTCTTTCAAGGCCTCAAGCTGACGCGCATCATCATCGTCGGTTAAGCGAATGTCGAACCAATCGTGGCGCGGTAAGCCAGCCAAATATGCTTTAGTGAGCTTGGCACCCTTCTCTAGTTTTTGCGGGCCACCCTTTGCAACTTTGCTCAATAGCATTTTTTCGATACGCTGGAAGGCGTCATCTTCCACAATACGCAATTGATCGGCCAAATCTTTCTTATAGTCTTTGAGCTGATCGTCAACAATTTGCTGTGCGCGTTTGTCGCGCACAATGCCTTCACGGGTGAAGACCTGCACATCAATGACGGTTCCTGAAATACCAGACTGCACGCGCAGTGAGGTGTCCTTAACGTCAGAGGCTTTTTCACCGAAAATCGCGCGGAGCAATTTTTCTTCCGGTGTTAATTGCGTCTCACCTTTTGGTGTGACCTTGCCAACCAACACGTCGCCGGCTTCGACTTCTGCACCGATATAAACAATACCGGACTCATCCAAACGTCCCAGCATACGCTCGGATAGATTGGAAATATCGCGGGTGATTTCCTCAGGGCCTAACTTGGTATCGCGCGCCACAACGGATAATTCTTCGATATGAATTGAGGTGTAGCGGTCTTCAGCTACGATGCGCTCGGAGATCAAAATCGAATCTTCGAAGTTGTAACCGTTCCACGGCATGAACGCGACTAGTAGGTTTTGACCGAGCGCCAGTTCCCCCATGTCGGTTGAGGCACCGTCGGCAATCACATCATTTTTAGCGATGATGTCACCGATACGAACCAGCGGACGGTGGTTGATGTTGGTGTTTTGGTTCGAGCGAACATACTTGGTGAGGTTATAAATATCCACACCCGCTTCTCCCGCAATGGTTTCGTTATCATTTGCCCGCACCACCACACGGCCGGCGTCAACGAAGTCAACTCGTCCACCGCGGCGTGCCATTACCGCTGTGCCTGAGTCCATGGCCACCGTACGCTCAATACCAGTACCGACGAGCGATTTTTCAGCACGTAAGCAAGGAACAGCTTGACGTTGCATGTTCGAGCCCATCAAGGCGCGGTTCGCGTCATCATGCTCGAGAAACGGGATGAGGGACGCTGCAACCGACACAATTTGCGCGGGGGCAACGTCAATGTAATCAATGGTTTCAGGACGCGCCAACATAAATTCATTGTGTTGACGACAGCTTACCAATTCATCCATGAAGTGGCCAGCTTTGTCGGTGACCGCATTCGCCTGCGCAATTGTGTACTTGCTTTCTTCGATTGCGGACAAATACTCGATCTCACTGGTCACTTTATTGTTGATGACTTTGCGATACGGTGTTTCGATAAAGCCGTAGTCATTCACGCGTGCATAAAGTGCTAATGAATTGATCAGACCAATGTTTGGTCCTTCAGGCGTCTCGATTGGACACACGCGACCGTAGTGGGTGGTATGTACGTCACGCACTTCAAAGCCAGCACGTTCACGCGTCAAGCCGCCAGGGCCTAATGCGGATACGCGACGCTTGTGGGTGATCTCTGACAATGGATTGGTTTGATCCATAAATTGTGAGAGTTGGGATGAGCCGAAGAATTCTTTAATTGCAGCCGAGACCGGCTTGGCGTTAATCAAATCATGCGGCATCAAGTTTTCACTTTCTGCTTGGCTCAAACGCTCACGCACCGCACGCTCAACACGCACTAAACCTGAACGGAACTGGTTCTCTGCCAATTCACCGACAGAGCGCACGCGGCGATTGCCCAAGTGGTCAATATCGTCAACTTCGCCGCGACCATTACGTAGCTCTACTAAGATTTTGATAACGGCAACAATATCTTCAGTGGCTAAGGTCATAGCACCCGTCAATTCATCACGGCCAATACGACGGTTAAATTTCATCCGGCCGACTGCTGACAAGTCATAACGATCTGGCGAGAAAAATAGGGCGTTGAACAGTGAATTAACAGAATCTTCTGTTGGTGGCTCGCCCGGACGCATCATGCGATAAATCGCGACTTTGGCGTTGAGTGCATCAACGGTTTCATCAATGCGTAAGGTCGATGAAATGTACGCACCTTGATCAAGATCGTTGGTGTAGAGTGTGTAAATAGACTCAACGCCTGCGTCGATTAACTTCCGCAAGCTGACTTCGGTGAGTTCCTCGTTGGCGTTGGCAACCACTTCGCCAGTTTCGGTATTGATGATGTTGGTCGCGAGTACGCGGCCAATCAAATAGTCTTCATTGACGGTAAGGGTCTTCATTTTCGCGGCTTCCATGTCGCGAATATGTTTGGCGGTGATGCGCTTGTCTTTTTGCACAATCACTTTGCCGTCTTTGCTCATGATGTCAAAGCGGGCGGTCTCACTTTTGAGGCGATCCGGTACTAACTCCAATTCAATTTCACCTTTTTTGGTGATGATGAATTGATCAAAGGCGAAAAATTCACGCAAGATTTGATCCGGCGTGTAGCCAAGTGCTTTGAGCAAAATCGTCACCGGCATTTTGCGGCGACGATCCACCCTGAAATACAAATAATCTTTAGGATCGAATTCAAAATCGAGCCATGAGCCACGGTAGGGAATGACGCGGGCAGAAAATAACAACTTGCCGGATGAGTGTGTCTTGCCGCGGTCGTGCTCAAAAAACACGCCAGGTGAGCGGTGTAGTTGTGACACGATGACGCGCTCAGTGCCGTTAATGACAAACGAGCCATTCTGCGTCATGAGCGGAATTTCGCCCATATATACTTCTTGCTCTTTCATTTCTTTGACCGTTGGCTTTGACGCTTCGCGATCCATGATGATGAGTCGCACTTTGGCGCGCAATGGAGACGCGTAAGTCAAACCGCGTTGTTGGCACTCAAGCACGTCAAACGGTGGCTGGCTCAAGGTGTAGCTTTGAAACTCCAGACGCGCGAATTGATTGTGCGAAACAATCGGGAAAACGGAGCTAAAGGCGGCATGCAGACCCTGCATTTTGCGGGTCGATACGGCGACATCAGCCTGCAAGAATTCCGCATAGGAATCAAGCTGGGTGGCCAATAAAAACGGAATGTCCAATACGCTGGCACGTTTGGCAAACGATTTACGAATGCGCTTTTTTTCCGTGTAAGTGTATTGCGATGATGTGGCACTGGATGCTTGGGACATACGATCTCCGAACGTTGGGGCGCGCCACCGGAGTGGCGTCAAAGCTCTTCGACTGGCGCAGACAATAAATTATCATCGGCTTCATTTGGTGAAGGGCCGCTACCCTTCGCTGGCGGACGGTGACGTTGCGTCACCCGAACCAAACGTCTTCTGCAGTCGTATCAGAAGACAAAACAAAGTGTATGTTGCACTCACGTCAAACACTTTGTTTTGCCATCTAGCTATCAATTTTATAAACTCTTAATCTGGCGGGCATTTTCAGGAATTTATGCTTGAAAGCGCTTGCCAATATTGCACTTTTAGTATTTCTTCAATCACAGAGACTAAAGGTCTGAGATGAATATCTCAGCCTTTAGTTCTTTACTAACTGTACTTTGGTGAAACTCAATTATTTATTTGAGTTCGACTTTGGCGCCAGCTTCTTCCAGCTTCTTCTTCATTGCGTCTGCGTCGGCTTTGTTAGCGCCTTCTTTAACTGCTTTAGGTGCGCCTTCGACTAATGCCTTGGCTTCAGCAAGACCTAAGCCGGTGATTTCACGTACCGCTTTGATCACGCCGATTTTGTTCGCGCCGAATTCCATCAACATTACGTTGAATTCTGTCTTTTCTTCTACAACAGCAGCAACCGCACCGCCAGCAGCAGGTGCTGACATTGCGGCGGCAGATACGCCAAATTTCTCTTCAATTGCTTTGACTAAATCATTCAAATCCATGACGGACATGGTGTCGAGTGAGGCTAAAAATACGTCTTTATCAAATGCCATGATGTGTTTCCTTTACAAATGTTCAAATAGGTTAAATAGATTTTTGTTTTTGCTAGGCCGCAAAACCACAAAACGTTAAGCGGCTGCTGGCGCTTCAGCGGGTACATCTGCTGAAGCTGGCCCTGATTTTTGTTCTGACACCGCAGCAAGTACGCGTGCAATGCGCGAGATTGGGCTTTGTAACAAGCCAACCAACTGCGCCAGCAACACTTCTTTCGTTGGGATGTTAGCTAGTGCTTTGACAGCATTGTCATCGAGTAACTTGCCGTTGTATGCCCCTGCTTTGATCACAAATTTATCATTACCTTTGGCGAAGTCATTCACGACTTTTGCTGCAGCCACTGCGTCTTCAGAAAAACTATAAATCAAGGGGCCGACCATTTTGTCTTGGGCCACCGCAAACGGTGTGCCTTCAACAATGCGGCGTGCCAACGTGTTTTTAATCACACGTAAATACACCCCTTTTGAACGCGCGTCAGCGCGTAGCTTGGTCATGTTCACCACTTCAGTACCGCGATACTCTGCTAGCACCATCGTCTGTGCCTTTGCAATATTTGCAACTACATCGGCGACGACTGTTTTCTTGCCTTCTAGATTCAAACTCACACTTAATCTCCTTTCGTTGAAAAATGAATGCCGCAAATGCGACATCCAAGCTCATAGCGACCTTCGCTTCGGAGATCATCGGTCGAAAGATTCGACCGATGAAAACTGTTGCGGGTGACGCTATCTGCGTAGGTTATTCGCGTCATACCGGCTGGTATGACGCAAACTATTAAGCGAAAACTTATTGCGCCTACGGTCTTGGATAACCACGCTGTTTTGCTCAACTACAGCAGTAATAACAACGCGCCCAAACTTGTACTAAATTTTTACTGTTGTGACTGGTTCTGCTGGCTAAATGCGCCCGTTTCTAAGCGAATGCCCACACCCATCGTAGCCGACACCGACATCTTGCGAAGATAAATGCCCTTCGATGTCGCAGGCTTAGCTTTATTGACCGCCGCAACAAGGGCGACTAAATTTTCGGTCAATGCGTCAATGCCAAACGAGGCGCGACCAATCGTACACTGGATGATGCCGGCCTTATCAGCGCGATACTGCACCTGTCCTGCCTTGGCGTCTTTTACCGCTTTTTCGACGTTTGGCGTGACCGTGCCGACTTTTGGATTTGGCATTAAGCCGCGTGGGCCTAAGACTTGACCAAGCGTACCAACAATTTTCATCGCGTCTGGCGTGGCAATCACCACGTCAAAATCCATAAAGCCCGCTTTAATGCGCTCGGCTAAATCTTCAAAGCCAACGATGTCAGCGCCCGCCGCCGTTGCTTTTTCCGCATTTGCACCTTGCGCGAAAACCGCCACGCGAACTGATTTGCCTGTACCGCGTGGGAGCACCACCGCACCACGAACCGATTGATCTGACTTTTTCGCGTCAATACCTAAGTTAATAGCAACGTCAACCGACTCGTCAAACTTTGCGGTTGCCGTTTTCTTAACTAATTCCAATGCATCGTTGAGCGGATAGAACTTATCACGATCAACCAAGCCGACGAATTTTTGGATACGCTTCGGCAATTTCACTTTTTTCTCGTTAGCCATTATCGGACTCCTTCTACGTCAATACCCATCGAACGTGCAGAACCAGCAATAGTACGCACCGCAGCATCCATATCGGCAGCGGTTAAGTCTGGCATTTTGGTGGTGGCGATTTCTTCAGCTTGGGCGCGCGTTAAGCGACCAACTTTGTCGGTATGCGGCGTCTTTGAGCCTTTTTCGATTTTTGCAGCCTTCTTGATGAGGATAGACGCAGGTGGCGTCTTCATCACGAAGGTAAATGATTTATCAGCAAACGCCGTAATGACAACTGGAATTGGCAAGCCCGGCTCCACTTTTTGGGTGGCGGCGTTAAATGCCTTACAAAATTCCATGATGTTCAAACCGCGCTGACCGAGTGCCGGGCCAATAGGTGGCGATGGATTCGCCTTACCCGCTGGCACTTGTAGCTTAATGTAGCCAACAATCTTTTTTGCCATACTTTTCTCCTTGGGTGGTAACGAAATTGCCTAGACAATTTCTCCCCGTTCACGAACGGGATGCGCCCGAACACCGCTTGTACTACCTAAATTTTCGTTACTGAACGCTAAACGCTGAAAACTCAGGCGTTCACTGTTTTTCCACCTGACCAAAATCCAACTCCACTGGAGTTGGGCGGCCAAAAATGACAACGGAGACGCGAATTTTTGATTTGTCGTAATTCACGTCTTCAACGTTGCCATTAAAGTCGGTAAATGGACCATCTTTTACACGCACCATTTCGCCAACCTCAAACAATATCTTCGGCTTTGGTTTCTCAACACCTTCTTTGACTTGATTCAATATCAGGTCGATCTCTTTTTGCGGCACAGGTGTCGGTTTATTGCCTACACCGCCAACAAAGCCGGTGATTTTCGGTGTGGATTTCACCAGATGCCATGTCTCATCGGTCATCTCCATTTGCACCATGATGTAGCCGGGGAAAAAGCGACGTTCAGAGGTTGCCTTAGCACCCTTTTTCATTTCGACCACTTCTTCGGTGGGCACAAGCACGTCACCAAATTTCTCTGGCATCCCAGAGCGGCGAATGCGCTCAACGAGCGCGGCCTGAATACTTTTTTCTTGCCCAGAGTACGCATGGACGATATACCAACGCATTGTCATCTACGCACCATGCCCGATTAATTTAGAGATACCAAAGGTCAAACTCCAATCAACCACCCACAAGAAAATTGCCATAATGAACACAAACACAAAAATGATGCCAGTCGATTGCATGGCCTCTTTCTTTGTTGGCCAAACAACTTTTTTGGCT
>Ga0209490_10000974_pt1 | contig 28056 bp, 22 predicted proteins | sample MAT06_FD_187209 | JGI IMG/M metagenome (GOLD analysis project Ga0209490, IMG submission 187209) | Freshwater microbial communities from Lake Fryxell liftoff mats and glacier meltwater in Antarctica - MAT-06 (SPAdes) (version 2) | ecosystem: Environmental > Aquatic > Freshwater > Ice > Liftoff... | reverse complement strand
ATGAAAATCTTTCCATCGCCATGGGTGGAAGTGTGCAAGCCGTTCATTTAAATCTCATTGCCTTTGGGATTCTCTTCGCCCCGATTTCCGGTATCGCAGGATTGTTGATGAGTATGTTGAGCCGCAAAAATGAATTTGAGGCCGATGCCTACGCCAAAGAAACTTTTGACGGGAATGCATTGGCACTTGCCTTGAAAAAACTTTCAGTTGATACATTAAGTAACCTGTATCCGCATCCTGTCTATGTATTCTTTCATTATTCGCATCCGCCACTTCTACAACGATTGGCTGCACTGAAATAACTGAATCAGATATAAGACGAGAAGATTACAAATCTTTTTATCTTTCCTAAATGGAAACAGAAAACAGCACCCCCGCTCCTTCAACTTTATTAGGCTTATGCTATTTCCTATATAGGAAGAAGATATTTTTTAAACTGTACTGTCAATTGTGATCATTAGTATTTCCAATTTCAATGAAATTATTTAGCCCTCAGATAAACAATAGAATCCTGATTTACTTATTCGGGTTTACGATACTATGCTACATGAGCATACTTTTCTCGCCCGACATATTTTGGCCGGCAACATTTTTAAGTCAACTGATTCCCTTCCTCCTCGTCATTCAATGTGGCGTTCTGATCCTATTAATCTTTAAAAGAAAAAAAATGGCAGCCTTGTCAGTACTGGCATTATTGATCGGTTGGCCTTTTATACATAGCACCGTTTTATTTAATTCTAAACACAATACAAACAACGCTATTCAAGTACTCAGTTTCAATGCAAAGTTTTTCAGGCAGCCAAAAACGTACAGCAAGTTCTCGACAGAAATGATTCAGTGGGTAGCAAATGATGCCGCTGATATTAAATGTTTGCAAGAATATAGCACCAATCCAAAATGGACTCCACTCGATGCCACCGGACAAATAGAAAAAAAAGAGTATCACAGTTATACATTTCAGGCAGATGTAGTCGATCGCGATCATAATAAAGGAATGGCCATCTTCAGCAAGTTTCCGGTGCTTGATTCCGGAATTGTCTTTGAAGCCAAAGGCACAGCCAATGCTGCCATCTTTGCAGATCTTAGCATAAATGGAAAGACAATTCGGGTCTATAATGTTCACCTTGCCTCGATGAATCTTGAGTTGAGAGAAAATACTGGCTTAGCCAAAATCTGGTTTATTGCTAAACGGTTAAAGTATGGCGCTATAAATAGAAATCAACAAATAAAAAAATTGATTGCGCACACAAAATCATCTCCTTACCCCTTCATAATTTGTGGCGATTTTAATGAAACTCCCTACACATTCAACTATCAAGAATTAAAAAGGGCGTATCCAAATACATTTGAAGAAGTAGGAAGAGGCTTTGGATTTACTTTTAATGAAATCCCATACTGGCTGCGCATCGATCACCAATTTCACTCCCATGATGTCAAGGCCGTTGGCTATCATGTTAACAAAACAATGAACATCTCTGATCACTTTCCCACGTATGGCTATTACCTAATCGAATAAACATGAATACTGAAATAATTCTCCGCTACGTTCACTTCATTAGCATTTTTGCAATTGTTGGTTCACTAATGTCCGAACATCTGCTGTTGAAAAAAGAAATGACGCGCCTGGAGCTTGGACGAATAGCACGTATTGATGCGGTTTACGGAATAGCCGCCTTAAGTTTACTAGCCGCAGGATTAACGTTGTGGTTAGGCAGTATTGGTAAGCCCGCAGTTTTCTATACCAAGAATTGGATTTTCCATACCAAGCTAACCTGTTTTATTTTGATAGGCCTGTTATCCATTTACCCAACTGTATTCTTTATTAAGAACAGAAAAGGCAACCCAGATGAATTGGTAAAAATTCCATCAATCATCTTTTGGATGCTTCGCTTTGAAATACTCTTGTTGTTTATTATCCCGCTACTTGCCGGATTGATGGCCAAAGGAATTGGGCTTTTTGTTTAAATCAACAGGTAATCCAATAGACTTAGACAATTTTATACTATGCTCCTACTGAAAATATCGCTTGCAATCTTCATAGCCGGAAACCTGTTTGAGATGGGGCTTCGGCTCAATCTGCATGATGCATTGAAAGGATTGAGCAACTATAAGTTTGTTGTTTACACCTTGCTCTGGGGTTTTGTGCTAAGTCCGGCTCTGGCCTACGGCATTACGCAAATTATTCCATTAGAGTATCCTTATGCGATAGGGCTTATCCTGTTAGGCATGTCACCGTGCGCTCCGTTCCTACCTATGCTGTTAAGAGAAAAAGGAGATGTTGGTTACACCGCGGCTTTTATGCTGTTGGCATCAACCGGAACGGTAATCTTTATGCCCCTGATTGTTCCCGTAATGATAAAAGGATTATCAGTAAGTGTATGGGAAATTTCAAAACCATTACTGACTATCATTTTGATTCCGTTAGTTATTGGGATGCTGACTTTGTACTATTCGAAAGCAAAGGCTGTGATCCTTCAACCCATTGTAAAGAAAGTAACGATTCTATTTGCAGCACTTACACTTGGGCTATCGGCTGTTGTATTTGGAGAAGGGTTAACGAATATTTCCGGAGGGTATGTAGTTGCAGCCTTAGTTACTTTCTTTTTCATTCTCACCACGTGTACGTATTGGTTTGGGATAGGTTTAAAACACGATCAGAAAATAGTACTAAGTACCGGCATGACCACGCGTAACCTCGGTGCTGCGGTGGCTCCGCTTTTTTCTGTTTCCAATATTGATGAGCGGACTTTGGTTATGATTGTACTAGCAGCACCTGTTATGATAATTTCCGCATTGCTTTCTGCAAGACTTTTCAGTAGAGCTAAGAAGTTGGCGCAGACATAAGCTTGTTTGGTCAAGAAGCCCAGCAAGAGCTAGTGAGCAAAAAAATCATTCAAGAAATTACCGACCAGAATCTCGTAAAATAAAAAAATAATAATCTGTGAGGTTTGAACTGAAGTTGCTACTAATGGGTAAATAGTAGCTAGTTGTTAAAAAGAAAAAACATACTTACATGCTGCAAGCTTTTTAAATAGAAGAAATTACTAGTAAAAAAAACTTATTAATGGAGGCAGATTCCTCGTATGATTTTGAATTGATTATCGAGCAAAATAAGGGGATTCTTTATAAAGTGGCTAATGCTTATTGTAAAAATCCTGATGACAGGAAAGATCTTGTTCAGGAAATGATCATTCAGTTGTGGGGAGCATTTCGAACATTCAATAATTTAAGTAAAGTTTCTACCTGGATATATCGGGTAGCCTTGAATGTTGCCATCTCATATTACCGAAGAGATTTAAAGCGAAAGAATTTGAACGTTTCCTTATCAGATAGTCTGATAGAAATTACACCTGAGCATGATCAACCTGAAAAAACAGATGAACAGATAGATCAACTTCAAAAATTTATTACCGAGCTAACTGATTTAGATCGGGCACTCATTCTCTTATATCTGGAGGAGAAGAGTCAAAAAGAAATCGCTGAAATACTAGGCCTAACAGAGGCCAATGTTTCAACAAAAGTAGGACGAATCAAAGAAAAACTTAGAAAGAGATTTTCGTTAACGAATGAATAGCATGAACGAGCAAGAATTAAAAAGTATTTGGAAGGCATACGATAAAAAAATCGATACGATCATTCAGATCAACAAACAGCAATTACATGCCATCCAAACCGAAAAGGCTGAATCGAAAATTCAGTCTTTCAAAAAAAATCATACGGTTGTCATGGTACTTGGTATTGTCTGGATTTTATTCCTTGGATTTCTCGTCTATCACACACTTGATAATATCTACTTTACGATTTCCGTGGGCTTGATTATCTTATTCAATATTTTTGCGGTCGTTCTTTATTTACGTCATATCATCATTCTTAGCCAGATTAACATTGCAGAAAGTATTACCGAAACGCAACGCAAGTTGGCACTCGTCCATACTTCTTATAGTCAGGTAGGCCGTGTTTTACTTTTGCAAATTCCCTTGTATTGCACCTTCTATTATAGCGATGCTTTGGTTCAGCATGGAGGTATGTTGTTTTGGTCTATCCAAGCGGTAGTTGTTCCTTCTCTTACAGCACTTTCTATTTATCTGTTTAGAAAATTATCCCATAAAAATCAGACTGATAATTGGGTGAAGCGATCTGACAAATTCTTTGGGTCAGAAAAATTGCGAAAGGCTATGTCATTCCTCAACGAAATAGAAGAATACAAAAAGGAGTCGTAGTCATCTCTCAGTACAATTCCCAACTACCATTTCATTCATCAAAAACAATGATGCACAGAAGAACTATGTCTAATAAAAACCAAATAAACCATCAATTATGAAAAAGCACAAAAACAATTCGCTCACAGCCATTATTAAAATTTACTTCGTGGCAATGCTGGCTACACTTGCCGCTTGTAAAGGCAAAAGCACCACGACCCAGCAAGCGAGTTCTTCTACTAAAGTAGAGGCTCCAGCCATTGACATCCATACTGCAGTAGTGAGTGGAAATATTGAGGCCTTAAAACAACATTTGGCTGCGGGCACAAACATTAATGAAAAGGATCCCTTCGGAGGTTCGAGTCCACTCATTTCGGCATCTTTGTTTGGCAAAACCGACATGGCAAAAATTCTGATTGATGCTGGTGCCGATCTAAACTTTCAAAACAATGATGGATCGACAGCCCTACACACGTCCGCATTTTTTTGCCGACCTGAAATTGTTCAACTGCTGTTGGATAAGGGTGCCAACAAAACAATTAAGAATAAATTTGGCAGCACCGCCTACGAATCCATGGTTGTTCCTTTTGCCGATGTTAAACAAGTTTATGATATGATGGGACAAATGCTTGCACCCATGGGATTGAAACTGGACTACCCTTACCTTGAAAAAACCAGACCTGTAATAGCATCCATGTTAAAATAAGTATGCAGCCTTCAACCAGAAGATACGACATTGATTGGGTACGGGTAATCGCTATTGGGCTACTCTTAATTTATCATGTAGCCATTTGCTTTCAATCGTGGGGCATTATGATAGGATTTATTACCAACAACAAAGCATGGGAGTCGCTCTGGATTCCCATGACTATGCTCAACATCTGGAGAATACCGTTATTGTTTTTTGTATCTGGCATGGGTGTCTTTTTTGCTTTGCAAAACAGAAACTGGAAACAACTGCTGAAAGAACGCGCTAGCAGAATACTTGTTCCGTTTGTGTTTGGGATTTTCACAATCGTTCCCATTCACATTTATCTTTGGCAGCATTATTATCATTGGAAATTAACGTACATACCCAATCCTGCTCATTTATGGTTTTTGGGAAACATTTTTATTTATGTAGTTATTCTTTCTCCGGTTTTCTTTTATCTTAAAAAAAATGAGGGCGGAATACTTGTAGGTTGGATAAAAAAAACGTTCAGCAACCAGGCAGGCATGCTCGTGGTTATAGTTGCCTTCATGTTTGAAGCCTTTCTCGTAGATCCAAACCCTTTTGAATTGTATGCTATGACCTGGCATGGATTCTTTTTAGGACTTCTCGCATTCCTATTTGGGTTTTGTTTTGTGTTAAGTGGCACCAGCTTCTGGAACACGATTTTAAAATGGCGTTGGCTATTTCTGGTTGCTGCTGGTTTATTATATGCTTATAGATTGCTGCAATTTCAAATACAAGTACCCGGCTATCAATTAGCGGTTGAATCTAATCTCTGGATTTTTTCGGTGCTCGCCTTTAGTTACAAATATCTGAATAAGCCAAGTAGGGTATTAAGTTATTTAAGTCAGGCCGCTTATCCGATATACATTATTCACATGATCTTTTTGTTTCTGGCATCCTTACTAATATTCCCACTCAATCTTGAAACTCCCTTGAAATTCTTTTTAGTAATTGTACTTACTGGGGTTGGATGTTTCGTCTTCTATGAGCTTCTTATCAGAAGAGTAAACCTCATCAGACCACTATTTGGACTGAAAAGAATGTAGCAATATTCTTTTCTCCTTATTGTCAGGTCTTTCGACAAGAAAGCTACTCTGAATAACTTTTAATCAAAACCTTCAGGTTGAACAATCTGACAGCATTACTAATGTTGGTCAGCGACCAACATTAACAGGGGGGCACTATCCCAGTTAATATTTACTCCCTCAAAAAAGACAAAATTGTAGTTTGCCTCTTTCCAAAATGTTGAGAATGCAAGAATTTTAGTCTCTAAGCTAACTGAATCGTAAAGTGTGGAAGTAGTTTTTATTTCAAAATATTGCTGACCACTTGGTTTGGTTACAACAACTTGAGCAAAACCGTTTATGGAGAGGAGAGTTAAAACAACAACTATAAGCTTTTTCATATCTAAAGATAATTATACTAACTGTTTGAATTACTTTTTCAAAACCGTCAGGTTGAAAAACCTAACGACCAAAATTTCATTTGACTAAAATTTTATCATTCTTAGTAAACTCACGGTTATACCGCTCAACTATTTTCTGTATTTCGTATTTTCGATACTTACCATTTCGCATATCATAAGTGAGCGACCCATTATCAATAAAATAGAAATCTTTACCGGCCTTCAGAGCGGAAAATCTGACTGCGTGAAACTTCTCATTTTCCCTTTTTAAATAATACATTGTTTGTGGCTGACTTGTGTTCGGGATACCATTGAAATTGTTATGTGTTACATATTGATATTCATATAAAGAACAAGGCCCCTTAATAACTAGTTTTAAAAATACACTGTCTGAATTCTTATCACCAACATTGTGACTCTCAAAAAGAACACCTTCTTTTACAAAAGACCTAACTTTACTGGGTCCAAACGATTGCTTTTCATCATTCTTTAAAACAATACGACTAAATAGTTGATGCTCAAATAAGGGATTCTTTATACTCCCTGATAAAGTATCCCCCCGATTAGTTACAACATAATCCTGTCCGATAGAAATTGCATTTATCACTAATACATAAAAAATAGCAAGCAGGAATTTCATATATTCTTTTTAGTTAGCTATAGGAAGCATTCCATAAACCTATTGACAAAATACTCCCAAATCACAAATAAAAAAAGCCGTTTTAAAAATCAGACTAATCTTTGAAACGGTTTGAATACGATTTGAGCGAGCGCTACTTCTTGCGGATGATAATATTGCCGTTGTAGTTGCGCATCGAAATTTCGGCTCCGCCCCCATTTACATCGCCTTGCACCCATTTGTCAATCACTACTTTATAGGTGCCCGTTTTGTTGTCTTCCTTACGCACCGGGTTGGTGGTAATCATTTTAATATCGAAAACACTGAAAATTTTCTCTTTGCATTTGTCTTTGGGCAGAAAGCGTTATAAAGAGTATCTTCTCCTCGGCTCTTGTTCCCTATTGAAGCCATAGAAAAAACCAAATAACGGTTTTTTATAACGCTCAAAAAGCGGACCCATGCTGTCCAGGTCACCTTCTCTGACCCTCATCATCGATGCATTGTCGGCAAGCGCTTCCAAATTCCAGGCTTATTTAATCAGAGAAACTTAGAGTATTGAAATTGGTTACAGGAATTATTCTAAATTTATCAAAAAAGAATAGCTATGCGGTATCTAGTCCCAGCAATGGTGTTGTTAATAGTGATTGTAAGTTGTGAGCAAACCTCAACTAAGTCACTCGTTTGGTCCGATGAGTTTGAATATAGCGGCTCGCCCGACAGCACTAAATGGAATTATGATTTAGCTGATGGCTGCCCAAATGTTTGTGGTTGGGGAAACAATGAAGCTCAGTATTACACAAAGGATTTGAAAAATGTGCGCGTTGAAAATGGGATGTTGATCATTGAAGTGCACAAAGATTCGCTTGGTGGCAAAGCCTATACGTCAACCCGCATGGTAAGTAAAGGCAAAGGCGATTGGCTTTATGGCCGTATAGAAGTAAAGGCGAAACTGCCGAGTGGTAAAGGTACATGGCCTGCAATCTGGATGTTATCGACCGATTGGAAATATGGCGGCTGGCCCGAAAGTGGTGAGATTGATATTATGGAACATGTGGGTTACGATCCGGGAGTTGTTCACGGAACAATTCATACCAAAGCTTACAATCATATTATCGGCACACAGAAAGAAGGAAAACTTATTGTGGCCGATTGCATGGATGCCTTCCATGTGTATGCTATTGATTGGAGTGAAAACAAAATGGACTTCTATATTGATAATATTATGTATTATTCAGTACCGCGCGACCCGAACGATGATTTTAGCAGCTGGCCGTTTGATCAACGTTTTCATTTAATTTTAAACCAGGCGGTAGGTGGCAATTGGGGTGGTAAAGAAGGTATTGATGATTCGATCTGGCCACAACGAATGGAAGTTGACTATGTACGTGTTTATCAATAGTATGATATGAAAATGATTTTACTCGTTGTATTTATTTTTAATTCCATTATTTCTTTCAGTCAATTGAAAGAAGCGGATGCCGTTAATCAACTTCATAAGAAAAAGTTTGGCTGGATGATCAACAAAAAATATGATTCGCTCGATTTAGTCCTTGATCCACAAATTAAGTTCATCCACTCAAATGGCTGGATTCAATCCAAAACAGAAATGATTAACGATTTAAAGTCAGGGAAACTTAATTATACAAATATCGATGTCAGGGAATCTAGTGCACGACTTTTTAATCAAACCGTTGTGATAACTGGCAAAGGAACTTTTAAAGGCCTGATGCCTGACAAGTCTGAGTTCGATATTAACCTGCTGTATACGGAAGTTTATGTGAAGACTAAAAAGCAGTGGCGTCTGGTTTCGCGGCAAGCGACTAAAATCTGATTAACACGGTTCTCTTTCAACCTGATAAACTCATATTGTTGAAGGTATAGCCCTCACCCAGCCAAGTTCATTTGTTAGCAAAATGACTGCTGCCGTCTCCCCAGGGAGAGGGCGAGCAGTATTTGCGTGGTCAATGCTTTTGATGAGTGAGGATTAAATTTCAGATACTGATTACGTTTTTTGGCCGCGCATTTCTAAGAGCTTGTTGCGCTCATTTTGAAGTTCGCGCGAAAGTTTAGTCTGCTTATCTAACGCTTTGTGTTTGTATTCTTCATGCTCTTGCGAGATGGAATGTGCCAACAACGTTTTCTCTTTCATCCCTGCATTCACAATCTTCATTCTTGCCAAGGTAATAACAACCATCAAGGCAAGACCCGCAATAATCACTGCCGAAATAACGATAAACGCACCTTTTCCAAATGGAATACCCACTACTGAAATGTGTTTGCTATCAAAAACAATTTCTTCTACTGAAGCTTGCTGCGTTTTCAATTCATTTTGCGTTGCCAGTAGTTCTTGGTTGAGTAATGATATTTTGTTATTCGATTCCAACTGTCCTGCATGCTGCTTGGCAATTGAATCTATGGTCAGTTTCCAAAACTCGTCTAATATGTATTCCTTAATTACTTTGTATTCGCCATAAGTCTGTGAGTTTGTTTTCATCACATCAAAACGTTCCTTCAAATCCAAGTTAGGATCTTCAATGGCTTTGGCGGCAGATGTTTGTGCAAATGAGGAACCAGCAGTAATAATTAGAAGGATAGAGAATATAAGTTTCATATATAGCAACATTTATTAAAAAGCTAAACTACAAATAGTATGTTTGCATACAGCATTAACGCTGCTTATTCGACAATATAGTCGATTAGATAAGAATATCTTAGTTCAAATCACTTATGCCTACTTCTTCTTCAAAACGATTTGTGATTGTTGGGTCTGAATAATTCTGTTAAATAACTCCTTCAAACTATGATACTCTTCAGATGAGTATACTACTTTAGAGAGATTAATTATACTGGTCATCGAAATTCTGGTAGAGAGGTTGGTTATATTCAATGTATATCGACCACCGTTTTGTGGCAATGCCATGGCAACACTTTTTGGCATTTCATCAATAACATAAGAATCCGGGTACTGCAAGTTTAAAATAAAAACCGATTCAAGAGGCGCCCCAAAGTCAACCGGATATAATCGTTCATTTGATTTAAATGGATTATCATTCCACCGTTCAACAAAAAATGGATTTAGGTATAATAGATTTGGATTACTTACATCTAAGGAAGAAACAACTTGAAATTTTTCAACCAAAGGCTTCGAGATATCTTCCAGATTCTCGATCTCATAGTTGCTTATTTCAAAATGCTGAGAACTAGCAATTTCTTTTTCCTTATACTTTTGTAGGCTGCCTGCTTTATAAATTTTGCTGCGTTTATTATACGCTTCATAGCCATATGACGTTACGCTCATTTCACCCATGAATTTATTCTCATCAAGCTTCAGAGAAAGTAATATCTGTTTCTTTTGCTTTTCTCTTGGCTTTAAAGCAATCCAGGCACTCTCTTCTACTTTTTTGCTTATAAGTCTTCCCTCGCCATTTAAACATCGTTCAGGTAATAATCCAAAGGGGAGCAATGGATCTGACGCATCTAATAAATACTTTTCATTGCCAATTAGAACCTGTGCTACCACATAATTGAAATCTGATATTACCGGATACAATTGATTCGGCAAGCCAGCCTCGCGGGTTGCAAGAATGACAGGATCCGCATCTAGTCCTGCTTCTTGCAAAGCTGCAACTAACGATAAGTTAATGTCCCCCACATTTCCTTTTTTTAATTCAAATGCTTTCTTCAGTCCAAGTTCGGTATACTTTCCATAGCTGTCATTCCAGGTAAACCAATCCTGCACGAAACTATAAATAGATGCCGCTTGGTTGAGTGGATCAGCTTGCGCCTTTACTATTTCCGCAACCTGATTTTGCCACACATTCTTACCCTTCTTAATCTGCATTCCAAAATCCTCATGCGTATTCATTTCTCTATCTACATCTTTCCACGACTTCGTATACTTGACAACTCGACCATCAAAATGTTTTATCTCCGATAGCTCATAGTCGATGCCTGCAATGAAATTACTTTTTGCAGTCATATAGTCTTCCTCAACAAATGCTGGAATATTTTCCATAGTGAATTTATACCATGAACATTCGGCCTTATAGGGGCCTGGCGTAAAGCAGTCTTTTAATATTGATGATTCATTAGTTTTTAACGGAAGAAATCCCCGCAACGACATATTGTAAACATAGTTACCTGGAATCCTTGCCCAAAACTCACTCCTTAATTTTGGGATTTCGCGTTGAAACTTCCACGGCCAAAAGTTAAAAATGAAGGGTGATTCTAAAATATATTTTACTTCAATTACGCTACCTACCTGAACAGCCGGCAACGTGAATTTACATTCATCCCGGTATTGATTTACATTGGTTATAAATATCTGACTCTTTTGCATCTGGGTTTGCTTGATAGAATTATTTACCAGATTGTAAGTATAAGCCTCAATAGCTCGGATGGATTCTTTTCCGCGTTCGCCCTTTCTCAGTTGTACAAGAAAATTTGCCTGATCAAGCCCTTGCTTGGATAAGATTTTAATTTTTACATGATATTCAAGGAGTAAATTATTTTCACCCCCATTATCTATGTACGCTTCACCAAATTCATCAAGCACAACCGCATACGCGGAGGTATCTGTGCCAAGTCTTTTTAGCTCTAACTCTTCGTATGTAATTTGTCCTACACCAAACCCATTACTATATTGCGCATTCGTTGAATGCGGTAATAATTGAAAAAGCAGCATCAACAATAGGCTTTGCCCCAGGTAGTATTCAATTTTCATTGCAACGGTTTGCGTTAATTTTTTAGTCTTTATTTATCCACAAATGTCAAACTTATATAACACTTACCTAAAACTTATATAACACTTAATAAAAAACGATTGAGTAATTTTGAAAATGTAACTTAAATCATTGCAGTAAAAAAAACTATTCACTAATGTTGCTGATCCTGTTTAATTTTAGGCTTAGTTTATTTCTTTTTGAATAAGTCTTTAGGTAAATAGCTTAAAACTCATCTGGCAAGAATTGTCAGGGTGTTTTAATAGTGTTTTTAGGCTTTAAATCTGTAATACCAATGAAAAGGGTATTAGTAATAGAAGATGATGAACCGTTATGCTGGCTCTTGGAGAGGATTCTGAAGGGGAAGTATGAGCCGATTATCATGAGAAATGGTTTAGAAGCGCTTTCCTGGTTATCGGATGGCAACTTACCCGATCTTATTATTTCGGATGTAAAAATGCCTAATTTAGATGGAATTGAACTTTTGGAAAATGTGCGCGCCAGTGGAATTTTGAGGGATATTCCCGTGATAATACTATCGGCTTCTGATGAACCAGAGCAACGAAACCGATGCCTGACTTTAGGAGCCAGTAATTATTTGATTAAACCATTTGAACCTAAGTTACTTATCGAGGAAATTGAGAATACATTTAAAAGACTTAAAAATCCCCTTTCAATTGAACGATGAGAACTGAACTTGAAACTACTGTGAAAAATTTTCAAAAAGCTGCAGCTTCAAACACTGCAACTCGTATTATTCTTATAGAAGGCGGTGGCTCAAAGAATAAATCCGAATACATACAGGATGGCTGGCACTTCTCTTATATGTCGATCGAAGAAATCTCTTTGAGCCTTCTAGATGACGGGCTGCTTCCAGATGCAATATTTATCGAGCCTAATGCTGTTGCACAGCAAATGGATAAATTATCCCATCTGTTAAAGAAATATGAAGTTCCGTTTATTTTGTATACAGAAAAGTACGATATCAAAAACAAAGAGAAAGCACTTCAATTTAAAGTTGATGACTACCTTTTCGGAGCCTTTACCGATTCTATGCTAACCAGGCTAACGTTTATCAAAAAAATAAAATCATATAAGAACAAAAGAAATAATAAGCCGTACGAGTTTGCCAAGATTCAACCGATGCAGTCCATTAAAATTTGGAGGCTAAAGAGGTTGTCCGATATTATTATTGCTACAGCTGCGCTAGTAATTCTTTCGCCTGTTATGATACTTGTTGCTATCATAATAAAATTAGAATCGAAAGGTTCTATTTTCTACATTTCAAAAAGGGCTGGCTCAGGCTATAGAATTTTTGATTTTTATAAATTCAGATCCATGCGTTCAGGCGCAGATAAAGAACTTAAAGATCTTAGTCATCTTAATCAATATGGCGAAAGTGGTAAGGAAACAGATTCCATTTTCTTTAAAATCAAAGATGATCCGCGCGTGAGTAAATTTGGTATGTTTCTCAGAAATTCAAGTCTGGATGAGTTACCACAGTTACTTAACGTATTGAAAGGTGACATGTCCATTGTAGGCAATCGCCCATTACCGCTCTACGAAGCTGAAAGATTAACCAAAGATCAAATTGCCTGGCGTTTTTTAGCCCCAGCGGGAATAACAGGGTTATGGCAGGTGACTAAACGAGGCAATGCCGATATGTCGTTAGAAGAACGAATTCATCTTGATGTTGAATATGCTATGAAGAATTCTTTCTCCATGGATATGAAAATCATTTTATCAACTTTCCCGGCCTTATTTCAAAAGGAGAAAGTGTAGTAGCTTTACCCCTTTACCGTAATTGGTTTCTTAATGCTGGTTTTTGAGTTTCTAACCTTATCCTATTTTATTTATGTTGTTGTTTATACAACTGTATTTTCAATAGGTGGGTTATTTTATAAAATCCCTAATGAAAATAAGAATCCCTCATTTAAAAGATTTTGCGTTTTAATCCCTTGCTATAAAGAGGACTTTGTAATCTTAGACGTAGCAAAGAAGGCACTTGAACAATCATACCCTTTTGATTTTTATACCGTAATAGTAATTGCCGATTCGCTTCAACCAGAAACTATTTCAAAGCTTCGCGAACTTACCATTAATGTTATTGAAGTTCATTTTGAAAGTAGCACAAAGGTTAAATCGTTAAATCACGCCCTACAAGATCTCGGAAATGATTTCGATTACGCTGTAATTCTGGATGCTGACAATGTAATGGAGTTCACTTTCCTTGAAACTATCAATAAAAGTTTTTCAGCAACAACAAAAGCCATACAGGGGCAAAGGAAGCCAAAAAATAAAAACAACTCATTGGCAATACTTGATGGGGTTAGCGAGGCTATTAATAATCATATCTACAGACAAGGAACCGTTTCGCTTGGACTCTCTTCCTCTATAAGCGGATCGGGAGTTGCCTTTGATTACCCGCTTCTGAAAGAAAAGCTTAGCACAATGAACTCGATTGGTGGCTTCGATCGTGAACTTGAGGTGTTACTTTTGCAGGATGGAATTAAAGTAGCCTACCATAAAAATGCGATTGTGTATGATGAAAAAGTTTCTCAAACAAAATCATTTCAGAATCAGCGCAAGCGATGGATCTCAAGTCAATATGTTTACTTAGCTAAGTATTTTACTGTTGGGATTTCAGCCTTAATGAAAGGAAATTTTACTTTCTTTAATAGCACCGTGTTAAGAAATATACAATTACCGCGATTGATTAATATAGGTCTACTAACCTTCTTAGCCCTTGCACTCTATTTTGTAAAGGACTATTTATACTTCGGATATTCCATCTGGATAGCTTTGTTCCTTTTTAATACTGCATCAATACTGATTGCAATCCCAGTAGAATTTTACAATAGGCAATTGGCTTTATCTATTCTCAAACTCCCAATCTTATTCTTAAATATGTTTCTACTTTTATTTAAGTTAAAGGGTGCCAATAAGAATTTTATCCATACTCCGCATGGAGTGACTACAACAACACAAGAATCCTCAAAATAGAATCTTAAATTGAATGTCAGCTAGCAAGCCTCTTGTATCCCTTATTACTATTAACTACATCTCGATAAAGGATACGATAGAATTCCTAGAGTCTGCATCAAAACTTACTTATCCTAACATAGAAATAATTGTTGTTGATAATAACTCTCCAACGGGCAAACCAACAGGTGAAATTCAAAGCAAATTTCCATCTGTCATTTTTATAGAGAGTGATAAAAACCTCGGTTTCGCAGGCGGTAATAACCTTGGATTAAAAATCGCAAAAGGTGATTATTACTTTTTGCTAAATAACGACACCATATTATTTCCCGATTTTCTGGAACCCATTGTTGAGTTTATGGAGACCCATCCAGATGTTGGGATGGCTTCTCCAAAAGTTCTCTATCCAGATGGTAAAACCATTCAATTTGCAGGAGCAATCGGCATAAGTGCCTATACGGGCCGTGGAAAATGTTTGGGCATATATGAGCCCGACTCTGGTCAATACGATCGCAATTATGAAACAGACTTAGGGCATGGGGCCGCCTTAATTATTCCACGTAGGGTTGTAGATCAAGTGGGGCTTATGCCGGAAGTTTATTTTCTTTATTACGAAGAACACGATTGGTGTGAAATTGTAAAAAGAGCCGGTTATAAGACTTACTTTTTAGGTGTTTCAAAAGTTATCCATAAGGAGTCTGTAACCACTGGTAACGAAAGCCCTTTAAAAACGTATTACATGACTCGGAATCGGGTTCTATTCATGCGTAGAAACTTTTCGGGGATGCCTTATTTCTTGGGCATTCTTTTCTTTGTACTTTTTTCGATTCCTAAAAATACTATCAGCTACCTAATCAAAGGAAAACGAAAGTTGTTAGCTTCATTTTACAAAGGAATATTTTGGAACCTCACTAATTTTAAAGTTACTTGACATTCATGCTATCTATTCCATTAATTAAGTCCCGAATAAAAGAGTTTAGAGAGAAAAATACTGACGTATCAACTCTTGGCTTTCTATTCACATTAATACAGGGTACTTGGCGAATAATCCTTGCACGAATTTATCTAAGGTCCTGCAATCAATTAGGAAGGCTTGTATCAGTAAACGGCAAGCCAATTATTGGCAACCTCGGTGAAATGACTTTTGCTGATGAGGTTCGTATTTGGTCAAATATTGAACGCTCCAAATTGTATACCGGTAAATCTGGAAAATTAATCGTTGGGAGAAACTCTCGCATAAACGGTGTTCATATTGACGCTCGCGAGTTAATTCATATTGGAGATACCGTACAAATTGGACCCTATACTATTATAATGGATAGCGATTTCCATGATTTGAAAGATCATTCCAAAGATGGCCCTTCAAGTCCTATTTATATTGAGGATGATGTATGGATTGCCACCCGAGTAACTATTTTAAAAGGTGTGCGAATTGGCAAGGGGTCTGTAATTGCTGCAGGTGCGATAGTTACCAAAGATATTCCCCCCTATTCCGTTGCGGCAGGAACACCCGCAAGAGTTGTTAAAAAAATTGAATAAATCATGTGTGGTTTAGCTGGCTTTTCAGATTTTACAAAAAAAAGTAATTCGTCTATTCTACAATCAATGACGGACGTCATCGCCTATAGAGGACCCGATGATCAAGGGCATTTCATAAAAGAATTTCCTGAAACATCAGTTGGCTTAGGCCATAGGCGACTTTCAATTCTTGATTTATCACCACTAGGCCATCAACCTTATCATTATAAGAACCTAAGCCTTGTTTTTAATGGTGAAGTTTATAATTTCAAAGAGATAAGAAACAAGCTTATCGCTCGCGGGTATTCTTTTGAATCAAATTCTGACACCGAAGTTATTATCAAATCCTTTGATGCAAATGGTATTTCTTGCGTTGATGAGTTCATTGGGATGTTCTCATTTACACTTTTAGATCACACCAAACAAAAACTCTATTTGGTTAGGGATCGTGCGGGAATAAAACCAATGTATTGGTTTTGGAAAAATGATATTCTGTTATTTGGATCAGAACTAAAATCATTTCATCAACATCCAAAATTTACTAAAGAAATTAATTTTGATAGTCTGGCTCTATACTTTCAATACAGTTATATCCCTGCTCCATATACTATCTTTAAGGACACCCATAAGCTAAGGCCTGGCCATTTCCTGGAACTTGATCTAACCAATAAAAATATCCGAACCGTTAAATATTGGGACGTAATTGATCACTATAACAAACCAAAACTTTCTATCTCTTACCAAGATGCACAACAAGAACTTGAGGTTCTACTCAAATCGGCTTGTGAATATCGAATGGTATCTGATGTGCCTGTTGGAGTTTTCTTAAGCGGGGGTTATGATAGCTCGGCCGTTGCTTCCATCCTTCAATCAGGCAGATCAGAAAAGTTAAAAACATTTACAATTGGTTTTGATGAACCTAAGTTCAACGAGGCTCCGCATGCAAAAAAGGTTGCAGACCATTTAGGTACTGATCATACAGAATATTATTGCACGCATAAAGAAGCTTTTGATATTATCCCGCTTTTGCCAGACATCTATGATGAGCCCTTCGGTGATAATTCTATAATCCCGACAACACTGGTAAGCCAGGTTGCAATAAAAAAAGTGAAAGTCGCTTTGTCTGCCGATGGCGGGGACGAGATTTTTGCAGGATATCCAAAATTTCAAATGGCTCTGGACTACAGTAATAAGTTTCCCGTATGGCTAAGCAGAGGTATAAGCAATGGGATGAGTTTAATTAATCCAGATCATATTCCCTTTACTAAGAATTCATTCAATTTTACTACGAGGTTTAAAAAAATGCAGGCTATCCTTGCCAAACATGATCCTGCATTTGCCATGAAAATTATTTCTCAATTCAATTTAGAAAGTGAACTTAGAAAGCGATTAAAATTTCCTTTCACAAATCTGACAACCGATTTCGATATCGGCAACGACATAAATAAGGGAAATGATGATATCAACAGAATGCTGGCCATTGACTACAAGACTTTCTTAGTTGATAATAATTTAACAAAGGTAGATCGTGCTACCATGTCAGTTTCGTTGGAGGGAAGAGAACCACTTCTAGACCATCGGATAATTGAATTTGCAGCTCAATTGCCTTCAGATTTTAAATATAAGGACGGGCAAACAAAAATAATTTTAAAAGACATCGTTCATAAATATATTCCAAAATCAATAATGGATCGCCCTAAAATGGGTTTCATAGTTCCAATAATGGGTTGGTTTAAAAATGAATTGAAGGATATGATTATGTATCACCTTGACGAGGAAAAACTTAAACAAGAAGGATTCTTCAACTACAAAGAAGTGGTAGGCATTCGTGATCGCTACCTTGCCGGTAATTCCGAAAATATTCAAAAAATTTGGCATCTCCTTATCTTCCAAATGTGGAAGGAGAAATGGAAATTATAGGATGCAACCGGTTGCAAAGGATTGGCAAAGTCGATTTGCCCATTAATCAGGTCTTTTCTCAAATGATATGAGTTCAGATTAGCCTCGCTTACGAGATTTTCATATTTTTAAAGGTTACATCCCCGAAAACAGGGTAATAAACTGTTTTTAATTGGTAAACCTTAATTAAGATTAACATGCAATCTCTTAATCAAAAAACTGGCATGCGTAGCCCAATAAGAACTCTTATACTAGTTTTATCATTACTTCCATTGTCTTTTAATGGATTTAGTCAGTGTGGCTGCAAGTTTACAATTGCCCCTAGTGCTAGTTTCACTTATTTTAATGGTATTGCAAGTGGTGTGCAACCTGGAGACGTGATTTGTATACAAGCGGGTGCAAAGGGTGGACTTCAATTTACAAATGTAAAAGGATCAGCCACCAATCCGGTTATCATTAAGAACTGTGGCGGTCAGGCATTAATTGGTGGGCCAACTGCCAATAATGCTATGCTATTTATTGGTTCAAGGTATGTACGAATTACGGGTACCGGTGATCCAGGCTTTGTAAATGGATTGAAAATTGTCGGCTCCGCTCCTGGTTCCCAAGGAATTGCAGCTGTAGGTCTTTCCTCCGACTTTGAGATAGACCACATGGAAATACAAAACTGTGGATATACTGGAATGATGCTTAAATCCGATCCAAGTTCTAATTGTGCTAACACGACTTCCGTTCGCCCTAATTTTACTTTTTATCAGGCAATAATTCATGATAATTATGTTCACGACACAGGTGGTGAAGGTATTTATCTGGGTGACAGTTTCTATAATGGAACAACCGTTTTTTGCGGAAGCATTCAATATTGTCATGAAGTGCGGGGTGTAAGAATTTATAATAATCGATTTGATAAGACAGGACGCGAGGGCATACAAGTAGGATCGGGCGTTGATGACGTGGAAGTTTACAATAATGTTGTTCTGAACTATGGTCAGGCCAATCTATCTGCGCAAAACGGAGGAATTCAGTTTGGTGTAGGAACGGCAGGAAGGATGTATAACAATTTCATCAAATCAGGGCCGGGTCCTGCAATTGCCGTGCAAGGTATTGGTAATGACTATGTTTATAATAATATAGTAGTCAGTCCTGGCGAACAAGCAATTACAATTAATACTCGACCTACTCCATTAGCGACAGACATTGTTAATAAAGGCTGGCTGGGAGGTGTATATATCATAAATAATACGTTCGTAAACGTTGGGCCTAAAGGAGTAATTGAAGAATTTATTAACAATGCACCGGGGAATAGATTGTTTAACAATTTGATTGTTGCCTCTTCTTCACCTTGGGATAAAACATATACTTATACAGATTGGCAAAGAGGAAACAACGTATTTATTCCTCTGCTTGCAAATGCCAAATTTGTAAATCCATCAATAGATGACTACCGGCTTATGCCGGGGTCTCCGGCCATCAATGCAGGCCGTGATGTAAGTTCTTTTGGTGTGACTTTTGATTTTGACAACAATGCCAGACCTGCCGGTGCGGCTTGGGATGCGGGGGCTTTTGAACTGGCTGGAAATCAAAAACCAATAGTGACCGTGGGTGCTAATCAATCCATTAACTTACCAACAAATTCTACTGCAATTTCGGGTTCAGGAACTGATTCCGATGGTACGATCGCTTCCTATTTATGGAGCAAACAAAGTGGCCCTTCGGTAACAATTACTAATGAAACAACAACAACTGTAACTCTTACCAACCTTGTTATTGGAGTATATGTGTTTAGGCTTACTGCAACAGATAATGGTGGTGAAACAGGTTTTAAAGATGTTACTGTAACAGTTGCTGATCCATCTATTAACCAGCCCCCTACTACAGCTTCAGGTGGAAACAAAACAATAGCATTACCTATTAATACAACTGTACTGAATGGATCTGCGAGTGATGCCGATGGCACAATATCATCCTATGCATGGACAAAAATAAGTGGGCCTGCAACATTTATACTGGCGAACGCAAATACAGCAACTTTAACCCTAACTGGATTGGTGCAAGGCGTTTATGTGTTTCGGTTAACCGCTACTGATGATGATGGCGACATTGATACGGATGATGCAACGGTGACCGTAAATCCGGCCGCTGCCAATCAATTGCCAACGGCAAATGCAGGATCTAATAAGAGTTTAGTACTCCCTACAAATAGCACAACGCTAAATGGCGCAGGTAGCGATCCTGATGGAACCATTGCAACTTATTTATGGACAAAACAAAGCGGACCTGGAACTGGTACGTTGGCAAATCAAAACACGCCTAATTTGCAATTAACAAATTTGGTAGCGGGTAGCTATGTTTTACGGCTTACGGTTACCGATAACATTGGCGCAACTGCTTTTGCCCAGGCTACAGTAACCGTAACAGCTGCAAATCAGGCCCCAACTGCCAATGCCGGTGGAAACAAAACCATTCAACTTCCTACAAGTTCAACTACAATAACCGGATCCGGATCTGATACTGATGGCACTATCAGTTCATACTTATGGACAAAGCAAAGTGGACCTGCGGCAACATTGGCAAACGCTAATACCGCAGTGCTTTCACTAACAGGCCTGGTTCAGGGAACGTATGTCTTCCGACTTGTGGTAACGGACAACAATGGTGCAACAGGAAGCACAACCATGACGCTAAGCGTTCAGGCAGCAAATGTTGCACCTACAGCAAATGCAGGTTCTCCTAAAACAATAACATTGCCTGTTAACAGCACAACATTGAGTGGATCTGGTGCAGATACTGATGGAACAATAACTATTTACTTGTGGGAAAAGGTTAGCGGTGGTGCTGCTACTTTAGGAGGAAGTGCCACCCCTACGCTTGCACTTACTAATTTGGTAGTTGGCTCTTATGTTTTTCGACTAACGGTTACGGATAATAACGGAGCAACTGGATTCAATCAGGTGAATGTAACTGTACTTCCCCTTGCAACTAACCAGTCTCCGCTAGTAGACGCGGGTACAGATATAACTCTTACATTACCAATTAACAGCACAAATATTTTTGGTTTCGCAAATGATCCGGACGGAACAATCAGTTCGTATTTGTGGAGCAAGATTAGCGGCCCTGCCGCCACCCTCAGTGGAACCACACTTGCAACGCTATCGGTATCGAATCTGGTAGCAGGAAGTTATGTTTTTAGACTCACAGCAACTGACAATCAAGGGGCTTCAGCAAGTAATGACGTTAATGTAGTAGTTTCTAGTGCGAATCAACCTCCAACTGTAGTGGCTTCAAATGATGAAATCTTAACGCTTCCTACTTCTTCTACCTCCTTAATTGCTGTTGCCTCTGATCCTGATGGAACTATTTCAAATTACCTCTGGGTTAACCTTTCAGGCCCAGGTGCACCAACACTCAGTGGCGCAACCACTAACGTGCTTAATGTTAGCGCATTGATTGCCGGCACCTATGTTTTTAAAGTTACCGTTACGGATAATAATGGTGCCACTGCCTCTGATCAGGTTAATGTTATTGTGCAAACTTCAACAAACATTAATCCAACAGCCAATGCAGGTTCAGACATCGCCATTTTCCTCCCCACTAATTCTGTGACTCTAACAGGTTCTGGTACTGATGCTGATGGAACCATTGTTTTATATGGATGGACTCAAGTTGCCGGAGCAGCGGCAACCCTTACCAATGCCAGCACAAAAACTGTTTCTATTAGTGGGTTAGCAGCCGGAACATATACTTTTCGGTTGACTGTAACAGATAACGGAGGCGGAACAGGAATCAGTGATGTAAATGTAACTGTAAACTTATCCTCGACTAATCAATCTCCAATTGCAAATGCAGGGCCTGACATTGCTCTCTCATTACCGAACAACAGCACAAATTTAATTGGTTCGGGGTCTGACGCAGATGGCACAATCAGTTCATATAGCTGGATTAAACTAAGTGGCCCTACCGTAACTCTTTCAAATGACAACACCGCTGTTGTTTCTCTGGAAGATCTCAATGCTGGTGTCTATGTTTTTCGCTTAACCGTAATAGACAATAATGGTTCAATGGCATCAGACAATACTCAAGTAACGGTGTTTCCAGCTTCTGTAAATCAATCACCTTCTGTTACCGCTGGCAATGACAAAACTATTACGCTGCCAACTAACACAACCACATTAATAGCTACTGCTAATGATCCGGACGGTACGGTAACTACATACACATGGACAAAGCAGGTTGGCCCAATCGCAACCCTAACTGGTGCGGCAACAAGTAGCCTTGTGCTAACTGACCTCGTTGTTGGCTCCTATACATTTAGAATCACAGTGAGCGATAATTCTGGCGGTTCCAGTTTTGATGAAATAAATGTTACCGTGCTTTCACTGGGCTCAAATGTTCCTCCGATTGTCAATGCTGGTATTGACAAAATTCTTTTTTTACCAACAAATTCAGTCAACCTTGCTGGTCAAGCAAGCGATATAAATGGCACCGTAGTAACGTATTTATGGTCTAAGATTAGCGGTCCGCCTGCAACAATTACAGGGCAAAATACCCCGACACTTTCCGTCAGCAATATGATTGCTGGCCAATATAATTTCCGGCTTACTGCTACCGATGACTTAGGTGATACAAATTTTGACGAAGCTTTAATTACTATATTCCCAGGCACAGTTAATCAGGCACCCATTGCAAATGCTGGAACAAATCGAACCATTGTATTGCCTAACAACTCAACAACTTTAAGTGGATCAGGATTTGATCCAGATGGCTCAATAGTTTCTTATGCTTGGACACAAATACTTGGCCCAGCCACTACTATTAATAACGTAAACTCTCCAACAGTACTGATTACCAATCTTAGCCTCGGGGTTTTTCAATATAGACTTACCGTTCAGGATGACAAAGGTGCTTCCGGATCAAGTGCCGCGCAGATAGTGGTAGTAGCCGCTGGAGCTCCTCAGCCACCAATAGCAGATGCTGGCTTCGATCAAGTGATTAATCTACCGCAAACAACAGCAGAAATTCAAGGGTCAGGCGCTGATGCTGACGGCTCGATTGCAACGTATAGTTGGGCAAAGACATCAGGACCTGCTGCCGGAACACTAACTGGAACCGGAACATCAAAACTCTCCTTGGCTGGACTTGTTTCAGGCACGTATCAATTTACGCTTACCGTAACTGATAATGATAATCTTACAAATAGCGATGAGGTAAAAGTTACTGTTATATCGGGTGCAGTAAATAACAATCCAACTGTAAACGCAGGAATCGACCAGTTTATTCGACAACCTACTAATTCAACAACCTTAACAGCGGTAGCATCTGATATTGATGGATCAATCTCAAACTACCAATGGACTAAACAAAGCGGGCCAGCAGTTACAATAGGAGCAAATAACTCGGCTGCGTTGTCCTTAACCAACCTTGTTTTGGGTACTTATGTTTTCCGAATTGAAGTTACAGATAACCAAGGTGCTACTGCTTCGGATGAGATTACTGTCACTGGCTTGGCACCGGGTGCAAATGCAGCACCTATAGTTTTAGCAGGAGCACCTCAAACGCTTGCAATTCCAGATATCTCAACTGTGTTAAATGGATCGGCTTCAGACCCTGATGGTTCTATAAAGTCAATTCAATGGGCACTGACGAATGGCCCAAATAGTCCCACGTTATCAGGCGTTAATACTACCACTTTGCTGGCTCAAAATCTGGTAGCTGGATTATATACCTTCAGGCTTACCGCAACTGATAATGAAAATGCCGTTGCCTTTAGTGAAACAACCGTGAATGTAATTGTTGGCCAGCTTCCGCCAACCGTATTTGCGGGTAACGATACCACATTACTGCTCCCTGACAATTTTTTATCATTGAACGGAAGCGCGACAACAACCAATGGATTTATTGCCGATTACCAATGGGAGCAAATTGCAGGAGATCCGATAACATTGATTGTTAACTACCCAGCCGTTTCAATGAGCGATATGTTGCCTGGTGTATATACGTTGCGCTTTACAGCAACTGATAATTTTGGAACTTCGGCTTCGGATGATTTAACCGTTACCGTTACAGAAAATAAATCAAATCCCGTTGGAGCTACCCTTATTTTTTCGCCTAATGACGACTTAGTTAACGATGTGTGGTTTGTTAAAAACGCAATCCTAATACAAGGTTGCCCATTACAAATTTTTAACAATTTGGGGAAAAAGGTGTACGAAGCAACAGACTATCAAAACGATTGGAACGGTTTATCAAATGGCCAGCCTGTAAAAGAAGGCGACTATTATTTTGTTTTTGATTGTGGTAGTAAAAAAAACTATTCAGGTGCGTTAAGACTAATTCGTTGAGCCAACTATTAAACTTGCAATGAGAAAAATTTTACTGAAACTAATTTTATCAACATCTATTATTTTATTTGCTGCACACGCGTTTGGTCAAGATGCCGCTGTGTTTAGTCAGTTCACGCTTAACCCTTTCCAGTTCAATCCATCCTATGCGGCTCAAAATGGTTATGCCGAGGCAAATGTCTTTTATCGCAAACAGTGGTTAGGCATTGAGAATGCACCTGAAGTGGGTGCCTTCAACATACAAGCTCCCGTGGGCCGCAATGTATCTCTGGGCTTTACTGCTCTTTCAAACAAAACTATCCTTTTAAATAACAATTCAGCGTTAGCCACCTTTGCCTACCGTGTTCGGCTTGGCTTCTACCATCACCTTAATTTTGGGCTCGCTGCCGGAATTGCATTAAATAATTTTGATCTGAATGCAGTGGCCAGCTCCAATGACCCTGCGCTCGCTAATGTTGTTCAAAAAAGTCAATCATTAACCGGGCAGTTTGGCTTTAACTATCAATTCAAAAATTTTAACCTCGGCTTCGCGTTACCGAATGTTTTTGACACCCGACCATTCAGCATAAAAGAATTTCAGGAAATAAAATTTGATCCGTTTAGAAACAGATTTGGATCGGTATCATACAATTTCAATTTAAAGGATGTGCAACTTTCCCCCACTGTCATTTACCGTGCTTTAGATAGCCGGCAAGACCAATGGGAAGGGATGCTGATAGCAACCTACAAGAGTTTTTTATGGGTTGGCGCCTCTTATCGCGATGGATATGGGGTTACAGGACTCATTGGCGTAAAACTAAAAGGGCTGTTCAAAATCGGCTATGCATACGAGCAGGCTACATCCAGCATCGCAAAGGCTTCCAACGGTTCGCACGAAATTTACCTGGGCACCCGATTAGGGAAACGAGACCGAGAAGAAGAATTTGTTTTAAATAAAAAGAAGCGTGATTCATTGACCCAAATTGCCCAGTTAGAGAAAGCTAAATCTCAGGAACTGAATAAAAAGCAAGAACCTGTTATAGCTGAAAATAAAAAGCCGGAGGTAAAAGAAGAAGCAAAAGAAGTTGTAGTTGCACCCGTTATTGCCAACGAGCCTGTAGTGATTGCAAAAACAGAAGAGCCGATCGTTGAAAAAACGATAACAGAACAACCCACGGAGGAGCCGGCTGAATTCTATGTTGTATTAGGTGCCTTTAAAAATCAGCAAAATGCATTGGTACTAATGCGTGAGTTGAAAGAACGGAGCTCATTACCTCAAATGCTATATGTTTTGGAGAAGAATTACTACTACGTATATACATTCAAATCAAATAGTCGCGATACTGCGCTTGCCGAACTAATAAAAGAACGGGAAAGAAATCGATTCGCTGGGGTCTGGATTTACAAGGCTGCTGTTAAAAAATAACCATTGCATAGTCTGCTTACTGTGTATTGTTGCCTTGGGTTTAAATTTGTTGCGCTAAGTTAAACCCTGATAATAAAAATCACCCATGGGGGAAATATTTTTTAAGGCAAGTGTTCGATTTTCATTCGTCACATTATGCAAATGCATTTCTATTGCATAACGTGGGTTAATTCTCGTACCAACTTATTTCCATCGCATTGATCGGACAAAAACCTCCGCCATCCGTATCGGTAAGGGTAACTGTAAATGTTGAAGCAATAGGGCTAATGGTGGTCCATTGAAGTGCCTGCGAAACATTGTTAGTAATGTCGTTTAAACTTTTCTGATCTCCATTCACGGCAACCGTCATTGTATTTTTTCCATCGGTAGATACAAACGTGGTTCCACCATGAACACGGATTGTATATTGCACTGCATTATTGATTTGCAAAATTGAAAAACTTCTTGAAATTCCTTGCGCTGGCCCAGGCACATACCAATACTCTTTCAGTGCATTATCTGGAAACACACCGGAATTAATACTGGTGGAAGTTCCCAACGGTTGAGGTGTTAACGGGGAGTTAATGGCCAGGTCAAAGGTTGTAACCGTTCCATCAACTTGAATCAAATTTGACCATGTTACGCCAGCATCTGGAATGTTTGTGTAAGCATGATTCCACTTATCCGCTCCGGTAATTAAGGGAGCCGATGCACTTCCAAAGGAAATGAGTACCCGCTTTAATGTAGGTTCATTATCTGTAATGGTTAGCACATAATTAATATTGCCACCCGGCCGCACAACACCGCCCCCAGATGAAATGGTGAAAAAGATAATCCGATCGGGATTGTCAACCGCATTATCAATTGGTACTATTTTCAATTCGGCTGCAGTCGCGCCTTTCGCTACATTGATTACAATGTTGTTTCCTGATGCAGCCGGGGTAGTTGTAAAGTGTGTATTATAACTGGCCGTTGCAGAAGTAAAAGAGACTGTTACAGTTCCCGTTTCTGAAGCTGGAATTGAAAGTGCAATCGGCACTATTATTCCTGCGGCATTCGTTTCGGAAATACTTCCATCGGTAACCGGAAAGCTTGCAAACGAGGGGTTCTCATCCTCCTGAATAGTAACGGTTAGCTTCTTCACTACCCCTGCCTTTACCGATCCGGTAGTGGCGGTAATATCAAAAACAATTACATAGTTATCATGGAAAAACGAATCATCTTTAGCAACTATGGTTAGGCTTGCGCCCGTGGCGTTGTCCGGCACTGTTAAGGTAATAACATTAGCCGCCACAGCAGGCAGCGTGCTGAAATGATTGCCATACGTGGCATTGTTGGAGGCCCACGAAATAGTTATAGTGCCCGCCCCTTTGGTAGGCTGCGTAAATGGAATCTGAATGGTTATCCCTTCCAATGAATTTTCACTAACCGAAGCCGAACTCGTTTGAAAATTGGCGACCGCCTGGCTTTCATCTTCCTGAATGGTGAGTGTAATCAGCTTGCGCGAACCCAATGCAAAATTGGCTGTGGGGTTTGCAATCGTAAAGGTGATGGTGTTATCACCTTCATAAACATCATTGTTTACCGTGGCTATCGTAAACTTAGCGGTAGTAGCACCTGCGGCAATCGCTACCTCAAAGCTACCCGTGTTGCCGGATGGGTTAGTATTATAATCTTCCGTGTAAACTGCCGCACCACCCAATTGCACAGTAATAGTGCCGGCCGATATAGCTGGCCGCTCTAACTGAAGGGTAATGTCTACCGCATTGCCCTCAACAACACTTTGTGCATCGGCACTAAAGCTAACCTCCACCGGAGGCTCAGGATCGTCCTTACCGCACGATGCTAAAACAAGTAAAATTGAAAGTAAAACAAAGCCTAGTGCTACCCTAAATTTGCTGGTGACGGCCCAGACTTGTGGAACGCGCATAATGCAGTGGATAATAATGTTAATGAAATGTAACACGTGTTGATCGTCCATTCCTATTACTTAGTAACCTTTATTTATTCAATCCTAGTTCAATCGATTAAATCAAGCATTCATGTAAATAATACTACTAATAGTGTATGGTTTAATAATCGAAAATGTTGTTTTTTAGGCACCAATGTTACATTGACTTCAATAAAAACTTAACATCTTTTTTAACGGGTTAAACAATTGAAATACCTTAATTTTGTGGTTACTTTTGAGTTAGTTGGCGTATCAGGAGTATTATTGAATTCGTTTATTTTCAGGCTTTAATCTAAAAAACCTTACATGGTATCCCGTTGGCTTT
>Ga0209490_10000967_pt1 | contig 28168 bp, 17 predicted proteins | sample MAT06_FD_187209 | JGI IMG/M metagenome (GOLD analysis project Ga0209490, IMG submission 187209) | Freshwater microbial communities from Lake Fryxell liftoff mats and glacier meltwater in Antarctica - MAT-06 (SPAdes) (version 2) | ecosystem: Environmental > Aquatic > Freshwater > Ice > Liftoff... | reverse complement strand
TGACGGGCGCGAGCGTCGACAATGGTCCGGGCACGTGGCGGCGCTTCAGGCCCCCTGTGAAAGCGTCAAGCTCAGCTTAGCTCAATGTGTCAAAGAGAGCGCAGCCTGTGCCGCTTGCTTGCCTGCCGCCAAATATGTGATGGGCCAAGTGCGGGCTGGGCTCACGACTTCTCAAGTCGAAAACGGCTACCGCGCGCGATTTGCCGCGGATGGCGTGCGGGCTATCGACGTCTCAGGTTCTCCGTTTAAAGGGGCCGAAGACGCGAGTGTGGTGATGGTGGAGTTTGCGGATTTTGAGTGCCCCGCCTGTCAGATGGCGGCTCCCATCGTGGATGAGGTGGTGGCTAAGCACAGTACCGAACTCAAGTTCGTGTATAAGAATTTCCCATTGCCGAGCCATCCCAATTCAGAAATGGCTGCACGTAGCTCGGTCGCAGCGGGGCGTCAGGGGAAGTTCTGGGAAATGCACGACGCCCTTTTTAAGCATGGGGGCCCGCTCGATAGGGCAGCGCTGGATGGCATCGCGCGCCAGCTCGGTCTGAACGCCAAGGCCTTCAGCGCTGATCTCGAAAGCGAAGCGGTGGCCGATCTGGTCAATCGGGATCGCAAGCTAGGGGAAGCTGTAGAGTTGAAGGGCACGCCTTCGATTTTCATTAATGGGCGTAGGTTTGAATCAACTGCAGGCTTCAAGGAGGATCTGGCTGCCTGGGTCGAGCTTGAGCTTGAGCTGCAAAAGGATCACGCCAAAAAGCCTGCCGCGGCCAAAGAGAGCGCTGGTTCAGGCGGAGCCGCTCTCAGCAAGTGATGGGGGCTGATGCGATCGGGTTCTGAGGGGCGAGGGTGTTTTCCCACGGGGCATCACTATCCAGGCATCGCCCATCTGCTGCGCCTGTCCGTCGTCGGATTGTCGCCCGGGTGGCCCTCCGAGCATTTGATGGCCGATTTGCCGCTAGTTTCGATTGACACGGAAACGACTGGCCGTGACTCAAAATCGGATCGCATCGTAGAGATCGCGTGTGTGCGCTGGGAGCGCGGCCAAGTGACGGCACGCGCGAGTTGGCTCGTGAACCCAGAGCGCCCGATCCCCGACGAAGCTCGGCAGGTGCACGGTATCAGTGATGCCGACGTGGCCGATAAGCCGCGTTTGGTCGAAGTTTTGCCGGAAGTCTTGGCCGCGCTCCGAGGCGCCGTTCCCTTGGCCTACAATGCCAATTTTGACCGGGATTTCTTGCAGGCTGAATTGGCCCGCTCAGGTGCCGTGTTTGAAGATCTGCCACCCGCGATGCAGACCCGTGTCGAGTGGGTGGATCCGCTCACCTGGGCACGTGTGCTGCAAGCGAGTGAAAAAAGCCGCGCACTCGGCGAGGTGTGCGCTCGGCTAGGTATCCAGATTGAGCAAGCTCACCGGGCGTTGTTTGATGCTGAAGCAGCGTTACGCGTATTCCTCATTTTCTTGGAAGATGTTCGGGTGCCGAAAACCTACGGTGGTCTCGTGCAAGAGCAGCGTCGGCTAGCGCGGGTGTTCGCCGACGAACGCGGACGCTTTTGGCAGGCTAAGCTTTAGGGTCATATGGCCACACCCAGCCCCGGCGATTGCCTTACGCTGTGATACGCAAGCGGAAACTCCTTCCGTCCAAAATGGCTTCGGATCTTATGCGAGCGTTGGCGCGTTAGTGTCAATTATCGAACACTCAACCAGCGAGAATCTCGGTGATAGGCGCCGCCGGCCTATCGATTCGAGCAACGCCGAAGTCATCAACCCCGGGCCCGGACATGGCAAACACTTCTTTCATCACCGTGTGGTGCAGATCTCGGAACCAGCGGTTATCGAGGACCAAGTGTTGGTCAGTTTTGAGCTTGCCTCCGCCACTGCCAATCAAGGTCATCGGAAGCATGTTGCAGGCGTGGTTGCTGCCATGCATTGCGCTTCCAAATAGGATTACGCTGTTGTCGAGAAGGCTGTTGTCGCCCTCTTTGATCGCGTCGAGCTTTGCGCACAACGCCGCGACCTTGCCGACATTCCATTGGGTGATCGACGCATACACATCTGGGTTGCCGTGTTGACCTTCACTGTGGTATTCGCCACAAAAACCCGGAGATGGCGTGACCTCGGTCTCCGTAAAAGTGCTCAGTGGCACATGGCCGTAGATGAACTCGGAGCGTTCGTCTTCCAGCATGTAAGTGATAATGCGCGTGGCGTCGCACTGGAAAGCCATCACGATAAGGTCGTTCATGACATCCGCGTGAGCACCTTTGTTGTACGTTTCCGTGTTCTGTTTGGTCATGTCGGGAAGCACCAGGGCCTTGGTTGGCCTTGCCATCTGCACACACGCGAGGCCCATTCCAACCGACATCGACGTCGCATCCTTTTCCACCGCGCGAACATACGTGAGAAACTCCTCGAATTTCGCGCGATCAGCGGCGCCCAACCGCGCCTCTGTGCGGGTAGCGTTTTCGATCACGGCATCCAGCACACTCTTGTTGAGTGCGATGCGCTTCTCGGCCTCGGGACCTCGAAGGTTACCCGTCGACGAAGTAACGCCCGTGAGTTGGTTGAAAACCTCCAGCGGATCGACCGACTTGTACATCGGTATGCCCGTGTCGCTCCAAGAAATGGTGCGACTATTCGAGCAAGGATTGTCGTCGCAGTAGCTGAACCAAGTGGACAGACCCACTTGAAGCGACCTGAGTTTGGTGTTCCCGCCGATATTCGGATCCTTTGCCATCGTCTGATCCAGCGAGATCCGGTTGGCTTCGGAAACTCCGAGCTCTGCTCGAACTACGCCGGGATCCACGCAGGTTAACCAAGCGCCGGGTTGACGGCCGTGGCTCGGCTCGACACTCGATCCACCGCCCGCGTTGAACGATGTCCCATTCTCAAGGCCCGTCAACACGATCAGTTTGTTCTTGAAAGGCGCGAGTGGCTGGAGGACCCCCGAAAGCCGCCATGCTGCCCCAATCCCGGCGGTCGAGGGACGCCACAGCTCCGGCGCACCATTCGGGAGATAGATCGGTAAGTAACGCTTGACGGAAGCCTGTGCCTGCGCCTTCGCGGGGTTGGGTACCAGCGATTCGAGCCACGGCAGCGACAGGGCAACGCCTGCACCCGACAGAAACGCCCTTCTAACAATCGATCGGTTCATCGGTATGACTCCTCACGGTGCCAAAGCTCCATGGCGAAACCTGAAGGGCTCGGCCAGCACTAACGAATGGACCAAACGGCGAATCGACGGCGTTCCCTTGAGCCATTCCTGATTGACCGTGTTTAAGTATGATCGATCCGCATCCGTGGTGAGTCGACCCAGCGCGTACTTGAACAGGGTTTCCGAAATGCACTCGGTGAACTTGGGATCCTGAGTGACAGTGTCCGCTAGGCCGGAAAGTCCGGTGAATGTTACACCTGCTAGCTCGACGCTAGGATCGATGGGCGCGCCGTCGAAGTAGGCCGCACGGTATGCGCCTATGGCGTCGAATTGTTCAAGCGACAAGCCGTACGGATCGAACCGCGCATGGCAAGAGGCGCAGGCTGGATCCTTGCGATGTTCCTCGAGCGCGGTGCGCACGTTCCGCGTTGGATTCAGTCCGCCCGCGCTCAAAGTCGGGACGCCGGGCGGCGGCCTCGGCGGCTCGGTGCACAACAGATTCTTGAGCACGTAACGCCCACGCAACGTCGGTGATGTGCGCCCCCCCAACGACGAGAGCGCCAAGAACCCACCAAGCCCTGCGAATCCGAAGCGTTGGTCGTCCGTGATCTCGACGCGCTGCATGGTGGCTTCGGCAATTGACGGCAAGCCATAGAGCCTCGCCACCGACGGATCGACGAAGTTAAAATCCGCGGTCATGAACTCCAGCCAGCTGCGATCAGTTTGCAGGAATTCGTTGAAGTAGAGATATATCTCTTCGGTGAGCGAGTTTGCCAAGGCCGAAGACCAGGTCGGAAATATCAAGGGATTGGCTGAGTGCAGTGGCAATTTACGCGCACCGAGCCACTGTCCCGCAAAGTTCTCGACAAAGCGGGAGCTCTTCACCGGGTCGCCCAGCATGCGATCCACCGTCGCGCGGAGCGTGTCATCTGCCAACAGCGAACTGTCCTCCGCCGCGGCAAGAAGAGCATCGTCTGGCGCGCTGCTCCAGAGAAAATAGGAAAGGCGACTCGCCAACTCATACGAGCTGAGCAAATGTTTGCTTGTTGAGTTTAGATCTGAGTCAACTTCGATCCTATAAATGAATTCCGCACTAGCGAGTAAAGCGCGAAGCACCTGCTTCACCGAGTCCTCGTGATTTTCACCCAGCTGCCGAGCGGTCGCGTACACCTTGTAATAAGTGGCGACCTCATCCTGACCGAGCGGTCGACGGAAGAGGTGCAACCCCGCATTGGCGAGGATGCTTTGAACACAAGCGTCGTCCTCGGTCGCGCAGATGACGACTCTATCCTTCAGATCGGCCGAAGCAAAAACGTCGTCAGCGATGAGCTCAGAAGCGTCGAAGTAGCGTCTGTACTGCGCTTCGTCAACGTTGAGCACTGAAGCCATGTTGTCAAAACCGTCGAGCTCACCGCCAAGCCAAAGGGAGCTCGCTGGTCTCAGTTTCGTTCCAAGTACATCAGCGACCGTCGCGTTGTATTCGGTTGAGTTCAGCCGATGCAGACCCTTGGTGCCGGGATCTCCCGCCGACGACACGCTCCCCGTTCCGCTACTCGGATAGGTGCATGCCAATGCGCCGCCAAGAAGGGCAAGGCTGAACCAGCGGCTGCTTCGAGATCGCACCGGCTCCTTTCTCGGGCCTGCAGAGCTGCTGAAACGGGAGGCCATCATCGCACGTAAGCCTGAGTATGATCGGCGATGCAGGAGGGAGCAATGGGGCGCCTTAGCCCTCCTGTGCGGAAAGCATCGCGACGAATCCTCGCCCCTCACCTTGGGAGCGGACATCGGAAGATCGGGACCGGATTGCGCACGTTGAGAAAATCGATGAAGAACCTCGGGGTTAGTCCGGCGGGCGCATTCGCGTGCAGATCCTGATCCCAAGTCCCTTCCGACGTTGTTGGCTGGACCGCGTCAATAGCAGCGCCGTGGCGTCCCTCTCGGTGGGGCCATGAAGGCGGAAGCGGTAGGTCAAGCATTGCCACCTTAAGGCACTTCATTGGGGCGAAGGCCTCCTCCACGAGCTGGCGCAACTTGCCTTGTGAAATCACGTAAAGATCGCTTTGGGAGCTCCACTGCCCGAGGTCCTTGGCAAGCATCGGGCCGCGTTGACTGACGGGAAGTGCAAGGTACTTGCCAAGGCGTGCTGGGTCCCGACCCACTTGAAATGGAACGGCGACCCCTTGCGAAAGGTTGGGATCTTCGAGCTCGGTTGTGAACACTTGTGCATCGACCAGCTTCCAGTTCCAATCATACTCGAGCACTCCCTGGATGATCGGGTGTGCGACGACCAACGATGAGCTTGGAATGTGTTTCCTAGCGCCTTCGGCGATCAACGCCAACACGGCCTTCTGATAGCCAATCAACTGAAATTGGTAAATGCCATTCAGCCCTTGCCATGCCGATTGGAGACAGACTGCCAATGCGACGATGACGGCCCTTGCCCGCCACTCAAGCGCTTCCACACTTCGTCGAAGAAGCCATAACCCCGATATAAAATAGAGCGGGAACGTCGGCATCAGGAACCGCATCGTGTCCTCGGGGTTATACAAGGGCGCCCAGTAATATGCGGAATACAGCAATATCTGGGCCGCTGCCGCGGGCAGTGCGAGCGTGCCAAATCGGTTCTTGGTCTCTTGCGCGACCATGAACCCCATACCCAGCGCACCGGCGAGAAACACGGGACCAAGTCCGTCGGTTACGAGCAAACGCAGGTATTGGATGAGGTGCGTCACAAACCACGGGCCAAGGAACGCTGATTGTTCTGAGGAACGCGAATAGCCGGTCCGCCAGAACGCACCATGTACCAATTGGTTTCCGACCAACAGCGCCACCACCGGGATCAGCAACCCAAAGACCGCACTCAATTGAACACTACGCGCACTTTTCGCGAACCGCTCCGAGCTCCACAAGTACACTCCTGGCCCGAGCCAAAGCACCACGTCTGGGGCCCTCACAGCGGGGATTGAGCCCATAAGGGCTCCCGCGAGGAAAATGCGCCACGTTCCGCCAAGCTCATCCCAAGCCACGAGCAACGCACACGCCATAAGAAAAAGCGCGGCAACGGGCAAGTGCGCCACCGGGATAGCCACACGACAAAGAAAGGTGTGGTTAATCCCTAGAAGTACAGCGCCAAGCAGTGCCCAAGAACGGTTGATAACCCGCGCCGCCAAAAAATAGAACCCCGCGAGAGCGGCGATTCCGAAGAGAGGCTGAAGCCAAAACGCACTGTTGAGCCCGGCTATCTTGATCGCCGCGCCGACCATAAGGGGCAAACCTGGCCCGTATTTGCTGTGGTAAATTCCCGAGGCGACGTCTCCGTGCCAATGGTACGGGAGGTATTCCAAGTTAGACCCAACGTGCCGCGTGAGCGTGCCGAAAGCCGCGAGGTGCGAAGCTTGATTCCAGTAGCCGGCATCATCGGTTCCGGTGATTGTTGGAGCGTCTTGGATTAACAGCCAGGCGAGGCTGAGGAGCGCGAAGATGATGTCTTGCCAGGCGATCTTCAGGGCGGCTGATGGGGGTCGGCCGTCTGACGCATCCGATCGTGGCTCAATGGAAAGGGCAATTCGCTTGGCCTCGGCTTCCCCGTTTTTGCGTCCGGGGGATTGCGTGACTGGCCCACGCGGGCGGTGCTTTTTTTGGGGGCGCATTGCGGCGCCGCAGACTGTATCGGGAGCTCGCCTCTATGGACCACCCCTATTCAGCGAGGCCACTTGCCGCGGATAGACCAGGCTGATTCCTGCCCCTGAAATCACTTGCCTAGGTAAAAATCTACGGAGCAGCCAATAACCAAATGCCGCTCGCCAGCAGTGCCAAGCCTACCATCATGACCGATGCGACCCAAGTGGGTCTCCTGGCAGCAAAAATACAAATCAAACCGGCCAAGGTAAGCACCGCCCCAGCCAAAAATACTCTAGAGGACTCGGGACCCATCAGGGAGATAGGGGCAAGGCCAGCGGCGGCGGCCTGTGTCGCCGCGACTCTTCGCCTATTCTCGCGCCACGTCGCGGCTGCAGCGGCGGCGCTGATCACAAAGATCAGGCACGACAGGAGCAAGCCGCTCCCGATAAAAACGGATCCTCTCCCGACAGGAGAGGGGCCCCCGAACGTGACGATGAGCCCCGTCGCCACTCCTGCACCAACAACTGCTGCCAACAACAATGCTTTTTCCCAGCCGGGCGACGGCGTTTTTCGAAACCTGGCAAATCGCCAGGCCACGTACGACAGGGTCACGGCGGCGACCAGAACTGCGACTCTCGGGAAGAAGTGCGTCATTGCTCACAGGCAGGTCAAGATCAGCGTGCCGTCGCCTCGCGTCGTCCAATTGTAGGCCCCCCGACAGTATGCGTCGCCCTGCTCTTCCTTGAACATGCATTCGTTATAGTTATTCTTCGCCGCGATGCAGGCTGCATCGCCAACCAAAGCCGCCGCGCAGGTGACGTATGTTCCTGTGCCCAAAGTAGCAGGAGCGGTTAGAATACCGATTACTGCTCCCGCGGTTGCGAGGACTGCTCCCCCGCAAGCGAGCCCGTAATCCCAGGCGCTACAGAGGCCCGACGGATCCTGTGTGTTGGGCACAAAGTGAGCGGAGTACAGGTTTAGCCCGTAGTCCGGGGAATGGAGTCCGTACGTCGGAATGTCACCATTCAATTGCTTCTCGAGGGGAACCTGATCCCAGCGAGCGCTTCGGGCGTTGGGGCTCGAAATGGCGAGATCCAGCACCGAATTGCGCCTTCTAGAGTAGGCAAAAACCGATCCCTTACCGGCGCGGGTTGCAGGTGGCCCGGACGCGCCAAGCCTTGGTAAAGACGCCAAGTCCGCAAATCTGATTGGATCCCTCCCGACAAATCTCCCCAGCTCCGCATCCATGTACCTCGCCCGGAAATAAGTGAGCCCAGTCTCAGCATCATGGTACCTCCCCGTAAATCCGACCTGATTCCCGACAGCACTCGAAGCTAACGTTGCGCCGCCAGGCGACACCACCCGCCGCTTGCCGTAAGGCGTGTACCCGTACCGCTCTGCAAGCTGCCCAGATTGGTTCGAAAGCGCCATCACGGAGTAAATCCGGCTTTGATGATAGTACTGCGTGCCCGCCGACGTCACCATCGCCAAAGGCTCATCGATGTAAGCCCCGTAAATGTAACGGCGTTTGAGCGTGGTGCCTTCGTACTCCGCGACCACCTGGTCCCCATCGTGCACGAACGTCGTCGTTACGCCTCCGGTCGACTTCTGCAACCTACGCCCGAGCGCATCGTACTTATACGTCGCCGCCGCCAAGCCTGGTGCCGCTGTTCCCCCGCCCCCGCTCAGTGGTGTCACTTCAATGAACACTAGCTTCGTGTTGTAGCAGCCGCTGCTCGGCGACAGCGTTAGCTTGCCATCCGTGATCGTCACGGTGCGCGTGACTTCGTCAAAGTCTCCAAATGCATCCACATCTTGGTCGTCGTCGTACGGATCTGGATCCGTGTAGGTGACGCCTTCGATCTTGATGTGGTTGGTCTGGTCCTGGAAACTGGGGTCGCCCATCACTAGCCGTACCGTGTATTGGCCATTCGGAAGCGCCAGGTCCCAGTTCGCGACGGGCACCTGATTCAAGCGCTTCATGTGGACTAAAGTGTCGTAGCGTTGGTCCGGGTTGACGTTGCGCTCGCGCGTGTCGGGTGTGCGATCCAGTGACCAGCCGTAGGTTTGCCCGTTGGCTCGGTTGCCGTAGAGCTGTCCGGCGTCCACCAGGTAACCGCTCGGCACCTGAGCCGCTGCTGGTTGGAAGTTGATCTTGATTGCCGCTGGCGCGGACCCCGGGGGAGCCCCGGCCGCGGCCAGGCGGTTCTCGAAGTCCCAGGTCAAGCCTTGACCCGCCTCCGTCCCGTTCAGGTTGCCTTTCGCATCGTGGCTGAGATCCACCGTGGGCTGCCCCTGTTTGGTGAGATTCACGATTTCGTGGACGGGATTGTGCGTGCGCGTCTCAAGGGCGCCGTCGCGCGTCGTGGTCTGCCAGTCGCCCACCAGCGAGAGATTCCAGGATTGAGTCTGGGCGGGAGTGCTCACCGGGCCGCGCTTCCAATCCACGAGGCGATCCTCGACATCGTAACCATAGGTCAACGCTTCAGCCGGCAGAAGCGCATTCGTTTCCTGGGTGGCGCGCTTGTTGGCGTCGTACTGATAGCCAAGCACGCTGATGCCGGGCGTGGAGATGCTGGTCACTTCGTTATCTGCACGGTACGTGCGGTCTTCGTTGAGCGCGTTACCAAATGTCGTGCGGGTGAGGCGGAGCCCGAAGTCATACGTCCTGGAGGCGACGAGCGTGGTGCCCACCTTGACTGACGAAAGCTGGTCGCGGTTGGTATAACCTCGGTTTATAACCGAGCCGTCAGGATAGGTGATTCGTGTGTTCCGGTTGGCGGCATCATAGCCATAGCTCACGCCGTAGTTGGTGCTCCCAATACGCTGCTTTTCCGAGAGCAACCGATTGCCATTATCGTAGGTGCGCGTCACCGTCGTGCCGTAACGGCCGTTCGTTGCACTCGTAAGCCTGGAGGTGGAGTCGTACGCGTAGACGTCATTCTGAGAATCCGGGTAACGGCGCTCCTTCAACCGATTGGCCGCGTCATATACGAAGGTGGAGACGACGCCGGTTTGATCCGTGCGGGAGATCATGCGACGACCGGGGTCATAACCGTAGTTTCGAACATTCGGGACGCCGGCCTGCTGCGCAGGAAGTGTTTCGCGCGTGAGCAGGCCCCTACCATCAAAAAGGTAACTTGTGACGCTATTTTCGGCATCGGTCATGCTGACGATCCTGTTGTCACCATCGTATCCAAAGCTGATGACACCGCCGAGGCGGTCCCGTTCCGTGAGCTTGCGGTTCCGAACGTCGAAAGTGTAGGTCGTGTTGTGACCTGAGCCGTCCGTCAGCGTCACCGTGTTGCTTTCAGCATCGTAGGCCCAGGCGTTGGTGTCGCCCTGCGTGTCCGTGCAGGAGGTCTTACGATTGCGCGTGTCGAATTGGCATGTGGTCCCAGTCGAGTTCGGGTCTCGTGCCTGCAGTTGATTACCAACCGCGTCGAAAGTCCTTGTGGAGATGTAATTCAACGCATCCACTGCTGTCCTCACGCTCCCGGCACCGTCGGTGCGCGTGCGGGTTGTGTGGCCGAGAGGATCAGTGACGGATATTTCCAAGAGGCCGCTCACCATCACGTCTAATTTCACGGTGCTCGCATTGTTATTGCCGTCAAGTTGGCGGACCGTCCGACCTTTCCCATCCGTGAGGTCGAGAGTGGTGTGTCCGAGGGGATCGGTGGTCTGAACGGCAGAACCGGCCGCCCCAACGCCGAGCGAAAGGCCTGAAGTACGGCTGGCTTGTGCGTCAATGCCGACGCCATCGGTGAGATCGTCATCGTAGGTAAACGTCGTCGCTTCATTGGCACCGTTGGTGCTCGTTACGACACGGTTCCGCGCGTCGAACGTTCGGCGCGTTACATTGCCGTTGGGATCTGCCGTCGTCACGATGTTCCCAAATGGATCGTGCGTGTAGCTCGTAACCGCGCCGCTTGGATCCGTTCGGGACGTAAGCCGATCGCAACACGCCGTGTAGGCGAAGGTTGTCGCGTTACCACGGAAGTCCGTCTCGCTCTGGAGCTTTCTGGACAAGGTATAGGTTGAGTACTTGGTCGCAGCCAACGGGGTGCCAAAGCCCTCGGTAACAGACGCTACCAGGTTCCGCCCCGTATAGGTAAATGCCGTCTCAAAGGTGCCCCCCTCAGTGAACTCCCTGGGGTGGATTTCGCGCGTGCAATTCCCGGCACGATCAAATTGATACTCCGTTCGGGCCTGGATCGTTGATCCAGGAGCCGCGATAACAGCAGCCTTTCGTCCCTGAGAGTCGTACTCGAACCGCGTGGGCGTGTTGCGTCCATCACGTTGTTCTGAGAGCTGACCCGCGGGGTCAAAAACGGTATCCTCAATTACGAATGACGGATTAGGGGTGGTGATGCGTGCGAGATTCACGAAGTTCGCGGCTGGATCCAATGCGCCCGGTACCAACTCGGCTACTCGGCGTGTAACGCGGTCGTTGACATCGTACACGAAATACGTGCGCCGCCCATACGGGTCTTGGGTGTAGAGGGGGAAGCCATTGCGGTTGAGCGGCGCTTGCGTTGTGAGAGCTATCGCCGTATTCGGGTGCGATGTCGTTCCGATGGGGCGGCGTCGGTGGTCATACGAGTAGTCCTCGCGATTGCCGCGATCCGTACAAGTCGAAGGCAAGTCTGTCCCGGTGAGGAATGAGCACTGTCGCGTGACAGCTTCGGGCTTGCCAAACGCCTTCGTTTCGGAAATGGAACGCCCCACCGAGTCAAAGTCGTAACGCGCAATATTTCCGTTTCTGTCGGTCGCTTGCACCAACAAATTGGCGTCCGCGCCCGAGCCATACGTCAGTGTTTCAGTGGAACCGTCCGCATAGATCGTCGTCACAAGTCGATTCCTTGAGTCGTAAGAAAACTGCACCACTTGACCCGAAGGGCCTGTAGTTTGCGTGAGCCTACCTGAGGAATCGTGAAGGTAGCTGGACGTTGCGCGCACACCACCGACGGCATCTGCGGGTTTGGTTTTGGAGACCAAATACCCTGAAGGATTGTAAGCGTAGTCTGTGACATGAAGCGTGGGTTGGCTTGACAAATAGTTTGGATCGAAGGCACGGGTCACCTGCCCTCGGGAATTATACTGGTATTTCCAAGCGGACGCTTCGGGCGTTCCAACTCCTCGCATTTCCGTCAGCAGGTTACCTTTAGCGTCATACGTGTATTGGGTTTTGCGTCCTAGGCGATCCGTGATCGAAAGGGGCTGGGCGAACGAATTGTACGTAGTTAACTCTGTGCTCGCATCCGGGTACGTTACTTTCGTCGGTTTTCCGGTCAAACCCGTATACTCAAAGAGGCGTTGATGCCCAAGGCCGTCCGTGTTTGCGCCAACCTTCAGAAAGTCTGTTAGCTCAAGGTCTGCACGAGGTTCATACGTGAAGGTGCGCGGATCTTGGCCAATAACCCATGTTGTCGCGAAATCGGTAATCAGGCGATCGGGGGCCTGATATCGAACACGAGCGAACCCGTAGTTCGCAGCGAAGGCGTAGATCGTCGTCGGATCCGCTACATCCGGGTCGTTGTAATAGGTGAGTTCCCCGGCCCCGTTGAATACGCGCCTTACGAGGTAAGAGACCTGAAGGGTGGTCTCTTGGGTTTCCGGATCGACGTACTGATCCCGCGTGAAATAGACGGTCTTCTTCCGATGAGTGCCACCCGCTGCAGGATCATCATACGCGACTGCGTGCTCCTGGGTGACATCGTCTTCGCCTTGAATAAACGTCGAAACGGACCCGTCAGGGTGGTCGATTCGATTCAGGGGCAAGATATCTTCCGACCCGTAATGGTAGAAAACGCTTTGACCGTTCGGAAGCAACGCCTGCGAAATAACCCACGAGTCCCAGGATCCTTGAAGAACGTAGCTAAAGGTTAGCGTCAGGCCATGTGGATCAACAACGCTGGACATCACCCACAAACGATCTCGATCATAGCCCAACTGCGCGTCACTTGCGTTTCTGGCGAACTGATACTGGATCGTTACTGGGTTTCCGTTGCGATCCAGCATGCGAGTAAGCCGCCCCGCCGATTCTCCCGCACTCGCAGAACGGGGATGGATAATGTCAAATTCCCATTGCGCACCATCGGGCCGCCGGGCAACAGCGGTTGCCGCGGCTGCTTGCGTAGTAACGAGGCCGCCCAACGAGTTGTACAGTCGCAAGCTCTCAAACTGCAAATTGGTTTGACCGTTCGGCCACAGGACCCCATTGACCTGTTGATCCGTGCCGTTCGTTTCTTCAAACACGCTGCCATCAGTATCGGCAACGCCAGGGTCAAAAAGGAAAACGCGCACACCTCCGCCGTCAGGCGTATCTTCGAGCGTCAGCTGCGCGTCGAAATTGCTGAATACCCCGGGGCCGAAGTTGGAATGCTGATACCAAACGCGCGGACGATGGATGCGCTTGAGCATTAGATTCGGAAGTTCGGTTGAGCCCCCAGCAAGCGTCGATGGGCCCGTGGGCGGACTGCAGCTGCTACACCCCGCAGTGGTTGGGGGCTCGGTTACTTCGTAGTCGACAGCAAAATGATGGTGCTCAAGCTGCACATTATCGATCAACGAATTGCCATTGAACATCCCGCTCTCTCCGTTCGGTTCGCAGTTTTTCGTGCCATTCGCCGGTGCGGGGAAGGTGAAGGTACTTTGGGTTGGCGCATTCGCTCCAGGCCCGTGCGGGTTCCAACAGCCCGGGATTGCCGCAGCCCAGGCGGAGCCGGTTCCCAAAATCCAGCATGCCACCACCAGAAGAGATAGCCAGCGTTGAACTGCGACTCGTGCACCAGTTGGCGCGAAAACATTGAATGTCATTGGTCGGCTCTCCTCATTTTCCTGATGGGTCCCGATGTGGACCATTATTTGCCTGAGACTTCGTCGGCACCAACTCACGGTTGGCGCGAGTGTTCGGTGCGCGGCCGCCCTCAACCTCCACTTCAAAGCGAACCCTGCCGCTGGCAAGGGGGGACGCAACAAAGATGAAGGCGCGACCGGTCGTGCCGCGAGTCGCTGTGAACCTGGTGCGCGCTATTCCCCCAGCATCTGCGGCAACGGATATTGAGGTTCTTTCGTTCGGAAAAGAGCCCAGCCCCGCGCTAGTGAAAGTGACCGGAGCGCTCGGAACCACACTGACTGCCAGGTCAACGCTTCCCAAAGGCTCGACCGTTTGTCTAAACGCGACCGCGCTGGTAATGGCGGGGAGGCCGGGCCTAGGTGACAAGACCTGAAACGCCCGCCCCGGAACTACCTGCGCTAGGTAAGCCGGAGGATCTCGATCGTAGTCTTCGCGAGAGAACTTTGGGATGGCAAGGGCCCCCTCTGGTACTGGCTGGAACCTAGCGACGCTTAGAGCTGGCGCAGCGATGCTTGCCTTGCGATCGTCCCTGATTTTCGCTTCATCCAGGGCCCAATTGCCACTGAATCGCCAGAAGCCAAGCGCAACCGTTCCCGCAGCCAACACACAAATCACTGCAACCCCTCGCTTATTCATAGCCCTCGTGCCCCGCAGCTCATGGTTTCATGCTCCCCATCACCACACCTGCCACTCGACCGCACGTGTCAACGCAAGTGAAAAGATCGTTACGACCGAGGATGGTTTCCTTCGTGTATGACCGAGGGTAGGCATGTGTAATTGTTGCGTCGAAGAGCGGTCGGCGTGTGCGTTTGTTCATTTGCGAAATGCCGCGTGAGGTGAGTGAGCCTGTGAGCGCTTGCCTTGGTCGCACCCGAAGGGCATGGAAGGCTGCGATGCCCAAGCTTTCGATTGTGGTTCCCGTCTACAACGAGGCGCACGAATTGGCAGCGGTGCTCGCGATGCTGTTTGCGTCGCCGTGTCCGATCGAACGCGAGTGGATTTTCGTTGACGACTGTTCGACCGACGGCAGCGTAGGGATCCTACGCTCCAACGCCGAGGCCTTCGGCTTCAAGCTCTTGGTGCAAACTGCGAATCAAGGCAAGGGCGCGGCCGTGATCCGAGGCATCGCTGAGGCTTCAGGGGACTTCATCGTGATTCAGGACGCCGATCGCGAATATGATCCCGCGGATATTCCCTTGCTTCTTGAGCCGCTACTCACTGGGAAGGCGGACGTTGTCTTCGGCAGCCGTTTCAAGAAAAGCGGCACACAGGTTCACCGCACCTACCACTACTTCGTCAATCGCACCCTCACCGTGGCCAGCAACCTGCTTTCTGGCTGTTATCTGACGGACATGGAAACTTGCTACAAGGTTTTTCGTGCGGACTTGCTAAAATCTATGAAGCTAGAGTCCAAGCGCTTTGGGATCGAAGTTGAGCTGACCGCCAAGCTCGCGAAGGTGCGCGCCCGGGTGCAGGAGCTTCCGATTTCGTACTTCCCACGCACGCGGCTGCAGGGCAAGAAAATCGGCTGGAAAGACGGAGTGGCGGCGCTGGGTCATTTGGTTCGTTACAACCTCTTCACCTCGGTAGATGAATCCTTCACCCACGTGGACGATCGCTATCGTCGGTAGCTTCCCAGGCAACCTAGGGCTGCGCCGAGTGTCTCCAAGAGGAGGTCTGAATGCAGAGCTAAGCTTTAGGCCTATTCCGGAACTCGGAAGGCTTGCGGGAGCGTCAGAGGCAGGCCAGCGAAGGCTGGGATCGAGCCCTGTTTGAACGCTGCCGCCACACAGTTGCCGACGGCAGTGCCGGGGAAGGCGCCGTTCAGCCTGACGTTGGTAACGTAGCCTTCCGGATGAAAGGTAACGATAGCCTGACCGGCGCCTGACGGCCCTCCGGATCGGCTGCAGCGAGAGGCACGAAGGGCACTGGCCCCGAGTGCCGCTGTTGCCGCTCCCCGGTTCACTTCAGGTCTTTTTAGCGGAGGAGCAGCTGCAGTTGGACCGGGTGCTAAATCGTTGGCCGCGCGAACCGCGTCGGCAGCTTCCTGGCCAGCACGTTCCACGAGCTCACGTTCCGCCTTGGTACCCCTGCGGGAGCCTCGTCCCCGGCCCGTGCCGTCGATCTTGAATGGTGCTTCAAGCGCCGGGAGAGGTTCGGCTCCGGTGGCCTGTCCTGATCGCGCGGGCGCGGCCTTGGCAGTGCTTGGGCTCTGATCCTCATCCTGAGCATTCTCGTCAGAATCCGACCGAGGCCCTTTAGAGGTTTGCAGGCTGGCGCCCACAGGATCCTGCGATTTTAACCAGACCAGCGTAGCGACTAGCCCTGCTGCTGCCACTAGCCCCATCCCGAGCAGGGCCAACCAGGGCTTCTTGCGGGGCGGCTGTTGGATGGGGTCCAGCGTTTGCGGGCTGGCTGTGCCCGTGGGATCAGTCAGGCTGTTCGTGTTGGTTTGGAAGCTGGATGAGGGGGCGGGCGTGGAAGTGAACGAGCCGTCGTTAAACGGAGTGCTCTTGCCAGACAAGCTGAGATCCAGAGGGCCGAGTGCCGTTGACTCGCTTGGGATAAGGTCAGCTTCAATGTGCCCATCGACGGCGCGCAACGCTTCGCGAATGGCCTCACGTTGCTGCTCGATGCGGGTGCCCAAGACACGTTTGAGGAGGCGGCCCACGCCAGCTTCAGGCACCAAAATTCGCTCGTTAATGAGGTAGCGATCGAGCGCGATGCGCAGCTCTTCTGCCGTCTGGAAACGTTCGTTGACATCGCGCGCTAGGGCTTTCAACACGATGGCTTCGAGCGGCTCGGGGTACTTTGCGTAGACCTCGGTCGGCTTCGGAATCGAGGCCTCTGAAACGAGCCTCAAGGTGTCTCGTGCCGATTCGCCGCGAAACAGGCGCTCACCAGTGGTGAGCTCGTAGAGCACAATACCCAACGAAAAAACGTCGCTCCGCCGATCCAGCCCAGTGCCGCGAACTTGCTCGGGCGACATGTAGCCCAGCTTCCCCTTCAGGAGATCCTGATCCTTGTCGGTGCGTGCGGTGGCGCTCGCCACCCCAAAATCCACCAGCTTTACTCGCCCATTTAGGCCGATCAAGATATTGTGCGGTGAGACATCACAGTGCACCAACCCACACAAGCGGCCATCCCAATCACGTAGCTCGTGCGCGGCGTGGAGTCCGCCGGCCGTATCCGCGATCATGCGCACCGCCATTTCGGCTGGAATCGCACGGCGCTTTTTCGCTTCGCGAATCAGGGCGCGCAGCGAATCCCCTTCCACCCATTCCATGGCCATGTAGAGGATCCCGTAATCCTCGGATACGTCAAAAACGCTCACCACGTTGCCGTGCGAGATGCTTCTGACGATTTGCCCTTCCTCAAGGAACATTGAGCGAAAATCCTCGCGGGTTGCGAGCTCAGGCAACATCACCTTAACGGCAACTAAACGCTCAGCACCCCCAAACGACTTTTCACGCGCGACCCACACGCTGGCCATACCCCCCTGCCCGAGCTGAGTCAGAAGCTGATATCTGCCCAGCGTGGCGCCGCATTTGAGCTCAAATTCCATAGGGGTAGGCTGGACCTAGACTCTCGGGACGGTTGCCTCGAACAGTCACGAGGCAGCCAACTATTGGACCATTTTTCTGAGACTTTTGCGAAAGCTTTTGCTTGCCCTAAGGCGTGGTGTCGGCTGGCACGGGGCTCGAGCGGGGAGCCTCCACGACAACAGGGACCTTCATTTCCACATCCAATAGCGCGTTTTCGCCGGGCGCTAGCCGCACGCTCCGATGCTCCGGCGGCGCATTGGGATGCTCGAGGCGCACATAGTGGACCCCGCTCGACAGCGGAATAGGTGCGGCAAAAGGGGTGGTCTCGACCTTCACGCCATCAACGGTGACGCTCGCCCAGGGAGTCGCGACCACGCGCAGATGGGCGAGATTGCTGGGTGACAGGGTCAACAGGCCTTGAGCTTTTCCAACCAGATGATCCTCAGCGCTCGCGTCGAGCGTAGCGAACGCGCTTCCACCGGTTATCAGCAGGGCTGATGCCAGAAGGAGGCCCAAAAGCGGCCGCGTGAGCGGCACCGGATCGTGGAGGCTGGGCAGGCTTTGCCGAGGAGTGGGTGTTTCACTGACTGGAATCTCCTCAGCTGCCCCGACCTGCCCTAGATGTCCCAGCAGCACCTTGCGCGTCGAGCCGGTGCCCAACTCTCTGAACAGCTGCTCAAGGGTAACTGTCACCTCACGCGCAGATTGAAATCTGTCACCGGGCAGCTTCTCTAAACAGCGAGCCACCGTGCGTTCAAGCGCCAGCGGCAGGCCGTGAACTTTGCGCGAGAGTGGTTCGGGACGCTCGTGTCGAATGCGTTGGGCGGCGCTCTTGCTGGCAGTGTGCTCGAAGGCCGAAATTCCGCTTAAGAGTTCATACAAAACCAGCCCCAGTGAAAAGAGATCGGAGCGCGGATCGGCAGGCTCCCCCAAGATTTGTTCGGGCGACATGTAGGCCGTGCTGAAAGCTCCACCGCTGCCGTCGAGAAGCTCAGGCGCTGTGGGCAAGCGTTCGTCGACAGCGACCGTGAAGTTAATCAGCTTCACGTGCCCAGCTCGCGACACCAAGATATTCTCCGGCTGAATATCGCGATGCACGATGCCGTGCGCGTGTGCGTGCTCCAGGGCAACGCTCACTTCAAGCGCAATGGCAAGACACGTTGCAAGCGGCAACGGTGAGCCTTGCAACAACAGCTCGCGGGCCGTAAAGCCGTCGACCCATTCAAGAACGGTCCACATCCGATTCTCCTGCCGCACCAGATCGTAGACCTGAAGCACATTCGGATGTTGAAGCTCGGCCAGCAAGCGTGCTTCCCGTTCAAGCGTCGCGGCAAACGGCGAGGACGGCAAAATACCGAGCCCAAGCGCTTTGATCAGCACCTTGCGGCCGAGATGTTCCTGGACGCCTTGGTACAGATCTGCAATCGGCCCTGCGCTGATCTTTCGCAGGATCTGGCAACCTTCGAACTTCAGCGCTTCCTCGGGCATGTGGCTCGGCGACTATGCTCTTCCCGCGGATTTTGTGCCAGACTCCTGCGCCGTGAATGGCCCCCAGCGTCTCCTGCTAGCTCTCGGTCGGGGCCTTGCGAGTGCACGGGGCGCGACGGCTCGGCATTTTAGGCGCTCTCCCAGGTTCTGGATCGCGCTGATTCCGGCCGTGCTCGTAGCGTCCGCCGCTTTCATGCGCAGCCCCGCCAGCAATTTCATCTTCGATGAGCAAGAAGCGTTGCTCGCCAATCCGTACGTCAACGGGGACCGCCTGCACTACTTTCAAGCCTTCCAACGCGATTTTTGGGGCTTGCCGCCCGAGCGCACGATTGGCTCCTATCGCCCGATCCCCAATCTGATTTGGCGACCCCTTTGGAGGCTGATGAAGGTGCCCTGGCTCCCTCATTTCGCTAACCTGCTCATCCACGCAGCGAATGCGAGCTTGCTGTCGGCGTTGGCGTTTTCTGTGACTCGGCAGCGACGCGTCGCGTGGCTTTCGGGCGCCTGTTTCCTGCTCTGCGCCCTGTTGACCGAGGCGATTTGTGGGGTGGTGGGTTTGGCGGATGTCCTCTCAGGACTGAGTGCGCTCTTGGCGTTGTGTGCGCTCAGGCTGCGGATTGGTTGGAGTTTCGTTGGCGTGCTTCTGGCCCTATTGTTTGGGCTTTTCAGCAAAGAGAGTGCGATCGTGCTCGTTCCTCTGGTTTTCGTGGCTGCGATCGTCTTGGCGCCGTGTTTCTTTCCAACAAAACCGGCGCGGCTGGCGCGCGGGTTGGCTGCGCTCCTCGCTAGCGTATCAGCGCTGGTTCTCTACACCTACCTCAGGCGCCAGTGGTTCCCTGTGGCATTGCCGGCAGAGCTCGCGACTCCGCTCGCCCCGGATTCGCCGTTCGCGGCACGGGCTCTGCACGAATTTCTAAAGTGGTTTCATCAGCCACAGCTCTCTCGGGATCCTATCAACAATCCGTTGGCGCTTGCGGCCACTCCGCTCCGGATTGGGGGCGCTTTGCGTGTCTATTTCGGCGGTTTGATTCAAGTGGTGGCGCCTTGGACGCTGAGCGCTGATTACTCATTTCCCCAGGAGCTGCCGCCGAAGAATCCGATATTCTTAGAAAGTGTGCTCGGGGCGCTAGCTCTCGTGGGTGCGCCGCTCGTAGGCCTGGGTGTGTGGGTACGTTCGCTCTTCGCTGAGCGCGCGTTCAGGGCCGAGGTTCAGGAGAGTGGCGGAGCTTTCGGGCCGCTGTTTGCGATTGAGCTCCGCAAATCGCTTGGATGTTATCTTTTGGTTGCACTGGGCTTGGTTTGGTTTCCCGTGGCGTACTTCCCGCATTCCAACATTCCCGTGCTTTTGCCAACCGTTCGGGCGGAGCGGTTTTGGTATTTGCCCGCTTTGGGAACTTCCTTGTGTCTCGGTGTGGCCCTAGCGGCCTGGGTCGAAAGGCGCCGTTTCAAGCCGGATGCCTGGTTGGCGGTTGCCGCCTTTCTAGGTTTCCAAGGAGTTCAGGCTCGCCGGCATGCGCTCGATTACAGCGATGATCTGACATTTTGGCGCGGGACGCGCGCATCGGTTCCCTACAGTGCTAAGGCCCATTTGAACTATTCGGTCATGTTGGGTGCTCGCGGGCAGCTCAAGGAGCGCTTACAGAGTAACACTACTGCGCTCGAATTGGCGCCAACCTGGCCCATGGCTCACATCTACCAAGGCGACACACTGTGCCGTCTGCGGCGAACCGACGAAGCTTGGCCGTTTTTTGTGACCGGATTCGAACTTGGACCCAATGATCCGAACCTGATTGCTCTGGCCTTGCAATGCATGTGGAATGAAAAAGCACTGGGTGCTGCGCGCCAGCAGCAGCTTTCAGGTTTGGCGCGTGCGCATCCTGGCACGTGGCTTTCCTACCTCGCGAACGACATCGTGAGTAACGGTGTCAAGTACGGGGGAGTCGATCCGAAGTATCGCCCGCGTGGCTACAACGAGGGGCCCCGTAAGGACGGCGGCTAGTTCAAGGCAAAGAGCCAGAACAGCCCAAGCACGCTGGTCAAGATGACGATCAACGCCATCAGGCCAATCGCCAATTCGCCGCGGCCGGCCCGGGGTTTTTCCGCTCGGAGCGCGCCCTCCTTAGGCAGCCTGGAAGCCTGGGAGAGCTGGGGGTTGGTTTCTCTCGGTGCCGTTGAGCGGCGTTCAATGGTGCGAGAGATGCCGCCCGTCCAACCTGCGGAGTCTTCACTCTCGGAGGCGTCGGGTGGGTCAATGATTTCATCCTCTCGCAGGAGCTCCTCGGCAACCGCTTCGAGTTCGTTGAGCGCGGCGGTCACCGGATCTGAGAGCCGAAGCGTGGTGCCGCCGAGTTTCACCTGGCATTCGGGATCCCAGCGCTGCCACAGCAAAGGATCGAGGCGTTCATTCTTGAGATACGAGCCATTCTTGGAACCGACGTCGCGCACCAGAATATCTTCACCGCGGCGCATGATTTCAAGGTGCCGGCGTGACACATCCGGGTCGTCGACGATCAATTCGGCATGTGAACGGCCAACGATATAGGCCTGCTCAAACTCCACAATATCCACGTAGGTTTCAGCATCCACTCCCGGCGCTACGGGAATGGCCACGCTGACGCGCGGACTCGTGGGCCCACCCTCCGCGGCGAGGGCCTGTGCCACGAGCGACAGCGCCATTTCGTAGGTGTGCTGCTTGACGTTGGGATCAGGGGCGGCGTGATCAAATAAAAGCTCTAGCCAAACACGCCCGATCCGGACGAGGTCCCCCGAACGAATCACGCGGGGGGCTTGCGGTGCTAGGCGTACAGAGCCGACAAATGTGCCGTTCGCGCTACCTTCATCGAGAATAATGTAGTCGGCGCCGCGCTGACGTATCGAGGCATGGCGCTGACTCACGCTCGGGTCCGGAAGCCGAACCTCGCAACCTCGAGCACGCCCAATGATAATCCTCGGTGCGTCCAGCGAGATGCGCGGCGCCCGCCGCGAGGCCGGAGTACCAGAACGAACGATGATTGAGAGTGCCATACCCTGCCAGCCAACCAACGGCTCGGTCCAGGTCTTACGTCAGGTCGCGCCGGAGGGCCATATGCCGGTGTCGGCGAGGTGGGCAGCGCCGTTCCCCGAAACGCCGCACGGGTTCACGCGGACGGCCAACTCGAACACAATGCATAGCGTTAGTGGTCACTGCCAGCGATCAAGTGGACACCAAGTTGGTGTTTGCTGCCCACCCCGCTGCCGCGAAACGCGTCAGCCGCCCCTCCCCGGCATCGCCCCGTCGTGCGGGTCGCTGCGTGAGGGGCACGACCGGGATGTGAGGTTGCGGGGCAGCGCCGTAGGCGCGCCAGGTGAGCTACCCCTTTCGTTCCTTGGAAGATAGTAAGCATGCTTACTATCTCGTGTTCGACGTTGAGATAGAGATCACAAACAAGTTTAGGAGCACTTGGGGATCAAGCTCTACGCGGGCGCGGCGCCGAATCTCGGCTATTTGCTAGCAGCTGACGGTACCCGGGTCGAGACACCCAGGTGGTCAAGACACTCGTCAAGTGTCGGGAAAGTCAGAACTCGCAATCCCACGCTGAAGCTCAAACTTGCGCCTGCCATACGGGCTGCTGCCTGGTCAGAAACGAAGAAAACCGCCTCCCCGTGGCTTTCCTTGTACTGCCTCCACCACTCAGCCCCAGCCTTCACTGCGAGCGGCTCAAATCCCCTCATCAACCTGAGGTCCATGATCCAGGACGGAGTTCTTGTTGACACCAATGCTAACTTGAACTGCGGTAAGCGAAGCGCTGCCATCTTATGTGTAATATGCCCAATGAACCTGGTCCAAACGACATCTGGGGCCAAGACCTCGGACTCGATCTCACCTCCGGGAGGGATCGAGCTAGGAAGTTGTTTCCTGGCTGAAGACAGAGCCATGCGATGACCCACAACGGCCGACGATTGGCGGAGATAATGGATAACAAAAGCCTGAGCAAAAAAGACGGACTGGAGCCTGAAGGTCGCCCCTTAGGCGTCGCCATGCCCGGATTGTCGCGAGCGGGACTAAAGCGTGTGTGGGATAATTCATTACCGAGCCGTACGGAGCTGCTCGACGCCATCTGCTGTCCTTTCCCCCTCCTGATCAATCCGAACTGCGACAAGGCCCAACGGGGTTCACTTGAGTGGCTGGCACAGTGGGGCGTACTAAGCAATTCTGGGCTTCGAAAGGCAGAGCGAGCCCAGCTAACGACACTCGTAGCGGGATTCTATCCTTTCTGCGGCCCCCGAGAACTTGCACTCGCGTCGGACTACGTGTGTTGGGCGTTTGCCCTCGACGATGTCGGGGACGAAACCCCCGTCGGGAGCCGGCCCACAAGGCTGTTAGAGTTCTTTAAGGATTTTGAGCAGACCCTAGAAAACAGGCGCCTCCGACCAGGGGCGTCGAATTTGGCTCGAGCCTTCGAAAACATTTGGAATCGCGCCCGAGAGTACACGACTGCGAGTCAACTTCTTGAGTTCGCCGAAGGTAACCGAGCATACTTTGGAGGCATGCTTTGGGAGGCAAACAATCGTTGCGCCAACATTGTCCCCGATGAAGTTTCGTACCTAACATTCCGCCCCGCCGCAGGAGCCGTTCCCTCCTTCTTTGCATTGATCGAGCCGTTGGAGCGCATCTCACTGAACGCCAGCACGCGGGATTGCCCTGAGCTCAGGGAACTGGCGAAAATGGCTGGCAACATCATCTGCTGGACCAACGATTTGCTCTCCTACGACAAGGAGCGGATTCACGGAGATGTGCACAATCTGGTGACGGTATTCGAGAAACATCGCGGGTTACCTCCTCCCAATGCGGCGCGGGAAGTCGTTGATCTTGTGAATACCGTCACAGGCGAGTTTATCGCGCTCTCAGAGTCACTTCCTAATTTCGAGGCCCCCGAGCGAGAAAAGGTGGCCACCTATCTGCAGGTGCTCCGATCAGTCATTCGAGTGACCCTAAATTGGACTTATGAATCCACTCGATATTCACCCGAGAGCACGTGAAGTCGGTGAACGTCCTAGCCCAAACGGGCCGCATGCCGCCCCAAGCCCCCTCCGTTTCGCAGTAAATTTGGCCGATTTGGCGGGTTTGCCGTAGTCCGGGAGGTGAGGGCCCGTGCACCGTGCCCCGGAGGCTTTGATTCAGATGCTAGAGAACCAAGAACGCCGCTCCCCCAATGCCGCACGAGTTCACGTGGACAGTCGGGTGGAAATCTGTGGGCAGGAGCCCCAGAGCTCAGCTTTTGAGGCTCAATCTATCAATGTGAGCTCCCGCGGCATGCAGCTTCGGACCCACTTCGTACCCGAACAGGGCCAATCTCTCGTGTGTCGCTTCGAGAGCCACGGCCGGCAGATTGTGGTTGAAGGCCAAGTTATTTGGCGTCGCGATGCCGCCGAAGGCGATGGCGAATTTGGTGTGCAATTCACGGCGCTCGACGGAAGCAGCGTCGATGCCCTGAAAGCCTTGTGCACACCGGCCGCGCTTCAAGCGGCCGAGGCGCGCGAAGTGAGCCCCCAAGCGCTCCTCGACGTCGAACCGGGGACGAAGGTGCGCTTACACATTGAAGGCCTTGCCGCGCCCATGAAGGCACGCGTGAAGGGCAGTAGCCGGCGTCGCGTTCAAGTGGGCTCCAATCTGGAATTTCTGACGGTGGGTCGAGAAATTGAAGTTGAATCTGGTGACGAGAACCCCAACTTCGTGGCGTTGATCGACGGCGTAGAAGTTTCGATCGACCCGCGCACGCAGGTGCCACAATTACTCGTTACCTTACGGCGTCCTGGCATCGACCAAACTCCCGAGCCCGCGGTGGTCGATACCAAAGCTCGGTTCTCGGACAAGTCTCAGCGCAAGAGCGTCGCAGCAAGTGCAACGGACGCAGTCGAGGCGGAGTCGACTCCCGGCGAGCAAGAAGACGCGCTCAGCGCCCGCGAACTTGCCGAGTTGGGGCAACGCATGGGCAAGTGGGCCGCCAAAGCGGCAGTTCTTGCCAAAGGCGCCGGTTCCAATCTGGCTTCGCTGAGCGAAAAGGCAGCGGGCGGCTTAGGAAAAGTGTTCGAAGTGGCTCGCGCTAGAATTGGAAAACCTGCAACCGAGAATAAGGAGCGTCTTCGACGCACCGCGCCGCCGCCGGAGGGGCGTTTCTCCAATGCACCGCCACCGAAGACAGGAGTGCGCTCGGTGGCGAGCAACGGACTCCGACAACAGTCGAGTCCCGTGGTGGAGGTGAGCTCAGCTTGGGCCGGAATGCCTCCGAAGGTGAGGCTTCTCGGAACACTGGGCGTTGGAACTCTGCTCCTCGGCGTCACCGCTTTCATCACACTGCACGGGGGAAACAAGCCGGAATCAGCGCCGGTGCCAGTCGCAGTAGCCGCCACCGCTGCCAGTCCGAACGTCGCGACGCCCAACGTTGGGGCTGCGCCGGGGGCTACAGAAAAAGCTGCAGTGGCGAAAGCCGATCCGAAGCAAGGCATCGTGGCAGAGGTGCCACTCTTTGGTCCCACTCCGATGGCCACCTTGGAGGCGGCACCCAAGGCCCCTGTCGAGGTGGCGGCCGAGCTAGCGATGAATGAAGGAGAGCGCGAGCTTCAGCTCTCGCGTGCGGCTGCTCAGGAGGATGAAACCTTCACCGAAGATGCGAAGCCCGCCAAGAAACCTGAAGATGTGAAGCCTTTCCAGCGGGGTGATTTGGAGTTGCCCATTGTCTACAAGTTGAAGCTGGATGCACCAGGTGGCGCACTCACTGGAACACCGACACCCACCGGTTTCAAGGTGACGCTCGCTGGCCGCAAAGTTCTCGACAATGGTCGGATGATCGAGCAGCGCGATCGACGGATCCTGCGGGTTCGGACCAATAACACCCAGGCAGGAGCTGAAATCACGTTTCAGTTCCGCGGGCCCGTCCCCGGCTACAAGGTTCGTCTTCGAAAAGATTCCATCGACTTTTTCGTGAGTTCCGGCAAAGACAAATAGCTGACACGAGACCCCGGTTGGCAGCTCTGGGGCTAGCGTCGTGTGCACCAAGGCTGACGTCGAGCTGAGCGGTTCGCGACCCCGGGTGAAGGTTTGCGCTTCCACGAGTGCCCGATAGAGGGCGTTGAGGCGTACTGCACGACTTTCAGAGGGGAGGAGGAGGAGCGCAATGTTGGTGTGGAGCTTTTTGACACTGGCCGGCTTCAGATCACCTGCAGCATCAAAAAAACGAGCGGCGATCTCAGGATTGGTCCCGAAGTCGTCGCCGGTTCGAGTTTGTTCTAGGTAGAGCGAGTATTCGTAGCGTCCGTCGGCGCGCTTGGGTTCTGGCACGCCGTCAAAGCCACGCTCCGCCGTTGAGTAATAGCCGTGCTGAAAGGCACCGGCGCCAAGCTTCCTTGGGAATGAGAAGGTGCTGTCGGTGGAGGCACCGATTCCACCGTGACAGCCGATACAGGAAGCTGTCTCCTCGAATGATTGGGGTCGGAGGGCGCCAAGTCGATCTTCAATGAATCCTTGATAGATCCAGCCTTGCCCGTTCGAGAGTCCAGCTTCGGTGTTCCCCAGGATCCTCTTGAGTTTCGCCGGAGAGTGCGCTCTCTCATGTTCTTCCCGAAGCGCATTCGCTTCAAGCTGCGCGTAGGTTTGCCAGGCAGTTTTGCGTGAATAACGCAATTCCTTCATGCGTGCCGCAGCTCGCACCTGCCCGTCTCCCTGTGGGTCCAGGTAACGGAGTGAGTGCAAGAACTCGGTTTCGGCTGGGAAAAGGCCGGCCGCTAGTGGGAGTTCGTGAATGCGCGCGGCGCCAACGCAGCTCATTTTTCGCTGAGCCTGGGGAGGCCACCGATACGCGACCAGGCTCGTTTGGCCAAGCTTGCCATCTTGATCCAAATCCACTCCGTAACTGCGCTCGTCAGTTTTCGGGATCTGCACGTTGCTGTGCGAAATCAGAGCTTCGACAATCGCCAGATTGACGGCGTAGGTTTGCGGGGCCACTTTGCCCGTTTCGTTGGTTTGGAAATCACGTGGCAGCCGAATCTGGGCATCCCCGAAGGAACCATTCGCGGGCGAGAAACCTCCTGGAAATGGCGCATAAGCGAAAGCGCTCCAGCCGGTTAACGTTCCGTCTGGAGCGCGGTCGAATCCTTGCGCATCAAAGTGGAAATAGGAATCAGGAACGTAGCCGTCCCACTTGCCGTTGCGGTTCGGATCCCACGCTTCGGAGAGCGAAGCTCTGAGGCGTTGAGTGAGCAACAGCTGTCCCGAGCTTGATTGATAGTTGTTGGTCCGAACGTAAGCGAGAAGGTCCGCGGCTTTGAATTCTCTCGCGATGGCAGAAAAGTCACGACTCAGATTGGTCCAGGGATTGGGGGTACCGCTCTCGCTTTGGCTGGCAAAGTCGTAACGGAGCTGCAGATCCTCGTCATGCGTGAAGTTGGGCGCGAGGCCTTGAGTGTGGCACACGTAACACGGGTTCCGTGTGGCTGCGCCGCGAGTCTGTGTTTTGGCGTAGCATGCGGCCGGGATGTACGGTGTGCGATTGGATGGCACAGAGCTTGGATTTGTGGGCTCGCTGGCGCCCGCTACGGTAAGGAGTGCAGAACAAAACAGGGCCCCGGTGAGCCACCCACTCACCGCAAGTCGTCGCTCAATGAAGCGCGGGGAATGGTCCAAGGTATCCATCGTATGCACGCTTGTTGCTAACATCAGGGCCTAATTCCCCCTGATCGGACTCACCGTAGGGATGCTGAACCACGGTCTTGATGTACGACCAACCCCCGATGTTGGGGTAGACGTAGACGGAAGTGGTCTCGGAGCCATACGGCGTCGTGAGGACGCGACTGAGCTTGCCGGTATCGAGTTGGTAGGCCCAAACCACGTCGTTTTGGTGGGAGCTCGTGTCTTCACCGATCAGCAGCGTGCGCCTTCCGGGTACGAAGCTCAGATTGTCCGGGTTGGCCAGGCCATTCGCGCTGCACGTGTTGCCAGCGAACTGGCTACCCTCTGGATAGCTCGTGGGCTTGCCCATGATGAGCGCCTTAGAGGAACGAGCCACGTAGTTGCTGCCCAAGGTAGCGTCGGGAGCGACGCGCAGCTGTTACACGCCACCGCGCACCTATTCTGTGGCAAGCGAATGTGATTGGGGCCGCCCGCTTCGTCCTTGTCGCCGTCCGTCATCCCCTTGGAAAGCTCGCTGATACTCACGTAAAGCGAGGACGAATCGGGATCAAAGGTGAGCCCCTCTTCTTTTCGGAGCTCGGTCGTCGCGCCGAGATAGGCGGCATAACGACGTGTTTCGAGACGCGAGGCTGCCAGTTCTTGGCCAGCTTTAAGCTTCAGACATTCGGAACCAGCGGTATCGGTGCGTGTGAAGCGAAAACCAGCGGGCCAGGTGTGCTTCTTCGGGTCCGATTTTTGGGCCTCGAACATATCCGAGAATCTGTGTTTCTTGTCGATCAGCGAGCGGATCTCAAGATCCGAGGCATGGCCTAGGCTCAGCCATTCGATATTTGCTTCTCCGCCATTG
>Ga0209490_10000961_pt1 | contig 28272 bp, 20 predicted proteins | sample MAT06_FD_187209 | JGI IMG/M metagenome (GOLD analysis project Ga0209490, IMG submission 187209) | Freshwater microbial communities from Lake Fryxell liftoff mats and glacier meltwater in Antarctica - MAT-06 (SPAdes) (version 2) | ecosystem: Environmental > Aquatic > Freshwater > Ice > Liftoff... | reverse complement strand
ACCCCCCGCCCCCGCCGGACCCGCCGGACCCGCCGGACCCGCCGGACCCGCCGCCCCCGCCGCCCCCTCCGGACCCGCCACCCGGATCCGGGGGCGAGCCAGCTCCGGCGGGCGGCCCTCCGCCCCAATTGCAGTCATATGGATCCGTAAAATGCGGCACCAGGATCCGCCACAAGCTCACGCCAGGCGTGTAGAGCGAGCCCAATTTGGCTCGTTCGGCATCAGTAATCCCGAACGTCGTAAGAGCACTCCCAATATCAGCCACGCCGTCCCCGGTGACGTCAACATTGGCAAAGCCCGCGATGACGCTTACGATCTTGATGACGATACCGCTCTTCTCGGGCACCCACTGCCCCCGCTGCCGATTGTACGAACCGACGGGAACGGGCTCTCCGGCCGTAAACCCGAGGAAGTTATTCACGTAGTAAACCAGGGGTTGCGAGAACTTGATGCTGTTGGACCCGGCCGCCACGGCTTCGTCGGCGTTCACCTCGAACGCGTACGTGTAACGGCTCGTCGGCGGCAACGTGGCCGGCATGCTTCTTGGTCCCTCGGCTCCGACCGTGAACTCGCTGATCCGAACGTTGAGATTGGTGATCGGCTGCGTGCTTCCGTTCGGCATCTCCATCACGGCGCTGGTGCCGCTCGGAACGAGCAGCGTGCCCTGCCGGCTGCCATCTGCATCTGCCATCATGCTCCCCTTTGCGACCTGGAAAGTCGTCGAAGAAGAGAGATCGATCGGAGACACGACCGGATCGGCCGTGATCAACGTCACCGTCGGCACAGCTGCCCACTGATTCCACGGAACGCTGAGGCTGCGCTGCGCTTCTAGAAAGCCTTTTAGCTTGAAATCAAAGGTTAATTGGCCGCCACCGTTCACCGCCATATCGAAGGCGCCGTCTTCGCGCGTGATCGTTTGGCCTAACTCAGGGTGCCCCACCACGCTCACAACGACATTGGGGAGCGCTGCTCCGCCCGTTAAGACCGCCCTGCCGTGAACGCCAGCTAGACGCTGCGCCACGAGCGCAGATTGAGTGACGCCCGTCTGAATCGGGTTGATCCCCGTGAAAAGGAACTCCAGGGCCGCCGGCACTGACGTGACCACCGTTTGATCGATGGGTGCGCAGGGGCGGTGCATCGGCCCCGTTACTGGATCGCACGTGTCAAGCGTGCAAGCCACGCCATCATCGATGTTGGCCCGGACGCCCCCCATGCAGAGCGTGGAAACTCCGTCACACACCGCACCCTGGGTGCAGATGTCTACCTGACAAGCCGTGCCTGCGGGCGCCGGCGGATGGGTGACAAGGCCTGTACTTGGATCGCATGTGTCCAGCGTGCACTCAATGCCGTCGCTCACCGCCACGGCGGTACCCGGTCGGCACGTTCCTCCTCCGTCACAAAGCTCCGGACCATTACAAAGGTTAGCGTCCGCGCACGAAACACCAGCTGGGAGCGGAGTATGCCTCGCACCCAAAACCGGATCGCAGCTATCGGCGGTGCAGGGATTGCCATCATCCGGCACTTGCGGGGCGCCTTGGCTGCAGCTGCCCGCACCGTCGCACCGTTCGTCACCGTTGCACGCATTGCCATCCGAACAAGCCACACCTTGGGCTTTTACTGCATGGATAGCGCCCAAAAACGCATCGCACAAATCGTCCGTGCAAGGGTTGCCATGATCAACGCTGGACGAAACCCCTGGAACGCAAGCCCCGGCGGAGTTGCATTGTTCAACACCATTGCACGCGTTCCCATCCGAGCAGGAAGTGACTACGCTGGCCGGAACGTGCACGGGGCCGACCGCTGGATCGCAGCTATCGGAGGTGCAAGGGTTGCCATCATCAACGCTTGCCGGAGCCCCAGAAACGCAAGCACCGGCGGAGTTGCACTGTTCAACACCATTGCACGCGTTCCCATCCGAACAAGAAGTGACAACGCTGGCGGGTACGTGCACGGGGCCTCGCGCCGGGTCGCAACTATCGACGGTGCAGGGATTCCCGTCATCCGGGCTAGGCGAAGGCCGAGAAACACAAGTGCCAGCGGCATCACAAGTTTCATTTCCGTTACACAGGTTCGCATCCGCGCAGGAGACCCCAGCCGCCAGCGCAGTGAACACGGGCTGACCAGCCGCGTCGCAGCTATCCTGGGTGCACGGGTTCCCGTCGGTCACGGTCGCAGGGTTGCAGCTTGGCTGGCCTCCTGAGCAGGGGTCCTCTTCGGTCAGGCTCATGCTCGCTTGCGTGTCAGGCTTGTAGCTGTCCCCATTTTGTACATGGAGGCGTAGGATGCTCGCTTGAAAGACTGCACCCGGGACCAGCCCGTTAGTGCAGGACTTGAACACGTACTTGGCCGCAAGCGCGAGCTGGGCCGAACTATTCGGGTGGGCCTGGCTTGCTCCGCCATCATAGCGACAGGCTACGGAGTTGCCTCCATCGCCGTACGTGAACGTGAGCCAGTGATTGCCACTATTGCCCGAAACAACCTGGATTTCATGCGGCAAACGAAAGCGCTTTGAAGAAGGGAATTGGCGCTCCGCGTCGAACCAGGTCGAAGGCTTATAGGTCTTTTTCGCCAGAAGCGTGACATTCTCACAGGTTGCGCCCAAAGCCTGCTGTAGAGAGCTTGCATGGACGTGGCGACACCTGGAGGACGCTGATCGGAGGTGCCATTGCATGCGACAGTTAACGCGCAAGCACCAACAAAGACGCCGACCCAACCCAACCCAAAGAACAATTCGCTCATAACACGAGACCCTAGGAACATTCGAGTACAAAGCCCACGCACCTCACGGTGCGAGCCTTTGGCCACACTCACTCGGGTTTGGACCAAGGTCAATCCTAGGGCACGAGTTTTCCAAGGGCGAGGCGCACATCCCTGGGGTTAACCCTTAGCTGTCTCTGCTACCGAGAACATTCGCTGCTTCTCAGTGCTCCAGAGTTATCCCCAACCGAAAGCGTATGACGGTTTGATTGTTTCGAAACACCCGGCGGTTTTCCGCTCGGAAACAGTCGCAACCATCGAACTTTGTCACATGACGATCTTGACCGCCCCCGAGGACCTCCGCCCACAACCGCAATCTGCACTGATCAACCTGTTCCGGGTTTTCACAGGCCGTCACGCGAAGAACACACTCGCGTCAAAGACGTTCCGAGGGAAACGGGCACCATGTCGGACAGCCCAGAGCTTCTTGTAACGGGCCTCCTTCGTCGAGAGCTCTCGGGTCATTGCATTGCGCGTCCGACCGCGGAAAGCGAGCTTCGCCTCGATCTCAGGGATGAGCGTGCCGAAGTCGATGAGGCCCTTGCGAGGACTTATGTTATGCGTGCTAAAAGGAACGTTTCAGAGGGTCTTTAACACTTATAACGTGATCATTGCCAACGTCTGCCGCAGTTTCGCTCTTCCCAGCCGAGACTCCGCCCCTCCCCCTACTTCCGCTTCCGCAGCCGTCGAACATCCAATTGATGGTCCGACGTGACCAAGTAGCGAAAGCTCAAAACTGCTGCCGTCATGGTGCCAAGGCTGGTTGCGCAGGCGATCATGAACATAACGACCAGTTGGTACTTAACGGCTTCAACGGGTGACGCGCCGCCCAAGATTTGCCCCGTCATCATTCCGGGCAGGCTCACAATTCCAACAACCGCCATCGAATTGAGCACCGGCACCATCCCAAGCCTCACCGCTTCCCGCACATGAGGCCGGCAAGCTTGCCAAACCGTGGCACCTAACGCCAATCTCCCTTCCACCTGGTCCCGTTTTTCGTCGAGATCCGCCATCACGCGATCAAGAGTGAGCGAGAGACCTGTCAGTGCATTTCCCAGCACCATCCCAAGCAATGGAATCACGTATCGCGGCGAGTACCAAGGCGTCACCCCAATCACTACTTCCACCACCACGAAGGTGGTGACAACGCTGCTCAGGGTGACCGACCAAAGGCCCGTTTGCCAGATGCCAGCGAAGCGGCGCTCGGTGCGCTGAACGGCCGCAATCCCGGCGTTTATAACCATACTCGCGAACACCGCCAGCACCAGATACCAGCGTTCCAGCGCGAACACCCACTCCAACACGAATCCAATTAGTCCAAGTTGCAGCACACTGCGTAAGGACGCCGTGAGCAAGCGCCCCCCGAGGCCCAGCTTGAGCGCCGCCGACACGCCACCCGCCACGCTGATCAGCAACGTAGCCACCACGAGATCCACGTAGCTGAGCGGGAGTGCACTCACAACGACCCGATTTCGTGCTCAGGCGTTAATAGGCGACTCTTCAATGCTAGATAGCGGACTTTGTCGCCCAGCAGCGGGAGCGGCTCGTGACTCACCACCACCAACGCACGCTCCCCAACCAACCATTCCGACAGCAGGCGACACAGCGCAGCACTTGCTTGTTCATCAAGACCGGCACTCGGCTCATCAAGCAACCAGACCGAAGGATCCGCCAGGATCGAGCGCACGATCTGCACGCGCTTCAACTCACCACCAGAAAGCTCGCTCAACTTTCGTGATAAGATGGACTCCGGAAGAAGCAGCTTGGAACAATAGCTGAAGGCACGCTGTTCATCGAACTCTGCCGCACCCTCCGCGAACTCGAGTACTTCGCGGAACGACTCAGACACCGTCAGCGGATAGCGGGCTGGCGTTTGTGCTGTGTAGGCAACTCGGCGCCGAAAACCTGGAACGGCTTTACCGTGAGCGCTGTGGCCGCGCCACAGCACCTCGCCCTGTGCTAGTGGCTCAAGCCTCGCCAAACTCCGGAGCAGCGAGCTCTTTCCTGAGCCTGAAGCGCCACGGATCAGGAGGCAATCGCCAGCAGAGAGCGAGAATGAAACATCGGTAAATACGCCCTGCGTGCTCGGTGTGTTCGAGCCTTTGGTGTCGCCATCCCACTTCAGCGAAAGCCCGCGCACCTCGAACAGCGCTGGACGCAACGTGGCAGCGCCACTCTGGTCCGCTCGGATCTCATCGGGATTTTCTATCGCCATGCCGGGGTCCACGCCGCCGCGCCCTCTTTACACTACGCGCATCCTCGAAAACACTGATCCACATGAGCACTCCCTCGACGATCGCCTTGGCTCTCGTGTTTCGTGCCGAGAAACTGCTGATCACGCGCCGCTTACCCGGCACCCACCTGGCGGGCAGTTGGGAATTTCCGGGAGGCAAGCTGAAACTCAGCGAGACGCCTGAACTCTGCGCTGAACGTGAAGTTGAGGAAGAGACCGCGGTCGTCTGTCAGGCCCGCGCCTGTCGAGCCTCATTTTCCTTCACGTATCAAGATCGAAGCCTACTCTTCATCCCGGTCGACTGCGTTTGGACCCGCGGAGAACCTGAACTGCTCCAGGTGAGCGCCGCCTGCTGGATTTTGCCAGCAGAACTCAAGAACTTTGAATTTCCCGAAGCCAATTCGGCGCTCATCGCCCAGCTCGCTGGCGTGTGACGCTGGCCACTTCACCGGCTCGCCCCGCTCCATTTGCTCGTCTCGTACATGGCGCTACCGGCCCAAGCCCTGATGAGCTAAGATTGCACGGATGGATCAGAAGCGAGTGGCTCGGAGCGAAAGGGCCCAGGCGCGTCGGTTGAGTATGACGGGCGAGGTCGTACCCGTGGGGACGCCCAAGTCACCACCCTACGCTAACAGCACTCCGGACGAGCGACTCGCGGCGGCGGTACGCCTCATCCAGCATCATGAGCAACTTCGTGGCCCGCGATGCGCACTGGAACGTGCGAAATGGCCGGGCGAGGCCTTCGTCATTGGCTCTGACGGTGCCTAAACTTCCGCAAGACTTCGCGGATTTCCTGGCCGAACTGTGCGAGGCCGAAGTTGAGTTTCTGGTGGTGGGGGGCTGGGCGGTCGTCCTTTACGGGCATGTCCGCGCGACGGATGATCTCGATATCTTCGTTCGTGCGTCGGAGAAGAACTCGGCACGAGTCGTCACCGCGCTGCGAGCCTTCGGTGCACCCCTGGGAGCTCACGGCATCACGAACGCTCACTTCTCAACCGAGGGCGACGCGTATCGATTTGGCATCGCCCCGCTCAAGATCGAGCTGCTCACAAAAATCAGCGGCGTTTCGTTCGATGAGGCCCTCGAGGGGGCAAACACCTTCGATCTCGACGGCGACGCAATTCCGTACATTGGAAGGCGAGCACTCATTCGGAACAAGCGAGCCGCTGCGCGCTACAAAGACCTGGCGGATATTGAGGAATTGGAGCGGATCCCTGAGTAATTTTCGGCACGCCCAGCTCGCCACCGAGTAAAGACGCGGCCCCCCCAACCAAGCGTCAAATGCTCATGGGATCGATCTTCTCAGGATCGACTCCCAGTTCGGCGATAGCCTTTGCGACCACCGCGCCGCTCACTTTTCCTTCTAGGCGCAGCGCATCGAGGGCACCGATCACGATGTTCTCGGCATCTACTTCGAAGTGACGCCGCAGCGCCTCGCGCGTATCGCTCATCCCGTAGCCCTCTGTGCCTAGCGGAACGAAGCGACCCGGAACGAAGCGGCCGAGCAGATCAGCGAGTGCTTTCATGTAGTCGGAAGCGGCAATAAACGGTCCTGTTTCGCCCTTGAGAGCCGTTTGCAAGTAAGGAACCTGCTGCTCACCCTCCGGGTGCAAACGATTGTGACGCTCGCAGCGCTGCGCGTCGCGATACAGCTCGGTATAGCTGGTGACGCACCACACATCCGACGACACGTCGTACTTCTCCGCGAGGATCTGCTGGGCTCTTAGCACTTGCAGAATGATGCAACCGCTGCCCCACAACTGGACGTGATTTTTGAGCTTCTTCTCAGCTTGATTGAAGCGATAAATCCCACGCAAGATGCCGGCCTTCACGCCCTCGGGCATCGGAGGCATCGCGTAATCCTCGTTCTGCAACGTGATGTAATAATAGATGTCTTCGTTATTCGCGTACATGCGCTGCATGCCATCCTCGACGATGGTCGCCAGCTCGTAGGCAAACGAAACGTCGTACGAAACGACCGCGGGCACCGTAAGCGCCAAGAATAGACTGTGCCCATCTTCGTGCTGGAGCCCTTCACCATTCAGGGTCGTGCGGCCGGCAGTGGCACCCAGCACAAAACCTCGGCTCTTCATGTCGCCCGCAAGCCACATCAGATCGCCGGTGCGTTGGAAGCCGAACATCGAATAGAAGATGTAGAACGGGATCATCGTTTCACCGTGCGTCGAATACGATGTGGCCGCGGCAACGAAGGAAGCCATAGCTCCTGCTTCCGTGATGCCCTCTTCCAGCACCTGCCCATCTTTGCTCTCGCGGTAATACATGAGGTTGCCTTTATCGACAGGCTCATAAAGCTGACCGCGTGACGCGTAGATGCCAAACTGGCTGAACAGCGCATGTAAGCCGAACGTGCGCGCTTCATCGGGAATAATCGGCACAATCCGCTTGCCAATTTCCTTGTCGCGCAGAAGCTTCGAGAGCAAGCGAGCAAACACCATGGTGGTGCTGGCTTCACTCTTTCCACTTCCGCGATAGTATTCTTCGTACAGGCTTGGGGCCGGAACGGGCACGCCCAGCACACTGGTGCGACGAGTTGGCACGAGGCCGCCCAGGGCACGACGCCGCTCCATCAGGTATTCCACTTCCGGGCTATTCGCGCCCGGATGATAGAACGGGGCATCTTCCACCTGAGCATCCGGGATCGGGAGCTGCACCGTGTCGCGGAAGGCGCGCAATTCCTCGGCGCCCATCGTCTTCTTCTGGTGGGCACCGTTACTGCCTTCGAACTTCTCGCCGAGCGTCCAGCCTTTGACCGTGTGCGCCAACACGGCCGTCGGACGCCCCTTTGTATTAACGGCTCGATGGTAGGCGGCGTACAGCTTGGTATCCGAGTGGCCACCCCGCCGCAATTTGCGCAGCTGATCGTCGCTCAGGTGGCTCACCATGGCCAGCAAGCGCGGATCGGTTCCGAAAAAGTGCTGACGAATGTAGTCGCCGCTCGCCGTGGTGTACTTCTGCCATTGGCCGTCGACCGTTTCGGCCATTTTTTTGCGCAAAAGGCCTTCATGATCGCGGCTCAGGAGCTCATCCCACTCTGGCCCCCAAATCACTTTGACGACATTCCAGCCCGCGCCACGGAAGGTTGCTTCCAATTCCTGAATGATGTTTCCGTTGCCACGGACGGGACCATCAAGCCGCTGCAGGTTGCAGTTGACCACGAAGGTTAGATTCTCCAGGCCTTCGCGAGCCGCCACGTGCAAAGCTCCGAGGGACTCGGGCTCATCGGACTCGCCATCGCCCATGAAGCACCACACACGCGAACGCGAGGTGTCCAAAATTCCGCGATTTTCAAGATAGCGGTTGAAGCGTGCCTGATAGATCGCGCAGATCGGGCCGAGGCCCATGCTCACCGTGGGGAACTCCCAGAAGTTCGACATCAGGCGCGGGTGCGGATACGAAGATAGCCCCTTGCCGCGATCAGATTCTCGGCGAAACCGATCCAGCATTTCAACAGAAATCCGGCCTTCTAGGAACGCTCTCGAATACATGCCGGGCGCCGCGTGGCCCTGAAAATAGATCTGATCGCCAGAGCCTTGATCTTTCCCGTGGAAGAAGTGGTTGAAGCCCACTTCATACAAACTGGCACTCGACGCATAGGAGCTGAGATGCCCGCCAATACCGTCGAAGCGCTTGTTGGCGCGTTGCACCATGGCCATGGCATTCCAGCGCACAATGCCGCGAATGCGGCGCTCCATCGCTGCGTCCCCCGGGAACGGCGGTTCTTCCTCGACCGGGATCGTGTTGACGTAATCCGTGGCGAGCGGAAGCATCGGATCGACGTGGTGGAGCCGAGCCAAACCCAGCACGCGCCGCAACACATAGCGGGCCCGCTCTCGGCCCTCGTGCTCGACCACGGACTCAAGGGACTCAAGCCATTCCTGGGTCTCTTCGACGTTTCGATCAACTTCGTCGTGGGCTGCGGTGTCGTGGGGGAAAAGATGGTCGCGAAGAATTTGATTCACGTTCACTCCTGGCTGGAACGGACCACGTGAACAATTGTCCCGTGGGCGGCGCACTACCTAGGCCGAACCGCCAACTCGTTCAAGCGGCGTTTTGGCTGGGCCAACGGTCCCACGGGTGGGCTCGGCCTGCAACGCCTGACGCGCGGCGGCACCCATCCGTTTCGACATTTTTGGCGGGCGAAACCGGTTCGTTAACTATCGTAAAGATTGCGTGCCAGGGTATGGCCAAAGCCGGGGGCCAACCGCACATACTCGGGGCTATGTCGCGCGCACTTTCATTCGCGGTCTTTTTTGGGATCCTCGCCAGCCTCTCGGGGCTCGCGCACTATTATTTCTGGATCCGTCTGGTCCGAGACCTGGCATTACCTGACGGATGGTCACGCGCACTTCTGATCTTGGTGGCGGGCCTCGGCTTGCTCATCCCAGTCAGCCTGCTCGGCATGGTGGTCCTCGGTCGTGAAACCTCTCGCCCGCTGTTGAGTGTGGCCTACATCTGGATGGGGCTCTGCTTTCTGCTGCTCACCTCACTCGCGCTGGGCGATCTAGGGCGAGGCGTGGCGCAACTTTTTCGGAGCTTCGTTCAGGAAGCCGAACCCGCTGACGCCGGACGCAGGGTCTTAGCCGCCCGCGTTATCGGTGTAGGGGCGGCAACCGTGACCATAGGCCTGGCGCTGATTGCGACCCGCATGGGCCTGGGCCCGGTGGCGATCAAGCGCCTGCAGGTATCGCTCGGCCGGCTGCCGCAAGCCTTCAATGGTTTTCGGATTGTTCAAATTTCCGACGTTCACGTAGGCCATAACATCGGCGGAGATTTCGTCGAACGCATTGTGCGGCAGGTGAATGAACTTGCCCCGGATATGATAGCGATCACGGGGGATCTGGTGGACGGCTCGGTTGCTGATCTGGAACGGGACGTCGCACCGCTCGCGAAATTACGCGCCACGCACGGAGTATTTTTCGTCACCGGCAACCACGACTTCTATTCTGGCGCCGATAGCTGGTGTGCTCACTTGAAGACGCTGAACATTTCCGTGCTCCGAAATGAACACGTCACGCTGCAACGGGGCGAAGCTTGCTTGGATATTGCAGGGGTCGATGATTACAGCTCAACGTCTCATCCTGAAGGGCCCGATGCCGACGTGCGCCAAGCCTGTGCCGGCCGCGATTCGAGCCGCGAATTGATCTTGCTAGCCCATCAACCGCGCCACATCCGAGCGGCCGAGCAACACCAGATAGGTCTCCAGCTTTCTGGTCACACGCACGGCGGCCAGCTGTGGCCCTGGAACTATCTCGTTCGGCTTGCGCAACCCTTCGTTTCAGGATTAGCAAAATTCGGCGCAACTTGGCTGTACGTGAGCAACGGGACGGGCTACTGGGGCCCACCGATGCGGCTCGGCGCGCCCGCCGAAATCACTGAGATCACGCTCCGGTCTGAAGGCGCGCCTGAGGTCTAAGTGTAACGATCAACCGAACGCCGAGACCGTGCGCTGCACTGCCTGAGCGATCTGAATCCCGTCTACCGCCGCGCTCATGATGCCACCGGCATAGCCTGCGCCTTCGCCCGCTGGGTACAGTCCGAGCAAGCTTCTCGATTGCAGCGTCTCGCGATCGCGCGGGATACGGAGCGGTGAACTGGTGCGTGATTCCATGCCAATGAGCTGTGCCTCTGCCGTAACGTAGCCGCGCAGTGTTTTCTCAAATTCAAGCAAGGCGGTGCGAACCCGTTCAGCCAAGGGCAAGCCCGTCACATTCAAGACATCCGCGATATTTGAGGCGGTTACACCTGGAATATAGCTGCTCTTGGGGACATCGCTCGAAGCCCGCCTAGCCAAAAAATCTGTGACTCTGGTCGCGGGAGCTCGAAGCTCGCCACCACCTGCTAACATCGCCGTGCGCTCGAACGCGCGCTGAAACTCAAGGCCACCCAACACTCCGCTGAAGCCCAACTTTTGCCAATCTTCCGGCTCCACACCGACGACCAATCCTGAGTTCGCGAACGGGGAATCACGCCGCGATAGGCTCATCCCGTTCACTACCAGTCCGTCGACCTCGGTGGCCGCAGGCACAATGAAACCTCCCGGACACATGCAGAAAGAAAACACTCCCCTGCCCTCAACGGTCGCTGCTACCCGATACGAGGCACTCGGCAACTTGGGGTGCCCGGCAAATCTTCCATACTGGATCTGGTTGATGCACGGCTGCGGATGCTCGATGCGAACACCAAGCGCGAACGCCTTCGGTTCCAGCTCAACCTGAAGCCGGGCCAAAAGCTCATAAATATCGCGCGCTGAGTGACCCGTGGCCAAGATGAGATGTCGTGCAGGGAGTGTTTGGCCACCTAGGATTTCCACCCCGGCCACGCGGCGTTCTCCGCCTTCACCTTCGGTGAGAATATTGGTGAGGCGACTTTCGAACAGGAAGCGCACGCCCACCTGCTCCAAGTGTTCGCGAAGCGCCGTCACTACTTTGGGTAGAATATTGGAGCCGATGTGCGGTCGAGCGTCCGTCAGGATCCGTTCGGGAGCGCCGTGCACCGCCAGCAGCTCCAGCACGTCTCTCACATTTCCGCGTTTGTGTGCGCGCGTGTAAAGCTTGCCATCACTATAAGTTCCCGCGCCTCCTTCACCGAAGCAGTAATTGCTGTCCGGATCGACGCGACCGTGACGATTGAGCCCCTTGAGGTCTCGGCGACGCGGCTGGACTGGCTTTCCACGGTCGATCACCGTTGAACCAATCCCGCGGCGTGCCAGCTCGTACGCACAAAATAGCCCAGCCGGACCGCCGCCGACGATCACGACCTCGGCTCGTTGATCCACTTCACGCAACGGCTCGCCCCCAAGCGCACTCGCCAATACCGGTTCACCCAGCTCAACCACCAGTTGAAATCGCACCCGATGGCGTCGAGCATCGATCGAGCGTTTGACCAAACGAAAGCGTGGCAAATCCGCTGCGGAAACACCGAGCTTTTGCGCCAACGCAGAGGCCAACGACAGATGATCCTCGGCATCGTCCAGGCCGAGCTCCAACTGCACTTCGTCCGGCAATGTCAAGACGGCCTACCCAATCCGAACAGCTCCTGTTGACCACGCGGCGAGGGGCCGCTCAAGCGGTGTTCGATGCGTTGTGCCGGTTTGAGCGCACGCCTGGCGAGGCTCAAAAGATGCTCGTGGTGTGTGAAGAATAGGATCTGGGTGTGCTGACTGAGTTCCGCCAACACCTCCAACGTCACACGCGCGCGGTCGTCGTCGAAGTGGAGGAGCAGATCGTCGAACACCAGCGGCATGGGCTCATTTGTGGCAAGATACGCCTCGATGCTAGCCAAGCGCAGAGCCAAATAGAGCTGGAAGCGCGTGCCCTCACTGAGTGCGCGAACTTCCTGCTCCAGGCCATCGCTGCGCACACAACGAATCACACGTTCTTCGAGTCCCACACGGAGCGTAGTGTAGCCACCCAGCGTGATCTTGGCGAACAGCTGACTGGCGCGCGCTAGCAGCGGATCTTGATTCCTCACCCGGTACTCCTCCATCGCGCGTCGAAGCAGTAGCCCTGCGAGTTGGAGCTGTTGATAGCGCGCCGCCAAACTTCGAACCTCAACGGCCTTGGTTTGCACCAATTGGGCAGCCTCGGCTCCGCTCGTGGTCGCAAAGTGTTTGAGGCCGCCGGCCAGCGCGACCATTTCGCGATCCAACGCCAGATGACGTTCATCCAGCTCCTCGAGCTTGACCTCCAACTCTTGACGTCGGATCTGCAGCGTGCCGCGCTCGACAGCTTGAGCTTCAGAGACCAATTCACCCGGAAGCAGGCCGTGTTCGGAGGCAATTTCTAATAACTCAGCGTCACACGCGGCGAGCGCCGCTTGCAGAAGTGTGCGCCGTTCCTCCAAGGATTCCTGAACGCGAAGCTGACTTGGTTCGCTCACGCCGGAGGCGTGACAGAGCTCGGCGACTTCGGCAACGAGCTGTTTTTTGAGGCTGCTCAGGCGTTCTATTTCGGCTTCCTTCTCAGCCAGCTCCAGCTTGATCTTTCGCAATTTGTCCTGAAATAAATCACTTGAACGCTTTCGTCGCAGGAGCTCTTCAGCGGCTGCCAGTGGTTCGAGCTGCAGGACTTCCGGGGCGGATCGCCTCGCGACGTTCATCAGATTGGACCGAAAATGCTCGAAGCGTGCGTTCATTTCTGCAGCCTGGCGCTCCTTGGCATGCAGCTCATCGGCCTTCTGGAAGACCAGATTGAGTTGGTCGAACGCAGCTAGCACCTCATCGGGCGCGGCCTGCGCGGAGAATGGCAGCCCCTCAAGGACAGCCGCCCATTGTTGAGCCCAAGCCTCGAGTGCCCGCTTTGCCTCAGACAGCCGACGTTGTGTTTCGACGATCCGTGCCGTGCGACGCAAAACCTCTTGCTCCAAGCGGCGAGCTTCCTGCTCACGCTGCACCTCGAATTCGATGAGAATCTGCGCTCGCTCCAAGCACTCCGTGAGCGACCAACCTTCAACGGAATTGACACCTCTCGACTTCAGCACTTCAACAACCCGCGCTTGAGCCGCAGCGTACTCTGCGCCACACGCAGCCAGCTCAAGCTCAATACCCACCAACGTGACGGCAGCGGTGCGCACCGATTCAGCACGCTTCACCCAACCTAGGAACGCCGACGGACTCATCAATTCATCGAGACTCGCCCGTGAGCACAGCTCAGCGATGCGCTGATCGAGCTGCATTCTGCCTGTTTTCCAAGTGGATCGTTCGGCTTCTAAGCTCAATTCTTCCTTCCCGAGCGCTGAGAGCTCGGCTTCGCAATTAGCCAACTCGATCACGCGCTGCGCTTCGCGCCGCAATCTATCGCTCAACTCATCAGCGTCAGCCACGAGCTTCTCATACTCAGCCGCTAGCCCCTCTGACATGAGCTCCTTGTCGGAGGATTGAGACGCCAACCCCTGAGTCGCCCGGATCCGGCGCCACACTCCATCCCGTTTCTCGCGTGTGCTCGCGAGGCCAAGTTCACTCGGCACTTCGAAGGCACGCTGAATCGCCTCAATGCGCCTTGCGGCATCAATGCTCGCGCTCCTTAGCTCACGACTCCGTTGTTCAAGCCGCCGATGCTCAGCATCGCTCCCCTGGAAGTGTTCGGCGCAATCGGAAACATCCTCTACTTCCGGCAGCTCCAGACGTCTCAGTGCGTCAGCGCTGCCTTGCCAGGGCGCCAAGGAGGCCAACAGCACGCACAGTTGCTGCTGGGTGCGTTCGACCAACGCACGCTGGCGTGCCCGTTCCGTTTCCAGGAATGCCTTTTGACTGAGCCCCCGAACTTGCAACAGAAGATTCTGGACCCCCTCCGCGTTCAAGCCGTCCAGGTTTGTGGGGCGTGCAGCCTGCAGCTCAGTTTCTTCCTCATGCAATTTCGCTTCAGCGTCCTTGACGCTCTGTTGCAATTCGGAGGCCTCACGAGCCAAGCGCCTCAATCTCGTTTCCCGTTCGACATCCAAGCGCAAACGCTGGAGATCTTGAGATTCTCCGCCAAGGCGCACACGTCGCAAAAGCAGTTCAACGTCACTGCGCAGCAAGCCGATCTCGCCACTCAGTCGCTCGCGCTGGATCCGTTCGCTGCGCTCGACCGCGAGTTCTTCGGCCGTCGCATCCACGTCTAAATCCCCCATCGGGACCTCAGGCACCCGCTCTAGGCTTTCCTGCTCGCGCCTGAGCGCCGCTCTCGCTTGCTGACTGCGCTCAAGATCGCGCTCAATTTGGCGGAGCTCTTCTGCGATCCGTTGATAGCGGGCAGCATGCTCCGTGATGGACCCACGCGTTTCTCCAAGCTCTGAAAGCTCCCGCTGTAGCTCGCTGCGACGTGCGACGACCGGCAGCACTGCCTGAGTTCGGGTCAGACGCGCCAACTCCGATCGAGATTGGCGGCGTTCCTGTTCGACCGCTGCCTTTTCCGAGCTCACGCGGTCGAGTGCGGCTTGTTGCTCCTCCCATGCCTCGGGGCGTTGCACCGTTTCGCGCCAAGTTTTCTGGGCTTGCCGATGCTCTTCCAAGGCGATAGTGATGAGCGGCCGCGTTCGACCTGTCGGTTTGAAGAGCGCATCGGCCTCAGCTTCCAGTCGTTCAAGGACGCCACGCGTGCCTTCGCCTCCCATTTTGGCCTCGAATAGGCTCTCCCCCAGATCGCCTTCTCCGGCTAACAGCGCCTCCCCACCCTGTGCCAAGCGCACGTGATCCAGCCCGAACATTGAGCTAAAGAGTCCCTCGCTCTGCCCCCCTAGGAGGGCGGCGAGTGTTGCCTCCGACGCGGGCAAATCATTGGCATCTCGGAGTGCATCTTTGCGTTTTTTGCGGCGCACAAACGTGTGCAACCTGCCGTTCGCATCTTCCAGCACAGCGCCCACCTTCATTAGTTTCGTACCGTGCGTGTGGTCGTCCGCGGTGCGTTCTGGGATCCCAAAGAAGAGCGCCGAGATGGCACGTAGCGCCGTGCTCTTCCCTGCCTCGTTAGCGCCATAGATGATGTGCAAACCGCCCGCTTTGCCACCCGACAAATCCAGACTGACCCCAGAGAATGAGCCAAAAGCGCTAAGATCCAGCCGACGAAAGCGCATTAGCTGCGTGTCACCTCGGCGAGCCGAGCCAACAACAGCTCTTGGGCTTGCTCCAGAGTCCGCTCCAAATGCAGGGGGCCTCCCAAATCCTCACCTGTGGGATCCAAACGCAGCTCACCCAGCTTCTTGAACAGAGCGTCAAACTCAGACTTGAGCTCGTCCCCTTGTCGCAAGCTGGCTGCCGCGCTCAGCAACTCGCGAACGATACCATCCTGAGCCTCGCTCAGAGTGGGCTGGCCCAGCGCCTGGGTTTGAAACCGAACGTCCTCGATCCAGATGTCCCCGGACGGGACGTCGAGCGCAGCGTTTCGCACCTCTTCGACATAGCGAAACTCGTCACGATGAAGCGCAGCGTGAGCGCGTGTAGCGCCTGAGATCACAACACGCAACGCGAGCAGTCGGTCTTCTACGCCACTCGCCCACTCGTTCAGAGAGCGGCGCACCACATCCAAAATGTCATCCGGATTGGAGCAGTCGGAAGCCTCGACGTGACACACACCAAACCGTACGACATCAAACGCCAGCGCCTCCACACGCACCACACGCCCCGCCACAACCTCAATCAAAGTGGCTCCTTTCGCTCCGCTTTCACGCACAAAGCGCCCTTGCAAATTGCCAGGAAAGACCACCCAGGGCTCCTCACACAGCACCTCGCGTGTGTGCACATGCCCGAGCGCCCAATACTGATAGCCCTTGTCGCGCAGCGCATTCAACGTGCACGGCGCATAGCTATCGTGACCAGGCCTGCCTTCCAGCGCCGTGTGTAAGAGCGCGAGATTGAACACGCCCGGGATGGCGCGTGGGTAACTCGCCGCAAGATCTTCGGTGGTATCCCGTTTGGCAAAGCCCTGACCATGAATCGCCAAGCCGAGCGACTCGAGCTCAATCGTTTGGGGGTGCGACGTGGCAAGCTCAGCAACGTTATCGGGCAAGCGCAAATGCCGGCGGATCTTGCTAGCCGCATCGTGGTTGCCACGCAGCCACACGACACGCACCCCGGCTTGCCGCAAGCGACTCATCTGAGCTGAGAAGAAAAGGCCCGGCGCATAATCCCGCCAGTCACCATCGAACAGATCTCCGGCGATGACGACTACATCCACCTGATGCTCGAGCGCGTAGCCCACAAGATTTTCGAAAGCTCTGCGTGTTGCGCTACGAATGCGCTCAACCGGAGCCGCCTCATACAGTGGCAGCCCGAGCAAGGGGCTGTCCAAATGCAGATCAGCAGCGTGCAGGATCTTCAAGGGAGCCCCCAAAACATCGCTAACTTCTGGCTTCCCTCGCTGGACACAGTGACGACGCTTCTATAGCGCCGTCACGCCGCAAGCCAAAGCGCGAAGCTCCGCGAGCTACTTTGACCCGTGGGTCCCGCCGACTTGCGGAGAAAGACCAACACGATAGTGCCCCGACAAATCAGCGGTTTCAGCCGACACCCGTTCGCCGGGAACCGCCTTGGCCTTGTGCACACCGGGACCCAGCGAGGGGCGAACCGTCGGGCGGGTGCTTTCAACCAAGAGCGGCAAAATGATGAAAACTTCCGTACCGACCGCGGGTTCGCTCTCAACGATCAGGTAGCCGCCACTGGCGGTGATAATTTCTCGGCTCGTGGCCAAGCCGAGCCCGGTCCCTGAACCCTCGGGCTTGGTCGTGAAGAAATTTTCGAACAAGTGCTGTCGGACCGAGGCATCCATGCCGTGCCCGGTGTCCTTGACCTGGATGCAGCAATACTCGCCCGACGGGATGTCTCCGAATCCCAGCTTCTCTGTTCCAGACAGGCTGAGTTGCCGCACCAGGATATCTACCTTACCGCCAGGAGCTAGCGCATCTCGAGCATTCGCAACCAGATTGACCAACACCTGCTCCAATTGCCCCCGGTGCCCGGCGACTCGCAGCGTTTCATCCTGCACGTCGCAACTGAGCGTGACATCGGGTCCGAGCAGACGCTCAAACATTCGCTGGCAATCCAAGAGCAGCTGGCCCACCCGGAGCACCGAGGGGTGCTCAGAATTCTTCCGGGCGAAACTTAGGACTTCTCGCGTTAAAACCCCTGATTTTTCAGTGCAGTTTTGGATCTCCAGCAGGGATTCGACCAGCTCCGGATCCTCGCACAAGAACAGGGCCCGTGAGACCTCAGCATGGATCACCGTCAAGAGATTACTGAGATCGTGCGCAGAGGTGGTCGCTAGGCGCGACGCGAGACCAAGCTTCTGGATGTGGTGGAGCCGAGCGGCGTGCAACTTCTGTTGAGTTGTGTCGCGCACAATACCCAAAATGCCAGACACCTTCCCGGCTTCGAAAACCGGTGTGAGCTTGATGTCAAAGCAATGCCCCGTAGCTTGCTCGGGTCGCACACAGTCGAGCGACCCGCCCAGCGTTCGCCCTTGGAGCACAAACTCAAACACATCCGGCCCGAGCTGTTGCATCAAGGGAAAAACATCTAAGACATGGTGCTCCAACAGCTGCTCACGCGGCACTTCTGCAAGATTGCTGAGTGTCTCGTTTGCGGCACGGAGCGTGAGCCGTTCATCCAGTACGAAGACGCCGTCCGCCGAGCTATCAAGCAACGTCTGCACCAGGCTGTCGGAAGCTGCGTTCGCCCGCCCAGGGGAGCGCTGGACCTTCGAGTCGGGCGCTTGAGAAACTGCCCGTCGCCCCTCAGCGCCCTCCCGTTCTGGAGGCAAGGTTGAAAACCCGGGAGGGAAGCTACTCCAAACCGCCTGGCGTGGAGTGAGGTGCAGCGTTTCGACTTTGGTCCGTGTTCGCATTTTCCGAACCTGTAAGGGTACAGACCTGGCGCACCTTGAACACTCCCATCGTGTAGGGCGTTGAACTTTGGCCAGGCGGCCCAACGAACGCTGCAAGCAGTGGCTCAGTCGGACGCTACCGCACGCTGGCGCGAGGTTCCGAGCCCCTCGATACCCAGTTCGACCGTATCGCCAACCTTGAGGAATGTAGGCGGTTTCAGACCAAGACCCACACCTTGGGGCGTGCCCGTGCTGATCACATCCCCCGGAAGCAACGTCATGAATTGACTGATGTAGCTCACGATCGTGGGCACATCGAAGATCATATCATCGGTGTTGCTGTTCTGAACCAGCTTGTCGTTCACCTTGAGCCAAAGCTTCAAATTGCTCGGATCTATTTCATCACGCGTGACCAGCGTGGGACCGAGTGGAGCAAACGTATCGCAGCTCTTACCCTTCACCCACTGACCGCCGCGGTCGAGCTGGAAGGCGCGCTCCGAGTAATCATTGTGGAGCGCATATCCAGCCACATACTCAAGCGCTTCGTTCTTTTCGACGTAGCGTGCCGTCTTTCCGATGATCACGGCGAGCTCCACTTCCCAGTCGGTCTTCTCGGAGCCGCGTGGGATCTTGAGATCGTCGTTCGGGCCCACCAGAGCCGTCGTGGATTTAAAGAAGAGCACGGGCTCCGCCGGAATTGGCATGTTCGTTTCTACGGCATGCGCGCGATAATTGAGGCCCACACAAATAATCTTGCTCGGGCGACAAATCGGGGCGCCCAGGCGCACCTTGCTCGGATCGACCTTCGGACAGCTTGAACCATTCTGCTTCAGCCAAGCTTCCAGCTTGGCAAGGCCGCCGCCGCCAAAAAAAGCCTCATCGTAATCTGCTCCGAATGCCGAAACATCCACCCAGGCGCTATCGCTCAACACCACACCAGGCTTCTCTGAACCCGGCGAACCAAACCGAAATAGTTTCATGATCTTGACCTTTCAATTGCTTGAGACGTGAACCTATAATCCACCAAAGCTTAGGAAACCAAGACTCCGCCATCGACTGGCATCGCCGCGCCAGTGATGAACGCTGCCTCATCGGAGCACAGGAAGAGCACCAAGGCTGCCACTTCTTCGGGCTTACCCATACGCCCAATCGGCTGATACTCGGAGAGCTTCTTGAACATTTCCGGCTCCTGGCCTGGATAATTCTTCTGGATAAAATTATCGACAAAGGGCGTGTGCACACGCGCTGGGCAAACGCAATTACACCGGATGCCTTTCTTCATGTAATCGATGGCCAACGAATAGGTCATGGTGAGCACCGCACCTTTCGTCATCGAATACGCAAAACGATCAGCCACACCCACCAGCGACGCAATCGAAGCGACGTTGACGATACTCCCGCCACCCGTCGTGAGCATGCGCGCCACTGCTTCCTTCGCGCACAGAAACACACCCTTCACGTTGACGTTGTAGAGCCGATCCATATCCGCGACGGCCGTGCCCTCAATATTTCCCACATGGGCAATACCGGCGTTGTTAACCAGGACATCTAAGCGCCCAAACTTCGCATCCACCTCAAGGAAAGCCTTCGCCACACCCTCAGGGCTCGAAACATCGCAGCCAACCCGCAGCATCTGCTGGCCCTTTGCCTCGACCTTTGCTGCCGTTTCTGCGAGCGCGTCCACCGAAAGATCGAAACCGGCTACTTTGGCGCCGCTGGCCGCCAGCGTCACGGCGATCGCTTGCCCAATTCCTGAACCAGCACCCGTTACGACCGCAACCTTGTTGTTCAAACTAAACATCGTTGTGTTCTCACTTTGCTCACGCGCTCACCTGGGCACCGGCTCGGGACCATCCGGTGCCAGGGCCCGCGGATAAAACACGCCGCCCAACAGGCGGTCAACGGTATCCGTGCGGGTGCCGTTGAAACCAGCGCCAGGCGCTCTCGATGATCTCCGAAATATCTGTGATCTGGGCACGGAAACCCAACTCGTGCTGGATCTTGCTGGGATCGGCGGTGAGCTCTGGGGGATCACCAGGCCGCCGTGCACACACCTCTATTTTGATGTCACGCCCCACGACCTTCCGCGCCGCGTCGATGATCTCCCGAACGCTGTACCCGCGCCCGATGCCGAGGTTGTAGATCAGCTCCTTGCCGGGGGCGAGCGCATTCATAGCCAAGATGTGCGCCGCGATCAGATCTTCTACGTGAATGTAGTCGCGCACGCAGGTGCCATCTGGCGTCGGATAGTCTTCGCCGAAGATCTGAAGCTTTTCCCGCTGACCGAGCGCAACTTGCAGTATCACCGGGATCAGGTGCGTCTCCGGGTTGTGATCTTCGCCAAGAATCCCCTCCCGATCACAACCGGCGACGTTAAAGTAACGAAGTGCCGCGAAGCTGAACTCTGAATTGGACGCGAGGTAATCCTTGAGCACGCGCTCGCTCGCCAACTTAGACCAACCGTACGGGTTGATGGGAGCCTGGGGCATCGTCTCCACAATCGGCATGCGCTCCGGTTCGCCATACGTGGCACACGTCGAACTAAAGACGATGCGATTCACCCGCGCGGCTTGCATGGCCTGAAGCAGGCTGGTGGTGCCTCCTGTATTGTTCTCGTGGTAAACGAGCGGATGGGTGACTGACTCACCCACGTAAGCCAACGCCGCGAAATGCATCACGCACTCGATCTGGTGCTCCAGCAAGGCTCTCTGTACGGCCTCGGTCTTCCTCAAATCCAGATGAACGAAGGGCACTTCCGGCGAAAGCGCCGCCTGATGCCCGCGGCTCAGGTTATCCAGCGCCACCACGTGATGTCCCTCACGCTGTAATACCTTCACGGCATGTGACCCAATGTATCCAGCGGCTCCGGTGACTAAGACTTTCATCGTGCGTGAGCCATAGTAGACCGCCCTATCGCCCGCAACGTCTTCCGCCGGGTCTTCGACTAGGAGGACGTGGAAATTTGTGCTTCTGTCCGGCGCTGAATGGCGCCGGGCTCGGCCGACCCATGAGTGGAGACAGCGGTGGCAAACGTAAGACTTGAGAAGATCGGTAAAGTCTATCCCGGCAATATTCGAGCTGTCGGCGATGTGAATCTGGAGATCGCCGACGGCGAATTTGTGGTCTTCGTCGGTCCGAGCGGCTGCGGCAAGTCCACCACGCTCAGGATGATTGCTGGCCTCGAAGATGTCACGGAAGGCACCATCAGCATTGGGTCGCGGGTGGTCAATGACCTGGCACCCAAGGATCGTGACATCGCCATGGTGTTTCAAAACTACGCGCTCTACCCCCACATGACCGTGTTTGAGAATATGGCGTTTGGCCTAAAGCTCAGAAAATTCAAACGAGAAGATATTCGAGCGCGTGTTGCACACGCAGCAAAACTCTTGGCCATCGAAGAGCTACTCGAACGCAAGCCCAAGGCGCTTTCCGGCGGTCAGCGGCAGCGCGTGGCTCTCGGTCGTGCTATCGTACGCGAACCGGCAGCTTTCCTGTTCGATGAACCTCTCAGCAATCTGGATGCTAAGCTGCGAGTGGAAACCCGCGCAGAGCTGAAACGCCTGCATCAACGCCTGAAAACCACGACTATTTACGTGACGCACGACCAAGAAGAGGCCATGACACTCGGTGATCGCATCGTCATCATGAGCCAAGGAAAAGTGCAGCAAGTGGACGCACCTCTCGCCATCTACGAACGTCCTCAGAATCGTTTCGTTGCTGGCTTCCTCGGAACGCCGCCGATGAACTTCGTCGAAGGCCAATTGCTCAGCGTCGGAGAGCAAGTCATCTTCAAGGGCTCAGGCCTGGAGCTTCCCTTGCAGGAACCCTTAGCGGGGCGTCTCAAGTCCGCGCTCAATCAAGCGGTCGTGCTCGGCGTTCGGCCCGAATTTTTTACACCGTTGAATGAGCCGACCGGGGGGGCGTCTCTCCGGGTGAGCTTCAAGGTGGACGTGGTAGAACCGCTCGGGCACCTGACGGATCTCTACCTTTCGACTCCCGAAGGGGCCCGCTTGGTAGCCCGGATCAAGTCAGTTTCTGTTTCTCCCAACGATTTGATTGAACTTCAGTTGAGCACGAGCAAACTGCACGTGTTCGCGCCCGGTGAATACGGCAGCAACCTCAGCCTTGCCTGAAAAGTGAGCCCCCCATGCCCCATTATCTCGGACTTGATTCTAGCACCCAGAGCCTCTCGGCGATCATCATCGACACCGACGCCAAGCGTGTGGCTCTTAGTTTGAACGTCAACTTCGGCAAAGATCTGCCCGATTTCTTATCGCCCCACGGCTTTTTGCGGAATGACAATCCGCGCATCGTGCATGCGGATCCACTGCTCTGGGTCGCGGCGCTCGAGCTCTTACTAGAAAGGATTCGGGCCACTGGCTACGATCTGTCTCAGCTCCGAGGTATCGGCGGAGCAGGCCAGCAGCACGGCTCGGTCTACCTGAATAAGAAGCTCAGCGAGCACGGACGCTTTGCTTTCGACAAGCCTTTGGCACTGCAGGTAGCGCCGCTCCTTTCACGAAAAACATCCCCGATCTGGATGGATAGTTCGACAACCCGCGAGTGCGAGGAGATCGCTGCGGCTGTGGGCGGGAAACTGAAGGTCACCGAACTGACAGGCTCTCGGCCCACCGAGCGCTTTACAGGTCCACAAATCCGAGCGTTCTTTAAGCGCGAGCCCGAAGCCTATGAGCGCACCGCCGAGATCCATCTGGTGAGTTCCTTCATGGCCTCCCTGCTTACCGGCACGAGCGCACCTATCGACTTCGGGGATGGTGCCGGCATGAACCTGCTCGACCTGGCTCAGAACGATTTCAGTCAGCCGCTGTTAGACGCGACCGCGCCGGGGCTCCGCGAGAAACTGCCGGGCCTTTGCCAGGCTCGCTCCGTCGTAGGCACTGTCGCCAGTTATTTTGTGGAGAAATACGGGATTCGGGCCGGAACACCGGTCACCGCGTTCACGGGCGACAATCCTTCCAGTTTGGTCGGAATGGGTGCCACGAAGCCTGGCGTCGCGGTGATCAGCCTGGGCACGAGCGACACGGTGTTCGCCGCCATGTCGAAGCCGCTCACCGATCCCAATGGCTTTGGTCATGTGTTTGGGAATCCGGCGGCAGGTTTCATGAGCTTGATTTGCTTCACAAATGGTTCGCTAGCACGGGAGGCCGTCGCCAAAGAGTTTGGAATGGGCTGGGAAGAGTTCAGCGATTCGATCTTGGAGCGCACGGAGCCCGGCAACGGTGACAATTGGATGCTCCCCTTCTTCGCGCCTGAGTCGACGCCCCGTGTGCTGAAGCCGAACGCGCAACGCTTCGGCAGTCCTGATTTTGTGGCCGGTAAGATCCCAGCGCGCGTGGCGCGCGCCATCGTAGAAATCCAAGCCGTGAGCATGCGCCTACATTCCCGCTGGATCGGAGAGACGCCCAGCACGATCCGAATCACCGGCGGCGCCGCCAAGAGCCCGGCAATTCGCCAGATCCTAGCCGATGTGTTTCAAGCAGTTATCAGCCCCCTCCAGGTAGACAACGCCTCTGCATTGGGCAGCGCGCTCTTGGCCGCCAACACGATCGGAGAGCTGCCATTCGAGCAACTGTTCGCCGACTTCGTCCACACAGAAGCGAGCACTAAAGCCACGCCCATGGCCCCGGCCGATACCTACGATCGGCTAGAGCAGAAGCTCAAAGCGAAGCTGCAAGAACTCGCGCGCTGAAGGCTCGGACCCCCATTCCGAACTTCACCCTGAACTGTGCGGACGCCGGCGTAGCAACGCAGACCTCAGGGTTGGCCAGAGCCGTGCGGCGACTTCCGCTTTGTTCACCACGCCGTCAGCTTGAGCCTCCACTGCCAGCACTTCCAGCTCATGCCCAGGCCGGCTACTCACCAAAATAATCGCCAGCTCGGCACCCCGAGCATTACCGCGCAGCATGCGAGCCAGCTTGTCCCCGTTGATGTCCGGCAGCATCACATCCACCACGACGCCCTCGATCGCTTGCTCCCCGATCAACCTGCTTGCCCCGATTGCCGAAGGCAACTCAAAAACAACGCAACCCGCTTCTTTGAGCTTCTCGGCGAGGATCTCACGCGCAAGCTCATCGTCGTCGATCACTAAGATACGAGGAGACAAATCAACACCAGCCTAGCTGGGAGGAGGCACGCCTTCCATCCCTCAACCCATTTTGCGATTCAAAACCTGACACGGCCCCCTAGGCGTCTGCGTAAGAACTGAAAGCGCGCCGAGGCTTGCTCACTGTAAAAACGCACATGAAAATGCGTCAGGTGCCCGTATTCATGCCGAACGAGCGTTTCGTCCCGCCGCGAGCGCTGGAACACGGTGTCTAAGAATACCGGATCCTCTCCGACGCTCAAGGCATATTCGCGCAAAAAATGCTGGATGGAGCGATCCATGAACACGAACTCGACGTCTGTCTCGCTCATGAGGGCTTTCAGAAGCTGCCACGTGCGCGGGCGATCAAGGTTCGCTGCAGAAGCCTTGGTGTACCACTTATGCTCACCTAGGTAATAGTAGCCAACATCGGCATCCCGGCCGGACTGGTGGCTGCGATGCGGCCGAACATACCCCCCTGTTTCACGACTCAAATCACCCACACCGAGCGGCGGAGAGCCGGGGAACAGAGCGGCCACTGTGGCAACTGCCGCCTCCAGATCTCGGATCGTTTCGTCGGTCGCAAAGGCCCGCTCGGGATTGATGATTCGCCAAAAAGAGCGCTCAGGCAGAGCCACCGCATGCCTGAGCGAGCCGCGGTTGGGGCGCCCAACAGATATGGAGCCGGGCCCGGGTTCGTCCTGCGAATAAAGCGTGATGGCGGATAATTCGACGGGGTTGTGGTTATTTGCCCGCATGGCAGCTGTTGAAACCTTGAGGCTCGAAGTAGCCGCTTGGGCACTTGGGAGCATGTGTTCAAGAACAGAAGGCTGAGGCCCGGAGCAGCCGAAGGCCACAACAACGCACAGAGGGAAACCACGCCAAGGCATCTGCCCCCATAGGCTGCAGGGGATCTGGGTGGCCAGCAAGGCGGAGCCTGGCCCTGCTTGGCCAACCCCTGTTTTTCGTTATACAAATTCAGCTAAGCTAGGGCGGTCGTGGGAGAAGCCTTGAACATCGAACCGGGGACGCTACTGGCTGGAAAGCTCCGGGTGATCCGTTTGATTGGCGAGGGCGGCATGGGTGCGGTGTATGAGGTTGAGCACGAGCTCACCAAACATCGACGTGCGGTGAAGCTGCTGCACGCTCAGTTTGCTTCGATGCCCAGCGTCGTGGCGAGGTTCCTGCGGGAGGCTTCTGCGGCTGGGCGCATTGGCAGCCCGCACATCATTGAAACCTTCGACGCGGGACACTTAGCCAGCGGCGAGCCCTACATCGTCATGGAATTTCTCGACGGCGTTCCCGTCGATAATCTGCTGCGCCGACGTGGCGCGCTTCCATTTCACGAAGCCGCGGAAATCATCCATCAAGCTTGCGAAGGCATTCAGGCCGCGCACGATGCCGGCATCATTCACCGCGATATCAAGCCGGAGAATCTGTTTCTTTTGCGCGGCGATAGAGTCTACGTCAAAATCTTAGATTTCGGCATCTCGAAGTTTGATCCTGCCACGCTCGGCGCCGTCGAATCCCTCACCCAGGAAGGCAGTGCACTTGGCACGCCCTACTATATGTCTCCAGAGCAGGTGCGCGGCGATAAGCTGATCGACGCACGCACCGATGTCTACGCGCTCGGCGTCGTTTTGTATGAACTGCTCACGAATCTAAAACCCTTCGATGGCGAGACGCTCATGGAGCTTTCCGTGCGCATCCATGAGGGCAAATATGCACTGCCCTCTCAAGTCCGCCGCGATTTGCCGCACACCGTCGATGAGCTTTTGGGCAAGGCATTGGCAGTGAACCGCGAGCAACGTTACGCCACAGCGCGTGAATTTTCCCAAGCGCTACGCCACCTCCAGGTGGGGCAATGGGCCGTTTCGGATGCCACGATTGCGCTCCCGAGCAGCCTTCCGCCCGCCGGCGATGGGTTCTCTGCATTTGGCCCGAGCGCCCTGCCGCACAACGCCCCGCCCACCAGCGCCGGTACGCTCGCCGCTCACGCTGAACGCCCAGCCCGTGCGCTCACCCAACGCGCGGGAGGCACCACCGCCGGCGTGGGCCTCGAATCCCGTGCACCGAGCAAGAGTTCCCGCTGGATGCTGGTCGCAGGCGGAGCCGCCGTCGCAGCTATCGGAGCGGCTCTTCTGTTTGACTTCTTCAAGGGTCCTGGTGCAACAGCTTCAGTCGATGCCGGCCCGGAATCAGCCGCGGCAACGATGCCGCCCAAGCCCACCGGCGAACCGACACCCGTTCAAGCCAAGCTCCCCGATCCGGTGCCGGATGCCGGCGCGTCAACAGCCCCGGACGCCGCAATTCCCGCTCCGTCCGCGTTGCCGGGAACGGAACCGCGCAGAAAACCCGGAGCGAATCCTCCCCAAAAGAATGTCCCCGGCCCGAGTGCCACCACACGTGCGCGCACCGAAGGCCTCGCCACAGATAATCCATTCAAATGAGCCTCCAAAGACCACGCCTCCCCTTCCTCTTCCGCGCTTCGTTCTCCACTCAGCTGGCATTGGTCGCGCTCCCCGCCATGCTCCCGCTGCTCAGCTTCACGGCGCCCGCAGCTGCCCAGCCTGAAGATAAGCAACGGCAGGAAGCTCGCGAACGCTTCGATCGCGGCCTGCGCCTGTTCAACGCCGGCGACAACACGGGCGCCCTCGCAGAATTCCAGCGCGCATACGACATCACGCAGCACCCCGTGGTGCTGTTCAATCTTGCGCTCGTCTATCAATCCATGCGGCAGCCCGTACAAGCTGCCGACGCTTTGACCAAGCTGCTGGCCAATCCAGGCCAGCTGGATGCCGAACGATTGGCTCGCTCACGCAGCATCCTGGCGGAGCAGCAGGCACTCATCGGGTACATCAAAATCGTCTCTGAACAGCCGAACGCCGCCGTAGAAATCGACAATCTTCAAGTGGCGACCACACCCGTCGCCAAGCCAATCCCGGTTCCGAGCGGCAGCCATGTCGTATCGCTGATTTTGCCCGGTTTTTTTCCGTTACGGCAGCAGCTTACGGTGCCAGGTCAGAGCACCGTCGAATTTTCCGGCACGATGAAGCCGCTTGAAGGGCGCTTGGCTCACCTCCAGATCAAGTCTCCGCTTGTCGGTGCGAGTGTGCGTGTGAATGGCGAGCTACTCGGAAAAACGCCACTTCCAGCCTCTCTAGCCCTCGCCCCCGGTGAGCACACGATCGAGCTCTCGCGACCCGGCTACGTCTCACAGAAGAAGGTGCTGAAGCTCGACAACGGCGCGAGCGGAACCCTGAGTTTCGATCCTCCGGTCGATCGAAGCTCGCTCGCCACCAATTCCGGTTACCTGGAGCTCGCGCTTAGCGAAGAGCAAGCAGTGATCTTTATCGATCAGCGCCCGCTCGGAACCTACAGTGCCGCCATGCAGCTACCGGAAGGGCCGCATCGGTTGCGCGTCGAACGCGCGAACTTCTTCCCCTACGAGCGCGACATCGAAATACCGCTCGGCAGCGCGACGCGCCTCAGCATCGAACTCCAACCCACCACCGAGTACCGCTCGGCGTACGCGGAGCGCACCCATTCCCAGCGAACCTGGGGTTGGGTATCCGTGGGCTCAGGAGCCGTCTTAATGGCTGGCAGTACTGGCTATTTGATCTGGAACAATAGCCAAGTGAATGATGCCCAGCAGAAGTTCGATGCCCTTGCGGCGCTCGGCTCCTGCACGAATCGTATCGGCATGCAAGACGCCTGCATCACCGAACTCAACCTCGCCTTCACTCATCTCGATGACGCCCAAGCGCAGACAAAATTCGGTTGGATCGGCATGGGTGTCGGAGCTGCCGCCGCAGGTTTCGGAGCTTTCCTGTTGCTCAGCAATGATGATCCCAATCGCTACG
>Ga0209490_10000954_pt1 | contig 28384 bp, 37 predicted proteins | sample MAT06_FD_187209 | JGI IMG/M metagenome (GOLD analysis project Ga0209490, IMG submission 187209) | Freshwater microbial communities from Lake Fryxell liftoff mats and glacier meltwater in Antarctica - MAT-06 (SPAdes) (version 2) | ecosystem: Environmental > Aquatic > Freshwater > Ice > Liftoff... | reverse complement strand
ACGGCCGACAGCGCCATGGTGATCATCTCACGGCCCCGCGCGGCGGGCAGTGCCCAACTGGTCGCCACCGCGACCCCCATCGCGAGGTCGAGTTCGACCTCGCCGAGCATCTCACCGGTGGCCGGGGCGCAGACCGACCACGCGTACCGCTCGTCGCGAACCCAGTCCTGCGCACGACGCCGGATGTAGGCGTCGGCCTCCTCGACGCCCGGGGACGGCCGCCGCCGCCACCGCCGGATCTCCGGATCGGCGAAGGACGCCACGACGGCCGGTCGGTCGTCGATCCGGTCGTCGGCCCGCGGCGCGCGCAGGTACCAGGCGCCCGCGTTGATCTCGACGGGGTCCATCTCCGCGCTCTCTCAGCTCCTGATCTCGCAGAGCACCGAACCCTGGGAGACCGGCGTGCCCGCCTCGGCGGCCAGCCCGGTGATCGTGCCGTCCTTGTGGGCGGTGACCGGGTTCTCCATCTTCATCGCCTCCAACACGGCGACCAGGTCACCGGCAGCGACCCGATCGCCGTCGGACACCGCGACGGTGATGATCGTGCCCTGCATCGGCGCGGTGACCGCGTCACCCGACGCCTTCGCGCCACCCTGACCGCCGCCGCGCCTGCGAGGCGCCACCTTGACCGGGGCGGACCCGCCGCCGCGGGCGAGGTCGTCGGGCAGCGACACCTCGAGGCGTCGCCCACCCACCTCGACGACGACGGACCGCCTCGGCTCGCCGGCCTCGGCAGCCGCGTCCGCCTCCCCGTCGTAGGGCGGGACCGTGTTGTCCCACTCGGTCTCGATCCACCGGGTGTGGACGGTGAACTGCTGCTCCGACGGCGATGCGAACGCCGGGTCCGCCACCACCGCACGGTGGAACGGCAGCACGGTGGCCATGCCCTCGATGCGGAACTCCGCGAGCGCGCGCCGGGAGCGTTCCAGCGCCTGCGTTCGATCCGAGCCGGTGACGATCAGCTTGGCCAGCAGCGAGTCGAACTGCCCACCGACGACCGAGCCGGACTCGACGCCGGCGTCGACCCGCACCCCCGGCCCGGTGGGGAAGGTGATCGCCGTGACCGTGCCCGGCGCCGGGAGGAAGCCGCGTCCGGCGTCCTCGCCGTTGATCCGGAACTCGATCGAGTGGCCGCGCGCCGGCGGGTCCCCGGGCAGGTTCAGCGCCTCGCCCTCGGCGATGCGGAACTGCTCGCGCACCAGGTCGAGCCCCGAGGTCTCCTCCGAGACCGGGTGTTCGACCTGCAACCGCGTGTTGACCTCCAGGAACGAGATGAGGCCGTCCTGCCCCACCAGGAACTCCACGGTGCCGGCGCCGTGGTAGGACGCCTCCTTGCAGATCGCCTTGGCCGCCTCGTGGATGGTCGAGCGCTGGGTGTCGGTGAGGAACGGCGCGGGCGCCTCCTCCACGAGCTTCTGGAACCGGCGCTGCAACGAGCAGTCACGGGTGCCGACGACGATCACGTTGCCGTGGGTGTCGGCGAGGACCTGCGCCTCGACGTGACGCGGCTTGTCGAGATACCGCTCGACGAAACACTCGCCGCGCCCGAACGCCGCCGTGGCCTCGCGGACCGCCGAGTCGTACAGGTCGGGGATCTCCCGCATCTGCCGGGCGACCTTCAGGCCGCGCCCGCCCCCGCCGAACGCCGCCTTGATCGCGACCGGCAGCCCGAACTCGTGTGCGAACGCGACCACCTCGTCGGGACCCGTCACCGGGCCGCTCGTGCCGGGCACCAGCGGCGCGCCCGCCCGGGTCGCGATGTGGCGGGCGGTGACCTTGTCACCCAGGTCGCGGATCGACTGCGGGGACGGGCCGATCCAGGTGAGCCCCGCGTCGATCACGGCCTGGGCGAAGTCCGCGTTCTCGGACAGGAAGCCGTAACCGGGATGGACGGCGTCGGCGCCCGACCGCTTCGCCGCGCCCAGCAGCTTGTCGACCACCAGGTAGGACTCGCCCGCCGTGCTGCCGCCGAGCGCGAAGGCCTCGTCGGCGAGCCGGACGAAAGGTGCGTCCCGGTCGGGGTCGGCGTACACCGCGACACTCGACAGCGCCGCGTCGGCGCACGCCCGGATGACGCGGACGGCGATCTCCCCGCGGTTCGCGATGAGAACCTTGCTCAGCGGCATGGCGGACTCCTCGTCTGCCCGGGAACACGTACCCGGCGCTTGGTTACCGGGGAGTTTAGGGGGGCTGGCCTGGCCTGGACGGCCGGTCGTTGCGTCCGCAGGCCGGGTTCGGGCCCTGCGCCGCGATTGCCGGCGTCCGAGCGGCGTCGGACCGTCCCGCCGGCCGGGTCAGGGGCGGCGGCGACGCGAGGCGGGCAGCTGTCGGAACCGCGCGAGAACGCGGCGCCGCGGGGCGCTCCGGCCATCGTAGCGCAGGATGGCCTCCCGTTCGGCGAGCTCGGCGGCGGCAGCCGGGGCGAGCTCCGTGCGGGCGCGCAGGGCGAGGGCGGTGTCCCATCCGTCGCGCAGTGCCCCGACCGGCTGGTGGCCGGCGCGGTGGCGGGCGAAGACCTCCGGCCAGTCCGCGCCGAGGGACGCCGCCAGCCGCGGCCACGTCCGGGCGGCCTCGCGGGCCCGTTTGCGCAGGAGGGCTCGGCGGGTGGCGTCGAGCCGGTCGACGTCGAAGCTCGGCCTGCCGCGCGCCCAACCCGGACGGCCCGGTCGGCCGACCGGCAGCCGCCGACCGGCCCGCCTCACGACGGCCGTTCGCGGACTCCTCCAGGTCGCATGCAGACCCCGACTCGCGCGCATGCGGACCCCGACTCGCGGGTGGGGGTGGGGAGGTGGGCGGCGGTGGCCATCGCGTCCAGCTCAGCGTCCAGGTCGGCGGCGGGTGGGTAGCGGCCGTCGCGTTCCAGCATCACCGGCGGGGTCGTCGGGCTGCGCTCGACCAGGCGTTCCAGCAGCGACAGGACCGGCTCCGGGACGGGGTCGGTGTGCGTGTCGTGATAGAGCCCGTCGTGCTCCGCGCCGCCCGCGACGTGCACGTAGGCGATGCGGTCCAGTGGCATCCGGTCCAGGACATCGCGGGCGTCCTGGCCGCGGTTCAGCGCGTTGGCGTGGATGTTGGCGACGTCGAGCAGCAGCAGCGCACCGGGTGCGCTCCAGCAGCTCGGTGAGGAAGTCGGGCTCGGAGTACTCGTCGTCGGGCCAGTCGAACAGGGCGGCGATCGGCTCCAGCGCGAGCGGGACGTCCAGCTCGGCCTGGGTGCGCCGGATGTTCGCGGTGAGGTGCTCGAGCGCCTCGCGACTGCGTGGCACCGGGAGCAGGTGGCCCACCTGGCGTCCGCCGGCGCGGACGAACGCGATGTGCTCGCTGACCAGGGGCGCTCCGACGGCCGCCGCGCACGCCGCCAGGTGCGTGACGCGCCGGGCGGAACTGCGGGAGCGAGCGACTCCGCAATCAGCTTGCAGTCGGTCCGCAGCGCGGCCAGTGCGTGGTCGCCGGTGCGGCTGCGTCGCGGCGCCCGGGCCAGCTGCACGGCCGCCACCACGGTGACCCCGAGCAGGGCCACGACGAGGAGACCGACCGGCTGCGCCGCTGCTATCCCGGCCAGCAGCCGTACGAGCCCGAGCCCGGCTACGGCGAGCATCCGGAACCCGACGCGCCGGATCCGGCGCCGCTGCCCGTCGGACAGCAACAACCCGGCCGTGACCAGCCGGGCCTCGATCGCACCCAACGCAGCCGTCACCGGCCGGTGGAACGACAGCCGTGTGCGGGGTACCGCGCCGCTGCCGGTGACGAAGTGGAGGGCCCGCTCGAGGTCCTCGGCGTCGGTGCCGAGGCGGCCCGCGGCCCGGACCTCGCCCTTCGTGGTCGCGATCGTGCCCCGCACGTGCATCGAGCTGAGTGCCGAGGTCACGGCCAGCTCGGCGCCACCGTTCAGGTACGCGACGTCGTGGGGGTGGCCGCTCAGGTTCTCGGCGGACTGCTCCGGGACCGGGTCGGCCAGCACCCGGCGCGCTCGGGTGGACGCGATCCACACGGCCACGGCGATCACCCCGTAGACGACGAGGAACACCGGCCCGCTGATCCCCCAGGTGCTTGCAGCGCCCATCACTCACACTCCCTGACCCGTCACCATGAGACGCCTCACAGCGTGGAGCGGCCCGAGGCCGCCGGGACCGTTCTTCACCAGGACTTGAGGTTGGCGCCGACCGGGCCCGGAGTCGGGTCAGACGGATGTGGCGGCAGCGACCTGCTTCTTGATCCGCGACAGCATCGCCGACATCCCCCGCAGCCGCAGCGGGCTCACGGCCCGGGCCAGCCCGAGCGCGACGTAGAAGTCGTCGGGCACCGCGAGCACGTCGGCCGCCGGTTGCCCGTCCAGACCGGTCCGCATGATCGACGCGAAGCCGCGCGTCGTGGGGGCCTCCGGCGGCGCCGAGAAGAACAGGTGCACGGCCCGGTCACCGTCGGGCGCGACCTCGACCGCCAGGAACAGCGGTGACTGGCACTCGTGCACCTGCTCCATCGTGTCCGCCGCGTCGGCGTAGCGCTCCGGCAGCGGGGGCAGCTCCCGGGACATCTCCAGCAGCAGTTCGAGCCGGTCCTTCGGCCCGACCTCGGAGAACTCCTCGACCAGCTCGGCGAGCTGCGGGGGCAGCGTCGATCCCTGCTGTGTCGATCCCTGCTGTGTCGATCCCTGCTGGGCCGGTCCCTGGCTCACACCGAGCCCCGGTCGGCGCCCTGCACGATCGGGACGCGCACGGCGTTGCCCCACTCGGTCCAGCTGCCGTCGTAGTTGCGGACCGTGCCGAAGCCGAGCAGGTGGGTGAGCACGAACCAGGTGTGGCTGGAGCGCTCGCCGATGCGGCAGTAGGCGACCACGTCGTCGTCGGGCCGCAGGCCCTGCTCCTGCAGGTAGATGGCCTCCAGGTCGGCCCGCGACCTGAACGTGGCGTCCTCGGCGGCCGCGCGGGCCCACGGCACGCTCGCCGCGCCGGGGATGTGGCCGCCGCGCACGGCACCCTCCTGCGGGTAGTCGGGCATGTGCAGCAGCTCGCCGGAGTACTCGCCGGGTGACCGGACGTCCACCAGAGGACGGCCGAGGTGCGCGAGAACGTCGTCCTTGAAGGCCCGGATCGTGGTGTCGTCGCGCTCCACGACCGGGTAGTCGCCGGTCTCGGGCTTCGGCGCCTCGGTGGTCATCTCGCGGCCCTCGGCGACCCACTTGGCGCGCCCGCCGTCGAGGATCCGGACGTCGGGGTGGCCGAACAGGCTGAACACCCACAGCGCGTAGGTGGCCCACCAGTTGTTGCGGTCGCCGTAGATGACGACGGTGGTGTCGCGGGAGATGCCGCGCTCGCCGCAGAGCTGCGCGAACCCGGCGCCGTCGACGTAGTCACGGGTGACCGGGTCGTTCAGCTCGGTGTGCCAGTCGACCTTCACCGCGCCCGGGACGTGGCCGGTGTCGTAGAGCAGCACGTCCTCGTCGGACTCGACGACCACGAGCCCCGCGGCGCCGAGGTTCGCGGCCAGCCACTGCGTGGTGACCAGGCGTTCCGGGTGGGCGTAGGCCGCCAGCTTCGGGTCGGTGTCGTTCGCGAGTGCCATGCGTCCGAGCGTAGTCAGTCCCCGCCGCCACCGCTGCCGTCGGAACCGCCGCCACCGCCGCCGTCGGAACCGCCGCCACCGCCGCCGTCGGAACCGCCGCCGTCGGGCCCTCCGTCACCTGCGCCGTCGCCGTCCACACCGCCGTCGCGGCGGCGGGTGCGCCGGCGGGACGCTCCGGTGACGAGCGCCACCACGACCATGCCTACGAGCAGGACCACGACCAACGTGTCCACGTCGATTCCTCTCGCCCGGGTCGGTCCGAGCACGCCCGCATCGGGGTGTGCCAGCCGGAGCGCGCCGCCCCCGGCTCAGGCTACGACGGGGACCACAGATCGGTCACCGTGACGCCCAGTCCCGCCAGCAGCCGGCGGGTGAGCGGCAGGCTGATCCCGATGACGTTGGACGGGTCGCCGTCGATGCCTTCGACGAACCAGCCGCCCAGCCCGTCGAGGGTGAAGGCGCCGGCGACCCCGAGCGGCTCCCGGGTGGCGAGGTAGGCGTCCAGCTCGGCGTCGGTCGGCTCGGCGAACCGGACGACCGTCACCGCGTGCCCTTCGGCCACCCGGTCGATCTTGCCGTCGGCCATCCGGAGCACGGTGTGGCCGGTGACGAGCTCACCCGTGCCGCCCGCCATCCGCCGCCAGCGTCGGCGGGCGTCCTCGACGTCGACGGGTTTGCCCACCAGTTCGCCGCCGATGTGCAGCATGGAGTCGCAGCCGATCACCACCGCGTCGGGGAACCGGGTCCGCCGGGCGATCGTCGTGGCCTTCGCCCCGGCCAGGGAGGTGACCTTCTCCGTCGGCGTGGCGTGCGGGATGGCGGCGAGCAGGGCGTCCTCGTCGACGTCGGCGATCTCGACGGTCGGGTCGAGCCCGGCCGCCCGGAGCACCGAGAGGCGGGCGGGGGATGCGGAGGCGAGGACGACGTGCACGGCGCCCGACCTTACGGCCGGGCGCCGCGGCCCCTCACCCGGTGTCAGCCCGCCACCTCCGCAGCCGCCGACGTAGCGAGGCCAGGTTCTCGGGCGGGACTCGAGCTGCGCCGATCAGGCGGCGATCTCCACACCCTTCCAGAACGCGTAGTGGTCCTTGATCTCCGCCGCGGCGTCCATGGGAGCCGGGTAGAACCAGGCGGCGTCGGCGTTCTCCTTGCCGTCGACGACCAGCGTCCGGTAGCTCGCGGTGCCCTTCCAGGGGCAGACGCTCGTGGCGTCGGACTCGCGCAGATACTCGGCCCTGACCGAGTCCGCGGGGAAGTAGTGGTTGCTCTCGACGACGACGGTGCTGTCGCTCTCGGCGATCACGGCGCCGTTCCAGGTGGCCTTCATGCCGTCGATCCTGCTCCCGCCGGGCCCGGCGCGCCCAGCGTCGCCACCGAGCCGTCATCGAACCGTTCGAGTCCCGTCGCGTCAGCGGGGCCGGGTCGAGGTGCGCCAGGCGTCCGCACCGGGGGTGAGGGAGGTCCGGAGGTGGGCCGGCAGGTCGTTCCACGTCCTGCGGACGCCGACCGCGGGTGACCCCTGCGCCGGGGCCGCGGTGGCGGCGGTGGCGGCGGTGGCCACGACCACCGTCAGGGCGGCGAGCTCGACGTCGTTGGGCTCACCCCGGACGACCCGGAGGAGGACCCGGGTGGGCTCGCCTCCTGCGACGGCGGGACCGGTCACAGCGGGATGTTCCCGTGCTTGCGCGAGGGGGGGACCTCGCGTTTGGTGGCGAGCGTCCGCAGTGCGCGGCCGATGTATCCGCGGGTGTGGGACGGCGGGATGACTCCGTCGATGTAGCCGCGGTCGGCGGCGATGTAGGGGTTCGCGAGGGTGTCCTCGTACTCCTGCTGCAGCTCGACGCGCCGCGCGGTGAGCCGCTCGCCGTCGAGGCCGGCGAGCTCCTTGCGGTACAGGATGCTCACCGCACCCGCGGCACCGGTCACCGCGATCTGCGCGGTCGGCCACGCGACGTTGATGTCGGCACCGAGGTGTTTGGAACCCATCACGTCGTACGCGCCGCCGTAGGCCTTGCGGGTGATCACCGTGACCTTGGGCACGGTGGCCTCGGCGTAGGCGTAGATCAGCTTCGCGCCGCGCCGGATGATGCCGTTCCACTCCTGCTCGGTGCCGGGCAGGAAGCCCGGGACGTCGACGAAGGTGACCACCGGGACGTTGAACGCATCACAGGTCCGGACGAAGCGGGCGGCCTTCTCGGACGCGTCGATGTCGAGGCAGCCCGCGAACCGGGTCGGCTGGTTCGCGACGATCCCGACCGAGCGACCGTCGACCCGGCCGTAGCCGACCACGATGTTGGGTGCGAACAGCGCGTGCACCTCGAGGAACTCGCCCTCGTCGAGCACCCGGCGGAGCACCTCGTGGATGTCGTAGGGGGTGTTCGGCGAGTCCGGGACGACGGTGTCGAGCTCGAGATCGGTGTCGGTGAGCCCGTCGGCGACCGACCCCGTCGGCTCGGTCGCGGGAAACCCCGGGGGGTCGGACAGGTTGTTCGACGGCAGGTAGCCCAGCAGCTCCTTGACGTAGGAGAACGCGTCGTCCTCGTCGCTGCCGAGGTAGTGCGCCACGCCGGACCTGGAGTTGTGGGCCCGGCCGCCGCCCAGCTCCTCCATCCCGACGTCCTCGCCGGTGACGGTCTTGATGACGTCCGGGCCGGTGATGAACATGTGGCTGGTCCCGTCCACCATCACGATGAAGTCGGTGAGCGCGGGGGAGTACACCGCGCCGCCCGCCGACGGGCCCATGACCAGCGAGATCTGCGGGATGACGCCCGAGCTGCGCACGTTGCGCACGAAGATCTCGCCGTAGAGACCGAGCGCGACGACGCCCTCCTGGATGCGCGCGCCGCCGCCGTCGTTGATGCCGATCATCGGGCACCCGATCTTCACGGCCAGGTCCATGACCTTGACGATCTTCTCGCCGTAGACCTCGCCCAGCGCCCCGCCGAACACGGTGGCGTCCTGGCTGAACACCGCGACCGGCCGGCCGTCCACGGTGCCGGTGCCGGTGACCACGCCGTCGCCGTAGGGGCGCTTGGCGTCCATCCCGAAGTTCGTGGACCGGTGCCGGGTCAGCGCGTCGAGCTCGACGAACGAGCCGGGGTCGACCAGCGCGTCGATCCGCTCGCGCGCGGTACCGCGGCCCTTCGCGTGCTGGCGTTCGGTGGCGGCCTCGCTGTCGGCGTGCTCAGCGGTGCGACGGTGGAGGTCGGCCAGCTTTCCCGCGGTGGTGTGGATGTCGGGGGTGGCGTCGATGCGCTCCGTGGCAGCACTCATGGCCGGGAAGCCTAACCGGCGGGTAACCGCGTGGGACATGACGTGCGCGCCCCGCCGTCGCGGCCGCGTCGGCACCGACACGACCGGGTGCGTCCGGCGACGGGTTCGGCCCGCCTGTCGCGTGCCCCGCTCGCACGGCCGGTGACCGGTGTTGATCACAGGTAGCGTCGCCCACCATGAACCGGACCATCGAGCCGCTCGACGCCGACGCGGTGCGCGCCGCCCTTGCTGGTGCATGGGCGCAGTTCGACGTGGTTGAGCGTACCGGTTCCACCAACGCCGACCTGATGGTCGCGGCCGCCGCCGGGGCGCCCGACCGCACGGTGCTGGTCGCCGAACACCAGGAGGCCGGTCGCGGGCGGCTGGCGCGGTCGTGGGTCTCCCCGCCCGGTTCCGGACTCACGGTGAGTGTGCTGCTGCGGCCGACGGGCGTGCCCGCGTCCCGGTTCGGCTGGCTACCCCTGCTCGCGGGTCTGGCGGTGTTCGACGCCGTCCGCGGGCTCGCGGGAGCCCCGCCGCTCGGGGCGGCGCCCGTCGGCCCGCAGCTGGGCCTGAAGTGGCCCAACGACCTGTTGCTGGGCCCGGAGCAGCGCAAGGTCGCGGGCATCCTCGCGGAGGTGGCCGACCCGGCCGGGCGCGCCGCGGTCGTCGTCGGCATCGGTGTGAACGTCGCTGCCGCACCTCCCGACCAGGCCGGGGCCACCTCGCTCGCCGCCGAGGGCCTGGACGTCGACCGCGCCGAGATCCTCGTCGCGCTGCTGACCCGCCTCGCCGAGCGCGACACCGCCTGGCGGGCGGGCCGCGGCGACCCGGAGACCACCCGCCTGCGCGCGGACTACCGCGCGGGGTGCGTGAGCCTCGGCGCCGATGTGAGCGTCGAGCTGCCCGGCGGGGCGATCCACCGTGGCATCGCCGAGGACGTCGACCGCGACGGGCGGCTGCTGCTGCTCGACCCCGCGGGCCACCGGCGCGCGATCGCCGCCGGTGACGTGGTGCACCTGCGTCCCGGCGGCGGACCAGTACGGTAGGCCGGGTGGTCTATCCGGACGATCTCCTCGTTCCGGGCGAGCAGATCGTGACCCACCGGCGTCCGCACTGGAAGTCGCTGGTCGTCCCCGTGGTGGTGCTGCTGCTCGTCGTCGGGACCGGCACGTTCCTGGCGGCGCTGGTCCGTGCGCAGAGCTGGGCGCCGTGGGCGTGGCTCGCACTGGCGGTCACCGGCACGGTCCTGGTCGGGTGGTTCACCGTGGCGCCGGTCGTGCGCTGGCGGGCCACCCATTTCGTGGTCACCAGCCGGCGGGTCCTCGTGCGCGAGGGCGTCCTGTCGCGCCACGGTATCGACATCCCGATGAGCCGGATCAACAGCGTGCAGTTCCGGCACACGGCGCTGGAACGTGTGCTGGGGTGCGGCACCCTGATCATCGAGTCGGCGTCGGACGAGCCGCTGGAGTTCGCCGACGTACCGGGCGTCGAGCGCGTGCACGCACTGCTCTACCAGGAGGTGACCGGTGAGTCGTGAGCTCCCCGTCGCGGTGCCCGCCGCCGGGCTTCCCGAGCGCGTCACGATCTACGAGGTCGGGGCGCGCGACGGGTTGCAGAACGAGGCGACCGTGGTGCCGGTGGAGGTCAAGGCGCAGTTCCTGGATCGTCTCGCCGACGCCGGTCTGGGGGTCCTCGAGGCCACCAGCTTCGTGCACCCGAGGTGGGTGCCGCAGCTCGCCGACGCAGGCGAGCTGCTGGCGCGGCTGGTGCGCCGACCGGGAATCGACTACCCGGTGCTGGTGCCCAACGAGCGCGGCCTCGACCGCGCGCTGGCGGCCGGCGTCGGTCACGTCGCGATCTTCGCCAGCGCCACCGAGACCTTCGCGAACCGCAACCTCAACCGCACCCTCGACGAGCAGTTCACGATGTTCGCGCCGGTCGTGGAGCGCGCCAGGGCCGAGGGGCTGCGGGTACGCGGCTACGTCTCGATGTGCTTCGGTGACCCCTGGGAGGGCGCCGTGGCCACCGACCAGGTCGCGGCGGTGTCGCGGCGGCTGGTCGACATGGGCTGTGGTCAGGTCTCGCTCGGCGACACGATCGGGACGGGCACCCCCGGGCACGTGGAGGCGTTGCTCGACGCCTGCGTGGCGGCAGGGACGCCGGTGGCGCAGCTGGCGGTGCACTTCCACGACACCTACGGCCAGGCACTCGCCAACACCTTCGCGGCGCTGCGCCGGGGCGTCACCACGGTGGACGCCAGTGCGGGTGGCCTGGGCGGGTGCCCGTACGCCGAGTCGGCCACGGGCAACCTCGCCACCGAGGACCTGGTCTGGATGCTCGACGGCCTCAGCATCGCGCACGGCGTCGACCTCGACGCGCTGGTCGCCACGAGTGTCTGGATGGCGCACCGGCTCGGCCGGCCGTCGCCGTCACGGGTGGTGCGGGCCCTGTCCGGGTGAGGGTGTCACGAGGAGAGCGGGCGTGCGGCTGCGGGACAGGCGCGCGTCGAGCACCTCCATCGACGCCCGCAGCTCGTCGCCGGTGAGCACCGGAGCGGGCCACGCGATCTCGTCCCCGCCCGGCGACCCCAATGACGTCGCGCGGGCGAGCACGCTGTCGGCACAGGCCCGCATCCACAGCGACGCGGTGAGCCAGCCCGACGCCGCGAGCCCACCGAAGATCGACGCCGCGGCCGCTTAAGATCCACCCACCAGAGGCGCAGCGATCAGGGAATTCGGGCTACTCGCTCTCGAAGGGGAGTACCCAGCGGTGGCTGCTGCTCGGCTCGTCCACCCAGACCTCATGCGTTCCGTCGGCAGTCACGGTGAGACCCAGCCGGTCCCACGGCGGTCGACCAGCAGTGATCCACTGCTTGTAGGCCCATTCGACGTGCGACCACAGTGGCTTGTCGCCAGCTTCGGTGACGGTGCCGTCGGCGAGGCTCACGCGCGCCCAGGAGCCGTCGGGGGTTGCGAAGGTCGATGCGACCGGCTGCATGGTGTCGGGGTCGAGGTCGTAGCCGAACGATATGCCCCGCGGGAGACGGAAATGTGCGAGGAACCAGGCCATAGGGGCGTCGCTCCACGGTTTGGGCGGTGCGTCGGTGGGCCGGGTTCGCCCACCTGAGGCACTGTCGGCGCGAGCGATGGGCTGGGGCGTCGCCCCTGTGCGCATGGCCATGAACGCGGCCCAGCGGGCCGTGAAACGGCCCTCCAGCCGGTTTCCAACGCGACGCAGGAGCACCAGGTTCCCGGCGCTGGTGGCGAGTTTGAGGTCGACCAGGATCGCCCCGTCGGAGGTGAGTTGCTCGGCCCACTCCCACGGCACGGCTGGTACCGAACACGTCGCGATGATCCGATCGAATGGTGCGTGCTCGGGAAGACCGTGCACGCCATCGACCGCCACGAGCGTGGGGCGAAGACGTGCGGCGCCGAGGCGTTCCCGCGCCAGTTCTATGAGGTCCCCACCCACGTCTATTGAGAATACCCGCTCGTCACCGAGACGGTGAGCCAACAGCGCGGCATTGTAGCCGGTCCCGGTTCCGATCTCGAGAACACGGTCCCCGTCCCGCACATCGAGGATCTCCAGCATCCGCACCATCAAATCGGGCTTCGTGCTCGACGAGATCGGAAGCCTGTCGCCGCCGACGATCTCCAGTGCGGTCACCAATGTCTCGGGCGAGTAAACTCGTTCCGGTACATCCGCCGTCTCGAACTCGCTCCACGCGCCGGTGGCGCCCTGTTCGAAAGCGCGGGGTACGAGTAGATGCCGAGGCACGGCCGAGATTGCCGCGTGCCACTGCGGCGAACGGAGGTCGCCATTGTCCCGCAATGTATCGGCGAGTCGGCGCGCGTGCGCCACCCAATCGGTGTCCAGCGCTGAGGTCACTGCTTCTTCCTGGTGAGTAGGTCAGCGAGTTGAGCGGTCAGCGGCGCGCCGGTCTCATCTTCGATGAATCCGAACTGCCCACCGGCATTGATCTCCAAGAATGTCCAGCTCCCGTCGGGCTGCACAACGAAGTCCAGCGCGCCGTAGAGCAGGTCCATGTCGACCATGAGGTTGCGCACACTGTCCACTACATCGGTAGGCGGCTCGATCAGCTCGTAGGAAAGGTTGGCGTAATCCGATCTGAAGTCGATATAGCTTTCCGGACTGCCAGCGCGGATCGCCGCCGCCGTGATGTGGTCGCCGATTACCACCATTCGCACCTCGTACGCCTTCGGGACCCAGCGTTGAACCAAGTGCGCAGTGACGTTGATTCCGCGTAAGTCTGCGAGATCGGCCTCGTCGAGCAGGCGGGTGAATCCGATCTTGCGAACTCCCTCCTCCATTAACATGTTTGTGCCGAACACCTTGCTGACCGTCCTGCCTTTGGCGGCGAACTTGCGCACGGTGTCCGCCTCGTTGGTGATGACGGTGTCGGGCACTGCCAGCCCGCATCGGGCCGCTTTCGGTTCAGCCGGGTTCAGCTCATCGGGGAACTTGTATGCGCGCGGAGTGCGGTACCACACCGCAGCGATACTCTCCAGTTCGATCAACCGTGCCGGCGTTCGAATTTGACCGATCCATTGTTCTCCGCGTAGCTCAGCAGAGACGCTGAGCTGTACCGGAAACCAGGCAGTATTTACCCGGTGGACGACCGCATTCCGCTCCAGTAGGGCGGGGATCATCGCGTCGACTGTCGCATCCATGTCTTCCGCGAGTATGAGAACCGACATTCAAACTGCAACCGGAGAGTCGGGGCAGTAGTCGTAGGTGAAGTCTTCGGATGGGCCTTCATCGCCGTCGCTGTTGGTGACCTTCTTCGCGGTGGCGTTCGTGATCGTGAATGGCGCTCCGGCCCGGTTGACGGCCACCTGCCGGACATGATCGTAGGTGAACGCTTCTCGAACGGGGTCGCCTTGCTGGCGGGCCGACCGCATTCCGCCCAGCCCCCACGGTCGAATCCCGGCAGGGGACGGTGCGCTGAGATCCATTGGCGTCGAGTTGCGGCCGAGCGGAAACTGTCCACTGTGCGCCGCCACCGGGTCGGCGGCAAACTGATCGAGCACTAAATTGGCAACGCGAAACCCTTCTCTCGACCCCGACCGCCCCAGGTTTGGGCCACCAAGGGCTCTGTTTGTTGAAATACCGTTCAGGCCAGAAGATCGCCGACAAGCGCCCGATTCTTCGCGTCGAAGTCTCGGACTGCCGCCGACCGGGCGTAAGGTTCTGCGGCACGGCGGAAGTCCCCTAGCCGCCGTTCGTCATGGGCCGAGTCGAGGCGCCGGATCAACGTTGCCGCTTCATTCGCGGTACTACATGCCTGATCAACGCGTCCGCCCCGCACACGAGCGGTCGCCAAGTGGCACAGCCAGACGGCGCGGTCGCGGGAATGCGCGGGGTCGAGCATAGACACGGCGCGCTGAAGATACGGCTCGGCTTCGGTGAACTGCCCGAGCGCGAGCAGCGAGCGCCCTGCGATTCCCTCGGCGTCTGCCTGGTTGAACCAGTAGATCCATTCCGGTTCGTCGTCGGGAACAGTTCGGGCGAGAAGGTCGAAGGACCGTTCCTGCGCGCGGCGCCACCTGGCGGCGTCACCGGACCTGGCGGCGCCCTGGGCGAGCCGGGCGTGCAGGGACGCCGCTACGGCGGGGGTGAGCCGGCGCTCGGCTTGAAGGGCGGATTCAGCGAGCACGATGGCGTCGGTCGGCCGGTCAGAGCGCCCGGCCTGCACGCTCATGAACCCCAGGACGTTGGCGCCGATGGCCCGATCCCCGCTCAGGTGCGCCGCGCGCAGTCCGGCGGCGAAGTAGCGTTGAGCCAACGCAGGTTGCTCCGAGTCGCAGGCCAGCCATCCGGCGAGGCGGCTGAACTCGGCGGCCATGCCGTAGAGGCGGCGTCCGACGTCGTCGGTGTAGGCGGAGTTGCGCAGCAGGGCCACGACCAGTCGGAGGTCCTCGCGGACCGACGGCAGCAGCGTGCCGCCGCCGATCGCGTCGTCCATCCGCCGCCGGGCCTCTGCGACCCGTTCGAGATCGTCGACGATCGCGTGGTCGACGCGTTTGCCCAGCACCGACGCCGCCACCCGGGCTGGATCGAACAGCCACTGGTGCGCGACGCCGGTCAACGTCAGCCCGGTCAGGGCGAGAAACTGTCGACGCTCCATGACGTCAGCATCCACGACGGTCGCCAGCGCATCCACCGTTCCGGGTGTATCCCACGGCTGTTGCAGGCCGTGGTCGGCCGGAACGAACTGCAACGGCGTGCCGTGCGCCCAACCCAGGGCCTCCAGCGTCACCGGTTCGCCGAGGCGCTCGTGCAACACGTGGCACACCAGCGATGGCCATGGCTCCCGCGGCACCCGAGGAGCGGCCCGGCCCGGCCCGGCGTGCAGCCACCGGCGCGGCGAGCGCCGGTGCCCCCGCACCCCAAGCCCCTGTGCCGCCGATAACTCGTTGAGCCGGTCCCCGAGGTTCTCCGGCGTCCACCCCGCCCGGGCCAGAAGCCCGGCCAGCGCATGGTTTGGCCGCCCGTACGCGCTGCTCACCGCCTCATCCACGCCATGGCCCCCTCGGTTGATCAGGTCGACCCACGGTAGCGCCGCAACCACCGTGCGTGGGTCTGAGTGTGAAAAGTGTGTACGCCGATTCGGTCGAGGACCTGCAGTGGATCATCAATGCTCGACGGCGTGTCCACCAGCAGCGCGAACACCGCCACCCTGAACACCGCCACCGTCACTGACGGCCGGGCCCGGGGCAGGCACCGGGTCGGGCAGACGCCGGAATCAGCGATCACCGCCTTGCTGCGCGAGCACCCCCGCGGCGTGCCTTACCCACGACGCCGCCACCGGTCCCGGTCGGCGCGGACGGCTCCCCTGACCTCCGCGCCGACCGGCCTCCATCTGGTCCACGTTGTCGATCACGAGGACGGCATGACCGTGGACGAACTCGCGCGATTCCTGTTTGAACAACTCACTGCGATCATGAAATTTCTCGCCCAGCACGTCGACGACGGCCTCGGGCACCGCCAGCGTGCCGCGTCGGAGATCAGCGCGGCTACCTGTCCTGGGCCTGCCTGCTGCACGAGTCGGCCGCACGCCGCCGCCGCACGGTCCGATGCCGGTCGTCCTCCGGGTCCACCCTCGCCTGCAAGCCCGCCTCGCCCCTCACGTCCCACCCTCGGTGACACGCACATCCGGCTGACCGAACCCCTGGCCTATCCGCAGTTACTCGCGCTCGCCCAGCACGCACGAGTGATCGTCAACGACTCCGGCGGACTCCAGGAAGAGGCCACCGTCCTCAAGAAGCCGATCATCGTCGTTCGCCGCAGCAACGAACGCCCCGAGATCGAAGGCGTGTTCGGCTGCCGGATCGAGCCGACCGCCCTCCAACAGACCCTCACCGCGTGGATCAACGATGCGCAGGGCTACGCACGGCTGCGCGACATCCCGTCCCCGTACGGCGACGGCAAGGCGTCAGCGCGGATCGCCACCGAAGTGCAGCGGCTGCGGGCGGGCACGCACTGCGAGACAGCCTGATTACTTCGCACAGAGCGCGGTGCTGCACCGGAGCGGAGCCTGCCGCCCGCGCATAGCCCGGACATGAGCAGCGCCGCCCTTCCGCGGTGCGCGCTCACCCGGCCCGCAGCCACGCCCCGGCAGCGGGCCGTCGCATGTTCACGACCCCGCCCGGTAGCCCCTGGGGTCCCGCAACGCCCTGCCCTGGGCCCACGACCATAGCCGAGGTCACCGCCATCAGCGCGGAGATCCACACGAACCCCGCGACCTCGGCCGCCCGTCCGACGAGGTCGTCGGCGTCGATCCGGTCGAGCGGCCGGCGGTCGGGAATCGGGTGGGTGCGACGTGCCGGTGCTCATTCCGGGGTGAGGATGCCGCGTTGGTAGGCGCGAACGAGGCGGCGTGGCACGTAGTGGGTGCGGCCTGCGATGACGATCGGGACGAGGTCGGGTGGGACGGCCTTCCACTGGGCGCGGCGGCTGCGGGTGTTGCTGCGGGAGGTGCGGCGCTTGGGGACGGCCATCAGTGCCTGCCTCCGTAGCGGCGGCGGAACTTCTCGACCTGGCCCGCTTCGTCGAGGACCCGTTGGGTGCCCGTCCAGAAGGGGTGCGAGTAGGCGGTGACGTCGATCGTCATCAGCGGATAGGTGTGGCCGTCGGTCCAGTCGATGGTGCGGGTCGAGGTGGCGGTGGAGCGGGTGAGGAACGCGTCGCCGGTGGAGCGGTCCTGGAACACGACGAAGTGGTAGTCGGGGTGTATCCCGGGTTTCATGCCTGGTCCTCCTGGTGTCGGGGCTGGGCGGGTTCGGGGGTGAGGTCGTCGCAGGGGTCGGTGTGCCACCACCCGAACGGGTCGGGGTAGGCCTGCCAGGCGGCCTCTCCGGCGGAGATCTCGGTGTCGGTGAGCAGGGCCGCGCGGAGCGCGGCGTCGATGTCGTCGGGGTCCGCGTCGTGCAGGAGGACGGTGAGCTCCTGGACGCGGTCGCCCCAGCGGGGGTGCCAACGCAGTGCGGCGGCGGTCCGGCGTTCGGGGTCGGCGCTGTCCCATGCGTCGTCGTCGGCAGTGGCGAGCCAGTCCCCGACGTGACCAACCTGCAGCCCGCCGCCCGCGGACTCCAGCCACAGGCAGGCGTCGGGTCGGGTGGCCAGCCAGATCCGTCCGCGGGCACGGACCACGCCGTCGAGCAGGACGTCGATGGCGGTGTGCAGGCGTTCGGGGTGGAACGGGCGGCGGGCGGTGAAGGTGATCATCTGGACGCCGGCTTGAGGGTGCAACGGGGGTTGGCCGCGGAGCAGGGCGGCGTGCGGGGTGTCGGGCCGGCCACGGCGGGCTCCAGCGGGCAGGTCGTCGAGTAGGAGGCTCCGGTCGAGGTGGCTGATGGCCAGGTCGCTGCTCGCCAGGCGGGGGGCCATCGGGGTCAGCCGGGCGAGTACGGCGTCGGTGCGGGCGAGCAGCCAGGGCTCGGGGGTGCCGGTGTGCACGATCAGGTCGGCGAACTCGGCCTGGCCGACCACGAGCTGCGCGATGGTCCGGTCGTCGTCGGGGAGTGCGCTGAGTCCGTGCTCGGCGGGTTCGGCGGCGTCGGTGGCGTCGGCGAGCCAGGAGTCGAGGTCCAGGACGGTGATCACGCCGCGCAGGTCGACGGAGTCGGTGATCGTGGCCCCGCCGACCAGTACGTGCAGCACCGCCCAGCACACCTGTTCGGGTTCCAGGACCGGGTCGAGGTGCAGCACGATCCGATGTACGTCGCCGCGCCGGCCCAGTTCCCGCAGCAGCGGCAGGATGTCCTCGCGCAGGGTGCAGGACACGCAGCCGTGGGCCAGTTCCAGCGTGGTCGCCTGGTCGAGGTCGGTGAGCCGGAGCCGCCTGCGGACCACTCCGCGGGCGACGTCGCGCAGGTCGTGGTGCAGCACGACCGTCCCGGGCTCGGCGGTCCGGATCGCGGTGATCACCCGTTCGGTCCCGCCGGCCGAGGTGGGAGTGGTCCCGCCGGCCAGCACGATCAGATCGGTCCGTCCAGGGTCCGGTCCGACTCGCCCGTCCGCCGCGTCTCGCCTGTCCACGCTGTCCGCCCTCCGTCGTCGACTGCTAACGTCACCCTAGACGAGAATGATTATCGTTCCAGATAGGGGTGGTGGAGGTGGCTCGAACGGAGCTGCGGCCGATCGTGAAGTTGCGGTCGACCGCGGGGACCGGTGTCACGTACGTGACGCGCAAGAACCGGCGCAACGATCCGGACCGGTTGGTGCTGCGCAAGTACGACCGGGTGGCGCGGCGGCACGTCGAGTTCCGCGAGGAGCGGTGATGGCGCCACGACCGGCCGGCCGAGGTGCCCCGAAGCGGAAGGTCAACCCGTTGCACCGGGCCCGGGTCACCGAGGTGGATTGGAAGGACACCGCGTTGCTGCGGACGTTCATCTCCGACCGCGGCAAGATCCGCGCACGCCGGGTGACGGGGTTGACGCCGCAACAACAGCGGCAGGTGGCTACCGCGATCCGTAACGCGCGGGAGATGGCCCTGCTGCCGTACCCGAACTCGGGAAGGGGCTGAGCGGCGATGTCGAGACGGTGTCAGCTGACCGGCCGCGAGCCCGGTTTCGGGAAGTCGGTGTCGCACTCCCATCGCCGGACGAGCCGCCGGTGGGATCCCAACATTCAGATACGGCGTTACTGGCTGCCCGGCGAGGGCCGGTGGGTGCGGCTGCGGCTGTCGGTCAAGGGGATCAAGACCATCGACAAGATCGGGCTGGACGCCGCGGTGGCGCGGCTCCGGGCGCGAGGGGAGCGGATCTGATGGCGAAGCGAAGCAAGATCGTGCGCAACGAGCAGCGGCGCGAGATCGTGGCCCGGTACGCTTCCCGGCGCGCCGAGCTCACCGCGTCGATCGCCGCGCCGGGCACACCCGAGGACCAGCAGGCGGCTGCGGCGCGGGAGTTGCGCCGTCAGCCCCGGGACGCCAGCGCGACCCGGTTGCGTAACCGGGACGCGATCGACGGGCGTCCGCGCGGTTATGTGCGGGCGTTCGGGGTGTCCCGGATCCGGTTGCGCGAGCTCGCGCACGCCGGTCACCTGCCCGGCGTCCGGAAGGCCAGCTGGTGACCGGCCCGCAGGGATACACGCTCATCGTGTGCGGTGCGCCGGTGTGTCACGGTGAACTGTCCGGGGTGGTGTCCGCGGCGTTGCGGGAGCTCGTTCGCGACAGCCGGTACGGCGTACTGGTGGTGTCCGGGTGCACCCTTGGACCCGTCGGTTGTCAGCTGCGGGAGGTCGGGCCGGTGGTCGTGGTGCAGCCCTGTGACGTCGAGCGGAGGCCGAGCCGTCCCGCGGTCCGGGTCGGCCCGATTCGTGCGGCCGAGGACATCGTGGCGGTACGGGACTGGATCCGCGGCGCCTCGTTCGACCCGGCGCTGCTCCCGGCGGACCTGACCGTCCTGCACCGGGCGACCGCCGCGGCCGCCCAGAACTGATCGAGCACCGCACTGATCGAGCTGCGCGAGGGGTGACCGTCGCGTCGTGCACACGGAGCCCGAGCGATTCGCATGTCTGGGTGAATACTTGTGCATGTCATACGGTCGGGCGGTGGACGAACCGGTGACAACGCGATACGGCCCGATCCGGCGCGGTCGAGGCGATGGGCGAGCTGTTCCGCGCCCTGGCCGCGCCGGTCCGGCTCTTGATCGTGGTCGAACTGTCCGCTGCGCGCCCCGCTCGGTGGGGGAGTTGGTCGACGCCCTCGGGGTCAGCCAGCCGCTGGTGTCGCAGCACCTGCGGATACTGCGCTCTGCCCGGCTGGTGGCGGTCGACCAGCGGCACCGGGAGCGTGTCTACCGGCTGCTCGACGATCATGTGCGGCACATCGTGGGGGACGCCGTGCGGCACGTCGCCGAGCACGGCCGGTAGTCGGCGCGCTGCTCAGGCCGCGTGGGTGCAGGTCGGGCAGGTGCATTCGGTGCAGGCGCAGTTGTTGCACGAGTCCGCGCAGTGCGCGCACCGGCAGGCGGCATGGTTGCAGGTGGGGCAGGTGCAGTCGGCGCAGACGCACACCGCGCACGAGTCGGCACATCCCCCGCACTGGCAGGTCAGGCACTCGTCGTAGTGCACGCCCTCGAGGGTGTGGTGCTCGCGGTGCACGTGCCCGTCGTGCAGGTAGTCGACGTGGTCGGCATGCAGCACCGAGGCGTGCCCGCAGCCGGGGCCGTGGGTGTGCTGGTGCTGCTCGGCGGGGCGGTGCTCGATCGTGGTCATGGATGTCTCCTCGTCCTCGGTGTGAGACACATGTTTATATGCACATCAACTAATGTCAAGCTGACACCGAGTCACCGCCTGCGGTTGTGACGCCCTGATCCGGGCATGAGCGTCGGTTTGGGGCAGGTCACCACGGCCGGTGCAAGCCGGTCGGGTCGGACGAGTAGTCGCAGTCCGTTGAGGCGTACGAGGACGGTGTACAGCTCGCGCCCGGCCACTCCGAGGGCGAGGGGGTGGGTGCCGAACGGTCCCAGCCGACCGGTACGAGGATCACCGCAGCGGCGAACGCGAGGTCGGCTCCCGGTGATCCGGGCGTCACCGAACCGGCCTCGACCTGATCGGCATCGCGGAGGCAGTCCCGATCGGTCCCGGGTGACACCCGGGACCGGTCGAGGGCCGACTCAGCAGTCGCGCAGTTCCGGGCTCTGGTTGAGCACCTGTCCGCGGGGGCTGATGAACTCGCGGTAGATCGGGCTGTCGACCGCTGCGGGGGCGAAAGCGGCGACCCGGTGGCAGTTCTGGAAGGCGAGTACGACCCCGAAGTGGCGTTCGAGTGCGCCCCGGATGGCGTTGCTGGCCAATGCCCGGAGCAGTTGGCCGCGTTCGTGTTCCGACGGCGGCGGGACCTCGTGCTCGCCGAAGGGCTTGCCGGGTGCCTGGTCGGCGACGGCGGCGGAGATGACCTGCCAGGCGTAGGGCAGGGAGTCGCGGACGACGTTGACGAACTGGGTGTCGTCCAGTTCGCCGCGCTCGGCGGCGTTCAGTACCCGGGTGGGGACGTCGAGGGACACGGTTCCTCCTGATGGTGGCGGACGGTGCCCGTCCAGTCACGCACGAACCGGCGTCGGGATGCGAGGGCCGAAAGTGCATCCGTTGATCCGGTCGCGACCGGATCAACGGAGTGCGGGAGCACCTCGACGCCGAGGCGGTGGATGTTCTCAATGGCGCGAGCCGGGTCTCGGTGGGGGCCGGTCATCGGGCCGGTTGCGCGTGCGCGCCGTGGTCGTGCAGGTCGGAGTCGTCCCACAGTGGCAGGGGGTCGGGGAGCAGGCGCCATGTGTCGGGGCCGGCGGCGAGTTCGTCGTCGGTGAGCAGGGCGGGGTCGAGCCGGCGGTAGGTGTCGGTGACGGTCACCCCGAGCCCGATGAACACGAGTTCCTGCCCAACGGCGTCGGAGGTACCGATGAGCTCGCCGGGTTCGAAGGTGAGGTTGGGCCCGGCCTGTGACCAGACGGCGAGCACGTCGGTGAGGTCGACGACGCCCTGATGTGAGGAGACGATCAGGGCAGCCGGGTTGAGCTTGCGCAGCACCGACTCGACGGTGCCCAGCCCGGCGGGGTGACGAGGTCGGTCTTGCCCTCGCGGGCGAGCGAGCCGACGGTGTCAGGTCCTCGCGCAGGGTGCAGCAGATGCATCCGTTGGTGAGCTCGACGAGCTTCTCGTCGGTCCGGTCGAGCCGGCCCTGCCCCGCGACGAGCGCGGCGTCCATGTTGACCTCGCTCATGTCGTTGACGATCACCGCGACGCGGCGGCCGCCGCGGTTGGCGAGGACGTGGTTGAGCAGGGTGGTCTTGCCGGCGCCGAGGAAGCCGGACAGGACGGTGACCGGCACGCGGGTCGTCATCGGGTGATCACCTGGATGCCGTGGGCGGGGTTTCCCGGGGTGACGTGCAGGTCGTACTCGGCGAGCTCCGCGGCGAGTTGCTCGGGGCCGAACACGTACCAGTGGTCGGTGGCGCTGAACTCGGTGCGGGTGTGACCGTCGTCCACCACCCGGTAGGTCATCGTCCAGGTGATCGCGTCGTCGCCGGCGGGTTCGGCCGCCGCGGTTCCGGTGTAGCGCAGGCGCCCGATCCTGACGTCGGCCATCGCGGTGGCAGGCACGTGCTGCGGGCTGGCGGGCGGGTAGAGGTTGAGGACCGCGCGGCCCTGCGGGGTGAGCCGTTGCGCGAGCAGCGCCCACACATCGCGGCGGTCCGGGGGCGGGAAGTGGCCGATGACGTTCATCGCGACCAGCGCGCTGATCCGCTCCGGCAGCGGGGCGGTGAGCAGGTCGGCGTCGAGTACCGTCACGCGCTCGCGCAGGGCGTCGTCACCGCCGATCCGGGCCAGCAGCGCGGTGCGCAGGCCACGGTGCGGCTCGACGGCGATGATCTCCGCGCCGGGCACGGCGGCGGCGATGACGGCGGTGCCGATCCCGGTGCCCGCCCCGACGTCCACGATCGGGTCGTCACCGGCGTCGAGACCGGACAGTGCCCCGGTCAGCGCCGCGTCCATGCCCTGCCATACCGCGGGCAGAAGCACGCCGACGAACTCTCCGGCGCGGTCGTAGAACGCGTCACTCACGGTTGCCATGTCGAAACCTCTCGTCGAGTCGTAGTCACGAGAGGCCGGCAGCTCGACGCGCGCGGACTGGTGAAACGCAGTCGACCTTCACGGTGCTCCTCCGGCGCTCAGTGAGAACGACAATCATTATTGCTCATCACTGAGGCTCAGTAACGGTCGGGTCGCGGAATGCGTAGGGCCGGCTGCCGCCGGCCTGCTGAGCGCGTCACGGTCAAGGTGTCACCGGCGGCCCGCGTCTGGGTCCGGTTGCGAGCAGCGTCGGGTGGTACCGGTAGTAGCCGGGTTCGTCGGCGACGTTGCGGGCGGAACCGGTGCGAGCCGCGCGGCGATCATCTCGTAGAACTCGGCGCTCCCGCGGTAGCGGTTCGCTCCGGCGCTCACGCCATGCTCGGGTCAGTGGCCGTGGGAGGCGACCAGCGCCGCTGCCGACCGACGCACGGCCGGCAGCACCTCGGCGCCGAGACGCCGGATGTTCTCGAGTGTGCGGATCAGGTCGCCGGCTCCCTCGACCATCAGGACGGCGTGCCGGACGCCGGTGCGGGCCGCGGTCTCGATCAGCCGCTCACGGCAGCGTTGGACGGAGCCCACCGGGTGCAGCCGGCACAGGAGTTCGGCGTATTCGTGCGGGTTGCGGGTCGGATGCGGGGCGCCGTCGGCGCGGCGGTAGCCGGCGAGCCCGGGACCCAACCATTCGGGCAGTCGCGCGCGCAGCGTGGCGGCTGCCTCGCGGTCGCTGTCGGCGACGTAGGCGATCCCGGCGCTGAGATGTCGCCCGTCGCCCACCGCGCCGGTCACGCGGCTGTGCCGGGCGATCATCGCCGCCTTCTCGGTGTCGTCGGCGTGCATGCCGAGCAGCAACGGGAGTCCGTGTCGCGCCGCCAGGTCCACCGTCGCGCTCGACGTCGCCGCGACGACGACCCCGGGCCGGGGAAGGGTGCGCGGACCGGGCACCACCTCGACCTCGGGGAAGCGGTACGCGGGACCCGAGCCGCGTACCTCCGTTCCGGTCAGCGCGGTCAGCAGCACGTCGAGCGCCTCCGGGAAGTCGGCGTGGTGGCCGCGCGGCGCGGGGCCGAACACCCTCAGTTCGACCCACGGGCCGCCGCGACCCACGCCGAGCCGGAACCGGCCCCCGGACACCTGGTCGAGAAGCAGGGCCTGCTCCGCGACTGCGATCGGATGGTGGCTGGCGAGCACGGAGACGGCAGTGCCCACGACCACCCGTCGGGTGACGCCGAGCAGATACCCGGCCAGGGTGAGCGCCGAGGGGCAGACGCCGTAGGACATGAAGTGGTGCTCAGCCACCCAGACGTCGTCGAAGCCGGCGTCCTCGGCGGCAACAGCCGCTGCGACGGTGGCGTCGAGGACGTCTGAATGCGACTGGCCGGGGAACTGCGGCGAGAGCAGGAGCACCCCGAACCGCATGACCACACCCTAACTCCGAGCAGAGTCCCCAGCCGCCGCGATCGCCGTTCCTGACGCCGGTACGCAACGTCCCGGTGGGGTCCGGTCTACCGAGTCCGTCCGTCCGAGGGCGCTGCGCAGGCACGGCAGAGCCCGAATATCTCGGCGGTGTGGGACAGCTCGGAATAGCCATGCGTCTCGGCCACCTTCTGCGCCCACGTCTCCACAGCCGGACCCTCGATCTCCACGGTGGCGCCGCACCGGCGGCAGACCAGGTGGTGGTGGTGCTCGGCCGAGTCACAGCGCCGGTAGACGGCCTCGCCGGTGCCGGTGCGCAGGACGTCGACCTCGCCGTTGTCGGCGAGGGTCTGCAGGGCGCGGTACACCGTGGTGAGGCCGATGCCGCCGCCGCTGCGGCACAGTTCCTCGTGGATCTCCTGGGCGGAGCGGAAGTCGGCGAGCCGGTCGAGCAGGGCGGATACGGCCGCGCGTTGGCGGGTGGCGCGCACGATACGGGTTGCGGGTGCGTTCACCGGGACTCCTCGGCGTGCGCGACGGCGTCGACGACGATGTGCGCCAGGTGGTCGTCGACCAGTGAGTACACGACCTCGCGGCCCCGCCGGTCGCGGTGGACGACACCTGCGTCCTTGAGCACCCGCAGGTGCTGGCTGATCAGCGGCTGGGTGACGCCGAGGGCCTCGACGAGGTCGTGAACGCAGCGGTCGGACTCCAGCAGTTGCAGCACGATCGCGATCCGCACCGGGGCGGCGAGCGCACGCAACAGGTCGCCCGCGGCAGCCAGGGTGCGCGGGGCGCGTGGTCGCGCCCGGACGACACCGTGGTCGGCCTCGGCAGCGTCCCTCGAGTGCTCGCCCGGTGTGCTGACCGCACCGGTGACGATCGACATGGTGTCCTTGTCCGCGGAGGTGACGGCCGCATCGTCGGTGATCGAACTGGTCCGGCCGCGACCGCAGTGTAGGCCTGTGTCCTGCGCGAGCCGGGGTACTGCGCACGGCAGGTTGCGATCCGGGATCGCCGTCGTGCGCGTCACGGTTCCACAGCTAGGGTACATCGATAACCGTTCTCGTTCCCATGTCGCTCCCCGAACTCGGAGTTCCGATGACCCCTCACCGTGTGACCCTGACGCCGCTCGTGGTGCTGGCCGCCGCCCTCGCTCTCGCCGCATGCGGATCGGGGAGTCCCGAGCCCGGCGGGCCACCGCCCGGTGACGCCGCTGCTCCCGGCCGGATCGCGGTCGTCGCGTCCACCGATGTGTACGGAAGCATCGTCGCGGACATCGGTGGGGACGCCGTGGACGTCACCTCGATCATCGACAGCCCGGACGCCGACCCGCACGAGTACGAGAGCACCCCGGCGGACGCGGCGACGATCAACGGCGCGCAGCTCGTCGTCTACAACGGGGCGGACTACGACCCGTTCGCCGACAAGCTGATCGCGGCGGCCGGCACGAACCCGACGGCGATCAACGTGGCCGAGCTGTCGGGCCTCGAGGCGCAGGTTCCGGCGGGTGAGGAGTTCAACGAGCACGTCTGGTACAGCCTGCCCACCGTGAAGATGCTGGCCGACACCATCGCCGCCGACCTCGGGACAGCCGACCCCGCCCGGGCGTCGACCTTCACCACCAACGCCGCCGACTTCACCGCCGCGGTCGACGAGCTGCTGGCCAAGCTCGACGCCATCAAGGCGAAGCACGAGGGCGAGCGGGTGGCCATCACCGAGCCCATCCCGGTGTACATCATCGAGGCCGCGGGTCTGGTCAACGCCACGCCCGAGGAGTTCGCCGAGGCCGTGGAGGAGGGCCAGGACGCCCCCGCCGCCGTGGTGGCCGAGACCCTGGCCCTGTTCGAGGGGCCGGACCCGGTGAAAGCGCTGGTCGCCAACACCCAGGTCGAGGACGCCGCCACCCGACAGGTCGCGGACGCCGCCACAGCCGGTGGCGTGCCGACCGTCCAGGTCACCGAGACGCTGCCGGACGGGGTGACCGACTACGTCACCTGGATGACCCAGCAGATCGACGCCCTCGCCGCCGCGCTCGACGGCGCAGCCTGACCGGAGCACCCGTGGCCAACGTCGCGCCTACGACGCAACGCGCGAGGACACCGGGGAGCGACCGCCCGGTGACCCTGCGCGGGGCCGCGCTCCGTTTCGGTGACCGCACGTTGTGGGACGGGCTCGACCTCGACATCGCGCGGGGTGAGTTCGTCGCCGTGCTCGGACCGAACGGGTCGGGCAAGACGACGCTGCTGCGGGTCCTGCTCGGTCTGCAGCCGCTGCACGCCGGTACGGCGCTCGTCGAAGGACGGCCGCCGCGCCGGGGCAGCGGGGTCATCGGCTACGTGCCCCAGCAGAAGGCGTTGGCCGAGGACCTCACCCTGCGAGCCCGTGACCTCGTCGGCCTCGGTCTGGACGGGCACCGGCTCGGGCTGGGGCTCCGAGGGAGGACGCAGCGCCGCGAGCGGGTCCGCGTGGCGCTGGAGTCCGTCGGAGCCACGCAGTACGCCGACGCGCCCGTGGGCCGGCTCTCCGGCGGCGAGCAGCAACGGCTGCGGGTGGCCCAGGCCCTCGTCGGCGATCCAGCCCTTCTGTTCTGCGACGAGCCCCTGCTATCGCTCGACCTGGCCCACCAGCGGATCGTCACCCGTCTGATCGAGCAGCGCCGGCGAGCGGCCGGCACCGCCGTGCTCTTCGTCACCCACGAGATCAACCCGGTGTTGCCGCTCGTCGACCGCGTCCTCTACCTCGTCGACGGGCGGTTCCGGGTCGGGACTCCGGACGAGGTCATGACATCTGAGTCGCTCTCGGCGCTCTACCGCACCGACGTCGACGTGCTATGGGTCCGGGGCCGGCTGGTGGTCGTGGGCGCCGACGCCGTCCCGCACACCGCAGACGACCACCACACCATGTCGGAGGACGACCGTCGGTGAACGAGTACCTGTCGCGCCTTTTCACGCTGGAGAACATCGGCGAGCTGCTCGCCCTGCCGTTCGTGCAGAACGCCCTGGTCGCCGCGGCGCTGCTCGGGGTGGTCGCGGGTGTGCTGGCACCGCTGATCGTCGCGCGCGGGATGGCCTTCGCCGTGCACGGCACCGCCGAGCTCGCGTTCACCGGCGGAGCGGCGGCGCTGCTGCTGGGGATCAGCGTCAGTGTCGGGGCGGTGGCGGGCGCGGTGGCTGCGGGGCTGGTGTTCGGGTTCCTGGGCGTGCGCCAACGCGAACGGGACTCCGTGATCGGCGTGGTCCTGGCGTTCGGCCTCGGTCTGGGCGTGTTGTTCCTCGCGCTCTACGAGGGCCGGGCGTCCAACAAGTTCGGACTGCTCACCGGGTCGATCGTCTCGGTCGACTCGACCAACCTCGTCGTGCTGGGTTCGGTCACCGTCGGGGTCCTCGTGGTGCTCGCGGTGTTCTACCGGCCACTGCTGTTCGCGAGCACGGACCCCGAAGTCGCCGCGGCCCGCGGGGTGCCCACGCGTCTGCTGTCGCTGCTGTTCGCCGTGTTGATCGCATTCACCACGGCCATCGCCGTGCCGATCGTGGGCGCGATACTCGTGCTCGCGGTGTCGGTGATCCCCGGGGCGGCCGCGGCGCGGGTGACGTCGAGCCCACTGCTGGCCACGGTGCTCGCGGTCGTGTTCGCCGAGGTCTCGCTGCTGGGAGGCACGATCCTGTCGCTGGCTCCCGGACTGCCGATCTCGGGTTACGTCGCCACCATCGCGTTCCTGTGCTACCTGGGGTGCCGCCTCGTCGGTCGGTTCCGCGGGCGGTGGCGGATCGGATGATCCGCCACCGCCCGATCGGTGCTCCTGGATGCCGCCCGACTTTCCGGTGTTCATGCGTTCGAGTGAAGAAGTTTCCGCAGGATGTGGTCACATCTGTTCATGTCCCAGATTGACGATGACATCGTCTCGAACCCCAGCACGAATCCACATTTCTCCGCGGTCCTCGATGCGGCCCTCGGTCGTCGGACCGTGCTGGTCGGTGGCGTGGCGGTCGCCGCCGCGACGTTCCTGGACGGTACGGCCGTGTCCGCCGCAGCGGCCACGCCGGTCGGTGCGCTC
>Ga0209490_10000952_pt1 | contig 28413 bp, 28 predicted proteins | sample MAT06_FD_187209 | JGI IMG/M metagenome (GOLD analysis project Ga0209490, IMG submission 187209) | Freshwater microbial communities from Lake Fryxell liftoff mats and glacier meltwater in Antarctica - MAT-06 (SPAdes) (version 2) | ecosystem: Environmental > Aquatic > Freshwater > Ice > Liftoff... | reverse complement strand
AAAAATAGCTCATAAGTAGGTGCATAAGTAAGCACATAGCGCTGCGCATCACGCCGCGCCTAAAAACAACCGCATCCGTTCACACTCTTCATTCAGCGCGTGTTTGAATAGCGGATCGCGCGGCGCACGTCCGGTGACATAGCCGAACGTCGCGCTCATTCGGGTCTTTTTAACGGCTGCGCTCGCGCCCATATTTACATCCACGCTGACGCTGATACTTCCCCAGCCGATCACCTGCGTGCGCCACAGCAGCGGTAGTGCGTAGTAGCCGAGCTTGCGTTTGGGTGCGGGGGTGTAGGCTTCGAAGCGGTAGGCCCAGCCCCAAAGCATTTGAAAGCGTTTGCGATCCCACACGATCGGGTCGAACGGTGTTAGCAGCCGCACGCTGTTGTCGATGTTGTTTTCCACATTGCTTTCTACACCGTCGCCTGCATCATCCGCCACCACATTAGCCGCCGCGCTGATCTTCAGCGTTTGCGGCCAATACCAATCGACGCCGGCGATGCGGGTATGTGCCAATCTAGACTTCGCGCGTTTGATTGCCGCCGCGACATCGGTGCGCCAATGCGGCACGCCATAGCGGAGCCGCCCCACTAGCGATGCAAAGCCACTCGCTGGTATGGGTGCGTATTTTTGGATGACGATATCTACCAGGCGATCCAGTGCGGCATCGCGCTCGGCAGGCGTGTACTCCGCGCGCACCGCAATCGGTGGCGCATACAGACGGATGCCGTTATCACGCGCACCCACCCGCACGAGGCCGCGATAGTGCATGTCGTTAAGCATCTTGGTACTGGCATTCGAGGTGCCGCCCCAGTCATTCACGGCGCGGCCATGGGCGAAATGTTGCTCAACATCGCGGGGGTGTACGCTACCGTGATGTTGTACAAATTCGGCAATTGCATCAGCGCGTTTGTGGGTGGCGGCATCCCATACGGTGCGCGGTGTGCGTGGGTGCATGAGCGCGTGCGTGGCGCGCGGCAAGAAGCCGTAATTAATGAAAAAATCCTCCTCAATATCCAGCGTCGCGTAGCGCCGTTCAAGATCGCCGGCACGATAGTTTTTAACGCGATGCCGCAGCGTCAAATCTTGCGCACGCGCCGGTGCGCGGATCGGGTCGGCTTGCACAAAGCCCAGCTTGTTAATCGCGCGCTCAAGCGTGGTGGGTTTGAATAGCGTATTGGTAACCGCAGCGCGGCGGATATCGTCGAGGGTAAGCATAACGGTAAGGGTCTTATTTCGCATGGCGTTCGCGCGCCTGTTGCAGATCGCGATTTGAGTGAAATTAATCAGGTGCAGTTGATTGCTACAACTAACATCATACCGTCAGTGGCTCAGTCTGATTTCGCGCGGTGGATGTGTCGAGCATGTGGGCAAATATTTCATGAGGTCGAGTCGAATGGCGCTTACTTAATGCGGCGCAGGTGTCTAAACAGGGGGCAGCTCGGAAGGAGCGTAGCGCATTCCGGGGCAAACCGTTGTGCGACGAACAACCCAGAATACGCTACGCTCCTCCCGGGCTACGCTTAAGTAAGTGCCATTCGGGTAGAGTCAATTGTTTCTCGACAATAACGGCGGACTGACAATTATCGGAAACTAACAGCGCATGACACAACATAACGAATCAACAGCGGCATTAATTTCCCATTTGAGCTATATTAAAGGCTCATCTAGGAGCATCTAATGTTACAAACTTTTGCTGTAGCAATCGCTAAACGCGCTAAACAAGTCAACCTCGCAAAGGGCATTACCGTCAGTGATTTGCTCAGCACCATGCGAGGGGCAGCGAAGCGTCAATATCATGTATTCGCCGATGCAGATTCGCGCACGCAAATTGACACCGTCCGCCGGGGTTTACCGGCGCGATTTTTGTCGGCAATGTCCGCCGATATGCAGGTGAGTAAAGAGCAACTATTTGACTGGACTAATATTGCTCGCGCGACCGCGAACCGTAAAATTGCCGCCGATGTTACGTTAACGGTAGAAGAAAGTGAGCGTGCGTTCTGTGTTGCTAAGTTGATCGGCCTTGTTGCGACGATGGTTGGCAATAACGGTGAGGCGGGTAAGCAAAATGCGAACAAAAAAAAGAACGCAAAAACCAATGCGGATGCAACTCTAAATACCGCTGCAAATGCGTTCGACGCGGCTAAATGGACAGCAAATTGGTTGGGTGAAGCTAACCACGCGCTTGGCGGCGCAATGCCTGGCGAATATCTTGATACTGCCGAGGGTCGCGCTCTGGTTGCGCAGCTCATCACACAAATTGAAAGCGGTGTCTACGCTTGATGTGGAGACGGCGATGACCACGCATTCTTTATGGCGTATCGGTACTGATTCGTCGCATTACACGGCAATTGATGTCAGTGGCAAGGGTGGCGAGATCACCGGTGGCCGGTGGAATCGCAAGGGCACAGCCGTCTTGTATACCTCAGAGAGTGTCGCCCTAGCGTGTTTGGAAACATTGGTAAACCTGAATGCGAGCGGTCTGCCACTCAAGCGTTACTTAATTGAGATTCGTGTGCCCGTTGCAATATGGGCTAGGCGAACAATCATTGACATTCCCCACAATATCGGTTGGGATGCCGCCCCCGCAGGTAAAGTTTCATTAGATTGGGGAGATGAATGGTTAAAATCCCAATCCTCTCTATTAGCCGTGGTGCCGTCTGTGGTCGTATCAATTGAGAACAATATTCTGATTAATCCACGGCATGCCGATGCGCACAAACTAACTCTCGTAAAGCTAAGTAGATGGACATACGATGCGAGATTGTCAAAACGATAGGATAGTTAAGCCGCGACGACGCAGCACGCTGTATCTCGCTAGGTGAAGTAACGCCGCTAATGAGTTTGAAAAACGTGCAATCGCAATCGTAACCGAGTTACTAAAATGAGCCGTCACTTTTGTAGCCCACGTCACCCAATAGGGGAACGTGCAAAACCGCTAAACTCGTTTATTCATGAGCACTTTCAATGAATAATGCTTGCAGTCGCCCGCCCCTATTAGCGTTTAACGTTCATATCAATCATGCAAACACTCATTTACCTCCACGGTTTTCGTAGCTCGTCTCAGTCTAAAAAGGCGATTGCCCTTGGTGCGGCGTTGCAGCATGTGCGTGCTGATTGGGAGTACATCACGCCGGATTTATCGTTCGACCCCGCTGTCGCGTTTGCACAAATCGATTCCATCTTGTTACGTCAAGCTCGTCCTGCTGAAAACATTACGGTAGTTGGTTCTTCACTTGGAGGTTTTTACGCCGCCGTGACGGCCGAAAAATTTGGTTGTCGTGCGGTGTTGCTGAACCCTTCCCTTCAACCCGATAAAACGCTCGCTGGCTACTTGGGGCCACAACAGAATTTGTATTTAGACGAGTCGTTTATTTTTACGACCGATCATTTAGCCACGTTACGGGAATGTGCATTCGACAAAATAACGATGCCTGAACGTTTTTTGGTGATCGTTGAAATGGGCGATGAATTACTTAACCATCAATTAACGCTAACGCAATTTGCCGGGGCGGCGCAGATTGTCGTGACGGGCGGCAATCACGACCTGGCGTCATTCCCGATGCATCTCGCGGCGCTATTACGTTTTGCGAAATGCGCCGATTCCGAAATATAAATCGAGTGGCTCGCTTTATAATTTCATTTTAATTTTTTGATTGACCGCCCCGACCATGAATGTGTTTTTTGAAGAAGACGGCGGTTTTAAAGTCGCACGGGTGATGGAGGATATTGGCACGTCTTTGCACGTTGAGGCCGTCACCGGTAAGCGCAGCAAAATCAAAGCCAATGCAGTGTTACTACGCTTTGAGTCGGCATTGGCCGAGCTATTGCCGCAAGCCGAAAAATTAAGCCAAGATATCGACCCTGATTTTTTATATGAAGCATCCGGCGATGCCGAATTCGCCTTTGACGAATTAGCGCTTGACTATTACGGTCACAAACCATCCGCCGTTGAGGCCGCGTCGTGTGCCATCAAGCTACACGCCGCACCAATGTATTTCTATAAACGCGGCAAAGGTCGCTATCAAAAAGCGCCAGCGGATAATCTCGCTGCCGCGCTTGCCTCTATTGAGCGTAAAAAACGCGAGGCGAGCGACATGGCAGTGTGGGTCGATGATTTAGTGCGTGGCGTGATGCCAGAGGCCATGAAAACGCATATGAATCAGCTTCTTTATAAGCCAGATCGTAATACGCTGTTAGCTAAGGCGTGCGATAAGGCGGTGGCGGATTCTGGCATGTCGTTAGCGCAATTATTTTTTAATGCAAATGCGTGGTCGGAGCACAATGCCTCACCAAATACGGGGCACATGGCACAACATGATTTTCATGTCGGTAAATTTTTAGCGGATTTTTTTCCGAAAGGGCTGACACCAAAAATTGAAGTCGAGATGGCGTGTCCACTGGATTTGACGTTGGCTGACGTGCTCGCCTACTCGATAGACGATGCCACCACGACCGAGATTGATGATGCATTTTCCTGCCGCAGCTTGGCGGATGGGCAAATTGAAGTCGGCATTCACATCGCTGCCCCAGCACTCATGATTGCGCCCGATAGCGCGCTAGATTTATACGCAAAGTCGCGGCTGTCAACAGTGTATTACCCCGGCCACAAAATCACCATGCTGCCGGATGCGGCCGTTGCAGCGGCGACCTTAGCTGCGGGCCATGATGTGGCGGTTATTTCGCTCTACGCTGTGTTCGACGACGCGCGGGCAGTCGTTACCACCCGCAGCGTGATTGAGCGTGTACACATACAAAAAAATCTGCGCCTGCACGAGTTGGAAACGTGGTTCACTGATGAAGCGGTCGCTGCGAAAACGTTTGAAGGTGAGTTTGGTGCAGAGTGCTTGACCTTACACGGCATTGCCATGGCGCTTAAAGCGACGCGCGGGGCGAAGGATAACGCGGACTATGTTGATTACAATTTTGACATTCGCAATGCCGGTGCCAATGTTGATATAAGTGCGCGCGTGCGCGGTAGTCCGGTTGATACGGTGGTGGCAGAGCTAATGATTTTTGCCAATAGCCAATGGGGAAAGCTATTAGCCGAAAATAATATCGCGGCAATTTATCGGGTCCAGCAAAACATGAAAACGCGGATGACCACTGATGCCCTGCCGCATGATGGTTTGGGTGTCGCGCACTATGCGTGGTCGTCATCGCCGCTGCGCCGCTATGTGGATTTGGTTAATCAACGCCAGTTAATTGCCCTGATTAGCGGCAACACGCCACAGTTTCCAAAGCGTTCGCCGGCGTTGAATGAAATCGCCCGCATCTTCGATACCACCTACGATGCCTATGCTGAGTTTCAGCGCAATATGGAGCGTTTTTGGTGTTTACGGTATCTGCAAGAGCGTGAGTGCGCCAGCTTTACGGCGACCATTATTCGTGAGGAATTAGTGCGCGCCAGCACCTTACCGCTAATCGTAAAGCTGAAAAAATCGCCCAGCCTTAACACCAAAACCGCCGTAATCGTAAACATTGCCGCCATTGATTACTGGGCGATAGGCGGTGAATTTAGTATTGATGAAACATTACATAAAGTAGATGCGCCCGAAATGCTAAAAGCCACATAAAATAATGAGATGACTGTTATCACACTTTCCTGACCGCCGTGTTCAAATTATTTGATAAACCACGCCAAGTCGCACAACAACTCAACAACCGCATCGACGACAATCTTGATCGGGTGGCGGCTCTGCCACCGCCGCCAATTGCTATTTCAATTCAAAAAGCGATAGCCGTTTCAGTGCCGATGCAAACGGCAGCGGTCGTGTCATTTTGCTTGCATATTTTTCCCGTGGTGGGGCTGGGCTTTGCGATGATCGATGCGAGCCGCTTCGCGCCGCCGCATAACGTTATGGATGTTGTCCTGGTGAATTCCAAATCGGCCACTCCGCCGATTAACGCCAAAACCTTAGCGCAGGCCAATCTCGACGGCGGTGGCAATACCGACGAGGACATTTCGGCGAAAACACCGCTGCCCGCCATTGAGCAACAAGCCGCACGTAATGAGCTACAAGCTGCGCAGGAACGCGTGCGTGAATTAGAAACTGAGATGAAAACGCTCATGACGCAAGCACTTGCTGCCGCTAAAATTGCGCAAGGCGAAGTGAACCCGCCGATAGGCTCGCCCAATCCCGTTGCGGCCTCTGATTTGATGCAAAAGTCCATCGAGATTGCCAAGCTAGAAGCTGCACTCGCTAAAGAGTACCAAGCCTATCAGCAGCGGCCTAAGCGTAAATTTTTAGGCGCGCGCGTGGCGGAATACCGGTTTGCCAATTATGTGGATAACTGGCGACTTAAAATTGAGCGAGTAGGCAATTTGAATTATCCAGAGGAAGCCAAAACAAAAAACATCCACGGTAAGCTGCAGTTGACCGTCGCCATCAAGGCCGATGGCCAAGTGGAATCAATCGAAGTCAATAAATCGTCTGGCAAACGCGTGCTCGATGAGGCCGCCAAACGGATCGTAATGCTGGCCGCACCTTATGATCGTTTCCCGAATGAAATCAAGCGCGATACCGATATTATTCACATCACCCGCACATGGATGTTTATTAAAGGTGAGGGCGGAACGCTAGAGACGAAATAACAAAGCCGCTTTCAAAAAAACTATACCGTTCTCATATTAGCCGCTGTCTGATTCGCCGTGATAGCGCATCGAACGCCATCACCATCAAGATAATGGCTAACAATAGAGTCGCCAGACGTCCCCATTGAAAGAGCGACACCGCTTCACTCACCAGCAATCCTAACCCGCCCGCGCCAATTAAGCCCAGCACGGTGGAATCGCGAATATTGTATTCCCACAAATACAAATGGTTAGAGGTGAAGGACGGCATCAGTTGCGGCCACACGCCAAACAGCAGCACCTGCAGTGGATTCGCCCCCGTCGCGCGCACCGCCTCGACACCGCGCATATCAATGGTCTCAATAGCCTCAGCAAATAATTTGCCGCACGTTCCCAGCGAGTGCAACGCAATCGCCAAGATGCCCGCCATTGGTCCTAAGCCAATGATGCCGACGATCAAGAGGCCAAACACGAGCGTGTGAATAGAGCGGCTCACATCAAGCAAGCGTCGCGCGCACCATGCCACTGGTGCTGGCGCGTGCATATTTTTGGCCGCCAATATCCCCAACGGTGCACCGAGAAATGCGGCAAGTAATGTGCCAAGCGTAGCGATTTGAAATGTTACCCAAATGGCAACCGTCACACCGCGCAAGTATTTAGCCTCAGACTCACGCTGATTTTCCACCCGCAACACGCGACCATCATCACTCACAAATTCAAGCGCTGTATTGCCAAACCAGAGATTGATAAACGACGGCACCGATAATTCTTGCGCAGTGGTTTTTAAATTTTGCCAAGGCTTACGACCAAACGAAAAATCATCGGTTGCTACCAGACTCGCGACCGATAACGCGATAACGGCCGCGTAGATAAATAACATCAGCGTTGTGAAACGAGAGGAAAACGCGAGACGCCTTTGCAATGTTGGCGAAGAGGGGGTGTTGGTGCTGATGAAGAGCCTCAATTATTTGTGACGGCAGTCTTTGTCGTCTTTGTCGTCTTTGTCGTTGCGAAGTCGCGCAGATAAAACGGTGCGCATGGCGCACCCTACCTTGTCGTTACTTTGCCTTCGGTTGTAACCATCCCATTGCTAACGCGGCATCCTTAATCGGCGCGTAAAATTTATTATCCGTCGAGACAAAGCCGGTGTAGTTGTTAGGCAATAAATTAGGCTGCGTTTTTAGTATGGCTGTAGTATCGGCCAGCGCACTGGCGAGTTTTGCGCGAAACGTAGTATCTTTCGCCAAATCTGCTGACACCGCAAAGGCATCATTCGGTAACGGTGCGGAGGTCCAAAAAATTTTAGAGTCGGCTGCTTTAATGAGACCTTGCTCAATCATCGTATCGCGATTACGGTTGAAATCAGCACCCGCGTCCAGCTCACCGCGCGTGACTTGGGTTTCAATTGCTTGGTGTTTGGTGTTGATGACTTTTGAAAAAAACTTTTCGGGCACAATGCCGCGTTTGAAGAATTCATGCGACGGAATTAAAAACCCCGATGTGGAGCCTTTGTCACCAAAGGCGAATGTTTTACCTTTCAAATCATCAATAGAATTAATGCCGCTTTTGGGGTTGGTAATCATGATGGCGAAGTATTCTGGCTTGCCTTGGTACAGTATCGTCGATACCACCTCCGCACCGGCATTATGATTCGCCAACACATAACCCCACGGCCCCATCAGCGCCATATCGGTTTCGCCACTGGCGAGGGATTTTGCAAGACCTTCCCACGTATCAACCGTGCGCAGCCGTACCTCGCGGCCTAATCTTTTTGACAAGTATTCAGCCAATGGCTTGTAGGTGGCGTCATTTTTGTCTTTATCCGGTTGAAACAAACCCACACCGAACTCCAGCGGTTTTTGTGATTGCGCAAATGCGGTTGCGCTAATGACAGATCCGGTGGCGAGCAAGGTGAAAAGGCTGATCTTTAATGCGGATAAAAAAGATATTTTCATGAAGATTTTCCTAAAAAATGAATTGTGGACTATTACCATTTGGAACGACGAGATTTTATACGGCAAAAACGTAACGGCAGATGCAATGTAATGCCATTTGCAAATCAATCGCTAGTTTATCTACCCATAATTATTGTTATTCCGAACGGCCTTGTTTGAAAAATAAGATGTGGAATTCTATCCGCGTGAGCAAGTAAGAAACAAGTATTTCTGCGAATGAAACGGATAAGACTCCTGGTCGCGAGATAACGCCTTGCGCTGCTAAGCGGGACAACGTTTTACACGCTAAAAAAAATATTGCAGTACGTTTGGTTTTGAAGTCGAATAACAACATTATTTGATGAGAGCGCTTGACAAGACCGGTTGACGACACCATTCATTTCGGTAATACTAGAAATATGGAAACTAAATACACCCCTCGCGCCGCGGTTCGCACATTAGGTGCACTTGCCCAAGAAACACGATTATCGATTTATCGCCTGCTCGTTGAAATAGGCCCGGAAGGCCTAGCGGTCGGCGCTATCGCCGAAAAGCTTAATCTGCCCAATGCCACACTTTCGTTTCACTTAAAAGAGCTAGCCAATGCCGAGCTTATCGTGACCGTGCCGAATGGCCGGTCAATTATTTGTTCGGCGAATTTTGAATCAATGGCGGCGCTGGTTGTTTACCTGACAGAAAACTGTTGCGCGGGTGCAAGCTGTGCCACCACCGTTGACTGCCAACCAAAAGCCAGCAACCCGAAAGCCGCATCAAATCGCAAAAGGAGGGCCGCATGAAACGATTTCACGTACACGTTGCTGTTGATAACTTAGCCGAATCCACGCGATTTTATTCCGCCCTGTTTGGCGCACCACCAAGCGTTGAAAAAATCGATTACGCCAAATGGATGCTCGATGATCCGCGTATCAATTTTGCGATCTCCTCGCGGGGCAATGCTGCCGGGATAAACCACTTAGGCTTTCAGGCCGATGACGCCAGCGAATTAGCGGGCATTTACGAGCGATTGCAGCAGACCGATAGCGCAATTGTGGCTGAGGCGGGCACCAGCTGTTGCTATGCGAAATCAGATAAATATTGGGTAACTGACCCATCTAGCATTGCGTGGGAGAGTTTTCACACGCTAGATACGATCCCGACATTCAACGGCGCAGCGAGTGCAACCGCATCAGCCACAGCGGAAGTGGCATCGGCAGTTTTGCCCATCGTACCTAGCGTGCCTAGCGTGACGACAGCGGCTAGCCGATGCTGTGCACCTGCTGCATCAATTGCTGCAGCAACCTCGTTGGCTAGTACAGAAACATCAACATTATCCAAAGGGAGCTGCTGTGGCTAATCGTATTTTTAATGTACTTTTTCTGTGTACACACAACTCCGCCCGATCCGTCATGGCTGAGGCGCTATTGAACAAAATGGGCGAAGGTAAATTTCGCGCCTTTAGCGCGGGCAGCCAGCCCAAATTTGAACCGAATCCATTTGCACTTGACAAGGTCGCCACACTCGGTTTTGCGCGCGAAGATTTCAAGAGCAAATCATGGGATGATTTTGCTCGCGCCGGTTCGCCGCACATGGACATCATCATCACCGTATGTGATAACGCCGCAGGCGAGGCTTGCCCGGTATGGCTCGGCCATCCGGCTACCGCGCGCTGGGGATTTCCTGATCCGTCCGACACAGTAGGTGGCGACATCGCAAAACGCGCCGCGTTTGATCAAGTGTTTAATGCGATTAAATTTCGCATTCAATTTTTAGTTAGCTTGCCGATGGAAAAATTGGAACATTTAGCGCTAGCGAATGCGTTGAAAAAAATCCATGCGGATGCAAGTGCTGGTGCAGAGGCAAAGGCAAAGAGCATCGCACATTGAGCCCAAGTTTAGGTCAGCGCCTCGCGGCTGAGGCGCTGGGGACGGCGTTTTTACTCGCCATCGTGGTGGGTTCGGGCATCATGGCCGAGCGACTGTCTGGCGGCAACGTTGCCATTGCCTTGCTCGCCAACACGATTGCCACTGGCGCGGGATTGGTAGCACTCATTCTCACGTTTGGCCCAATCTCATCGCACTTCAATCCGGTGGTGACAATGATGGATGCCGCCAACGGCGCGTTGCCGTGGCGACAGGTGCCCGCCTACCTGTGCGCACAGTTCGCAGGCGCTATCGCGGGCGTGTGGGCGGCACATACGATGTTTGCGGTGAACATTTTGCAAGTGTCCAGCAAAGTGCGGAGCGGCAGCGCACAGGTATTCTCAGAATCTATCGCTACCTTTGGCCTACTCATCGTCATTGCGAGCGTGGCAAAACACCGCAAAGACGCCATCGCCTATGCCGTCGGCGCCTACATCACCGCCGCCTATTGGTTTACGGCATCTACGTCATTTGCCAATCCAGCCGTCACCGTCGCTAGAAGCATTACCGAATCGTTTGCCGGTATTCGGCCAATGGATGCGCCGTTATTTATCATTGCGCAATTGTTGGGGCTTGTGGCAGCGTTGATTATTGTGCCGTGGTTATTTAATGAAAAATCAAAGAGCTAATATTGACGGGCTATTTGCGGCAAAAAACGCTGAAAACGCCCGCCTATTATGGTGGTCTAAAACGTTTCTACGCAACACTTAGTTGCATTTACATGCACAGTTGCATCTAACGCCGTGTCGGTTGAAAATACAAGCTTCTGATGATTACATCGAGCCTCTATGAAAACCGCACTCGCCAGCAAAGTGACCAAAACCAATAGCGTCAGCCCGATACCGGCATATCTTTCGCGTATTCCTGAGGCAGAGGCGGCGATTCGCTTAACCCCGGATCGCCTTACCCAGCCTCGGGTTGCGGTATTGGCGTGCTTGTTGTCGCTTGATCATGCGGCGTCTCACTTTGATGTGGCGCAAGCCTTGGCGAAGCATCATCCGATTGATCGGGTGACGGTATATCGAGTACTGGAATGGTTAGTGGATGTTGGTATCGCGCATCGCATCGCGGGTGACGATCGCGTGTGGCGATTCATGGTGAACGACGCGAAAGCCTCGGCTCAGCCACATCATCAGCATGCGCATTTTGCGTGTAAGGGTTGTGGGCAAACATTTTGTTTAGACGATGTGCCGAAACAATTAAATTTCAAGCTTCCGAAAGGCTTTAAGTTGGCCGAAGTCGATTTGAAATTTCGCGGTTTGTGTCTGCATTGCGCGTAAATTTTTTTCATGTCTGCTATGTCTGCTTTAACGCCCGTTACGCTTCTTACCGGTTATCTCGGTAGCGGCAAAACTACGCTTTTAAATCAGCTACTGTTGGCACCTGAGCTTAAAGATACGGCGGTACTTATCAATGAATACGGTGAGGTTGCGATTGACCATTTGTTGGTGCGTTCAGTGAGCGGCAATATTTCCGTGCTCGCGAATGGCTGCGTATGTTGCTCGGTGTCGGGCGAATTGGTTTCGGTCCTGCGCGATTTATATTTCAAACGCGCGAGCGGCGAGATACCCTACTTTAGTCGCGTCATTATCGAAACCACTGGCTTGGCCGACCCCGCACCGATCATGCACACCTTGATTGAGATGCCGCTGGTGGCAGCGCGCTATCAGTTGTCTGGCGTCATCAGCACAGTGGATACTACCCACGGGGCCGCTCAACTCGACGCGCATATTGAGGCGGTGAAGCAAGCGGCGGTGGCAGATCGTATTGTGCTGACTAAAGTTGATCTTGCCTCAGCGGCGGAAATATCGAGATTAAAAACGCGGCTCGCCCTGTTGAATCCGGGGGCGACGATTGTTGAATCCGTCATGGGCAATGTCGATGCGGCAGCGCTTTTTGATACGGGCCTTTATCAGCCCACGAATAAAACGCACGATGTCAGAACGTGGCTGAACGCAGAGGCGTATCGGCAGGTGCGCCCGACACAAGTATTGCCGCGACTGTCCATATCAAGCGCGGCAACGAATCGCGGCCGCCACGATGAACGTATCAAGGCGTTTTGTGTCCGATACGATGAGCCAATTGAGTGGGATTCGCTTATTAATGTGTTGGAAATGATGCAGTCACTTCGCGGTGCCCAATTGCTGCGGGTAAAGGGGATTGTGAACGTCGCGGGTGCGCTTACGCCACGCGTAATCCATGTAGTCGAGCACACCATTTACCCGGTCGCCAATTTAGCAGCATGGCCGGATAGCGATAAGTCAACGCGCTTAGTCTTTATTGTGCGTGATCTTGACGAAGCATTCATACTGGATTCTTTAAAAACCTTTATTCAGCGCGTCGTTTTCAGCACTAATGCCGCAAACAGCCCGCCAATACTAGTCTCTTAATTTAACAACACTCAAAAATGTCCAACGATAAACTCATCCCCGCCACCATCCTTACCGGTTTTTTAGGGGCAGGCAAAACCACCTTGCTTAATCGCATATTGACCGAACGCCACGGCGAAAAAATCGCGGTGATTGAAAATGAATTTGGTGCGGAAGGAATTGATAACGACATCCTCGTGCAAGACCGCGACGAGCAAATTATCGAGATGAATAACGGCTGTATTTGCTGTACCGTACGCGGCGATTTGGTGCGTATCTTGGGGGAGCTTGCCGATAAACGTAAAAAAGGCACCCTTAAATTTGACCGCATCATTATTGAAACCACCGGCATGGCCGAGCCTGGCCCCGTCGCGCAAACATTTTTTATGGATGAAGCGATTCATGAGCAGTATGTGTTGGATGCGGTTATCACCGTGGTGGATGCCAAACACGGTAACGACACCTTAACGGCCAGTGGCGAGGCGCGTGCGCAGGTGGGCTTTGCGGACCGTATCTTGCTCTCAAAAACTGATTTAACGTCAGAGGACGAAACCCAACAATTGATGGCTAGGCTGCGCCGTATGAATCCACGTGCGACATTTCAAAAAGTCAATTTCGGCACGGCAGACTTAAAAGAAATACTCGATATTCGCGGCTTTAACTTAAATGCAACGCTCGAAATTGCGCCCGATTTTTTAACCGAGACAGCGCATACCCACGATGACGATGTGCAATCGTTTGTGTGGAAAGATGCGCGGCCGCTGGAGATGGAAAAAATAGAAGCGTTCTTGTCACTACTCATTCAAACCTACGGCGTGGATATGCTGCGCTACAAAGGCGTGTTGAATATCAAAGATGAGCCTAAGCGGATGATTTTTCAAGGTGTGCATATGCTGATGGGCGGCACACCGGGCAAAGCGTGGGCGTCGACCGATACGCGCGAATCAAAGATGGTTTTTATTGGCCGCAATTTGCCGAAGAAAATTTTTATTGAGGGACTCGCCTACTGCGTTGCGGACTATGGAAGCAATGGCAAGAATGGCAACAGCAGCCGCACTGCGGTTGAAATTAACTGACTTTTGCCAATGGAACGCAGCATCATTAGCGTTGCTAACGTCACCTGCCAATATCAGTTGGGAAAGCTGCTATCGTTGCCCAATATTGATATTGCCGTTGGCCAACACACGCTGTTGCTAGGTCCATCTGGCTCAGGCAAGACAACATTGCTCAATGTATTGGCGGGATTGCAAAATATAAAGAGCGGCACGGTTAGCTTTGGTGACGTTAATTTTTCAAGCCTAGCCGCGCATGAACGCGACCGCCTGCGCGGGCAAAAAATAGGGCTAATCATGCAAAAGTTGCATTTGATTTCAGCCCTTACCGTCCGTGCAAATTTAGCGCTGGCGATGACGCTCGCGGGCGGGGAAATCAATGGCAAATTCATCAACGATACCGCTGCCGCGCTCAACATCCTTGATAAATTAGACCGCTACCCCCGTCAACTTTCGCAAGGCGAAGCACAGCGTGCGGCGATCGCGCGCGCCCTAGTCAACCGGCCACAATTAGTGTTGGCCGACGAGCCCACATCGGCCCTTGATGATGTCAACGCAGAGGCCGCGATTTTATTGCTACTCAGTGAAGCATCGCGACACAATGCAACGCTTGTTGTCGCCACCCACGATGCCCGTATCAAGACGCATTTTTCGCATGTTGTTAGGCTTGGTTAATTGAGATGAAAAATATCGCCATCTCATTACAAGTTGCCTTCGCGTACCTACGCGAAAAGAAATTATCCACCGTACTTAATGTGTTGCTGCTGGGTCTAGGGGTGGGCACGATCATTGCCTTGCTACTTATTTTGTCGCAGGCCGAAGATCGTATGGAGCGCGATGCGACCGGCATTGACTTGGTCATTGGTGCTAAGGGCAGTCCGATGCAGTTAATATTGTCGTCAGTTTTTCATGTCGATATTCCCACCGGCAATGTGCCTATTAGCGAGGCGAGTCTAATCATCGCCGAGCCGCAAGTTAAGCGGGCGATTCCGCTGGCGTTAGGCGACAGTTATCGCAGCTTTCGCATTGTTGGCACTAACCCTAGCTACATTGATTTATATAACGGCAAATTGGCTTCCGGCAGGCTGTGGGATAAGCCATTGGAGGCGGTTATCGGCGCAGATGCCGCACGCGCAACCGGCCTGACGATAAATGCACAATTCGTCGGCGCACATGGGCTCAATGACAGTAGCGGTCATGCCCATGATGAGCATCCTTACACAGTCGTCGGAATTTTGGCGCCAACCGGCAGCGTGCTCGATAGATTGATATTGACGAGCGTGGCAAGCGTTTGGAAAGTGCATGAACATGCGGATGAAGCAGGCCACGATGAGAATGACGGCGCGGATCACAGCGGGCACGACCACAGCAAAGGCAAAGAAGTCACCGCGTATTTAATTCAATACGCCACGCCACTGGCAGCTGTCTCATTTCCACGTTTGGTGAATGCGTCGTCCTCGATGCAGGCCGCCTCACCAGCGATGGAAAGTGCCCGTTTGTTTCAACTAATCGGCATCGGCGTGGCCGCCCTCAAAGGCTTTGCGGGCATCATGATGCTATGCGCCGCTCTTGGTATTTTTATTGGCCTGATGAATGCATTAGATGAACGCCGGGCTGATTTAGCACTCCTACGTGTGCTTGGTGCAGGACGCAGCGTGGTGGTGTTAGTCACGCTCGCACAAGGTTTAGCCCTCGGTTTGATGGGCGTTATACTAGGTGTCTTGTTAGGTCATGCTGGGGCAGAATGGATTGGTGTTACCTACGCCGAATCGCAGCGCGTTGCGATTGGGGGGCGCGTATGGGTGAATCAAGAATGGTGGGTGATTTTAGGAGCGTTGGGTCTTGCGGTATTCGCCTCCCTCATCCCCGCATGGCGCGCCTACCGCGAGGCAACAGTCGAATTACTAGCCAGTCGTTAATTTCAGTTTTACTTAGTTGCCCTTTTACCTTTTAGAGTTAGAGCGATGAATACTGCTACCAAACGTTTCACCCAAGTGATGATGGTTATTTCTGCCTTTGCTGCCGGGGTGCTCTCCGCACAGACGCTACAAAATGCACCAGGCAAAATACCAGATGAGCAGTTATTTGGCTTTATCGGTAAAGACCCGTTGCCACCGGGCACCATTCCTTGGCAGCTACTGCGTCAAGTGAAGTTGGTTGAGGACAAAGCCAAGCCACTAGGTAAAAATCCCAAAGCCAGTGTAGCGATGCGCCCTGAATTTAGCCCACGTTTGCAAGAGCTGGATAAGCAAGAAATTAAACTCTACGGCTTTGTGATGCCGCTTTCCACCTCACCCAAGCAAAAACATTTTTTGCTCTCGCCGCTGCCATCCCATTGTCCGTATTGCGTTTATCAAGGCCCCGATTCGTTGGTGGAAGTGGTCGCTAAAACGCCAGTAGAGTTCAACCAATGGGAGCCGATTGTGGTGACCGGTAAATTTGAATTGGTTAATGATCCGCAGCTTTTTTATCGGCTCACCAATGCTGAATCGGTAAAGTTTTAGCACGCTATTGTCAACAACGATGGCAACTTCTCCCCCTGTAAGGTCGGCGTCATCAGCGGTCGCTAAGCCTACCCAGACAGCCACTGGGATATTTTTAGCCGATACGCTGTCGCCTGACTCAGGCAATTACCCGCCGATCTATGAAGCCGCGATTTTGTATGCGGCTGATTATTACGAAGCGGCCGAAACAGTGCTTAAAGAGTATCTACGCACTAACGATGGCAAGAATAGTATTCGTGCTTGGCAGATGATGTTTGACCTTTATTTGCTTACGCATAACCGTAAAGAGTTTGATGCGCTATCGTTGTTATTCACCGTCAAATTTGAACGTTCCCCGCCACACTGGGTAGAGTCGGCTGATAACAACGATCCGCGACGCAAAGAGAAGCGCGAACGCAAAGATTTTTTCGCGGTGGCGCCTGCGCTGGATGGCTCCGTTTTGTCGGAAATAGATCGTTTCGACGCATTTACATCAGAGATGGGCAGCGCGCGCATTGACTTTGCAAAGGTTAAAACGGTGTTAGCGGAGGAGGCGGAATTATTCTCAATTGTGCTCCAGCGCACGCGAAAGGCAAAAATCCCGCTTTGGTTTAGTAATCTAGACGGTTTTGCGAGCCAATTAAAACTCAGCATTAACGAGAAAACGGGACAGTCGCTCAACGAAAGCCAAGGATATTGGTCACTTTTGTTTGAGCTCTTTATTCTCGACGGGCGTCTTCAAGAATACGAAGACTTGGGCTTAGAGTATGCGGTGGCGTTTGAAATGTCCCCGCCTGCATGGGAAGTGGTGACGCGGCCATCAGGCGTCAGCGAGACAGAAACCAATACGGGCGCGAAGGCAGCAGTCGCCGCGCCAATTGGCTTCCCGCTTAAGGGCGTGATCAGTGCAGGCAACAAAGATTCGCTTCAACAATTAGCGATTTACGCGAACTCAAAACAAGAGGTCGCCATTGATGCGGCGGGCTTAATGCGCATCGATTTCGCGGCGACCGGATTATTTTTTGAGTCCATCCGCGCAATACACCTATCGCAAAAACGTGTGGTGATATCAAACTTAAATGAATTAGTCGCCGCACTCTTAGAAGTCTTTGGCATCACCAAACACGCGATCATCATGCGTAAAAAAACCACTTAATTTTTTCGCTTATGTCAGACAATCATCCTCCGCAGTACCACGGCACCACTATTATTTCTGTCAGGCGCGGCACAAATGTGGCGATGGGCGGCGATGGCCAAGTCACCCTCGGTAATATTGTGGTGAAAGCGAGTGCGCGTAAAGTGCGGCGTCTGTATAAAGAGCAAATATTGGCGGGCTTTGCAGGTGCGACTGCGGATGCGTTCACCTTATTTGAGCGCTTTGAATCTAAGCTTGATAAGCATCAGGGCAACCTCATGCGCGCCGCCATCGAACTCACCAAAGATTGGCGCACCGACCGGGTGCTGCGCCGATTAGAGGCAATGTTAACGGTGGCTGATCGTGAAACATCACTCATCATCACCGGCAACGGCGACGTGCTTGAGCCTGAGCACGGCCTACTCTCGATCGGCTCAGGTGGTGCATATGCCCACTCCGCTGCCTTGGCGTTATTACAGAATACTGAGCTTAGTCCCGTCGAGATTGTTAAAAAGTCACTCACGATTGCGGGCGATCTTTGCATCTACACCAATCAGTCGCACACTATAGAGGTGTTGTGATGCGTGGCGATGGGTTGTGCGGTAGGCGTTGAACGCTCAATACTCAACACCTAGCGCCCATTACCAAACGCCTGATAATTCTTACCCCCAAATTCAATAAAAAATGCTAACCCCCAAAGAAATTGTTACCGAGCTTGATAAACATATCGTCGGCCAAGCGGCGGCAAAACGCGCGGTGGCAATTGCGCTGCGCAACCGGTGGCGACGTAGCTTAGTGGCGGAGCCATTGCGCACGGAGATCACGCCTAAAAACATTTTGATGATCGGCCCAACTGGGGTGGGCAAAACAGAAATCGCACGGCGACTTGCCAAACTAGCCAATGCCCCGTTTATCAAAATCGAAGCGACTAAATTTACCGAGGTTGGCTATGTCGGGCGCGATGTCGACACCATTATTCGTGATTTAGTCGAGTCGGCGATTAAGCAAGCGCGCGAAGTTGCTCAAGAAAAAATGCGTCATGTCGCCGCCGATCATGCAGAAGATCGTGTGCTTGATGTGCTGCTGCCGCAAGCGCGTAACTTTGATTTTTACGCGAATGGTCACACCGACGAGAAATCAAAAGACGACGCCGACGCTAGCGATGGTAAAAATGATACGCGGCAAAAATTTCGCAAGATGCTGCGCGAGGGCAAGCTTGATGATCGCGAAATCGAAATTGAGCTGGCGACACTCCCCGCCAATATGGAAATATTTGGCCCGCCCGGCATGGAAGATTTAACCCAACAACTTCAAGGCATGTTTCAAAATGTAGGGCAGCAGCGCAAACAGTCGCGCAAGGTGACTGTGAAAGAGGCGTTGAAATTATTAACCGATGAGGAAGCTGTCAAGCTCGTCAATGATGAAGAGACCAAACAAGACGCGCTTAAGAATGTAGAGCAAAACGGCATCGTCTTTTTAGATGAAATTGACAAAATTGCGACCCGCTCAGATATGCAGGGCCCCGATGTCTCGCGCCAAGGCGTGCAACGCGATTTGCTTCCCTTAATTGAGGGAACCACTATTTCCACCAAATATGGCATGGTGAAAACGGACCATATTTTGTTTATCGCCTCGGGCGCCTTTCACCTGAGTAAGCCGTCGGATTTAATTCCTGAGTTACAAGGGCGATTGCCAATTCGTGTTGAATTGCAATCGCTGTCAGTTGAGGATTTTGAAGCTATATTGGTCAACACCGATGCCTGTTTAACCAAGCAATATCAAGCGTTATTAAATACCGAAAATTTAGTCATCGATTTTTCCAAAGAGAGTGTCAGACGCCTAGCCGAAATCGCCTTCATGGTGAATGAAAAAACCGAAAATATCGGTGCACGCCGACTCTACACAGTGATGGAAAAATTATTAGAGGAAATCAGCTTCGACACCGACGCCAAAGCGCCGCGATTTAGCATCACGCCGGAATACGTTGATGAACGCCTCGGCGCACTCGCCAAAAGCGAAGACCTTGCACGCTATGTGCTGTAGAACGTCTCAAACGTTTCTAGGTTAAACGCCCTACAGCCGTGCGCCGCTCGCCACACACGCCTGGCGCATTGCACCATCGAGCACCGATAGCGTTGCCGCCTTTTGCCAGAATGTCATCGCCCATGCGTGTGCTGTGGCGTATTCGGGCGTGTAGCTCGGTACTAAAGGTTGTTCGCGGATTGGTGTGACGTCAAATGTGCCGTCATGAATATTCGGACGCCACATCATCGGCAGCATGTCATAGACCGGCGCTAATATTGGCTCGGGGGTAGCTATGTCGTCGATAAAAAATGCGAGATTACCAAAGTGCATATCCGTATTTCCAATGAATTGGCCAAACGCGTACAGTTGTACGACCTGTTTAAGCGTCTGCAACGACAACATTTTTTTTGCGGCTAATTGTTCGCACGTGTGAATCCAATGTTGGCGTGAACCTCCGACAAATTCATCATGCAGCGTATCAATAGACACCACATGACGCCTACCGCAAATGCCGATGCGATCAAACCGTTGCGACTCAAGATAGGTGCGCGTTTGACTTTCGACAATGCTGGTTTTAGCCGTCGCAATGCCTTCTTCATTAAGAGTATCAAGCGCTAATTTTTCCAGCTGCAACAACGCGCGCCAGCGTTGCCCAAATGGAGTGTCGTGTGGGGGACTAAATTTAACAATGAGGTGTTGATACGATGCGTCGCCGCCATTGATTTCGACTAAAAATTTTGGTTGCTCGCCGCCCGCGCTGGAGTGTGCGGGTAAGGTTTTGCCAATATTGCCTGTTGCTGCATCGTAATATTGGCGTCTGGCAGGCAGGTCAAAGGGCGCCCCAAGTACAGCATAGTGAGTATTGGCACCAATACTCACCGCACCCGGCGGGTGCGTAATGTGGTTTATTGCCAGATACAACGTTTGCGCGGCTATCCAAGTATCGGGATCATCTGGAAAGTCAGGCCTCAACAGCTTATATTGACGACCTAAAAATCCCTGCGGTTGCAAGGGACGTAAAAACCAAGGGAGCTCATTGGGTGCGCTGCGCCAGCTTTTGTCACCGACCAAGGTTTTCACAAATACGCTACCATCATGAAGATGCGTAAGTTGGCCAAATGGCGTGATGTCGGCGTTAGCGTTGGTGATAAAAAGATGCTGTTGGGCGGCGAGACCCAAAATATCTTTCGTCGCCGCATATCTAGTGCGGCGTGCTGCACCCATGCGACAGATTTGTTCGCCCAATGAACCCAGTGCCAACGACACACTCGATTGACTTTTGCCGGTGGCGACCTGCAAATCGCGCGCAGTTAACGAACCGCCAAAGCCACATTCGCAGAGCAGCGTTAAGATTTGCGCAGGTAATGAGATAGGTAACATTCGATTAAACTAGATTAACTAATAGATACTATTTTTTAAGCATCTGTTAATAAACAGTTTAATGCAAGTTTTGGGTAGATATTAAATAGATACTTAATTTCGCAAATTTAAAAAAATACGTAACTCACCAGTATTGACGGACATTTCCAGACACTATTACTTGGAAATACCCGTCGATAAGGGCTTTTTAGAAATATCTCGAACAACTAAACTCGATCAACTCGCCCTGTAGAGCAGCCACAACGCGCGTAATAGACAAGAATGTAGGCAACTTGTTGATTTGCCAGCATCTTGATGATGAGCGCGTCGGCGACGTTGCCATCGACGACATCAGCTTTAACAATTGAGTCTTCCTAAAGTCCCCAACGAGGACAAGACCCCTGAGGGACACACCCGTCCAACTGCCGTTTCTAGGATTAAAAATTCATCCGTTAAATTAAAAAATGGATGAAGCAGCGTGGGGTAAATACCGCTGACTTCATAACCTATGGTGTTCTGCTTACTTAGCTAACGACTGCTTACGTTGCTCAAAATCTAGCAACCACTGCTTACGCGCTAAGCCGCCGCCATAGCCGGTGAGCGTGCCATCTGCGCCTATTACGCGGTGGCATGGAATGACGATAGCGCGATAGTTGTCGCCATTCGCCCGTGCCACCGCACGCACCGCCGTAGGCTGACCGATGGCCCGAGCAATATCCGCGTAAGCGCACGTTTGTCCATTGGGGATGGCTAATAACGCGGCCCAAACTGAGCGCTGAAAATCAGTACCGCGATCAGCTAAGGTGAGACTAAATTGCTCACGCGTGCCCGCATAGTATTCACCGATTTGTTTTTCGGCATCATCTAAAAACCGATTTTCCCCTGGAATAACGACGGCTTTGTGGCGCGCGCGTAGCCGCGTGATTTCGCGCTCAAGCCCGCGTCGATTTACAAAATCGAGCACGTAAATCCCGCCATCATTGGCAATGACTAACATCGGGCCCAGTGGCGTTTCTAGCCAGCGTGCATGCATGATCGTCATCGCACTTAACCGCGATGGCGTCGCACCATATTCGCCGAAGAGTTTGGCGAACGCTTCACGATAGCCACTGGGCGAGTCAAAGCCTGCGTCGAGTTGCTGCTCCAGCACGCTGTTTGCTTTCAATATTTTGTGAGGGCTTTGTAGAAGCCGCAATGCCGCGCCCATGCGACGCGCTCTAGCATAAGCTTGGAACGACAAGCCAAAATAGCGCTGAAACTGGCGGCGCGCGGTTGATGGGTCAATATTGAGCGCCAACAAATCACGCTCACGAATGCGCGTTGACGGATCTGCGTCAATGAGCGCCACCAGCGTTTTGACAAGCGGTGGCCTATCGCCGTTATCCATCGGCTTGCAACGCAAACACGCACGAAAACCCGCGTACATTGCCTCATCCGCGCTGCCGAAAAACGCCACGTTTTCGCGCTTAGGCTTGCGTGCCGCGCAGGTCGGACGGCAAAAAATACGCGTGGTCGTTACACCAGTAAAAAATACGCCATCAAAGCTTGCATCGCGCGCCGTAAAGGCGCGCCACATGGTTTCATTTTTGGGCAACTTTCTAGGGTGGGCAATATTCATCAGGCAATCATAACGAAAACACATTCTAGACGTCGCCGATTTTCAGGCAGTGATTTTTATCGTGCCAAAACGAGATAAAAATATGCTGTAATTAGCCCGTAGTTAGCGCCATCGTTGGCTCCAACGTTGGACAATCATCGAACACTCACCACGCCACACTCACATGAGGATAGCCCATGAAAAAAGTCTCAAGCTTCATCGCCGCTGCATTATTAGCACTCTCACTTGGCGCGACCAGCGCCTTCGCACAAAAAACAGAAACACCAAAAGCAGCGCCGGCTGCCACTCCTGCAAAAACCGACGCCGCTAAGCCTGCCGCCAAGCCCGTCGACGCAAAACTTGAATTAATCGACATCAACAGCGCCGACAAAGCAACGCTCATGACGCTCAAAGGTGTGGGCGACGTAACTGCCGACAAAATTATCAAAATGCGCGGCAAGACAGGCTATGCCGGTAAAGATGATTTGATGAAGAAAAAAATCGTGTCAGAAAAAGTCTATGCCGATATCAAAGACATGATCATCGCTAAGCAAGCAATGAAAGATGAACCAAAAAAAGCAGAAATGAAAAAATAGCCCTCGACGCCTATAAGTCAGGCATTCAGCCCAAAGCGGGCGACTTAGGTTGCCCGTTTTTAATTGACCCCTTGTTTTGCGTCTATGTTGGACTTGGTATCGGCGGCGTAGTCGGCTATAATTTTAGGCTTCGCTGAAAAGCTGGTTGCAACGCAGTGAAGCACAGCAACAAAAACTCGGCCTGGTAGCTCAGTCGGTAGAGCAGAGGACTGAAAATCCTTGTGTCGGTGGTTCAATTCCGCCCCAGGCCACCAACAATAAAAAACGCCCCATTTTTGGGGCGTTTTTTATTGTTGGCTTACTTTTGCGGTAGCTAGACAGTAGCGATGCTGATGTAATTTGACTATTTACAGATGAGCTCGCCGCGACATCTTGAAATCAGTCACCACTATTTCCAGCGCACGCCACAGACTAGAACTTGCAAGACATTGATGATGTCTTTACGAGCAATACGTAAAGGTCAGCTTCTAAAAACCATGGCGAGCGGGCGAAGCTCGTTTTGAGAAGCGGAGTCGCATCATACACGGCGACGAGTTTGGTAAACGCGGAAAAGGCAAAGTTCGTCCGCGAAGTGGGTTTTTGGCGACTGCAAAAAAACAAACTCCAATATTGGCGAGCGTTTCCAGTAAAAAATGCCCCAAAATGCTTATCAGCAAACGACTTTAAGCGTTTAATTGTTTAGGATGTAATCGCAAAAATGTAAAATTGGTACAGCCGTAGATAGCTGCTATGAACGATACAATGACGCTACCAATCGCGAGACCGACAGTCGCCGCATTGTCAGCGGTACTGCGCATGACATAACAATAGAACTGGTAGAACAGGACATAGCGAATTCGATGTTTCTCATCAGGCAAATGGTTACCACCGCGACGCTACTGGTTTTTTCAATGGCCGCGCCGGGGGCGAATGTCGCGGCCACACCTACGGCGGCGTTGAGCCCAGTCCAATCTGCCAACAAATCCACCGTGCCGACTGCGCGCGAGGCACGCATTCGGTTGGCACAAGAAACAGGGCAGTGGATTGTTCTGTCGGGCGAGCACTTTTTTTTAATTGCACGCGCGTTTGAGCAAGACGAAAAGAAAGTAATCGCCTTAGCCGAGGAGCTACTGCGCGAAAACCCATCTGCAAAGAAAAATGGCAATCAGCGTCAACTTTATGTTGGTGCAAAAATCGCTCTGCCAGCGCGTTATCGATTGCAGTCCCAAACCATAGAAGTCACGCCACCCATTGCAAAACAAGTTTCAGATCAGCCCCTCGCACCACAGGCCAAGCCGCCGACGGAAATTGTGCAAATCGCAAGTGCTGAAAAAAGACCACCATCAACGCCGAAGCAAGCCTACCGGGACCAGTTAATCAACGCATCAATTAGCGCTGATATTGAGCCGCCTGACAATGAGTCCGCCCCACCTGCGGGTGTGCGTAGCACCAGTATTGAGTACCGCGTTGAAGCGCGGCAAGATAAGCGAAGCGATATCGCGTCGCCAACAACACTTGAGCAAGGATTGTTACTGCGCTATCAACGCGAAACACAGCATTACGGACTTTTGGGTGTTGACGCATTAATTCGCGACTATCAAGCTAAAGACCAGCCGCGCTCGGGTAAAAATATCGGACACTTTACGTTGACGCAGCTGGCGTTTCCATTGTCTGGCGCATGGAGTGCTGATAATTCGTTAGGGCTTATCAGAACGCCCGCCAATGCTCTCATCAGCTCGTCCTACCGCGTGGTTTTGCCTTCGCCAATGTTAATGGGCTTCGCCAGCGTGATGAAATCAGACACCCGCGAATATCGGTTTATGCTGGGCCGCGCCGGTGATTTATTAGGCACGGCCGTGCAGGTGTTTGATCTGCGGCGCGGCGTGGTGAGCCAATTTGGCGTGACCGAAACATTGCCCGGCAAGGCAACGCTTGCCGCACACATCATTGATTTAAGACGCGGCGAATTTGCGCCTGATCACACCAGTGCGAGCGTCAGCTACCAACGTGGTGAGATTGGCGAAAACCGCGTCAAATTACAAACTGCCGTCGATAGTCAGGGTCATATTGGCGCATGGACGGATGCTGAATTATTTAGTGGCCGTGACCGTCATCGCGTCGGCGCATTTTGGCTTGCCCAAAATTTGCGCTGGGGCGATGTGGGCGTGGCAAACGACACCGCAGGCGCGTATTGGCGGGCAGATTTTCGTCGACGTAATCTCAATACTTACGCGGGCGTTGAATGGGCAATCACCAATCTCGGTGAAGCAACATCATCACCGGGCAGTCAGAGCACTAGCGCTTATGGCGGCATCGCCTTGCGCCTCACGCGCGACTTAAATATTGGCGGAACACTGTCAGCCCAGCAAACCCGCGCCAGGCCAACTGGCCCTGACGGTCGTGACTCAACCAATGGCAACATCTATGCGTCGCTGCGAACAGCACTTGGTTTAACGCGGGTTGATATCAGTGCGGCGCGCGTAAAAATTAATACCGGCGCAAACATAGCCACTGACAATGATTATGTAAACGCAGGTTCGCTATCCCATGAATGGCCGGTTGATCGCTGGCTTAATAGCGCATACGGGTTATCAACAACCTATAGCGATACCGATGAACGCAACCAAGGCGTAATGGCACGGCGGCGTGCGACTACGCTCAATGCGCGTGGGCCGCTATTTGCCGAGGCCTATTGGGATTTGTCGCTGACCGCAGTAAAGGTAAAAAATACCTTCGCCGGGCAACCAAGGACAGAAAAAAACACTAACGCCAGTCTTGGTATCAATTGGCCGTTTGCGCGACACTGGACGTTTTCATCTTATTTCTTACACAATGCGATTGACACATCTTCAAACGTGACCAGCAGTCAGCCGCTGCCATTTATCCGCGAGAAGCGCGTGCAATTTAGCCTTCGCTATGATGAAACACGTGGCACACCACTCTTTGCACTCGGCAAGCCCACCGGCAAGTTGGGCGTCGGAAACATCGCCGGCGTTATCTTCTTTGACGAGAATGGTGATGGCACGATGCAGCCAACAGAGCGCGGTGCGCCAGGCTTGTTGGTATTGCTCGACGGGCGAATACCATCCACCACTGATCGCGAGGGTAAATTTGCATTTACCTCAGTGCGTACCGGCACGCATACGCTAACAATCTCTGTTGAACGGCTACCGTTACCGTGGGGAGTGGCGGATGATAATCCAACGAAACGTATAGAAGTACCACTACGCGGCGAAGTGTCTTTGGTGATACCGCTGGCTAAAAATGCGCCTTAAGTGTATTGCTTCTTCCGTCTGATTAAGGCAATTTAGGTGCTGCGAGTTTGATTGCGGCGCTAGCTGGGGCAGGTGCTAGCGTCGTGTCAACCTTGAATTTTCCGCCCAACCATTCAATGACACCAGATAGCCTCAACGGATAATTCACCGTCGGTGGCTTTCCTTTGCTATCTTCGTTCGGCCAAATCGGCAGCTTGCGCGTCTCGCCGGGTAATATCGGCAATGTCGCCACCGCAAAATCAATGCTTTGCCCGGTAGCGTCCCTACCCTCCAGCGTGCCCTCTAAGCGAGCATGCAACGTACCCGAATTACGTACGGTTGCCACCGGCATGAAACGAGACTGGTATGTTTCACTCGCAATACTCTGAATCTCAATATTGGCCTTCACATCGCCAACTGCCACATACACCACCACCCCAATGCGCCCCGCGACGGGAAGTTGAATATTACCGATCTTCACATCCGTTGCCCCATCCGTGTCGTCATCAATCATCAGTGCAAAGCGACACAACATGGGTTTGGTATCGGCAGGGACGTGTACTTCAAACCTCAATTTCCGGGTGCCGCGTGCGCCTAGTTTAAGTTGTCGCCGCTCCAACCTTAACCATGGCCGACAGCTCGCTGCGGTAGGAGCAGATTCGTCAAATAAGACGGCACCTGATGCATCTAGCGTCCAGTCAGCGGAATAAATTTTGTATGAAGCCGCGCTCAATTCATCATTGCCGATTTCTAATACATTAGAGATAACTTGCCCGGGCTTACCTGCCAACTCAAACCGTGATGGGCTGACGTATCCACCAAAACCGTAAGCATTGGTGGCCGCACAAATTAAGGCGAGCGCGACAAGTTGTAAACGCTGTAACGCGCAATAGAAATAGTTGGTCATTGATGGGCTAAATGCTATGGTGAAACTTCAATCTCAAAGTGAGGACGAAACTCAAGAGGGCGCAACATCGCGCGGGCGTCAATCGAAATTACGTAGTCCAAAATCAGCGTTGTTAACGCGCCGCTGACTTTGCCTGTAAACACTAACGCACGTGCGCCCGGCAAGACACTTCCTGGCATAAAAAGGCTACTGCGGGTGCGCCACTCGGCACGTATGCCACCTGCCGTTTTAAGCCCTGCGATGGCCTGCGGCAACACCAAATAAATGCGTGCTGATTTACCGACAAATGCGCTGGTATTTAATCGATACTCCACTCCCGGTACATTGGCGAGGAGCGTATTTACTTCATCATCGCTGGCAACATCCGAGGCTGATTCAAGCCACGCAGGCGTTACCTCAAGGCGCGCACGTGGCGATGCGCTATCGTCCAGCCGCGTCTGCGCCGCCGCATCGGTGCAAAAGAGAACAACGAACAAAATGGCGGCGGTGACAGCTCTCATGGCATCGCGAGCGTGTAGGTAACTTGGCCGTTGTAAGTGCCAGACGGGAAAATTTGCGTATTCGCGTAGCGGAACGTGTGCGCGGTCGTGCGCCTACGCGAATTTTGAAACGTGGTCAGCACCTGCCCCACACCACTGCTAAACGTGCCGACTGGAAAGGCGGCATCATTAGTCGTCCAGCTTATCACTGACATGGGCATTGTATCTGCACCGCTAATCATCGCCGCTGATGAATTGACCGTGAGCGTTGCATTGCGCGAATCAGCCACGAGGCCACGCGCCTCGGCAATGATGGTGATATTCGGGGTGCCGTTAATGGCCGTGCCATTGCCTGCATTCGTTGCCGTTAAGGTAAAGGTAACCAAACTAATGGCTGCGCCCGCCGCGCCCACACGCAGGCGAATTTGCGGTGCACCATTGGCAATCACGACGGTCACCGCAAATGCTTGCCGCATTTCGGCAAGGCTACAAATCAAGCCAACCGCCACAAAAATCGAGGAACGCAATTTACGGCGTTTGCGAAAATGTGAAGCAGTGCAAGAGAGGGTTTGCGCAGCATAGAACATGATTAGATAGTAACAAGAAAAACGCCCTGCCATATTTGGCAGGGCGTTTTGATTAACACGACAACAATGTTCACGCTATCCATACCGACAACCGCGGCACGATACCGCCAATCATGGCGAACTAGCGGTGTAAGTGATGCGACCGTTATTTGTATTTATAC
>Ga0209490_10000951_pt1 | contig 28443 bp, 19 predicted proteins | sample MAT06_FD_187209 | JGI IMG/M metagenome (GOLD analysis project Ga0209490, IMG submission 187209) | Freshwater microbial communities from Lake Fryxell liftoff mats and glacier meltwater in Antarctica - MAT-06 (SPAdes) (version 2) | ecosystem: Environmental > Aquatic > Freshwater > Ice > Liftoff... | reverse complement strand
GCGCGATGTCGCGCTTCTGACCCACCGCGTCTTCCATGAACCGCGAGAGCGCACCCTGTTCCTGCATTTTCGTCAGCGTTTCGCCCTGCACCCGAATGGCCTGGATCTGCTCGGCCTGGGCTGCGAGGCCTTTGCCGGCGTAGCGGGACACTGTGGCGGCATTCAGACCTGCGGCGTTGTCGTTGACGCTGGCAGCCCGCTGGCGCAAGGCGCCGGGCGGCGCGGTCTGGTCGGTGTTTTGCGGGCTGTATAGCTCCAGCCCTCTGGACGCAGACATCAAGTTGCTCGCCGCGCTGGGCTTGATCGCGCAATAGGCCGGCGGCCCGTTTATGGTTGCGGGCGATACGGCGCTGGCCTTGGGCGCTGCAGCAGCGTTGGCCGCCTGGCAAAGCCTGCGCGGCCGCAAAGCCGCACCCTGGATGGGCCTGGCCGCGCCGCGCGTGTTGCTGCGCCTGCGCCATGGCAAACGCAGGGACCCGTGCAACGCTTTCGCATTCGAAGAGTTTCCCGGTGCGCCCGAACACGGGCGACTCCCGCGGGGCCTGGGCTCGCCGGCCGCCACCCTGCTGATCGGGCGCGCTTTCACCGCCAAAGGCTGGGACTTCGAGCCCGGCGACGAACGCTAGATTGGCGACCTGCCGGCCTACCACTTTGTGCATGACGGCGAGAGCGAAATGCAGGCCTGCGCGGAAAGCTACTTGGGCGAACAAGCTGGCCAGTCCCTGCTGGAAGTGGCTCTGATACCGGTGTTGAGTCACAAGCACCGGAATGTGGTGACGGTGATGCGGTTTCAGTCGGTGGCCGCACCGGCACAGCCGCTGGCCGGCCTGAAGGCGCAGCGTGGACTACCGAATCTCAAACTCGAGCAACGGCGCGGAACTCTGGCCCAGCATCGCGGCCACCCAGTACTTGCCCGGCCGCTCGGCCATGCGGCACTGCGCCTTCAGATCCACAGCGAAATAGCCCGTCGTGCTCAGTTCCTGGCCGCCCTGGTCGGCGACATCGGGCACGTTTTTGGGCGGCAGATCGTCACGCAGCACGCGGCAGGTGTAGATCGCCTTGCTTTCCTTGTGCGTCACCACCAACAGGATGTAGGCATCCGCCCGCTGGCCGAACTCGGCCTGCGCTTCGGCGTTGAGACGGTAGCTGCCAAACAACGCCCACGGCGCATTCGCGGCGAAGATCGTGCGCTGGCTGCGGCCCGCAAAAGCGACGCGCAAACCGGTGTCGGCGCCCGAAAATTTCGGGCTGTCGGGCGAGGCTTCGTAGTGCGGCAGGTTCATCGGGGTACCCCTGGGTTTGTCAAGCGCTTGGCAAGGCCCGGCGGCCCACAGGCTGGCCATCAATGCGCCGGCGACGGCAAGTGCCGCGTTCATGCGGCCTTTGCGCCCTTGCTCTTCGTGAACGCGGCCTTGCAGACCGTGAGATCGGCAGCGCGCAGCGTCTCGACGCAAACGGCACAGAAGCTGTTGAGGCGCGTGGTGGTGTTGGTGAAGAACATCACGCAAGTGCTGTCTGAGCAATGTTGGCCCGTGCCAGTGTCCACATGGGTGCTCTGTGCCGCCGGCACCATGCCGACCAGATGGCCCAGCTCGTGGGCCATCGTGCCCACCGTGCGCTTCTTGGCTTCGTCGGCGGTCTCGGTGTCGTACCAGTAGCCCATCGCGATCACCGCGTGCGGCGTGTTGGCACCGTCACCCGACCACTCCTTGGACTTGATCACTCCCAGCTTGACCTTCACCGGCTTGGCCGGCGTCGGGGCCACCGGCCCGGCACTGAAGTCGACCTTGATGTTCTTGTACACATTGCTGGCACCGACCAGACTGACTTGGCCCTTGTCAAGCGGTTTGTAGCCGCTGCCGTCGTCGTACTCGGCTGTCTTCAGCCAGGTGTCGCTGCCGCCATACACATAAAAAGAATCGGCAGTGCCCCGTGTGAAGGTGGCGGCGGTGACGTTCACTTCGATCTCGGCGTCAGCCTTGTCGGCCTGGTGGTCGATGCCGATCTCGTGTGACTGGAAGGGCGAGCGCTCAGCCCCAAAGTAGTCGGGCGCATAGGCGCCGAGCTCGGTCGTCAGCAGGTTCCATCTGTTCTCAGGTTCATTGTCCTTGCCTTGCTTTTCGAGTTCGATGAAACAGGGGGTATAGGCCGCCGGCAGCTTCGTGTGGTCCATCGTGAGAAGGCCGCCGCCGCGCTTCTTCATCTGGTCGATCTCGTACCAGAGCTTGCGCCACACCATGTAGGCCCCAGCCGTCAGGCCACCGGTGTGGTTGCTGGCCAGGGTGGCGCCGATGGTGAAGCTGTCGCCACCGTACTGCGACAGGTACAGCGCCATTTCGGCAGTCCAGCCCTGAGCGTCGCAACTGATGCTGGTCTTCAAGGTGCCGTCTGCAGCGCCGAGGCCAGCACGCTGGCTGCCGGTCAAGCCGGCCTTGTTCGCGCCACCCGGCGTCAGGGACCAATAGACCGTCTGGCCCGAAAGGGCCTTGGATTTATCCCCCGATGCCCACTCGACACGCGCCTTGAATCTCAGCACGCGCCCATGTTCAGGGTGCTGGTTCTCGGCATCGACGGTAGCGTCCAGGTTGATGTACTGCTTTCTTGCGGCCCCGGCTGCGTTCGACTTGGTGCCTTTGTGGGTGACCACCTCGACCAGCTCAACCAGCCTGAGCTGATCCTGCAATGGGCAAGTCGTCGTCGCGCTGTCACAAGGAGCAGCCGCGTCGGGGCCGGCACTGGGGCTTGAGGGCGCGCTCTTGGGCATCAGACGGCCCAGTGCGCGAGTACTGCGCGAACGTAAACCCGTGTCTTGCGCGCCAGCCGGCGACAGCGCAGCGTGCCGCTGGGGCCGGGCCGCAAGGTCGAGGCCACCCACGGGTACAGAGGATCTTCCAGCACGCCGTGCCCGAAGCCGAACATCAGCCCCGACAGCAACACTTGGCCTTCGGCCGGATCGATGGACAGAAGGCGGCAGGCCTGGCCAGCCGCCGCCACGACCCGCTGAATGGCGTCATCGCCGACCACATCGACTTTGGTGGGGTTCAGCGTTTGCAGCAGCGCCCGCGCGCGGGCCGAGGGGTCGGCTGCAGGCTTCAGCAGTTCGGACCAGTCCGCAGCGGAGATGCCTTGAAGCGCGCCACGCGCTTGCACCTTGTCGGGCCCTTCGACATGCTCGACGTATTCGAGCAAAGACTCGTAAACAAGGTCTGCTCGGAAATTCTGCTGCAGGTCGCTGCGCGCCAGATGGCGGTGGACGCAGGCGAGTTGCGGATCGTCATGCCAGAGGCTGCCGTGGGCCATCATCATCTCGATCCAGAAGCGCACCGGGCCGCGCAGGTCGAAGCCGTGCAAACGCGCCCTCTCGATGCCTTGCCGCACCAAGCGCCGCATCGGCACCGGGCCGCGAAGCAGGAACAGCCGGGGCGCGAAGGCAGCCGCGTGTTCGACCATCCGGTCCTCAAACCCCTCGGCAGCCACGCGGCCGAGCGCACGCAACTGCTCAGAGCGGATCGTCAGCATGTCCTGCTCCTTCTAGAACCAGCCGTGTGCCATCAAAACGAAAGCCGAGCAACGATGTGCCTTCCCGATTCTCGGACAGGTAACGTTGTACCGGCCCGAACATCTGGCGCAACTCGTGGGTGCGGCAAGTGGGCAGGTAAGCACGCAACACCCGCGGGTCGTAATAGCGGAACAGCAGGCGGTGCCCACCTTCGTCCTGCACTTTCAAGAACTTCCGTAGGTGATGGCGCAGCGCTGACGGGTCGGCCACGTGCATGAACACGCCCCACGCGTGCCCGAAGCCATCGTCGAGCAAGCGCGTGGTGAGTCGATTCGTTGGCAGCAACTCGACGAGATGTGGCGCCACCATCTCCAGTGCCCGTGGCAGCGTGCCGCTGTAGAGGCAACGGAACTCCAGCCGCGACTCGAGCAGCGCGCCGTAGATGCGCGGGTCACGGGCGCAGTCGAGCACGGCCCAAACACTGGTGGCATCGGGTACGCCGGCTGAGGCAGACGTGCCGGTTGCGGATGCGCCACATACGGGCCAAAGCGTATGCATCACGCGTGCGCGCTGATCGCGGGTTAACTGGCCTTTCAGTTGGCCTGCTCGAATGCTCGTCATGCTGCGGCCTGCTGCCGAGCGGCAGCTGCACGTGCGCACTCTTCACAAAAAGGCACGCCGTCCTTCGCTGCTTGCTGCAGTGCGCCCACCATAGAGGCGACGTCTATGTTCAGGCTGAAGGTGGTCTCGGCCTCCAGCGCGGGCGCCGCCGGTGCAGCCCTCGGGCTGGGGGCAGGCGCTGGCGGCGAGGGCGCCGCCGCTGCGGCGGAGACCGATGCCGGTGCCAGCCGGTAAAGCTGCGGAGCGGGGTGCGCCTGCGGGGCCAAACGGCCTTGCGCCTGGGCGGCAAGGCATTGCGCGATCACCGCGTGGTCGTCAAGGCGCGACCAGTCGGTGCCGTCGGCCAAGGCCACCGCAATGAGGCGCAACGCCGACATCGCAGTGTCGTCGCCGGCTGCAGACTCCAGCCCTGCGGGCACTGGCTCAAACATGGATCAAAAATCCCACCGGCCAAGTCACGTTGGCGCCAGCCCGGACACAGCGCCCGCCGCCCGAAATGAGCTCATAAGCGAGCTCATAAGCGCGCCTATCGGCCAACTGAAGATTGCTTATTGCCACATCGTGGCTGCCAGCAAACACGACTTCGTTGACCTTTCGGCCCTGACCGAGAGTGAAGTCTTCAACATCAGGCATATGGGGCAGCCTCCAAGTTGAGGGTGGGGGGGATGGGAGGCAAGAAACAAGTCCTGGCCCAGGCCTTCATCGAAGCCCGATCCGTATCACGTTGCCGCGCGGCAAGACCGTAGTAGGGAACGTCTTTACTGCTCAAAACTAAACGCAAAACTTGGTCCGACGTCAAATGCGGGGGTGCTGTTTACCGCCTTGAAATAGCCGTCGGGGAGGCAAAAGGTGAGCCCTGACCCCTGCTGCCCCCTACTGCCCGGACCCCTACTGCCCGCCTACTGCCCGCTGAGAATGCTCAGAGCGCGCCCAACGCTCTCGAGCTTCAGATGCCTTCGATAGGCTTGCCGGATTGCTGCATGAGCTGCTCCAGCATCTCGTTCTTGACCCGGTTCAGGTTGAAGATCGTCACGCACTTTTGATAATCGGCGAAGTCGATCATCACGATGTTCGGCGTGAAGCTGGTCCAGGAGTTTTTGTTGGCCACGTAATGGCGGTTGTTGCTGAGGTAGAGGTTATTGAAGTTCAAGAGCCCCAACTGGTGGGCCATCGCTTTTTTGTAGCCGCCCTCCCAAACATCTCTCAGCGCCTTGCTGTTGACGCCGTTCCACATTTTGTCGTTGCGCTCTTTGATGTCGCCGGTCATGCCCGTGGTCGTCCAGTACATCATGCCCATCGCGTTCTTGTCGCAGGCGGTACCCGCCTCCATCAGCTTCTTCTGCTTCTTGGTGTTGTCTTTCACATCGGAGGTGTCGCTGAACTTGCCGAAGTACTGCAGGCCATGGAAGGCAGCGTCGTAGGCCTTGCTGGACTTCGTTTCCTTGTCGTAGAGCTCACCGAACGACAGGCATCCGCTGTAGATCTGCCCACCGACCACGCCGCTGAGTTTCGCCAGCTCCTTGGGGTCGAACAGCGTGATCACCTTGCCGCCGAGGCTGCTCACGGTGCGCTTGTTCAAGTTGATGGCCTGGTTACCCGACTTGTTGTGGTTGAACTGGCTGTCGCCCAGCACACGCACGCAAGTGTCGACCACGGACTGCAAGTTGTAACACTTCGAGAACTTCATGATCAGGAACTCGGACGGGTTGGCTCCAACATAGCCCTGGGCTTGGGTCAGCATGTCCGTCAAGGTGTCCTTGCCCCAGCCACCCAGCGCCGACACCTTCTGGTGCGACTGGACCTCGGCCGGCTTGGCGCCCTTGTGCTTCTGATTCACCACCAGACCTTGGTTCAGGTGGTAGGACTTCTGCTCATAAGTCCCATCACTGCGAAGCACCGTGGCAATGCGCATGTCGAAGAAGCGCACACCAGCGGCAGCCTGCTCGCCCATGTCCAGACCCTGAGTGATGACGTTGCTTTTTCCTTCGCCATAGATGCCCGCGTCGTGGGCGCCTGGAAAGACGATCTGGTTCAGCTGCTTGTTGGCAAATTGTTTGAGGAATGCGGTCACGGTATGGGCTCACATTGAAGTGGTGGAGGCACGGACGTCATTGACGCCCGTGACGGCAAAGTGTCTGTCTCTGCGTCAGAACTGGTACGTGAAGCCGGCGTCGGCCACACCCACCTGCACACGTTCGATGGCTTGGCCCTCCATCATCCGCGTCAAAAACTCGCGGCTGATGTCGGGCAACATCGTGTTGGTCAAGATCGCATCGATCATCCGTCCGCCCGATTCGCTCTCGGTGCAGCGGCTGACCACCAGCTTCACCACGTCCTCTCCATATTCGAACGGAATCTTGTAGCGCGCCTCCACACGCTTCTTGATGCGGTTGAGTTGCAGCACCACGATCTTGCCCAGCATTTCGTCTGACAGCGGGTAATACGGAATCGTTACGAGCCGGCCCAGCAACGCAGGCGGGAACACTTTCAGCAGAGGTTCGCGCAACGCCTTGGCCATGCCCTCGGGGTCGGGCATCAGTTCCGGGTCCTTGCACAGGCTCGCAATCAGCTCCGTCCCGGCATTCGTCGTCAACAGGATCAACGTGTTCTTGAAGTCGATGAAGCGCCCTTCGCCGTCTTCCATGAAGCCCTTGTCGAAGACCTGGAAGAACATCTCGTGCACGTCGGGGTGGGCCTTCTCCACCTCGTCCAGCAGCACCACGCTGTAGGGCTTGCGTCGCACGGCCTCGGTCAGCACACCGCCTTCGCCGTAGCCCACATAACCCGGGGGCGCGCCCTTCAGCGTGCTGACGGTGTGCGCCTCCTGGTACTCGCTCATGTTCACGGTAATCATGTTCTGCTCACCGCCGTACAGCGCCTCGGCCAAAGCCAATGCGGTTTCGGTCTTGCCGACACCGGAAGTGCCGGCGAGCATGAACACCCCGATGGGCTTGCTTGGGTTGTCCAGCCCGGCGCGGCTGGTCTGGATGCGCTTGGCAATCATCTCCATGGCGTGGTCTTGCCCGATGACGCGCTGCGCCAGGGCGCCTGCCACTTTCAGGATGGTCTCGATCTCGTTGCGCGCCATGCGCCCGACGGGAATGCCTGTCCAGTCGCCCACCACCGCGGCCACGGCCTGGTAGTCCACCGTGGGCAGGATGAGTGGCGTCTCGCCTTGCAGCGCGCTCAGCTTGTCTTGCACCACCTTCAGCTGCGCCAGGTCGGCCAGGCGCTGGGTTTCCAGGTCACCTGCAGTCAGCCCTTCGGCGGCTGCGGTTTCGGCGGCAGCGGCCTCCAGGTTGCTGCCCGTGCCCTCCACGGGCTTCACGCCCGAGCGCAGCTTGGCGCGCAGGGCCAGCAGTTCGTCCACCAGGGTCTTCTCTTCGGCCCAGCGGATGTCCAGCGCCGCGAGCCGGGCGCGTTCGCCCGTCAACAACGCGTTGGCTTCGTCTTCGCGCTTGCCAATGTCGATGCCGATGGCGCGCTCGCGGCCGATGATGCCGAGCTCGGTTTCCAGCGCTTCGATGCGCTTGCGGCAGTCGTCCACCTCGGCCGGCGTGGCGTGCAGGCTCACGGCCACGCGGGCGCAGGCGGTGTCGAGCAGGCTGACCGATTTGTCGGGCAACTGGCGCGCAGGGATGTAGCGGTGGCTCAGCTTCACCGCCGCTTCCAGCGCCTCATCGAGGATCTGCACCTTGTGGTGTTTTTCCATCGTGCTGGCCACGCCGCGCATCATCAGGATGGCCTTGGGCTCGTCGGGCTCGTCGACTTGCACGGTCTGGAACCGTCGCGTCAGCGCCGGGTCTTTTTCGATGTGCTTCTTGTACTCGGCGAAGGTCGTCGCGCCGATGGTGCGCAGCGTGCCGCGCGCCAAGGCCGGCTTCAACAGGTTGGCCGCGTCACCGGTGCCGGCAGCGCCACCAGCGCCCACCAGCGTGTGCGTTTCGTCGATGAACAGGATGATGGGCTTGGCACTGGCCTGCACCTCGTCGATGACGCTGCGCAGGCGCTGCTCGAATTCACCCTTCATGCTGGCGCCGGCCTGCAGCAGGCCGACGTCCAGCGAACGCAATTCCACTTCTTTCAGCGAAGGCGGCACATCACCGCGCGCGATGCGCTGGGCAAAACCCTCCACCACTGCGGTCTTGCCGACGCCGGCTTCGCCGACGAGGATGGGGTTGTTCTGGCGCCGGCGCATCAGGATGTCGACGACCTGGCGAATTTCGTCGTCGCGGCCGACGATGGGGTCCATCTTGCCGTCACGCGCCTGCGCCGTGAGGTCGACCGTGAACTTCTTCAGCGCCTCTTGTTTGCCCATGGCGGCCGGGGCGATGGCGCCGCTGGCTTCACCCGGGGCGGCGCCGCCGCTGGCGCCGCTGCCGTCGCTGGCGCCCTCCCCGTCTTCAGGGCTGCCGCCGATGATCTTGGCCAGGCCATCAGACAGGTCATCGACCTTCAGCTTCTCGAACTGCCGGCTGATGGCCACCAGTGCGTTGCGCAGGTTCTTGGTCTTCAGCATGCCGACCAGCATGTAGCCGCTGCGCACCACGCTGTCGCCATACAGCAGCGTGCCGTAAACCCAGCCGCGCTCGATGGAATCAGCGATGTTCTCGGCAATGCCACTGATGCTGGTGGCGCCGCGCGGCAGGCGGTCGAGTGCGGCCGTCAGGTCTTTGGCCAGCGCCGACATGTCGAGCTGCGCGTGCTTGATGACGCGGTGCCAGTCGCTGTCTTGCGACTGCAGCAGTTGCGCCAGAAAGTGTTCAAGCTCGACGTAGGGGTTGCCGCGCAGCTTGCAGAACACCGTGGCGCCCTCCACGGCCTTGTAGGTGGGCTGGTTGAGCTTGCCGAAAAGCGTGACGCGATTGATCTCTGCCATGGTGTTTCCTTTTTGGGGCGGTTTTTATGGGGTAGCCAGGTTCGGAACGAGATTCAGCGTGGGGGCAGCGCCGTCGCGTGGCGCGCCGAGCCAAGTGGTCCAGCCCAGGCGCCCCTGTTGGCCAGGGCGGCAGGCGGGGCGCTCAGCGGGGTTCAGCACCAGCCGCAGGTCCCAGCCGAATTCGAGACCCACGTACTGCTGCACCAGCGCACGCAGCGCGGGCATGGCCGTGCCTACGGGCAACAAGGCCTCGAAGGCGGGCAACGAGACCGGGCCGATATGGATGCGGAAGTGGTGCTGGCGGTCGAACACCGCGCTGCCGAGCACCGCGCTGACACCCAGCTGCGAGGTGGACGAACGGCGCGAGGCCCCGCGGCGGCCGATGCGTGAACGTTCAGCCTGGGGCAAGGGCATCCAGCGGCCGGTGAATTGCTCGATGCGCACTTTCATGCCGAGAAAGCTCGAGAGCAACTGCGCCAGGCCATCGGCATTGCGCACCTGGCGCGACAACAGCCCCGCGAAGGCCAGGCGCGCATGGTCGGGTGCGGCGTCGCGCCCGCGCCACTCGGGCCCGCCGGTGCCCAGCAGCGAGCCGACGTAATCTGCAAAACGGTCATCGCCCGGTCGGTCCATGCTGACCGCCGGCTGGGCCTGCGCCCAGGCGCGATAGAACAGCAGCAGCAGCCGGTGGTGGAACAAGTCAGCGAAGCGGCCGAAGGTCTCGTCACCCTTGTGCATGCGGCGTTCGCGTGCATAGGCCGTCATGTGCAGCGGCAGCGGCCCGTTGGGGCCGAAGAGGCCGAAGAAACGCACCTCGATGCGCGGCTTGCCGCTGCGGTCTGCCGGGTCGACCTTGGACAGGCTGGAAGGCGCAAAGGAAAGGTCGGCCGCCTGCCCCAGGCGCACCGGCTCGTCCATCGGCCGGCGCGCCGCGCCCAGTCGTGGCTTGTCAGGGTGCAGCGCCTCCATCAGGCGCATGGTGTGGAAAAAGTCGTAGCGGTGCGGCGCTGCAGCCAGCGCCCGAAAGACTTGTGCTCGCCGATCGTGCGAGACCGCCGCAGGCCGTGCTTCGGCAGGCAGAGTCGGCGGCTTCATGCAATGGGCCGCGCGCCGCAGCGCGGCCGGCCGCGCAGGATGTCGCCGCGCCCGCTGGAATGCAAGAGCAACTGCGTGAAGCCGTTCATCGACACATGCCGGGCCACAAAACGTTCCAGCACACAGCCCAGCAGGAAGGCGCTGGCGCCTTCGAAAGACAGGTCATCCACTTCGATCTTGACTTCCACACCCCGCCCGAAGGTGATGGGCCCAGGCATCGGCAGGCGTCGCACCACCTGCTGCAGCGAGACCGAGCGCAGCCCGTCGATCTGGCGCTGCGCCCCGGCGTCGCCGAGCTGGGCGTACAGGCGCAGAATCTGGCGCAGCGCAGCAGCCCCCTGTTCGGCGCTGGTGTCGGTGAGCGAAAGGTGGTTCAGCGACAGCTGGTTGATCAACTTCCAGGCCGCGCTGCCCTCACGCATGGCCGACTGCGGGCGCGACGGCCCCTTCAACACGGTGATGAGCTTCACCGGTGCCGTTTGCGTGAGTGTGAGGTCGCCCTTCGCGCCGCCCAGCGGCATCAGCAGCGGTAGGTCGCGGTTGGTGCACAGCGCCCGCACCCCCAGCTGGCGAAGCTCGGTCGGGAACGGGGCCTCGCTCGCATCGACCAGCGACAGGTAGAGCTCGCTGCCGATGTACGAAGAGCGCGGACCCTCACGCTTCTGCATCTGCGACATCAACCGCGGTTCACGCTGCACGGTGTAGTAGGCCTTGTGCTGGCGGTCTTCCGCGTGGAAGGCGTTGTAGAAGGGCAGGAAGCGCCACTCGCTGTTGACCGCAGTGCCGTAGCCCAGCACTTCCTGCACAGTGTGTACCTCGTAGTCCATCGGCTTGGTGCGGTCGGGCACGACATGGAACTCGGCGCTGTCCGGGCTGATGTGGATGCGGTCGCAGCGTTTGTCCAGCAGGTTGATGGCCGGCACGCAGTGCAGCGCCAGGCAGCTGGCATCCACTGCCTGCAGCAGCGCGTTGTCGGCGCGCGAGAACAGGATGACGATGTCGACCTCGGTCTCGGCGTGACGCCGCAGCGCATCACCCAGGCCGCACAGATCGAAAAACAAGAAGCGCTGCGGAAAGGCAAAGTATTCCTGCAGCAAGCGATAGCCCTGCAGGCCTTGCAGGGTTTCGGGCAGCAGGGCTTCGTCGTCCTCGTAGCCCACGGCTTCAACTATCTCGCCCTCCAGCGCTTCGTGCCATGCAGCAGGCCGGCGCGTGGGCAATACCAGCACACCGAGGGCGTGACCACACGCCATCTCGTGCAGGCGGTAGGCGACATCGTCGGTGCCCGCGCAGTGCAAGCGCAAGTCTTGCAGCGCCAACTGCGAAAAGTCGACCCCGGCGGTAGTACGCAGGCGCATGCGCAAACCTGCGCGGTATTTGCGCCATTCAGGCATGTTGGCCATCGGCAGGTCGGCGGCGTGAGTGAAGTACTCGACTTGCGTCAGCTCCAGCGGCCACATCGTCAGTTCATGCGCGGTGCGGAACTCGCAGGTGGTGGCCCCGGCCTTCGCCGGCTGGCTGCTCATGCTGCTGCCGCGTGCCAGCTTCAACCCGCCAGCGAGGCTGGGGTCGCCCAGTTCGGGCTGCACCTGCGCAATCAGCATGGCCGGCGTGGGCGCCAGAAACTGCGGGTAGACGATTTCGAGCAAGCGCTGCGTGAAGCGCGGGAACTCGGCATCCAGTTTCAGCTGGATGCGGCCGGCGAGGAAGGCAAACCCTTCCAGCAAACGCTCGACGTAGGGGTCGGTGACTTCCAGGCCTTCGATGCCCAGGCGTGAGGCAATCTTCGGAAACTGCTGCGCGAATTCGCCACCCATCTCGCGCAGGTGTCGGAGTTCTTCGTTGTAGTAGCGCAGCAGCCGCGGGTCCATCGGCTTCAGCGGCCAAGTTCTCGCACCGCGACACGCCCTGTTTCAAGGTCGATGTCCGTGTGCAGCAACAGCTCCAGCGGCACCGGCTGCGCCCACAGCTGCCCCGAGATGCGAAAGCCGATCTGGTTGTGCTGGTCCATCTGCGCCTCTGAGAGGATGACCTCCACCGAGAGCGTCTCAGGCAGGATGCGTGGCTCGTGGTCGAGGATGGCCTGCTTCACGCGCGCCTGCAAGATCAGCGGGTCGATGGTGGAAGCTGTACTGCCAGACAGCGCCGGCAAACCGTAATTCAGCACCGAATTGCGGGCGTGCGGCGCGCGCGACCAGTCGACCGACGTGCCCGGCGATGTGGCGTTGAAGAGCCAGGCCAGATCGCGGAGCACCAACTCGCGCAGCCGGCTTCGGTTGATGACGCGCGATTCGCCGGTCTCGGACTTGGCGTCGACGTCATCGTCGGTCAGCCGGTCGAGCAAGGCCGGCTGCAGCCGGTCTTGTGCGCGCAAAGTAGACATGCCTGGTGCCGCCGGCGGTGCCGCGCTTCAGGCCGCCGAGGCCTCGGCAACGTCGGCTGCGGCCGCCGCGTTCAGCGTCACCGTGCGCACGTCCATCAAGCCGACCTCGGTGGTGTCGGTGACGATGAGCCGCTGCCCCAACCCCGCAAAAACGCCAGGCGAGACTTCGCGCCAATCGGTGCGTCGTGCCAACGTCAGCGCATCGCCAGCGCTCAGGTCGGTGTCAGGGTAACGCGTGGGAACGAGACCAACTACCTCACCGCCGTTGGTGAACTCGAAGTGCGCCGGCATCCAGATCGCATCGCGCAGGTCTTGCGGCGGGTCGATTTCCACCTTGGAAAGGCGGTTCCAAGGGAGCCAGTAGTAGCGGCCATTGATGACGGCTTCCAGGGTCGGCCCGAGTCGACTGTCGGCATCGGCAATCCAGGCGAAGCTCTGGCCGTCGATCTGCCCAGCAGTGGTGGGCGCTTGCTCCATGGCCTGTTCGCGCAGCTGTCGCGCTGCATCGTGCTCGCCACGTCCTTCGCGCAACAAGGCCTCGATGAGCAGGGCAATCCAGGTTTCCGGCTCGCCAAAGAGCATCGGCACCTTCTGTCCGGCGAACACCTTCAGACGCAAGGTTTCGCAGGCAATGGCCTCACGGTAGGTCTGCACCATGGGCAGCGTGCTGCCGTCGAGTTCCAGCGAAACGTTCAGCTGATTCAGCGCACGCTCCCATTGGCCCAGCACACACAGAAGCTGGAACATGAAGACACGCAGCTTGGCGTCTTGAGGTTTGGCCCGCACCTGCTCTGTGAGCAGCTTCAGGGCGCGGGTGACATCGCCGTCTTTCAGCGCTTGCTCAGCGGCGCTCGGGGTGGACATGCAGGCTCCTGTCTGTTCTTCGATCAGGGGTCAGTTCGGGCCGGCATAACCAATGAAACTGGACGTGCCTGTTGCCCCGCCTGCTCCTGACTGGGGGGTGTAGTCGATGGCGATCTCATTGAAGCTCATGCCGATGTGCTCCATCAACACGGGGGAGCCGTCGGCATCGTCGGTGGAGCTGACCTGATAGCTCGTGATACGCGCCTGGGCCAGTGCCAATGTGAAATAAACCAGCGACTGGTTGGCGCCACCCGATTTGCGCACCGTCAATACGACGTTGGACAAAATTTCGTTGTTGTTTAGCACCGCCATCAGCGCAGTGGAGGCCTTGTCGACGCGCTTGACGAGCTTCAACTCGTCCAGCGAGGTGCGCCCCGAGCGTTGACCGCCCACGGTGGACGGCGCCGACATTCCCCACGACCAGTCGACGATGTCGATCTGGCCGGGGAAGTTCTTGTCATTGGACTCGCCAACGACCACCCCCGAGCGCTGCCCGGTGGCCTTCAGGAACATATCGGAACGGGCCATCGCGTGTCACCAGTGAAATCGGGTTTCCGGCCAGAGCGGCGCACCGCTCTGGCCGGAACCTTCTTTAAGTCGTGCTTTCGGGCCAGCCCCGATCAGACAGAGTTCTCGGCGATGTTGTAGGTCATCGGCAGGGCCGTCTTGCTGACGACACCCTTGTCATCTTGCTGGAAGTACTCGAACTTGACCTTGGCGAAATTCAGCGTGATGTTTTCAGTCAAGCGGTCTTCGCCACCCGAACCGCCGGTGCTGACGGACACGACCATCACTTCGTCCATCGTGATGGTGACGTAGGGCTGCTGGGTCTTGCCGGCCTTGCGAACCGTCAGAACAGCCTTGATGAAGTGCTCGCCCGTTGCGCAGGCACCGAGCAGGGCGTGCGAGCTGGAGTCGATGTACTTCGTGCAACTGATGTCCTGGAAGTTGGCCTTGCCGCTGCCTCCGCCACCGCCCATGTGCGTGGTGCCGGAGTTCGACACACCCCAGCTCCAGGCCAGAAGGTCGATGGCCTTTTCCTTGGCCATTTCTTTGTCGGTCGTCTCGCCATCGATCGTCTCGATCTTGAGGTACATGTCTACTGCCATGGTGATCTCCTATCTGCCCGGTGGCGGGCGTTTCACACTGCGATCAACGCCCGGTGTTCCGGACGCCCTCCGCTGCGCAGCCAGTGAAGGAAATGAAAGGATGCCCTGCGGGACTGCTGTCAACCAGCCTTCGCCGAGGGTAGTTTTGAAACCAAACGCAAGGAAACCGTGAGGCCCTCGAGCTGGTAATGGGGACGCAGGAAGAACTTCGAACTGTAGTAGCCCGGGTTCGCTGGGTCTTCTTCGACCACCACCTCGGCCGCGGCCAGCGGATGGGTGGCCTTGTAGGCCTCGGATGAGCGTGCCGGGTCGCCGTCGACATATTGCGCGATCCAGCCGCCGAGCCAACGCTCGACCTCGTTGCGCTCTTTGAACGAGCCGATCTTGTCGCGCACGATGCACTTCAGGTAGTGCGCGAAACGGCAGGTTGCAAACAAATAGGGCAGCCGCGCGGCCAGGTTGGCGTTCGCAGTGGCGTCGGGGTCATCGTATTCAGCCGGCTTGTGCAGGCTCTGCGCGCCGATGAAGGCGGCAAAGTCGCTGTTCTTGCGGTGCACCAGCGGCATGAAGCCGTTCTTCGCCAGTTCGGCCTCGCGGCGGTCTTCGATGGCGATTTCGGTCGGGCACTTCATGTCCACACCGCCATCGTCGGTGGGGAAGCTGTGCGTGGGCAGGTTTTGTACCGCGCCGCCGCTTTCAATGCCGCGGATGCGCGAGCACCAGCCGTACTCCTTGAACGAACGGTTGATGTTCGTCGCCATCGCGTAGGCGGCGTTGGCCCAGGTGTACTTGCCGTGGTCGGCAGAGCCAGTGTCTTCCTCGAAGTTGAAGGCTTCAACGGGGTTGGTCTTGCTGCCATAAGGTATGCGCGACAGGAACCGCGGCATGGCCAGGCCGATGTACTTGGAGTCTTCAGATTCGCGCAGTGAGCGCCACGCGGCGTACTCGGGCGTGGTGAAGATCTTCGTCAGGTCACGCGGGTTGGCCAGTTCCTGCCAGCTGTCCATCTGCATCAGCGCGGGCGCAGCGCCGGTGATGAAGGGGGCGTGCGACGCCGCGGCGATCTTGGCAATCTCGGCCAGCAACTCGACATCGGGCGCGCTCTGGTCGAAGTGGTAGTCACCCACCAGGCAGCCAAAAGGTTCACCACCGAACTGACTGAACTCTTCAGCGTAAATCTTCTTGAAGATCGGGCTCTGGTCCCAGCTGGTGCCCTTGTAGCGCTTGAGTGTCTTGCCCAGCTCCTGCTTGGACACGTTCATCACGCGAATCTTCAGCGACTCGTCAGTCTCGGTGTTGTTCACCATGTAATGCAGACCGCGCCAGGCGCCTTCGAGCTTCTGGAAATCTGCGTGGTGAAGGATGAGGTTGACCTGGTCCGACAGCTTCTTGTCGATGGCCGCGATCATGGCCTCGATGGAGGCGACAACATCGGAGCCGATCAGCTGCGTCTGCGCCAGCGCCTGCTGCGCCAACGTCTGCACGGCCTGCTCGACAGCGCTTTTCGCGTCGTCGGACTTGGGCTTGAATTCCTGCTGCAGCAGCGACGCGAGGTCGCTGCCTTCCATGGTGACGCCTGCCAGCGATGCAGTGGCTTGGGTTTCGGCCATTCGAGGCTCCTGTATTCGAAGAAGGTTGTGCGGGGGCGGGCGATCAGGCTTCGGTCGGTTTGGCCGTTGAGGCCAGTGCACCGAGCAACGCCGGGTCGGCCATCAACTTGCCGATGAGCTCTTCTGCGCCGCCCTTGCCGTCCATGTAGGTGACCAGGTTCTGCAATTGCTGGCGAGCCTCGAGCAGCTTGCTCAGCGAGTCGACCTTGCGTGCCACGGCGTCGGGCGAGAAGTCGTCCATGCTGTCGAAGGTGATGTCGACACTGAGATTGCCCTCGCCCGTCAGGGCGTTGGGCACCGGGAAGGCCACACGCGGCTTCATGGCCTTCATGCGGGCGTCAAAGTTGTCGACGTCGACTTCAAGAAACTTGCGATCAGCCACCGGCGCCAGCGGGTCGGCCGGCTTGCCCGAAAGGTCGGCCAGCACGCCCATGACGAAGGGCAGCTGCACTTTCTTCTCGGCGCCGTAGACCTCCACGTCGTATTCGATCTGAACTCGCGGTGCGCGGTTACGGGCGATGAATTTCTGGCTGCTGCTCATCAAGAGGCTCCTGTGCGGCGGGAAGGGAACGAAAGAGTCGCAGGTTGTCTTCTAACTGCGCGCATTCGTCAAGAGGTTGCGTTGGGGTCTTCTACCGTATCCGGGTCAACCCCCACGACTCGCGCAACTTCTGCCAGCGCATCGGGGGCCAAGACCTTCATCAATTGCAAAAAGTTGTGCCCCACCAGCTGGCGGGCGCGGCGCAGAAACAACGGCGCTGGATTGGTGGGCTCGGCCCGTTCGAGGTATTCGATGACGAGGTCGATGGCGCGCAAGGCTTCTTCACGCGACGTGACCGCACCGGACAGACCACGGCCACGCGCACCACCATCGGGCCCACTGCCGCCGCCCTCGGTCGCTTCATCCTGTGCGCCGTCAGCCGTGGGTTCAGGTGGCAGCAACCCCAGCGCACCGCTGGCCAATGCGTGCAGCGGCCGCAGGTCGGGGGCATCGTTGCCCAGCCGGTCGCTGATCAGCGTCATCGCCTGCTTGATCAGGGCGACGCCGTCTTTCATGCGTTGCCGCAGCTCGGGCGACTTGTCCAGCGCCGCAGACAGCATCTTGCTGACTTGGTCCCTGCTGACATCGCTGCGCCCCGGCGTTACCGGCGCCAGGCCGAGGGCCGACTCCACATCGCGCATCAGCAGCAGCCCGATGGCGCGGTCTTCCACGACGCGCGCGTCGCGCAGCGCTCCCAGCAGGCCGGCGGGCTCGCGCAGCAGGGCCAGTGCGTTGACGCGGCCGTAGGGGTCGCCATCGTCGGGGTCGGGCATCGGATGCACATGACTCCACTGCGACTCGACCAGACCGTTGATCAGTGTCAGGGCCGGCAGCAGTGCCGCATACCCGTGCAGCTGCAGCACGCTACGGCCCCATTCGATGGCCACGCGCAAGTCGCGGCTGCGTTCCAGCAAGCCGGCAGCGATGTCGAGCGCCTTGCGCCACTCGGGCGCTTCGGCAGGACCGAACTGCGATTCAGGCTTGCCGGCCACAGCCTGCATCAGCGCCAGGAATTCGTTGTCGTATTCAAGGTCGGGCCCGCACGGCGACTGCGCATCAGGCAAGGGCTGCAGCCATGCGGCCACGCTGGCCTGGAGATCGTCTATGTCGCTCATCGGGTGGGGGCGTGCTACGTGCGCGCCCGGTCCACACCAGAACCCGGCGCCCGCAGGCCAAAAAACCGGGGTGGCGAAGTGTCGCAAAAACCGCCCTCGCTGCAAACCCCTGACAAGCCCTTAGCTGCGACCGCCTTGGCCGCAGAGCTCAGAACGTCAAGGAGAATGACAAGGCCCAGAGGCAAGGACGTGACATCGATGTTGGGGCCGAACAGAGCCCCCGGCGTCCCCCAGTCGGGGGACTGTTTCAGATGGCGCAGGGCCTGACCGCGCGTTAGCATCCGCCGCCAGTCACTGCGCAGGAAACGAGGCCGAGATGGGTATGCAAGGCTGTGACTGCAGGCGCGGCCACTTGCGTGGGCAGTCTCACGGGCGCTCATACGGAGATTCGCGCAGCCTAGCAACGCTGGTGGCGCGGCCCCAGTGGTTGCGGCAGGTGAGCGTCGTGTTTCAGGTTGGCGCGGCCTGCCTGATGGCTGCGCTGGGTCTGGCGGGCAATCTGCACGCACAACAGCCGCCGACAGAGCCAGTGCGCACGCCTTCGGTGGTGCCGCTGGCGTCGGACCTGGCCCCGCAAGGCAGGCCCGTTGAAAGCAGTGCCACCGTTCCTGCACGCCCGGCCCCGCCGCGTGAACTGGGCAAGCCTGAAGACGACCTGCGACTGGACGTGGCGAGCTACGTTGTTGCCGACGATGCGCCCGCCGCGTTGCGAGCAGCCGTGCAGCGCATCACCGCCCCCTATGTGGGCAAGCAGCGCAGCTTCGAAGACCTGGTCAACGCGGCCGCCGAGGTCACGCGCTTCCTGCAACGCGACTTGGGTTACTACCTGGGCTACGCCTACATCCCGGAACAGTCGCCGCAAATCGCGCCTGGCGGCACCACGATCCGCATTGCAGTGCTCGAAGGCCGGCTCGATCGCGTCGTGCTGAACTGGCGCGACGGCATTCCGGTCGACCGCGAGGTCGTCGAGGCCTACCTCGCGCGCCTGAAACCGGGCAGCGTGCTGAAGGTGCGCGATGTGGAGCGCGTTGTTTTCCTGGTCAACGACCTGCGCGGCCTGACGGCGCGTTTCGAAGTCAAGGCCGGCTCGCTGCCGGGCACCGCCACGCTGGTGGTCACGCCCAGCCCCGAGCGGCGATATGCCGGCAGGGTGGACATCGATGCCAACGGCACGAAAGCATTGGGCGAGTTCCGCATCGGCGGCCTGGCGCAGATGAACAGCCCGCTGGGCCGGGGTGACGGCATTACCGCCAACGTGCTGGCCAGCACCACCGGCGGCCTGGGCTTTGCGCTGGTGGGCTACAACACGCCGATAGGGAGCAACGGCTTCAAGGTCGGCGCTTCACTGTCGGCGGTGACTTACAAGCTGGACAAGGAACAGTTCCCGCTCGACTTGAACGGCACTGCCGCCACTGTCAATGCATTCGCGCTCTACCCGCTGGTGCGTTCACGCAACCTGAACCTCTTCACGCTGGCCTCGCTGGAACACAAGACCTACACCGACCGCCAGGGCCTGGTGGACGGCCGGTCGCGCAAGAGCGTTGATGCGCTGGCGCTAGGCGTCACGGGCGACTTCCGTGACAGCCTGCTGGGCGGCGCCGTCAACACCTTCGATCTCAACATCAGCAGCGGTCAGCTGAAGTACCCCGAGGGCCGCAACCCGGCACTGGACGACGACGAGAGCTACACCAAGCTGGTCTACAGCGGCTCGCGTCTGCAGGACTGGATCACCGGCCGTGCCCTCGTCTACTTCAATGTGCGCGGGCAGTACGCGCGCAATAACCTCGACACCACCGAGCAGTTCCGCCTTGGGGGGCCCGACGGTGTTCGCGCCTTTGCCGCGGGTGAAGGCACGGGCGACCTGGGCGTGATGGCCAGCCTTGAACTGCGTCTGTTGCCGCCTGAAAGCTGGCTGGGCCGCGCAGCGCGCGAAATGGTCTTCAGCCTCTTTGCCGACGGCGGCTATGTGCAGTACCGCCACCGCCAGCGCATCCTTACGCAGACCAACGCTGCCAAGAACAGTGGAGTCTTCAGTGGCGTCGGCTTCGGCCTGAGCTGGGTGCAGCCGGGCGGTTATGCCCTGCGCTTCTCTGTGGCCCAGCCGACGGGCGGGGAAACACGCGGCGGCGAGCAAATCGACAAGACGCGCGCCTATGTGCAGGCGACCATGCTCTTCAACTGACGGCCGCCCAGGCGCACCGCAACAAGGCCCTCTCGATGAGCGCAGCCCGCACCCCTCTCCGCCCCGTCACACGCCGGCCGTCTCTCGCGTTCAGTCCCGAACTCACGCCCATCAGCTTGGCCATGTGCCTGCTGGTGGCTTCGCCGCTCGGCTTTGCGCTGCCCACAGGGCCGGTGAACACCAGCGGCCAGGCCACGGTGCAGACCACAACGCCGGGGCAGATGCTGATTCAACAGGCCACCGCGAAGGCCGCGCTGGACTGGACGCAGTTCTCGATTGCGGCCGGCGAACGGGTGCAGGTGGTGCAGCCCGACCGCACATCGGTGCTGCTGAACCGCGTGGTGGGCGACAGCCCTTCGCTGATCTACGGCGCCTTGCAAAGCAACGGCAGCGTCTGGCTCATCAACCCGCGTGGCATCGTCTTCGGTGCCAGTTCGCGGGTGGACGTGGGCAGCCTGGTGGCCAGCACGCTGGGCATTGGCAACGACGTGCTGCAATCAGGCCGGCTGCAGCTCGGCGCCGGCGCTGGCGGCGCTGGTGAACTGCGCAGCGAAGGCAGCATCACCGCCACCGACGGCAGCGTGGTGCTGGTGGCCCCGCATCTGGTGCACGGTGGCCAGATCGAGGCCCGTCGCGTCGGCCTGGCCGCAGCCAGCGAGGTGCTGGTCGACGTGGAAGGCGACGGCCTGATCTTCTTCAATGTGAAGAACGAGTCGCTGGACACGCGGCTGCAGGTCTTGGGCGGCGTGCGCGCCGACGGTGGCTCGGCCGAGTTCCGTGCGGTGGCCCGCGCTGGTTTCGCCGACACGGTGCTGAACCTCGAAGGTGTGGTGCAGGCGCGTTCGCTGGGGCAGCAGCAGGGCCGCATCGTGGTGGATGGCGGCGGCAGCGGCATCACGCGCGTGGCTGGTTCGCTGGATGCCAGCGCCGGGGCAGACGGCGGTCAGGCCGGCAATGGAGGCAGCATCACGGTGCAGGGCGACCGGTTGCGGGTCGAGCCCGGCGCGCGGCTGGACGCCACCGGGCCCACCGGCGGCGGCGAAATTTTGCTGGGCGGCGACTACCTGGGTGCCAACAGCGCCGTGCGCAACGCCACCCACACCACCGTGGCACCCGGCGCCGTGCTGGACGCCAGTGCCACACACGCCGGGGACGGCGGGCGCATCATCGTGTGGTCGGACAACACCACGCGCTTCAACGGCCGTGCTGCCGTGCGCGGCGGACCGCTTGCGGGCAACGGGGGCTTCGTCGAGACCTCGGGCAAGTTGAACCTGGGTATCACGCAGGGCCGGGTGGATGTGAGTGCGCCCATGGGCGTGGGCGGGACCTGGCTGCTGGACCCTGAGAACATCATCGTCGCCACGGTCGGTGGCGCCAACTACAGCGACGTGAACGACGCGGCTGCAGCACCGGGCACGACGCAGACCGTGTCGACGGCCACGCTGATCGGCGTGGGTGGCAACGTGATCCTCGCGGCCACGAACAACATCACGTTCTCTGACGCTCTCGCTTTGACCACCGTCGGTGCAGGCATCACGGCAACGGCGGGCAACGCGATCGCGGTCAACGCGAGCATCACAACCCTCAACGGTGCCATCTCGCTTCAGTCAGGCAATGGAGGTGTCGCGTTGAACGCCGGCATCAGTTCCGGCAATGGCGCCGTGACGATCACCTCGAGCGGCGGCAACATCACGCAGGCCGCCGCCACGGCGGTCAACGCCGGCGCCGGCACCATCGCACTGAATGCCGGCACTGGCGCGGTGACTCTGAACGGAAGCCTTGCCAACAGCAACACCACCGCCAGCGCCATCGCCATCACCGGTGCAACCGTGCTGCAGATCGGCGACGTGGGAAGCGGCGCCGGCGGCACCGTCACGCTCAGCCACAGCGGTGGTGGTTCGCAGGCGCCGGGCACGGCCATCACGGGAGGCAGTTTGGTCAAGACGGGCAGCGGCACGCTGACGCTGGACCAGGCCAACAGCTATGCGGGCTCGACGACCGTGCAGAGCGGCGCCCTGACGTTGTTGTCCGCGGTGTTGTCGACGACGATCAACGTGGCCGGCGGCACGCTGTCGTCCAATGCGGCCGACCTGATTCCCAGCACCGCCGACGTCACGGTGGCCACTGGCGCCACACTCTCGCTGGGCGGCACCAACACCGTGGGCACGCTGTCGCTGTCAGGCACGCTGAGCAGTGGCGTCAACACGCTCAGCGCTTCCAGCGCCGCGCTCAGTGGCGGCAACTTGGTCTCGGCGCTGACACTCACAGGCAACGCAACCAGCACCGGCAACTCGGTGCTTCAGGCCACGCTGACCGCCGCCGACGTCGCTGTGAGCAGTGGCGAGCTCAGCATCGGCACCGGCGGCAACGTCGTCGCCAGCGGCAATTTCAGCGTGGCCACGGGCGCCGCGCTGCAGATCAACCAAGCCGGTTTCAACGTCGGCAATCTGACGGGCACAGGCAGGCTCAGCGTGCTGGCCGCTGGCGTCACGCTCACGGGCACGCTGGCCACGCTCACCGAAGTCAGCGTTACGGGCGCTGGCAGCCGCTTGATCCTGGCCGACGGCATTGGCGCGCGCATCAACGACGCCGCCACCGTGGACGTGGGCAGCGGCGCCACCTTGCAGCTCGGCGACACGGCCGAGACCGTGGGCGCGCTGACACTCAGCGGCACGCTCGATGGCGCAAGCGCGCTGACGGCGGCCTCGGCCACCTTGGCTGCAGCCAGCGTCAACGCGGCGCTGAGCGTCACGGGCGCCTTGTCCAGCAGCGGCAGCAGCACCTTGACGGTGGCCGTCACCGCCGCCACCACCAACGTCACTGGCGGGGTGCTGTCGGTCGGCAGCGGCGGTGCCGGCTCGCTGGCCACCACCGGCACCACCAGCCTGAGCAGCGGGGCCGAGCTGGCCTACAACGGCACCGGGCCTTTCACGCTGGGCAATCTCACCGGCACGGGCACCAGCACCCTGCGCCTGAGCGCAGGCACGCTGAACCTCACGGGCACGACGAGCACGGTCTCGAACATCGCCGTGGGCAACGGCGGCAGCCTGGCGCTGGCCAACGGCGCGGCGCGCCTGGGCACAGGCGCCGATTTGAACGTCGCCACTGGCGGCACCTTGACCTTGGGCGACACAGCCGAATCCGTCGCTGCGTTGACGCTGGGCGGGACCCTGGCCGGCGGCGCCGCACTGAATCTCAGCGGCAATGCCGGCCTGACGTCCGCCACCGTGAGCAACACCCTGGGCGTGGCGGGCACCCTCAATGCCACCGGCAGCAACAGCATCACCACGCTGGCGCTGGGCGGCACGCTCAGCGGCACGGGCACCGTGAGTGCAGGCACGGCGACACTGACGGGTGCCAGCGTGGCCAGCACGCTGGGCGTCAGCGGCAGCCTGTTCAGCAGCGGCAACAGCAGCTTGACGGGCGCGGTCACGGCCGCCACCACCAACGTCACGGGTGGCGTGTTGTCGGTGGGCAATGGCGGGGCCGGCTCGCTGGCCACCAGCGGCACCACCAGCCTGAGCAACGGTGCCGAGCTGGCCTACAACGGCACCGGCCCCTTCACGCTGGGCAACCTCAGCGGCACCGGCACCAGCACCTTGCGCGTGACCGCAGGCACGCTGAACCTCAACGGCACCACCAGCACGGTGTCGGACATCGCTGTCGGCGCAAGCGGCACGCTCACGCTGGCCGACGGCGCGGCGCGGCTGGGCACGGGCGCGGCTCTCAGCGTCGAAGCCGGCGGCACACTGACCCTGGGCAACACCGCCGAATCGGCCGCCAGCCTGGCGCTGGGCGGCACGGTGGGCGGCAGTGCCGGCCTGACGGTGCAGAACCTGAATGCCAACATCGTGGCCAGCACGCCAGTGATCAGCAACACGGTGAACGCGACCAATGCCACCATCGCCTCGGGCGTTGAACTCTCGGTGGGCAACGGCGGCGGCAACGGCGCCCTGGTGGTGGGTACGGCCACCACCGTCGACGGCACGCTCAGCATCCAGCGCAGCGACGCCGTCAGCGCCGCCGCGCTGCTGGGGGCCGGCACGGTGACGGGCACGGGCCGCCTGCGCAAGCGGGGCGGCAACACACTGACGCTAGACAAGACCGTCGGCCTCGCCACGGTGCAGATCGATGGCGGCGGGCTGACGCTGAGCGGCGCTAACCGCATCGGCGACACCGCCACCATCAACGTCGCCGCTGGTGCCACTTTGACGACCGGCGGCAACAACCAGCGCGTTGGCACGCTGAACCTCAGCGGCACGCTGGCCGGCAGCGGTGACTTGCAGGCGACCACCGTCACCGTACCCGCGCTAAGCACAGGCACCGTGAACGGCTTGCTGGACGCCGGCAGCATCAGCGTCAGCGGCAGCCTGGTGACGGGCAGCGCCAATCGCATCAACAACGGCAACGACGTCACGGTCAACAGCGGCGGCAGCTTCACGCTGGGCGGTACTGAGCAGATCAACAGCCTGACTCTGGCCGGCGCGCTGGGCGGCGGTTTCACGCTTACGGCCAACGCCGGCAGTAGCTTGGGGACTGGGGGCGAAGTGCTGCTCGGCACCACGCTGACGGGTGGTTCACTCACCGTCAGCGGCGACGCCACAGTCAACGGACGCTCGAACCACACCGATATCAGCATCGGTGCCAGCGGCAACCTGCGCCTGGGCACCGGTGGCGACCACCTCAACGACAGTGCAGACATCGTCAACAACGGGCTGTTCACGCTGCTGGCCAACGAACGCATCAGAAACTACGGCGGCTCTGGCGAGGTGATCGACAACGGCTTCCAGCTTTTGACCCTGACCACAACGCTGACCAACAACGCCAACAACGTCGATGCGACCAACCTGATCACCATCGGCAACATACGCATTCGCGGCACCGTGAACGTGTCACTGAACGCGTTGGTGCAGAGCGGTACCTTGACCATTGGCAACAACACCAACGGCCCAACCGGGACCAGCGGCGCATTGAACGTCACGGGCACCACCACCGTGGCTGCCGGGGCCACGCTGTCCTACGAGCGCAATGGCGGCACCATCACCCTGCCGGGCAGCATCGCCGGTGACGGCACCTTCCGCAACAACGGCACCAGCACGCTGAACTTCACCGGCACGCTGGGCACGGCCAACGTCCAGCTCAATACCGGCAACATCACGCTGGCAGCCGGCAACGACGACCGCCTCGCCGACACCGCAAACGTCACGGTTGCGCCAGGGCGCACGCTGACGCTGAACAACGCCACCGAAACCCTGGGCAATCTCGGCCTCAGCGGGACTCTGGCAGGCAGCGGAGTGCTCAGCAACAACACGGCGGCGGGCAGCTGGATCACGACGCTGAACACCGGCGCCAACGTGCAGGCGCCGCTGGGCGTCGGCACACTGACCGTGTCAGGCAGCGCAACTCTGGCCGCCGCCGCGGGTTCGGGCAATGTGACCGTGGGCAGCACCGGCGCGTTGTCGGTCACGACCGCAGGCAGTCTGGACGCGGCGGCCAACGTCATCATCAATACCGGCGGCAGCCTCACGCTTGCAGCCAACGACACCGTGGCCACGTTCAACGCTGGCGGCAGCCTGCTGGGCAGCGGCTTCACGCTGACCACCACGGGCGGAACCACGCTCACCAGCGGCGCTATTGTGGGCGCCAACCTGTCCACCGCCGCGCTGAATGTCACCGGCAACAGCACGCTCAACGGCACCCTCAGCGGCGCCACGGCGCTGACTTTGAGCGGCGGCGTGCTCACGCTGGGCAGCCCGCAAACGGTTGCCAGCTTCACCAGCGCCGGCACGCTGGCTGGCGGCGCCAACGGCCTCACCAGCAGTGGTGGTCTCACGCTGCAGACGGGCGCCATCGTCAACGCCAACCTCGGCGGCGTCACGCTCACGGTGGATGGCAGCGCGGCGCTCAACCGCCCAGCATCATCGACCACGGTGAACATCAACACCGGCGGCACGCTGACTACCGGTGCGACAAACGTGCTGGCCGCTGGCGCCACCGTGAACGTGGCCAACGGCGGCACGCTCAGCCTGGGCTTCTCCAACGACATCGGCACGCTGAACCTGACAGGCACGCTGACCGGCAGCGGCATGCTGACGGCCAGCGCACCCACGGGATATGTGCTCACCAGCGGCACCGTGAACGCGCCGCTGGGCAGTGGCGCCCTCAGTGCCAGCGGCAGCAGCACCCTGGCCGCCGCAGCCGCGGTGAGCAGCGTCAGCATCCTCTCCGGCGGCACGCTCACGTTCGCCCCCGGCAGCAGCTTCAGTGCCACGCCCACCTTCAACGTGGCCGGCAACCTGGCGCTCGTCAACAGCCTGGCCATCGGCAGCCTGGCCGGCAGCGGCAACGTCGCCCTGGGCGCCTTCACGCTGACCACCGGCAGCGCCGGCAACAGCAGCTTCAATGGCAGCATCACCGGCAGCGGCAACCTCACCAAGGTGGGCGCCAGCACCTTCACGCTCGGCGGCAGCCACGGCTACACCGGGCTGACGACGGTCAGCCAGGGCACGCTGCAACTGGCTGCCAGCGAAGTGCTGAACAACGCCAGCAGCGTGGCCGTCTCTGGCGGTGCCACGCTGGCGCTGGCCGGCGTTGCCAGTACCGAGACCGTCGCCTCGCTCAGCCTGAGCGGCAGTACGGCCCTCAACCGCGCCACGCTCGGCGGCAGCGGCACGCTGGTGGCGGCCAGCTATTCGATGAACTTCGCCGACACCGTTGCCGACACCGCACTGGGTGCCGGCACGCTGACCGCAACTGGCAACAGTTTGCTGGGCGGCAGCTTCGGCGGCAACTTGATCGTGGGTGGCGGCACGCTGACACTGGCGATTCCCGGGCGCCTGGCCGACCCTGCGGCCACTGTCACCGTGCAGGGAGGCGCAACGCTTGCGCCGTCCGGCACCGAGAACGTGGGCAGCCTCACGCTGGCCGGCACGCTGGACGGCGCCGGCCGCGTCAACGCCAGTGCCCACACCCTGCAGACCGGCGCCGTGGTCAATGCCGTGCTGGGCGGCGGCGCCGCCACGGTCACCGGCAACGCCACGCTCAATGGTGCCGCGCAGCTCACTTCATTGGCCGTGAACAGCGGCGCCACGTTGACCCTGGGTGGCAACCAGACCGTGGGCAGCCTTGCGCTGGCCGGCGGGCTCGCTGGCGGCTTCACGCTCACGGCGACTGCCTACACGCTCTCCGGCAGCGCCAACGTGGCCGCGGCCACGAGCCTGGGCGCTGGAACCCTCGCTGTCATCGGCGGCAACAGCACGCTGGCTGGAACCTCTGCTGCCGCCATCGTCAACGTCAACAGCGGCACACTGACATTGGCCAGCCCCGGCCGCCTGGCCAGCAACGCTGTCGTCAGCGTCGCCGCGCCGGCCGCGCTGGCGCTCACCGGCAACCAGACGCTGCAGCAACTCATCCTGTCCGGCACGCTGGCCGGCACGGGTACGCTGACGGCCACCAACGCCACCGGCTACGTCTTCAACGGCGGCACCGCCAACGCCGCGCTCGGCAGCGGCGCCCTCAGCGTGGCTGGCAACAGCACGCTGGGCGCCAGCGCCGCGGTGGGCAGCGTCGACGTCGGCACGGGCGGCACGCTGACCATCGGCGCCGGCGGCGGCTTCAGTGCCGCGCCGGCGGTAACCATCGCCGCCGGCGGCATGCTCAACCTGGCCAGCAGCCCTACCTTCGGCAGCCTGGCCGGCAGCGGCACGTTGGGCCTGGCCAGCTTCACGCTGACCACCGGCAATGCCGGCAACTCCATTTTCGACGGCATCATCACCGGCAGCGGCAGCGGTGGCCTCGTCAAGCAGGGCAGTGGTGTGTTCACGCTCGGTGGCAGCCCCGGCTATGGCGGCAGCACCACCGTCAACGCCGGCACGCTGGCGCTGCAGGGCACCAACGTGTTGCCCGATGGCAGCGCCGTCACGGTGGCCAGCGGCGCGACGCTGGCGCTGAACGGCGCCGACACCGTGGCCAGCCTGGCCCTTGCCGGCACGTTGTCGGGCAGCGGCATGCTCAGCGCCGGCAACTACACCTTGGCCTCCGGCGCCACCACCACGGCCAACGCCAATCTGGGCGCAGGCACGCTCACCATCAACGGCAACAGCACGCTCGCCGGCGCAGCCGCAGCGGGCACGGTGAACATCGATGCCGGCACGCTGACACTGGCCAGCGCCGACCGACTGGCCGATGGCGCCGCCGTCTCCGTGGCTGGCGGCGCCACGCTGGCCCTCGGCGGCAGCGACACCATCGGCAGCCTCACCCTGGCAGGCACGCTGGCCGGCAGTGGGCAGACACTGACAGCCACCACTGCCAACTTGCAGGCCGGCGCCGCCGTCAACGCCAACCTCGCCGGCACGACGCTGAACGTCGGCGGCAACGCCACGCTCACCGGCAGTTCTGGCGCCACGGCGGTCAACCTCACTGCCGGCACCTTGACGCTGGCCGGCGCAGAACGCCTGAACAACAACGCGAATCTGCTTGTCGCCAACGGCGCCACGCTGCTGCTGGGCGGCACCGAGACCGTCGGCACACTCACGCTCGCCGGCAC
>Ga0209490_10000948_pt1 | contig 28506 bp, 23 predicted proteins | sample MAT06_FD_187209 | JGI IMG/M metagenome (GOLD analysis project Ga0209490, IMG submission 187209) | Freshwater microbial communities from Lake Fryxell liftoff mats and glacier meltwater in Antarctica - MAT-06 (SPAdes) (version 2) | ecosystem: Environmental > Aquatic > Freshwater > Ice > Liftoff... | reverse complement strand
CCCTGGAAAAGCGCCGGATTTGTCCAGAATTCCTGGCCGTTGCGCGCGGGTTCGGCGCCGTAGTCGGCGGCGTATTGGGTGAACCAGTTGTACACAGCCGCGTGCGCGATCAGCGCTTTAAACGGGTGCTTGCGCCCGAGCACGGTGGAGGCCAGATAGCCGCCGTAGCTGCCACCGCCTGCAACCATGCGATCGGCGTCGATAAACGGCTGTGCGGCAAAATATTCAGCGGCTTTGATCGTGTCGATATAGGGCAAGCGGTCTTGATCGGGGTTGATCGAATCAGTGAATTTTTGCCCGAACCCGGAAGATCCGTGGAAGTTGTGCCACGCCGAAACATAGCCCCAGCCAGCGAAGATCTGCGCGTTCCAGCGCCACGCGAAGCTATCGGTGACGCCGTTGTGCGGGCCGCCGTGCAAAATCATAAATAGCGGATATTTCTTTTGGCGATCAAAGCCCGGTGGGTAGGTGACCCACATTTGAATATCCGCACCATCGGCACCTTTGTAGGTTTCGCTGCGGGTTTCGCCAAGGGTAATGGCGGCGAGGCTTGCATCGTTGAAAGTCGATAGCTTGCGCACTGCGCCGGATTTCTGATCGACGCGCACCAGCGTCGGCGGCTCGTTGAAGCTTTGGCGCAGCGCGACCAGCTCGCGCCCATTGGATGACAGCGCGAACGGCGCGAAGCTCGAAGTTTTGCTGATCGCGCGCGCTTGCTCGGATTTCAACTCAATCTGATACAGGCGCACGGTGCCCGCGTCGTCGATTGCGCCAATCAGGCTGCGGCTATCGGGGGTCCAGCTTAAATTGTCTTTGGAGCGATCCCAGTCGGCGGCAATTTCTTGCTGCTCGCCGCTGGCAAGGTCATGGATCATTAAACGCCGTTGGTCACCATAGAAGCCAACCAGCGTTTGCCGGTTGAACTTCAGCAGCTTGCCGTTTGGTGAAAAGGCCGGATTGGCGTCGCTGCCGGGATTGGCTTGGGTCAGATTGCGTGCAGCGCCGCCGGCGATGGGCATCACCACCACGTCGAGGTTGCCCACGGCTTTATCGCGTGCGGAATCGGCATTGATCGCTAAGGTTAGGCCGTCCGGTGAGATATCGAAATCGGTCAGCACCTGCTCTTGGCGCGGCAATTCAAAGCCGCTTTTTAAGGTGATCGCGCGGGGCTCGCCGTCGTTCAAAGCGATCTCGTAGATATGCGCTTGGCGCTCATCGATAAATTGATCCCAATGTCGCACCGGCGCTACATCCCAGGCGCTGGCGACCATCTTATTCTCTGCGCGGTCTTTCAAGCGCTTGCCTTGGGCTTCGAAATCTTCGAGGTCGGCAAACACGCGCGTGACGAAATAGATTTTGCTGGAATCCGGCGAGAACTTGAAAATTGCGGCACCGGTGGGCACGTTGGTCACCCGTCGCGCCTCGCCACCATCGACTGGCAGCAGATAAATTTGCGGCACCAGATCGCTATCGCGCTGGGCGCTGAACGCAATAAAGCGCCCATCGGGCGAATAGGCGGGTGCGTTATCGGCAGAGGCATCGGTGGTCAACTGGCGCGCGCCCGAGCCGTCGGTTTTGAGCGCCCACAAATCGGTCAAGCCCTTGTCTTCCTTCATATCAAAGGTGGTGACCGGCACTACCGCAGTCGCACCGTCTGGCGACACGGCCGGTGTGCCCAGGCGTTTTAGCTGCCACATCGACTTGGGCGTTAGCGGTTCGCTATGCGCCCCAATCGGTAAGCCGCACGCAATTACAAATGACCAAAAAAGCAGTCTCATTGAAGCCTCTTTATGCTGTGGATTTAAGGGAAGTTAGTAACTATAGATCAGGCGCCTAGGCGAGCCTGAGATCCGCGCGATACGGGACGATTTCGATATTCTCGCCGCCGTCGAGGCGGTTTTTGAGCGTGCGCCACCACGCGGCATCAAAAATATCCCCGTGCACGCGCATAAACTCGGTCCGCAGCAGCGGGTCGAGGTGCAGAAACTCGATAAATTGCTCGGGGAATACATCGTTATCGGCCACATAAAAGAACGGCTCGCGTGACGATTCTTCGGCGTCATCGCGTGGCGTTGGCAGGTCGCGAAAGCGACACTCGGTGATTCGACACAGCTCGTCGTAGTCGTAAAAAATCACGCGGCCAGATTTGGTCACGCCGAAATTTTTGAACAGCAAATCACCGGCAAACACGTTGCTGGTGGCTAAGTCTTTGATCGCTTGACCATAGTCGAGCGCCGAGCGAGTGGCGTCGGGCAGCGTGGCTTCTTTCAAAAACAGATTCAGCGGCCGAATGCGACGCTCGATATAGCAGTGCTTGATGACGATTTCCGCGCCGTCCTCAATCACGCTCATGCGTGTGGAGCTGAGCAGCTCCTCGAGCAATTTGGGTGCGAACTGGCTGCGTAAAAAGCGCAGATGGCGAAATTCCTGCGCGTCGATCAGGCGCCCCGCCCGATCATGTTTAAACACCAGCTGGTACTTCTCGATCACCTCGTGGCGCAGCACGGTTTTGGGATAGCCAAACGAGTCGCGGATAATTTTGAAGACCAGCGGATACGACGGTAACGTAAACACCGCCATGACCAATCCACGGTCGCCATCGGCGTGAACAAATTGCTCGTCGGGCTGCTTTTCTAAATGCGAGAAAAAGTGCCGATAGCGCTCGGTCTTGCCCTGTTTCAAACGCCCGACCGAGATATACAGCTCCGACACCGCGCGCGTGGGCATCAATCCGCGCAAAAACACGATGGCATCGCCGACCGTCGGCAAATCAGCAAAAAAATACGAGCGCGTAAAGCCGAAAAGCTGCGCCACATCGTCGCGATGGGTAATCACCGCATCGGCGCGGATGCCGTTTGCGACATTCTCCAACGCAATCACGATCGGCCCAAAGTGCTCCTCGCCAAACAGTCGGCCCACCAAATAGGCGCGCTGCTCGCGGTAAAACACCGTTTGCAGCAGCTCCAGGCCGCGAATGGGGTCGTCGCCCCAGGCTTTGAGTGCCTCGCGGCATTTCAGCGCGATGCGCGACGCGCAGCGGTCGATATCCTCAAATGGCACGCTGAAACGGTAGTCAGTCAGCGCGCGGCGAAACATGCGCTCGAGTCGATCCGGGCGCCAGTAGGCGTGGCGCGCGACCGGATGGGTAATCGCATCAATTGGCTCAATGTCGAGCGCAATAAATTCAATATCACGATCCACTCCAGCGGTTTTGAAGAACCTACGGGTCATCGTGTTGTAGAACGTTTTGTTGAGCTCCTGGTCTAGCAAGCCGTCGATTTGCAGCTCGTAGGCGTGCTTGATCGCCGCCCACGTGTCGCGCTCTTCGAGCAAGGCGCCCAATTCGGCTCGCAACATCAACGAGGTTTCAGCAATGACCCGATCGTAGAGCTCAATACGCTCAGCGGCATCGGCCTTCTTGCCATTCCAATCGCGCACTTCGAAGCGCTGGCGCGCGCGCTGGGTGATGGTCGAGAACGCTTGGTTATAACTTGCGAACGCCTCGCGAATAATTCGCGCAGCGGTAAAAGCAGTATTCGAATGCATCAAGTCGGCCCTAAAGGAGAGCCGAAATGTACCGCAAGCCACAACCGATTATTCTCAGGGCCACATGAGTAATTTTTTAAAAGAACTTTTTCATCGCAGGGTGCCGCAGGTCGCGGCGGTGTATGCCGGCGCGCTGTGGGGCGTGGTGCAGTTTTCCGACTTCGCCACCAGCCGCTACAAGCTGCCCGAGCGCACCGTTGATTGGATTTTTTTCGGCATGCTCGGCTTACTCCCGGCGGTACTTTTGATTGCCTGGAACCACGGCGCGCCGGGTCGCGATCGTTGGTCACGCGCTGAGGTTTGGTTCGCGGCGGCAAATTTGTCGGTGGTGATGCTTGCCTTGGCGCTGCTCGGTCCCAGCGGCGTGCAGGTTAAAGCGCGCAGCGAGCCGAGTTCAGTCAGCGTCGAGCCTGCCAGCGTCGCCCCAAGGTTAAGTGTCGAGAACCGCCCAAAGCTGACCAAAACCCTGGTGTTTTTCTTCAGCAATCGCGTGCCCGAAGTCGAGCCCAGCTTCGCGAGCTACGCCCTGCCCGCGCTGATCCAAATCGACCTCGCACAGGATGATTTGTACTACGTCGAAACCCCGCTCGACGGCTACCAGCGCCCGTACATCAGCCGACTCAAACGCGGCGGATTTGAAAGCGGCGTGGGCGCTTCCGCGCGCTTGCTCAGTGAAATTGCCGACGACGCAGGCGCGCAATATTTTGTCACCGGCAGCTTCGAGAAAGTACTCGCAGGCTATAGCGGCGAAGTTGAAATTTACTCGGCCACGCCCGCGCGCTTGAAGCGCCGTACCAAAGTGGAAGCGGCCGATTTAGCCGCCTTGGCCGATGAGATGACCATCCACATCCGCAACGCGTTGAACGACCCTGCTGCAAGCGACGCGCGCATTAGCGACGATTTGCCGGTGGCCAGCCTGGTCAGCGAGAAGCCAGCGGCCATCGCGGCGTGGGGCGAAGGCTTGAGCGCTCAAGCTATTCGCAACGATTCCGCAGCGACCATTGCGGCGTTTACGCGAGCAACCACGCTCGATAAAACCTTCGCGATCGCGCAGTTGGCCCTGACCGAGGCGCTATTTGCATCAGGCCAGCAGCCGCTCGCACTGCGTGCTGCGCGCGCGGCGCAAGCGGTGCAATACCGGCTGTCAGATTCGATGCAATATGCGCTGCGCAGCTACATTGCCGCGCTGTCCGGGCGTCACGAGGAGGCCGCCAAAATTCTTGAAGCGTGGACGCTCACGCGCCCGCTCGATATCCCCGCTAAAACGGCGCTGGCGTTCACTTATCTCACCTCGCAAAACAAGCCCAAGCTCGCCTTAGCCGAATTCGAAGCCATCGCCGCGCTTGATCCGGGCAACCCGTGGGCTGGGCCGTTGGCTGTGCGCTTGCAGCGCCAGTTAGGTAACGACCAAGCCGCGCTGGCATTGCAGAAAAAATTCGCGCAAGTCAGCCCCAAAAAGCCCAGCGCATGGATAGAACTAGCCGATTTGCAGTGGCAAATGGGCGAAGTTGACGGCGCCAGAGCGAGCTTTGAGCGCGGCCTGCGCCTGCGTGGCGATGTGGTCTCACCAAATTTGAGCTACGCGTATTTTTTGACCCAGCAGGGTGATTTCGAACACGCGCGCACATTGATTGAAGATGCCAAACAAATTGCCGCCGATCCGCAACAGCGCGCACTGGTGGTCAACGCCGATCTCAACTTTCGACTGGCGCGGGGAGATGCAAGCGGCGCAACAGCGCTCCTGCCCGAATTGATCGCCGAGTACCGAAAGTTTCTCAACACTTATGAATTCAACTCCGTCTTGGCACCGTTCGCCGCTGTCGTTGCGCGCGCTCAGGGCATTGAGGCTGCACGCAGTTGGATCGGCACAACCCTTGTCAGCCCGGACCCGCAAGATAAGACCCACCGATTGATCGTCGCTATCGCGGTCACTTATGCCGCCCTCGAGCAACGCCAAATCGAGCCGATAGACGCGGCATTGAAAGATTTGCGCACGCTCGGGGAGCTCGATCAGTCAGGCGTTAGCGCGTTCAATCGCCCCCTGCTCAGCCAAGCCCAAGCGCTGCTCGATGAGCTCAACGGACGCAATAAAGCCGCACTCGAGGGATATCTACAAAGTCGCGAGTTGTTTCGCCAAGCGACGGGCGCCTTGCGCCAACCGCTGATTATGGAAATTGAACTAGGTGTCGCCATCGCCCGCTGCGCGCGCTTGAGCGGCGACCAAAGGTTGGCCCAAACTGAGCTGCAGCGCGTTATCAAATTGGCCCCGAAAGCACGCGAAGTGCTGGCCGAGATTGCTGATTCGCAAGGTGAGAAAGCGGGTTAAGGGAAGCTAAAATGATCGTTGAGCGTATTTGGACCAATAACGCGTATCGCAACTTCAACTATCTGATTGCTTGTCCGCATTCCGGGGAAGCATTGGCGATTGATCCGTCGGATGCGGAAAAAACGCTCGCCACAGCACGACGCCTCGGCTGGGAGATTCGGCAGATTCTCAACACCCACGAACACCATGACCACACCGGCGGCAACGCCGCGGTGATTGCCGCGACCGGTGCGAAACTGATCGCGCATCATCAGGCAGGCGCGCTGATTGCGGGTGTGGATCGCGGTGTACGGGCGGGCGATGTGATCAAAGTGGGCACGGTAGAGCTTGAATGTCTCGATACGCCCGGCCACACGCGCTGCCACATTTGCCTGCGCGCGCACGGCGATGAACCCGCGCTTTTTTCCGGCGACACGCTGTTCAATGCGGGTGCGGGCAACGTGCACAACGGTGGCGATGTGGACCTGCTGTATGCGAGCTTTGCCGAGCAATTGTCGACCTTGCCGGATGCCACGCGGGTCTTTCCTGGGCATGACTATATCGAGACCAACCTCCGATTTACGCTCGCGCGCGAACCCGCCAATGTCGCCGCGCAAGCCCTACTCCCGCGTGTCACCGGCCACGACCCGGCTCATTCGATAGTCACTACGATCGCTGAAGAAAAGCAGCACAACACCTTCTTTCGACTACAAAACCCGGAGCTGATCGCGCAGCTGCGCGAAAGCTTCCCAGAGCTTCCCGAAAAGCCGAGCGCGCGAGTGGTTTTCAGGAAACTGCGCGAAATGCGCAATCGCTGGTAGGGTTGTAAGCGTTGTCGTAACATACAGACAAGCTTCCTTGAGTTGCGATTTCCGATGCCAGTTCAAACTTTTTCGAGCAGAGACTTCACGCGCGACGTGTCATCAGCCAAACGCGCCGCGGCGAAGGGGCCAGTGTTTGTCACTGATCGCGGGCGGCCGGCCTACGCCTTGCTGAGCATTGCGGACTACTACCAACTGACTGGAAAACACCAGCAAAGCTTGCTCGCTTTGATGGATGCCATTCCCGGCGGCGAATCCATTGAATTCGATCCGCCGGTGCTGCAATTCCACAGCCAAGGGGAGTTTGAAAAACCTTAAGCGAGCGAGCTGAGGGACGTGCGCACCGCGCGCAGGAACCGCAGCGGACGTTAAGTCCGAGAGGATTCCGAGCACGGAGCAACTTAGCCATCGGCTCGCGCAGTAGGTTTTTCAAACTGCCCCCAAGTGCCGACCTTTGATTAAGGGATTGCTCGCAGCCCCATGTTTTTGCTCGACACAAATGTTGTTTCCGAACTACGGCAAGGCAAGCCCAAACAGTCCCCCGAAGTGCGCGCGTGGGCGTCGACCCAGCCGAGCAGTCAACTCTTTCTATCTGCCATTTCGCTGCTTGAGCTAGAGCTAGGTGTGCAGAGTCTGGAGCGGCGCGTACCGCCTCAGGGTAGTTCACTTCGCGCATGGCTCAGTGGCGTGCGTCTAGCATTTGTGGGCCAGATATTGCCATTTTCGGAAAACACTGCTCCCGTATGTGCTGCACTGCATATTCCGAATCGGCGCCCAGACCGCGATGCAATGATTGCGGCAACCGCGCTCGAGCATGGCTTTTGCATTGTCACGCGCAATATCAGCGATTTCGCCAATTGCGGAGTGACGCTTTTAAATCCCTGGCAGAGCTAAGAGTTTTCGTTCGCGACAACCTCGTTTTGTCTAAGCCATTAAGCTAGCGGCATGATTGAAATCCTTGCACCCATTGTGCTCAAGTTTGGCGGTACGTCGGTTAAATCCCGGCACACTTGGCACAACATTGCTGAGCTGGCGCGCTCGCGTGCGGCCGGTGGCGCGCCGGTGCTGATTGTGGTGTCGGCGCTGAGCACGGTGACCAATTCACTCGAAGCCATCAACGCGGCCACAAACGCCTGTTTGCAGGCGGAACTGCTTGATGCGGTCAAGCTGACGCACACGACTCTTTTGCACGAACTGGGCTTACCCGCAAGCTCGCTTGATGAGCGATTTGCAGCGCTTGAAGCGAAAGCGCGATTGAACCCCAACGACGTCGAGCGCGCTGAGCTTTTGGCCGAAGGCGAGCTGCTCTCTTCCACTCTGGGTGCTGCATTTTTGCAAAGCCAAAGCATGCAAGCGCAGTGGCTGGATGCGCGGGATTGGCTTACAGCGGTAGCGCAGCCGAATCAGTCGACCAAGGTATCGCTGCTTTCGGCGATCTGCGAACACGCGGCCGATCCACGCTTGCTTGCTCAGCTCGCGGCAGCGCGAATCGCCATCACGCAGGGTTTTATCGCGCGCAATCCGGTCGGCCAAACGGTGCTGCTTGGGCGTGGCGGATCGGACACTTCGGCGGCGTATTTTGGCGCCAAATTGAACGCAAGCCGGGTGGAGATCTGGACCGATGTGCCGGGCATGTTTACCGCTAATCCACGGCGCGTGCCGCAGGCGCGGCATCTGGTGCGCTTAAGCTTTGCCGAGGCCCAGGAAATCGCGACGACCGGTGCAAAAGTGTTGCATCCGCGCTCGTTGACGCCGCTTAAATCCGCGCGCACACCGCTGTTGGTGCTGGATACCAACCGCCCCGATCAGCCGGGGACGCTGATCACGCATGAGGAAATCGAGCGTTCACCGACGATTAAAGCGCTGAGCTACCGATCGGGTATCACGCTGGTGTCGATGGAATCGATCGGCATGTGGCAGCAGGTAGGGTTTTTGGCGGATGTGTTCGCGGCATTCAAGCGCCACGGCCTGAGCGTGGATTTAATCGGCTCGGCGGAAACCAATGTGACCGTCTCCTTGGACCCGTCTGAGAACTTGCTGGACGCGGGTGCGCTCGAGGCGCTGTGCATCGATTTAAGCGCGATTTGCCGGGTCAAAGTGATTGCCCCGTGCGCCGCGATTACGATGGTGGGGCGTGGAATTCGCACCATGCTGCATCGACTGGGGCCGCTGCTGGAAGTGTTTGATCGGCAGAAAGTGCACTTGATCAGCCAATCGTCGAATGACTTGAACTTGACCTTCGTGGTGGATGAACTGATCGCCGATGAGCTGGTGCCTGAGCTCCACGCGCTGTTGGTCAAGTCGCGGGTGATGGACGTCGACGATGCGGCGATTTACGGATTGAGCTGGGCGCAAATGAACGCAGCGCCTAGTGAAACTTTAGCGCCGTGGTGGCGCGCGGATCATTCGCGGCTGTTGAAGCTGGCGGCCAGCTACTCACCGCGCTATGTCTATCACCTGCCCACGGTGCGCCGCCAAGCGCAGTCTTTGCAACGCCTAGACGCGGTCGATCGCTGGCTGTATGCGCTGAAAGCCAACCACCATCCCGCCATTTTGCGCGATCTAAGCCACTTAGGGTTTGACCTCGAATGTGTGTCGATCAACGAGGTTGAGCACGCTTTGAGCGTCTTACCCGATCACGATCCGGCGCGGATTTTGTTCACCCCAAACTTTGCTGACCTCAGCGAATACGAGCGCGGCTTTGCAGCCGGCGTGCGTGTGACCATCGATAACCTTGAGCTGCTCAAAGCGGCGCCCGAGCTGTTTCGCAATCGCTTGGTGTGGATTCGGGTCGATCTGGGCGCGGCTTTTGGACACCACGACAAGGTTAAAACCGCCGGTGAGCACTCAAAATTTGGCGTTGTGGTGAGCGATTTGCCCGCGCTGCGCTTGGAGGCACTGGCGCTTGGCCTTAAGATTGTGGGCTTGCACAGCCATTTTGGGTCGGGAACAACCGATGTGTCGGCGTGGAAGCGCGCGTACGCTGAGCTCGCCTCACTCGCGGCAGATTTTCCGCAAGTCGAGTGGCTTGATATTGGCGGCGGCTTGGGCGTGAGCTATCAAGCCGACGATGTACCTCTCGATTTGGTGCAGTTGAATGCCGCTCTGAAATCCGTCAAGGCGCTGTATCCGCAGTACCGCTTGGCGCTCGAGCCGGGGCGATTTTTGGTCGCGGAAGCAGGGGTGTTGTTGAGTCGGATCACCCAAATCAAAGGCAAAGGACGTACGCGCTATCTGGGTATCGACACCGGTATGAACAGCCTGATTCGCCCGGCGCTCTACGGCGCCTGGCATGGCATCCACAATTTGAGCCGCCTCACTGAGCCAGCGACCGCGCGCTACCACGTGGTCGGGCCGATTTGCGAATCGGGCGACGTGCTGGGCCATGACCGTGCGTTGCCGGAAAGCGTACCCAACGAGGTTATTTTGATCGAACACGCGGGCGCCTACGGGCATGTGATGAGCTCCAACTACAACCTGCGCGAACCGGCAGAAGAGGTAGCGATCGATGACTGAGCGTCGGCATGCCGAGGTTTTTTGGTTTGGCCAGCGGCGGTTTGATCCGGCCAGCGGGCGCGTCACGTTGGAGTATGGGTTTGATCAAAGCTGGACGTTTGTTGAGGAGCTGGATCTTCCCTTAAGCCGACCCGCGCTGCCCGCACAGGCACTCGAGCGCGCGCTCGAGCTGCTGCATTTTGTGTGTGGCATCAGCTACTTCAAGGCGATCTGCCCGGCGCAGATCGAGACGCGAGGACCGCCGCCAAGCGCTGAACTGGCCTTGCTGCTTGATACGCTGTATCTCAACGGATTGGCGGAATTTGCGCACGTCAATCGGCTTGATCTGCACGGCAAGATTAACTTTCCCGCAGGCGAAGCTGGCATTCCTGCGCAATCCGCCGCGCTCGATCGTGCAGCCCTCGTCGCTCTCGGCGGCGGCAAGGATTCGCTGGTGTCGATCGAAACGCTTCGCCGCGCAGATTTGCCCGTCACGGTTTTTTGGGTCGGCGACTCAGAACTGATCGAAGGCGTTGCTCAGCGCACCGGATTCCCGCAGCTCAAGATCAGCCGCCGGATCGATACCCGGCTGTTTGAACTCAACCGACTGGGTGCGCTCAACGGTCATATTCCGGTGACCGCCATCAACTCAAGCATTGGCGTGCTGTGTGCGCTGCTGATCGGCGCTGACCAAGTGGTTTTTTCCAACGAACGCTCGGCGGACGTGGGCAATTTCAGCGATTCCCACGGGCTGGAAGTCAATCACCAGTACAGCAAAAGTTTCGCTTTCGAGGCGCTGTTTGCCAACTATGTCGAGCGCTTTGTGGCGAGCGATTTGCGCTACTTCTCGCTGCTGCGGCCGCTGCTTGAGCTTGCCGTGACCGAGCGCTTTGCGCGGCTTGAGCAGTACTTTGCTGTGTTTTCCAGCTGCAATCGGAACTTCAGAATTTTGAGCCCCAAGCCGGCTATGCGCTGGTGTGGCGCGTGTCCGAAGTGCCATTTTGTGTTCCTCGCGCTAGCACCGCATCTGCCCAAGCCCAAGCTTGTGGCCATTTTTGGCCGCAACCTGCTCGACGACGCGCGCTTGATCCAGCCCTTTGAGGCGCTGATGGAATTTAACGCGCTCAAGCCGTTTGAATGCGTCGGCGAGGGGATCGAGGCGCGCGCTGCATTCGCAGCGATTGGCGCACGTGCCGACTGGCGCGAGGACGCAGTGGTCGAGCACTTTAATCGCGTGGTTCGCCCAAGCCTTGAGGCGCAAGATTTGTCGCTCGCGCCGCTGCTGTTGCCGAGAGGCGCACACCGCGTGCCTCCTGAATTACTTGTGCTTCTGTGAGCTTGCGCCTTGCTGATTTAAAAGGCCTAAACGTGGCGCTTCTCGGTTTCGGGCGCGAGGGCCAAGCCAGCCTGCAAGCCCTAAAACGACGGCTGCCCGGACAGCGGATTAGCGTACTGCCCAACCAAACGCTCGCGCCAGCGCAGGCGCTTGCAAACGATCACCTAGTTGAATGGATCGATGGCGCTGCCAGCTTTGAGAAGCTCAACCAGTTTGATGTGATCATTAAATCACCCGGCATCAGCCCCTATCTCGCGCCGCTGAATGAGCTGAGTCGGCCGCGCCTAACTTCGGGCAGCGCTCTATGGTTTGCTGAGCCTGAATCGACCACCACCGTGTGCATTACTGGCACCAAGGGCAAATCCACGACCGCTGCGCTGACGGCGCACTTGCTTGCATCAAGGAGGTCGAGCGTGGCGCTCGCGGGCAATATCGGCCGACCACTGTTGGATCTTTTGGATCAACCCGCGGCTGATTTTACTGTGATCGAGCTCAGCAGCTACCAAACCGCTGATTTTGCCGGTGCGCCGGCCATTGCATGCTGCCTAAACCTGTATCCAGAACACCTGCCGTGGCACCAAACCGAGGCGCGCTATTACACCGACAAGCTGAAAATCTTCGAGCACGCCAAACGCCGCCTCATCAACGCTGAGCAGCCGCGACTGCGCGACGCCACACGCCACTTTGCGAACATTGAAGGCCTGCTTGATATCCCGGATGAGCGCTTCGCGCACTCGCCGCTGCTTGGCGCGCATAACCGGCTGAACGTCCGCGCCGCACTGAGTTTGGTGGCTGCCGCCGGGGTTGATTGGCCGCTCACTTTGGATGCACTGCAGCAGTTTCAACCGCTGCCGCATCGGCTGACGTCCCTTGGCATGCGCGCTGGTGTGCGCGTCGTTGACGATTCCATCGCAACCACGCCGCACGCGACCCTCGCAGCGCTGGCATGTTTTGAGCGCGCGCGCGTAGTTGTGCTGGTCGGCGGGTTTGATCGCGGCCTTGATTGGCACGACTTCGCAATTGATGTAGCGCTCAACCCACCAAAAGCCGTGGTTATCAGCGGTGCCAATGGCGCGGCTATCGCGCTCGCCTTGCACGAAGCGCGCGTGCCGTGTTTGATTGAACACGCAGGCAGCTTTGACGCAGCCGTAAGCCTCGCCGTGAAAACTTGCGCCGACGGCGACGTGCTGCTGTTATCGCCCGGCGCGCCGAGCTTCGATGCCTTTACCGATTTCCAGCAGCGCGGCGCGCGCTTTGCCGAACTCACTGGATTCAAAATGGGTGCTTTACGATGAAACAAACCGTCTACGTCTGGGATTGGGGAGTGCGCGGCTTTCACTGGCTGCTGGTCTTGAGCATTTTAGGCTCCTACCTGACCGGTGAATGGGGCTGGCTGAGCACCGACTGGCATTTCTACTTCGGCTATTTCACTTTGGGGCTGCTGACCTTCCGGCTCGTTTGGGGATTTGTCGGCAATCGACACGCGCGATTCGCAGGGTTTCTACGCGGCCCAGGTGCGGTGCGCGCTTATCTGCAAACGCTGCTGACATCGGCCCATCGCCAAACCAGCGGTCACAGCGCGTTAGGCGGCTGGGCGAGCATTGTGCTAATCCTGGCCGTGTTCGTGCAAGCCATCACCGGTTTGATGACCAGCGACGATATCTTTATGCAAGGCCCGCTGGCGCAATACGTTTCAAGCTCGACCATTGACCTGATGACACGCGTCCACACGATCAACATCAACCTAATTTACGCGTTGATCGTGCTGCATCTTTTGGCGTCGCTGTTTTATCTATTGGTGAAACGCGAGAACCTGATCAGCCCGATGCTAACCGGGTCCAAAACGCTAGATTCCAGCGAACAACCGGCAGCGATCACCAACTGGCGACGCCTGATTTCGGCAGCGATTGTTGGCTTGGCCGTTGTGGGAATGCTGTGGTGGATTGGGAGTTAGGCGAGTAAAACTCGAGAATTAGGAACGATTGTTCAATCAATCACCCCTTGCGGGCACAATTCGCCTACATTGCGGGGTCACGTAACTGGAGTTCACATGGCCAAGCCCAACTATCAATTCGACAAGCGCCAGCGCGAGCTGAAAAAAGCTAAGCAGCAAGAAGAGAAACGTCAGAAAAAATTGGCGTCCAACCCACCAAAAGCGGCTGATGTGGTGGACAACAAGGACCCAGCGCAGCCCGCTTAATTTTGGTTTTGGAACTTGTGCGAAAGAGTGATCCCCGCCTTCGCGAGGATCACGGCCTGACTCGCGGCCAACACGCGGGTTTACCCCGAGTGTAGCCAGTACCGTCTCAAGCTAAACCGGTCCTCCGGGCGGCGGTGGCGTTAAGTTGCCGCTGGTCGGCTCAAATTTCAACGTCGCCTGCGGAGTTTCTCGAACGCGCTCCTCAGTGGGCGCGCTAATGGCTGTATCGACCACGCTCGCGGTGACCACCTTTGCGACTTCGGGCTTCTCAGCTGCAGGTACCGGCTTTTCGACCACCACCGGTTCGGGCTTGGCTGTTTCAACCGTAACTGCTTCGGGTGACGCAGGCGCGGCTCTGCTCACCTCAGGCAACGGTGACGCCTGAGCTTGCGCCACGACAACCGGCTCATTGAAGCTCGGCGCTAGCTGTTCGGCTTGCTGTTCGGCTTGCTGTTCGGCTTGCTGTTCGGCTTGCTGTTCGGCTTGCTGTTCGGCTTGCTGTTCGGCTTGGATAACTGGCGTTTCTTTGATTCGCACTGGGGCCGGTTTGCTGGTGCCAGCGGTGGGTGCGTCAGACTTATTGCCGTCTTGATCGTCATGGCCGTCGTCACTGTCGCCGTCGCCGTCGTCTTCGTCATCGTCGCCCCAGTCGCCGATAGCTACTGCGGCTTGCTCGCCTGGGGTTCCCGGCCCACGACCGTCGCGATCACGGCGGCGTTTGCGTCCGCCTCGGCGACCGCGACGCTTGGCCCGCGGCTGGATTGGATCACCGTTGACGGCCGGTACCGCAACAGCGGCGTCAGCGGTAGTGAGCGCGTCGTTAGCCACGCTCGCTTCACCTTGCGCAGTCAACGGAAGCTCATTAAATGAACCGTTACTCACCGCAGTAAGCGCAGCTGCTGGGGCAGTTACTGGCAAAGCCGCGACCACTGGCGCAGGCGCTTTGCGATCCTCACGCTTTTCACGTGGCGCACGCGCTGGAGGCTGAGCTGCTGCTTCTACTTTAGCGCGTGGCTCTTGGCGTGGGGCTTTCTCGTCACGCCCGCCACGTTTGCTATCGCGTGAGGCGCCTGGGCCGCCACGTCCACCACGATCTGAGCGGCCGCGTTCGCCGTCGCGCGCACCCGGTGAGTTTAATCGGGCCCCTTGAATTTGCGCCTTGGGACGCTGGTTTATCGGCGCGCGCGCGCGGCGTACACCGTCAGTTTTTTCCTCGCTGCTGACGCTGGCTTGCGCCGTCGGCGGCGCGGCGAAGGTATTTTTAAACCACGATTTAAGCTTTGCCCCAAGGCCCTCCGCCGTCGCCTGGATAGCAACCGTTGGCGCTGATGGCGCAGATTCGGGCTTGGCGGGCGCTGGCTGCGCCGGGGTAATGCGCGTCACTGCAGGCTGCTCGCCGGTCGTCCCGGTCTGTACGCTCGGCACATGGTCGGGCTCAACGATCGTGGCGGTAGCGCGCTTGTAGCTGGGCGGCGCCTCTTCGGGCATATCGGATTTTCGAATGCGCTCAATCTCAAAATGCGGCGTTTCGAGATTGGAATTTGCCACGATCAGCAGCGGCACGTCGTTGCGCTGTTCAATCTCAGCAATCGCGAAGCGTTTTTCGTTGAGCAAATAGTTGGCAACCTGCGTTGGCGCTTGGATCACCACCTGTCCGGTGGTGTCTTTCATGGCCTGTTCTTCAATCAGGCGCAGGATCGACAAGCTCAGTGATTCAACCGAGCGGATGGTGCCGTGCCCCGAACAGCGCGGACACATGATTTGGCTGGATTCACCCAAGCTGGGGCGCAGCCGCTGGCGCGACAGCTCCATCAAGCCGAAGCGTGAAATCCGACCCAGCTGAATGCGCGCGCGGTCGGCTTTGACCGCATCGCGCAAGCAATCTTCGACTTCGCGCTGATGCTTGCCCGATTCCATATCGATGAAATCGATGACCACGAGGCCACCGAGGTCGCGAATCCGCATTTGCCGTGCGATTTCTTCGGCCGCTTCCATATTGGTATGGAACGCGGTCTCCTCAATATCGCCGCCCTTGGTCGAGCGCGCGGAGTTAATGTCCACCGAGGTGAGCGCTTCGGTTCGATCTATAACGATCGCGCCGCCGGACGGCAGCCGCACCTCGCGCGAGTACGCAGATTCAATTTGCGACTCAATCTGGTAGCGCGAAAACAGCGGAATGCGCTCTTGATAGAGTTTGAGCTTGCGCAAGTTATGCGGCATGACCTGCTGCACAAAATCGCGCGCTTCGTTAAATAGCGCTTCGGAATCGATGAAGATTTCACCGATATCGTTGCGCAAATAGTCGCGCAACGCGCGGATGATCAGTTTGGATTCCTGATACACCAAAAACGGCGACGAACGCGCGCCAGCCGCTTCTTCAACAGCGCGCCACACTTGCAACAGATAATCCAAATCCCACTGCAATTCTTCGGTTTCGCGACCCATGCCGGCGGTGCGAATAATCATGCCCATGCCGTCCGGCAATTTGAGCTGATCGAGTGCCGCTTTGAGGTTCTGGCGTTCTTCGCCTTCGATGCGCCGCGAGACGCCACCGGCGTCTGGCGAATTGGGCATCAGCACCAAATAACGCCCGGCCAAGCTGATAAATGTGGTCAGCGCAGCGCCTTTACCGCCCCGTTCTTCTTTGTCGACCTGGACCAAAATCTCTTGGCCTTCGCGCAACGCATCGCGAATGCTGGCGCGGCTGGGGGCGCGGCGGCCTTCGTCTGAAAAATACTGGACCGAGATCTCTTTGAGCGGCAAAAACCCGTGCCGATCGCCGCCGTACTCGATAAACGCGGCTTCGAGACTCGGCTCGACCCGGCTGACGCGGCCTTTGTAGATGTTGGATTTTTTCTGTTCACGCGACGGTGTTTCTAGGTCGAGGTCATACAGCGTTTGACCATCGACGATTGCGACCCGCAATTCTTCTGCTTGGGTGGCATTGATCAACATTCTTTTCATGGGCAAGTCCAAGTTCTTGCTTGGCGCCACAGCCGCTCGTCCATCGCCGGATACCGGACGCGATGAGATGCGAGCACCAATAGGCGCTTAAAGCAGCCCGGGCGCGAACACATCCTTTGATGCTGTATCGACCATTTTAGTTCGTCGCGAATGGCGAAAGTCTTACCCAACGCAGCGCTAGAGCCACCTAGTAGCTCACCCACAGCGCGCTCGGAGCGCTCTACACACAAGCTTAAAACTGAAAAAAGCCGACCAACAGCGCATTGGATAATTGCGCGCGACCAGCGGGAAATTCGTTCAACTCAACGCCGCAATTGTTAGGATGCGCGGCTACGTCGTGCATGGTGAGGCTCGTTCAGCAAGCTGAATGGCGCGTTCACGATCACACCATGAAGCATAACAAGCTTTCCTAAGTCACGGCAAATGAACGAAAAAGTCGAACTCAAACGTACTCAAGTAGAACAAGTGGTGATCGATGAGCGCGCCGATGGTCAGCGCATTGATAACTTTTTGATCACCCATTTAAAAGGCTTGCCGAAAACTGCGATTTATCGACTATTGCGCACTGGCCAAGTTCGTGTGAACGGCAAGCGCATCAAACAAACCACGCGCTTGGAGTCAGGACAAACGGTGCGCGTGCCGCCGGTGCATCTGCCTGAAGCCGGCGAGCTGTTGGCGCCATCGGCTGGGTTAAAAACGCATTTGCTCGAGGCTAAGTTATTTGAAGACGACGCGTTTGTGGCGATCAATAAGCCGTCGGGTTTGGCCTCGCACGGCGGTAGCGGTATTTCGCTGGGGTTGATCGAGGCGATGCGTCAAGTGCATCCTGCGGGCGCCAAGCTTGAGCTGGTGCATCGGCTGGATCGCGAGACATCGGGAGTGATCCTACTCGCGAAAAAGCGCACTGCGCTGGTTGAAATCCAACGTCTGATTGCTGCCAATCAAACCGATAAAACCTATCTGGCGCTGCTCGCGGGCGTGGTCAAAAAAGAGCGTTTCGACGTCAATGCGCCGCTCGATACCGAGCAGCGCTCGGGTGGCGAGCGCACTGTACGAGTGAGCGCGAATGGCAAGCCGAGCTTGAGTTTCTTCAAGGTTTTGACGCGTTTCGCGGGTGCTACATTGGTCAGCGTCAAGATTGAAACCGGCCGCACCCACCAAATTCGCGTGCATGCCCAACACGTTGGCCATCCCGTACTCGGCGATGAACGCTACGGCGATGCCACTGCTAACGCCGAGATGCGCAAGCGCGGGCTGAAGCGTTTGTTTTTACACGCGCAGCTGTTTGAGTTCAAACTGCAGCGCGATTACTTTATCGACGCACCGCTGAGCGGCGAGCTCAAGGCGTTTTTGGACGTGCTCGCCAGCGCTTGAGCGCCCTAGCCGAAAAACCGTACGCCCACGCTTAAATTGCGCAACGTCGGGCCACTGGCCAGCGCGCCGAGGGCGAGCCCGAGCAGCCAATGCGAGACGATGATCGGGCTCATGGATGAATAGCGTTTGACCTGCTCCGCCCACAAGACCCCCGCCAACGCGCTGAAGCACATCAATGCAAAATTCGGCGTGTGCAGTAAGCCAAAGCCCAGCCCAATCGCCAGCGGACTTAAATTTTGGCCGCTCGCGCGCCGCGCCAACGCATTGAGCAGGCCAAACAGCAACGCTTGCTGCAACGGTACAAACAGCAGATAGCGAAGAGCCGCGTCTGAGTCAAAAGCCACCGTGTTGCGTTGCAGCCAAGCCAGTAGCGCAATCGCTAAGCCACTGATCATGGTCATTTGAGCGGCGGCCAGCCACCCGGCTCGCGTGCCGAAGTTGAGCAATTGCCGGAACTTAAGCCGGCTGTTCTCAACAAGAGCCTGCCTGCCGAGGTACCTCATTCCCAACAGCGCTAGTAACAAGGTTGCAGCGGCCGCTAACAGCGCCATCAGCGGGCTCATAGGCGCATCAATGCCTTCACCGGGAAACTGACGCCAGCGCTCGTCGCGTGCCGCGAGCCACAGCTCGGGCGTCAGCTTTTGAATTGCCACGCGCGGGGCGGCTTGCGTGCCAAGCAGATCAATCGCATCAAGTTGCGCCACGCCGCTGCCTTCAAAATGAACGCTCAAACTCGCCACGCGCGTGTGCCAGCAGTTATCCGCGGCTGTCCCTTCGAGCGGCGCAAGCCTTAAGTCGAGCCAATTGAGCGTCCGATTGGGCTCAATTGGCGCGGATAAATAGTGAACCGCATCGAGCTCACACTGGGCCAGCAGCCGCATGGTTAGCGTTTCGGGCACCTGTGCGCGGATTCGAATTTGGGGGAACAGGGTCGTGCTGATTTGTTGACCGCGAAAATTCAAGCCCAGTCGCGCACTAGGGCTCGATTTAATGCGCAGTGGCGCGATCGACTGGAAGGTTCCTTCAACCGGACTCTCGCCCACTAAATCGCCGCGATCCGCGAAATCCCAACCACGCAGCGGCGCGCTGTTAAAAGTCTGCCAAACCGCCAGCGAAACCCACGAGATCCCGTAAAAAATCAGCGACGCCAGCAGCAGGCCGACCCATAAGCGACGGTTAAAGCCGGTCAATTTGCGCGGCGAGAATAAAATCATTCAACGACAAACCACCCACATCATGGGTATTCAAGCGCACTTTGCAGCGCCCAAAACTCACCTCCAAATCAGGGTGATGATCGGCGCGATTGGCCAGATGCGCGAGCGCATTGACAAAGCTCATCGTCAAATAAAACGAGGCAAATTTGAATTCACGGGAAATCGAGCGAGCGTCGGTTGCCAGCTGCCAGTGGGCAACTTGCTGCAAATGGGCATTGATTTCGGCGCTATCTAGGGCGCGCGCGGCGGCGCGAGGGGCTTGATCGGCAAGATTCATGGACGTCATCGCGCTATGGGGACGCTCAAAGTATAGATAATGCAGCGATGACCATTCGATCTTTGACACCACTGAACCGTGGTGACGTCGTGCGCTTGCGCCACACATCCACGTCCCTCGCCAACAATCCGTGGGGCGATCCAGTCACTCGCGATGTCGCGGTGTATTTACCGCCCGGTTTCGACCGAGGCCTCAACTCGAACTTGCCACTGCTGGTGAGCCTGGCGGGTTACACCTCAAGCGGCTTGGCGCATGTCAACTGGCGCGCTTTTGAGGAATCGCTGCCCGAGCGTTTGGATCGACTTATCGATGCGGGCGCGATGGGCCCGGCGGTCGTGATGTTCCCCGATTGCTTTACCTCGCTCGGCGGCAACCAGTATGTCAATTCGCCCGCCCTAGGTAACTACTCAGACTATTTGCTTAATGAGCTGATTCCGCTTGTTGAGGCGCAATTTCAAACGGATCCAGCGCGTCGCGCTGTGTTTGGAAAATCCTCCGGCGGCTACGGCGCGCTGATGTTTGCGATGCGCAATCCTGGCTACTTTGCAGCTGTCGCCTCGCACGCCGGCGATGTCGGCTTTGAGACGCTGTTTCGTCCGGCATTCCCCGAAGTAGCCACCACTTTGCGCGATTGCCAGGGCGATCTGACGCGATTTATCAAGCGTTTCTGGGGTGCCAAAAAAGTCGGCGGCGGCGACGTTACCGCGCTGATGATTTGCGGTATGGCGGCAAGCTTTGATCCCGATCCAAGCCAGCCGCTCGGCTTTTGTTTGCCGTTTGATTTGCACACCTGCCAGTTAGATCAAGCGCGCTGGCGCCGTTGGCTCGACCACGATCCATTGAATGCACTCGAACGCTCGCACAAGGCGCTTTTGGGCCTCAAAAAGCTCTATATTGATGTCGGCACGCGCGACGAATACCACATGCAGTACGGCTCAAGGCTGCTGCATGCGCGGCTGGATGCGCTCGGCGTAGTGCACCACTATGAAGAATTTGATGGTAGTCATTCAGGGATCGACCACCGCCTAGACCTATCTCTAACCCAACTCTACGGTGCAATATGAACGCTCCCGAAATCCAGATTGGCAGCTCAGCGGTCAGCTATTTCAAACAGCTGATCGAGAAACAGGCGTTTGACTCACTTGGCATTCGCTTAACTGTGGTCAAAGCGGGCACGCCGAGCGCCGACGTCAAGCTATCCTTTTGCGATTCTGAGGATGTCCAGCCGAGCGATGTGCAAATAGCCCTCGACGGTTTCACGCTGTACATCGATACTGATTCAGCGCCCTTCCTCGATCGCGCCGAGATCGATTTCACCGAGAACAATCTAGGCGGGCAGCTGTTGATCAAAGCGCCCGATATCAAAGGCAAGCCGCCGTCTGGGGACGCTGACATCATCGAGCAGGTGCAGTTCTTGCTGACCACAGAAATCAACCCGTCGGTTAGCCAGCACGGTGGCGTGGTGAGCCTGGTTGAGGTCACCGACGATGCCATTGTGGTGCTGAAATTTGGCGGTGGTTGCCAGGGCTGCGGCATGAAGGACGTGACCCTCAAGCAAGGGATTGAGAAAACCCTTCTTGAACGAATTCCGAGCGTGCGCGGCGTGCGCGACGTCACCGATCACGCCAGTGGCGCGAATCCTTACTTTCGCGCTTGAAGTACCGTGAGCTGAGCAGCCGAGAGCAGCACAAACACCCAGCCAGCTAACAGCGCAATCCCACCAAACGGGGTCACCGCGCCTAGCCAGGACAAACCGCTCAGCGCGAGCACGTACAAGCTGCCGGAAAACAGCACAATCCCGGCAGAAAAAGCCACGCTGGCCGCTCGCAGCCACCTTGTAGTCGGCGCTAGCGACAGCGCAAGCAACACCAGCGCGTGCGCGAGATGGTAATGGACGCCGGTTTGAAACGTGAGCAGCGCCGAAGCGCTCAAATAGCCTTTTAGCCCATGCGCGGCAAACGCACCGATCGCGACGGCGGTAAATCCCGCGAGCCCAGCGGCAATCCGTTGAGCTCGCGGTGACATGTCTTACGGTTTCGCGGCCGCTTCCGGCTGCTTAAGCATTTCGTCCATCTTTTTGTTGGCTTGCGCAAACTTGAAGCTCGGCACGGTGTAGGTCCACGCGCTGGTCTCGGCCGTAAACGCCCCAATGGATTTACGAGCTTTCTCTAAACTCGCCTGCCCATCCGCCTTCGCTTTTGCGACCAGCGCTTGACGCGTGGCCACCGCGTTGGCATCGGCGCCATCGGTCAAAGCCTGCGGCTCTGGCGGCTGGTTGGCCTGCGCGAGCGCCTCGTCAAAGCGCGCGCTGATCGTCATGTACTGCTTGCCCTCGACCTCCCACAAATCAGCGAGATAGACACGACCGTCAAAGGTTTGCGTCTCAAGCTGAAAAGCGCCGCTCGGCGGAGTGGCGTCCTGCGCTTTAGCCGCCACGTCGTCGAAGTTCAACGTGCCGACAAATCCGGCCAAGCCATTCGCGACAAACTCGGACGCCACTTCACGCTTCGGTGGAATGTTCTGCAATACAAAGTTTTGATCTTCGCGCAGGTTTTTACTAACGCTCAGCCTGCCGTCAGGCCGAATCACGCTGACGGTTTTGATGTCCGACGCTTGCACGTCGAGCAGTTCCTTTTTGAGCCACTCGGCAGGCACTTTCGGCACCGTAATCGTGCCCGACACCAGTTTGCTGACCGCCGAATCGCTAGCCCGCACAAAAGTACCGGCGCTGCCCTGGGTGCTGGTCTTGCCGACGATCACGCTGATCGCCTTTGAGCCGCCGCTGAGATCCACGCGCACGCCTCCGGCTTGCGCATCCGCCACATCCTCGACGCCGAGTTTGGCGTAAAGGTCTTTTTGCGCCGTTTTATCTTCAAGCACCCGCGCGTCGCTCAAGCCGAGCAGCACCTCACGGACCTTGCCAATATTGGCTGGGTAGTTAGCCTTTTCCTCCACCATCCAACCGACGCTTGCTTTGTTCAAGGTAACTGCCACGGTGTTGCTGGCGCCGGTTACTTTGAGCTGCGAGATGGCATTGAGATCGGCTTCAAGCGCTGGCAAAAATTTGCCCGAGCCGCCTTCAAGACTTACCGGTGCCCGTTTTTGGTTCAGCAATAGCGCGCCCATCAGCGCAAAAAACGCGACCGCCGCCAGGATTAGAAATTGTTTCTGTTTCATGTCATTAAGCCTTTGCTCGGCGATTTCGGGTAAAAACGACAACCAGCACAAACACCGTCAATAACAGCGGGATCAGCCCAATATTGATCCATTTAAGGCGCGTGCCCAATGCCTCAATATCAGCGTCGAGATTGCGCTGTACCTGGCGTAGGTCTTTGCGAATTTGCAGCTTCTGCGCCTGAAAATTAACCAGCTCGCTTTTCTGATCGGCGCTCAAAATCAGCTTCTGCTCATCGGACTTGCCTTGCTGTAATTCAGCCAGCTTGGTCTCAGTTTCGGTCAGGCGCTCCTTCAACTGCTTCTCGGTATCGCGGAACTCGTTCTCAGCGGATCGCCGCAGCGCCTCGACTTTGGTGAATGGGCGCTGTGCGACCGCACGACCACGAATAGATATCAGCGCGTTGGATCCGGTTAAATTGTCGATTCCGTTGCTGACCAAATCCGAGTTATTGGCGAACGGTGAAAGCAAAGATTGGCCAAAGAAATTCTGCGTCTGTACCCACAGTCGATTGGTCAGTATGTCGGTGTCGGCAAACAGCAAAATACTAATTGCGTTTTTACTCTCAGCCAGATGCTCGGGCGTGCTCGCGCGTTCCGGGAATGCTGATTTGACCTTACCGGTGACGCGTCCAGCAATCACGTAGCTAACGCCCGTTGGCTTAAAGCCGTCGAGCAGAGCAGTTGGGTCGGGTGAGAATTTAATCTTATCGACCGCGATTGGCTGCGCCTGCTTGGAAGATTGCAAGATCGGCTCGATCCTGGTGGTCGCCCCTTCGGCGGCTTGAATAAAGCCGGCACTCGCCACATTAATCGTCTCCAGATTAGCGCTGATCACGTCCTTCTGGTTCATCGCCGACTTATTCAAACCCAAAATCCCGAGATGGCGTATCGGCTGCGAGCCTTGCTGCATGCCCACTTGTAGCGCGTATTCAGCATCGCCGACAAATTGATTGGGGTCAAACTTGATCCCCCACGCTTTAAACAGTGCGGGCAAATCGGAACTCTTTGGCGCAAACATCGCAGCACCCGGATTATTGGGATCTTCCGGCGGCGTATCGGTATCAGAATTAGGATCCACAAACAGCGCCAGTCGCCCACCGCGCAGCACAAACTGGTCAATCGCATAGAGCATGTCATCGCTTAAGGTTTTCGGATGAACCACCATTAGCACGTCGATGTCTTTATCGACAGTTTTGGTATCCGGGCCCAAGTTGCGCACATCAAACAGCTCCTTCATCTGCGCGATCACCGCCCAGGGCTCGCCCATGCTGCGGCTTTGCGGGTCAAAGTTGCCCTGCATCGGCAATGACGACAGCAGGCCCACCACCGGCAGCTTTTGCTTGGCTAAACTGTGCACCAGCTTAACCACGTCGTATTCGAGGAACGCTTCTTTGTCGGGTTGAAAGAACGTGATTGATTCCTCGCCATTGACCGAGTTCGAACCGGCGAGACCAAAGAACACGTTATCGCCATTGCCGACTGGGACTGCCTGCAAACCGAACGCGGTCGCACGATCTTCATCTTCCGAAAACGGCACCGGGTCGATGATTTGGAGCTTTACTTTGCCGCCGGAGGCATCGCGAATTTCCTCAAGCATTTCACGCACGCGATTGGCATAGGTGCGCAAGGGCGGCAGGCTTTCGGTGGCCTTGTCGGAGAAGAAGAAATACAGATTGACCGGCTCTTTGATCTCTTTGAGCACCTCACGGGTACCGTCAGAGAGGCTGTAGAGGTTGCCCTTGGTTAAATCAATTTTCGCGCCACGAAACAGACTATTGGAGATAAACGTCAGCGTGACAAACAAAATGGCCAGTACAAATAGGCCGGTGCTGGAAAATAGTTTTTTATGGGTCATGATGATTAATTCCTAATCCGCTTTCTTCATATCGATCACCAGCACCGTGGCGTACAGCCAGAAGCCGATCATCATTGCAAAATACAAAATGTCTCGAAGGTCGATGACGCCTTTTTGCATCTCGCTAAAATGCGTGAGAATGCTGAGGCTGGAAATCGCATCGACCAGGACTTGATTCAGGAAAATATCAAAGAACGACAGGATCATCGGATAGCCTGCCAGCAGAAAGCCGAAACACACCACCACGGTAATAATGAACGCGATCACCTGATTGCGCGTCGTGGCCGAAATGCACGAGCCAATCGCCAGAAAACTTCCAGCCATCAGCCATGAACCTAGATATGCAGCCAAGATGGCGCCATTGTCGGGCGAGCCCAAATAGTTCACCGACAGCCAAATTGGGAACGTAAGCGCTAACGCAATCCCGACAAACACCCATGCGGCGAAAAACTTTCCCAATACCGCCTGGAGCATGGTGATCGGCAAAGTCAGCAATAGCTCGATGGAGCCTGATTTGCGCTCCTCAGCCCAGAGGCGCATGGCAACAGCTGGCACCAGGAACAAATACAGCCAGGGATGGAAGCTAAAAAACGGCAGGAGATCCGCTTGGCCGCGCTCAAACAAGCCGCCCATTTGGAAGGTCAAAGCGCCGGCGAGAAGCAAAAAGATCACGATAAACACATACGCGACGGGCGTCGCGAAGTAACTCTTTAACTCGCGTTTAAAAATAATAGTGGCGGGATTCATTTGAGATAGTTCCTTAGGCAGCTTTGTGCGCAGTCACGGAGCGAAACACGTCGTCTAGGCGACCGCGTTCAACTTGAATTTCATCGACCACCAGCGCGCGCTCGCGCAGCATTTCGTTGACTTGGGCAAATAGCGATTTGCCGGGCTTGGGAAACGCACTGACGTGACCGGTGAGTGCGTCGACTTCAACAGACGCCACATCGCTGATCGCGTCTAAGCCGCTCTTGAGTGCAGCGGTATTTGACGTGCGCAGCGTGACCGCGTTGTGGTATCGCGACAGCGCTTCGAGCTTGGCGGGCGTATCGTCGGCGACAATTCGGCCCTTATTGATAATGATCGCGCGACCACAAACCGCGTCCACTTCTTCCAGAATATGCGTCGAGATAATGATGGTTTTATCGCGTGCAATGGCGTTGATCAAGCCGCGCACTTCGGCTTTCTGATTCGGATCGAGGCCGTCGGTCGGTTCGTCCATGATCAGCACTTTCGGATCGTGGATGATCGCCTGGGCCAATCCAACGCGGCGCTTGAAGCCTTTAGAGAGCGTTTCAACCTGTTGACCGACCACGTCGTTTAAATCCAGCCGCGACAACACGTCGCGGGTGCGCTCGGTTTTACGACTGCCGCTTAAGCCGCGGATGTCGGCAATAAAGCTCAAAAATTGCGCGACGGTCATTTCGCCGTAGCTTGGCGCGCCTTCTGGCAAGTAGCCGAGCTGGCGCTTGGCTTCAAGCGGTTGGGTTTCGACATCGAAACCGCAAATTTTCCCGCTGCCAGAGGTCGGCGTCAGAAAGCCTGCGAGCATCTTCATCGTGGTCGATTTGCCGGCACCGTTGGGGCCGAGAAATCCCAACACTTGTCCCGGTTCGACGCTAAAACTCATGCGGTCTACCGCGAGATAGTCCCCAAATCGTTTGGTTAGTTCTTTAGTCTCAATCATTTAGTGGTTGTCCCCAAGTGGCACCGTGCGCCCTGGTGCGGCAAGTGAATGCAGCAACGCGACGCGGCAGGAAGAAGCGGCGCGCATTCTATCCGGCTTGAACGCCGGATTAGCGCCGATTTGCCGACCCACGTCACGCGAAAATAGTTCCATGCACGCTATTTATGCTTGTGACTCGCGCTCTAAGTGTGCGAAAAAGACCCACTTGGGGCCGCCTGCGCCCCGCCTCCTGAGGTCGTCCGCAATGGATCGAGTTGCCGTGTTTGTGGATGCGGGCTATCTGTTTGCGCAAGGCTCTTATGCACTCACCGGCCAGCGTATGCCGCGCAATGCCTTGCAGCTGTTGCCCGATAAAGTGCTTGAGTTTCTGACCAACCTGGCGTTTGAGCGTTCGTCATTGCCTCTATTGCGCGTGTATTGGTACGACGGCCAAACCGCGCAGCACGAAACATTGGCGCACGTTGACGGTATCAAGATGCGCCTGGGCTATATCAACAGCTCCGGTGAGCAAAAAGGCGTCGATTCGCTGATCGTCACTGACATGATCACGCTGGCGCGCAATCACGCAATTTCCGATGCGCTGCTGCTGTCTGGGGACGAAGATACCCGCGTTGGCATGCAGCAAGCGCAAGAGTTTGGAGTGCGCGTGCATTTGGTTGGGATTCGCCCCAGCCGGGGCACGCAGTCGATGATGTTGCAGCACGAAGCCGATACCAACTACGAACTTAGCCCGGCTGAGCTCGCCACGTTTTTAGTGGTCCGCGCTGAATCGACTGTGGCGCTTGAGCCCGTTGACGGCGCCAAACTGCTGGAGGAAGTAGCTGTGCGAGTGGCGGCCGAAGTCATTGATAGCGATCTTGCAGCGCTGCTAGAAAGCATCCAAAAGAGCGGCCAAATGCCCAAGGAGATCGACGGGCGGCTGCTGGCATTGAGCGGCTCGAGGCTAGAACACTCCCTTGACTCCAAACAAAAAGCGCAGCTGCGCAAGACCTTTGTAGCGCTCTGCGAGGCACGCTTTGAAAGCCTTCAATTGCCCGGCTGAAGGCTCAAGTTTAAGCGGGTTGGATAGCGCTTCGGCGCGCCTGTAAGCGCGAGCGGGACCGGCGTGAAAGAAATTAAAGGTCAGCAAGCACCATTAATTGCGTGCAAGCTCGGTGGCGCTCGAGCAAGATCACTCTAAACGAGCTGAAGCCGCTCCCGCCCACAGTGAGCTAAATGACATCGAGAGCTCTGCAAAATAGTCGCGCTCAAAAAACGTGAACCGGTTTTCTTGATAGATCGCCTGCATCGCCGGCAGTGGGCGCAGCATTTGCCACAGGCCGATCACCAGCGCGTGGGTGTGCATCAACAGCGCCACGCCGTCGCTAGGCTGGCGTATGACAAAGCGCTGCTCGATTAAGCTGCCGCTGTGCTGGATGCGCGTCGCAATGCGCTGCTTGAAGGTAAAACTAGCCTGAACCGCAATGCCGCGGCCCATCATGTCCACGCAGCGATTGACCAACGTCAGGTACGTGGAATGGTCGACGATCTTGAGCTTAATCACCGCCAAGATATCCGCTGAATCAACCGGCGTTTGGGCTTCGAGGCAGTGATCTAGCGCGTCAAAAAAATCTTCGACGTGACGCGCATGCAGCGCCAGCAGCAGCTCTTCTTTGCTCGGAAAATACAGATACAGCGTGCCTTTGGCGACGCCCGCACCGATTGCCACAGCGGCCATGTTGATATTGCTGTCGACTTGCTTGATGAGCAACTGCTCGGCGGCATCGAGAATTTCTCGACGTCGCTCTTGCTTCTCAGGGCTGCTGCGCATGGCGGCAAGTTCGGCACATTCCCCGACTCTAGGCGCGGGCCGCGGGTGCGTCAAACGCTTCCACCCTGAGCTTCCAACTGATGCCAGCGTGCATAGGCCGCTTCTAATTCGTTGACCAACACGCTTTGGCGCATCTGAGCGGCGCGCACCGCGTCCTGGGATTGCCGAAAAAACGCCGGCGCCAGCATGCTCGCGGCCAGTGCGGCCTGCTCGGCTTCGATTGCATCAATGCGACCGGGCAGCAGTTCCAGCTCGCGTTTGTCCTTGTAGCTCATCTTGTTCGGCGACTTCTTCTGGGCGTCGCGCGGTTGCCCTTTAGCGCCGCCCTTGCCTGCTTCAACGGGCTTGCGCAAGCGCATCCAATCACTGTAGCCGCCGACGTTTTCGACCACGCGGCCGTCGCCTTCCAGCGCAAGCGTGGAGGTCACGACATTGTCCATAAATT